>Ga0209350_1000020_pt1 | contig 112060 bp, 100 predicted proteins | sample GraSoi013_2_20cm_2_FD_185822 | JGI IMG/M metagenome (GOLD analysis project Ga0209350, IMG submission 185822) | Grasslands soil microbial communities from the Angelo Coastal Reserve, California, USA - Sample 09_27_2013_2_20cm (SPAdes) (version 2) | ecosystem: Environmental > Terrestrial > Soil...
CGCGCCCGCCTCGATCGCTTTGCGCGCGCCTTCGACGAGGAAGTGGCCCGCTGGAGCGCGGGCGCCGGCGCCAGGGATGCGATCGAGACCGACGGCGAGCTCGCGCCCGAGGAGATCGCGCTCGATACCGCCCAGGCGCTGCGCGCCGGCGGCCCGTGGGGGCAGGCGTTCCCCGAGCCTTGTTTCGACGGGCTGTTCAGCATCCGCAGCGCACGGCTGATCGGCGCACGGCACGTGAAGATGTGGGTGGAGGTGGCGCGCGGCGGGCGCGCCTTCGACGCGATCGCCTTCAACCACCTCGTGGAGGGCGAGGAGTTCGTGCCCCCGGCGGGCATGGCGCAGCTCGTCTATCGCCTCGCAGTGAACGAGTACCAGGGCGAGCGGCGGCTGCAGCTGCTCATCGATCACCTGCTGCCCACCGATCACGCGCCGTCCGCCGTACGCTGAAGCTGCGCGCCGCGGCTCGCCAAGATCCGCGTCGCAGTGTGTTAGCATGCTCGATGCGTCAGCACGCGCGCACCGCGGCGGCTTCAGGATTTCTCGATATGGAAGTCAACCAGCTCAAGCGCCAACTCAAGGATCTGGGTGAACGCACGACCTCGCTTCGGGGGTTTCTTTGAGTACGATCGCAAGAAAGAGAGGCTGGAAGAAGTGGCACGCGAGCTGGAGGATCCCGCCGTCTGGTCGAACCCGGCCCGGGCGCAGGAGCTCGGGCGCGAGCGCGCGCGGCTGACGAGCGACGTCGGGGAGATCGATCGCGCCACGAAGGGCATCGGCGAGGCTGCCGAGCTCCTCGCGCTCGCCGAGGCCGAGGGGGATGAGCCCGCCGCGCGCGACATCGAGCGCGACGCGCAGCGCCTCGAGGCCGAGGTGCGGCATCTGGAGCTGAAGCGGATGTTCCGCGGGGAGATGGACTCGCACAACGCCTTTCTCGACATCCAAGCCGGGGCCGGCGGCACCGAGGCGCAGGACTGGGCGCAGATGCTGCTGCGCATGTACCTGCGCTGGGGCGCCGCGCGCGGCTTCCGCTGCGAGGTGATCGATTCGAGTGCCGGGGAAGTGGCCGGCATCAAGAGCGCGAGCGTCGAAGTGCAGGGCGAATACGCCTACGGCTGGCTGCGCACCGAGACCGGGGTGCATCGCCTGGTGCGCAAGTCGCCCTTCGACGCCGGCAACCGCCGCCATACCTCGTTCGCGTCCGTGTTCGTGTCGCCCGAGATCGACGACGATATCGAGATCGAGGTGAATCCCGCGGACCTGAAGGTCGACGTCTACCGCTCCTCAGGCGCCGGCGGCCAGCACGTCAACAAGACCGAGTCGGCCGTGCGGATCACGCATCTGCCGACCGGCATCGTGGCCGCCTGCCAGAACGAGCGCAGCCAGCACAAGAACCGCTCCACCGCCATGAAGATGCTCAAGGCGAAGCTCTACGAGCTGGAAGTCAACAAGCGCGACGCCGCTGCCCGGGTGCTCGAGGATTCCAAGTCGGACGTGAGCTGGGGCAACCAGATCCGCTCCTACGTCCTCGACCAATCGCGCATCAAAGACCTGCGCACCGGGGTGGAGGTCGGCAACACCGCCGCGGTGCTCGACGGCGACCTCGATCAGTTCATGGAGGCCTCGCTCAAGGCGGGCTTATAGAGATGGCGCAGGGCAAAGCGGCCGGCGCAGCCGGGGGCCGGGGAGGAAACGGCAGCGATGACGGGGGCGACGAGCACAAGCTGATCGCCGAGCGGCGCGCGAAGCTCGCGGAGCTGCGCCGCCACGGGAGCCCATTTCCGAACGATTTCCGCCGCGACGCTCTCGCCGGGCAGCTGCACGACGCTTTCGGCGAGAGGAGCGGCGAGTGGCTCGAGGCCAATCCGACGCGCGTCAAGGTCGGCGGGCGGCTGATGTTCAAGCGCCTCATGGGCAAGGCGAGCTTCGCCAAGATCGCCGACCGCACCGGGCAGATTCAGCTCTACCTGCAGCAGGAGACCCTCGGCGAGGCGTACGACGCCTTCAAGGGCTTCGACGTCGGCGACACCCTGGCCGCGAGCGGCGTGTTGTTCCGCACCAAGACCGGCGAGCTCTCGGTGCGCGTCGAGGCGCTGCGGCTGCTGGTGAAGTCGCTGCGGCCGCTGCCCGACAAGTGGCACGGGCTCGCCGACACCGAAACGCGCTACCGGCGGCGCTACCTCGACCTGATCGTGAACGAGGCGAGCCGCAACGTCTTCCGTACACGCGCGCGCATCGTCCGCTACCTGCGCGACTTCCTCGATGCGCTCGACTTCCTCGAGGTCGAGACGCCGATGATGCAGCCGATCCCCGGCGGGGCCACGGCGCGCCCCTTCCGCACGCATCACAACGCGCTCGATCTCGACATGTACCTGCGCATCGCGCCGGAGCTGTACCTGAAGCGTCTCATCGTCGGCGGCTTCGAGCGGGTGTACGAGATCAACCGCAACTTCCGCAACGAAGGCCTGTCGACGCAGCACAACCCCGAATTCACGATGCTCGAGCTATACCTCGCGTACGCCGACTACCGTGAGCTCATGGACTGGATCGAGAAGGCGATCCAGGGGCTCGCCGATGCGCTCCACGGCAGGCAGGAGATCGCCTACCAGGGGCGCAGCTACGATCTCTCGCGGCCGTTCGCGCGACTCACGGTCGAGCAGGCCGTCATCGAGCACTGCCCGGGAATCGATCCGCTGTCGCTGCGAGACCTGACTTACCTGCGCAAGCGCTGCGAGCAGCTCGGCGTCAAGGTCGAGCCGGGCGACGGAGTCGGGAAGCTCCAGATCGAGCTGTTCGAGAAGACCGCGGAGAGCAAGCTCCTCGATCCGACCTTTGTGTACGCCTACCCCGTGGAGGTGTCACCGCTGTCGCGGCCGAACGATACCGACCCCTTCATCGCGGACCGCTTCGAGTTCTTCCTCGCCGGACGCGAGATCGCCAACGGTTTCTCCGAGCTCAACGACCCGGAGGAGCAGGCGGCGCGCTTCCGCGCGCAGGCGGCGCGGCGGTGCGCTGGCGATGAGGAGGCGATGTTCTACGACGCCGACTACGTGCGCGCGCTCGAGTACGGCATGCCGCCCGCCGCGGGTCTCGGCGTCGGCATCGACCGGCTGGTCATGTTCTTCACCGACTCACCGTCGATCCGCGACGTCATCCTGTTCCCGCACATGCGGCCTGAAGCCGACTGAGCTGAAGCGGGGAGTGTGCGCGGGGTGTCTGCGGCAGTCGATTCAATCAGGCAATGAGTACGGCAGCTCGAGCCGTTGCGCGTGCAGAGGCGCTGCGGTCGTCGACGTGCCTGCCGAGCCGTCGGCCCCTGCCGAGCCGTCGGTCCCTGACGCGGCGTCCGCGCCCGGCGCGCCCTCGGCGGTTGCCAGCGCGGTCACGGCCAGGAACTCACAACGGCCGTCCGCGTGCGCGATCGCGCGCACGACCCGCAAGCTCCGCCCGTCTGGCAATACACTCGAGCCGCCCGGCTCCAGCGCCGTCGGCGCATCCGTAAGAAAGCGCTGCATGCGCCGCTTCACTCGGCCGCGATAGTGCGCCCGCGCAATGATCTCCTGTCCCGTGTAGCACCCCTTGTCGAAGGCGATGGCGCCGAGGACGTCGAGATTCAGCATCTGCGCCACGAACTGCTCCGAGGTCACCGCGTACACCTCGGGCTCCCCGGCCGCGACCGACAGCCGCTCCCAGGTCGCAGGCGGCGCCGGCGCTAGCTCCGACAGCGCCGCGGGCGTGTGCGGCTGCGAAACCGCGCCGACCGGCGACAGCAGCAGCCAACGTCCCGGCTCCGCGGCGACGCGCACCGCGATCGAGCCGCCGAATCTCGCGACCCCGTGCAGCGAATGCGGCAACGCGCCCGCGGGCGGCGTCGCGGGGCTCGCGGACTCGGCGGGTGCGATGATTCCCGCGATCTGCCAGGCGGCCGATCGGAATTCCCAGGAGCGTGTAGAACAATGCGAAGGCCAGCCCGATCAGCAGACTCACCTGAGTATCGGATATGCCGAAATCCTTCCGAATCGGACCTATCATCAGGGCGAGGATCTGGCGGTCGATGAACGATATCGTATACGGAGAATGAACTTTGCGAGCCGGCTCGCGACTGCCGCGGCGAGCTCGCGCGGCAGCACCGCCAGCACCTCTCCCGGCGCGGCCTGCACCAGGCGCAGCAGCGCGATCACGCGGCCCTGCGCGTTGTGATAGCCAGCGAGGAGGGAGCGCTCGGGAGCGAGCCGCTCCAGGTCGTTCGACAGCTGTCCCTGCAGGAACGGCACGACGTCCGCGCCGCTCGCGCGGAGCACGCCGAGGGAGTCGAGCGACACGCTGTTCCATCCAGTGTGCATCCAGTTGACCGTTGTTTTTCCTTAGCTTTTCCGTAGCTGCCGCTTGCGAATTCTGGCAGACTTAATGGGTATGCCGACGCCGCATCGCAAGAACCCCGAAGAATCTTTTTCGACTCCGCCCGCCGATCCCGCCGATCCAAGGCCGCACGCGCCAAGGCCGCACGAGCTCGGTGGCCGCGCGGGACCCGAGCCCACGCGTTTCGGGGACTGGGAAAAGAACGGCCGCTGCATCGATTTTTAGTGTATGCCGCCGCGGCCGCTGTCGCCTCACCTGTCGGTGTACAAGTTCAAGTACACCCTGACGACGTCCATCCTCAATCGCTTCGCGGGACTCGCGCTCTCGCTCGGACTACCGCTGCTCGTGTACTGGCTCCTGGCGGTGGCCGGAGGGGCACAGGCCCAGGCGCGTGCCATGCGCGTGCTGTCGCTGCCTCTCATGCGGCCGCTCTTTGCCGCGCTCATCCTCGCGTTCAGCTATCACCTCACCGCGGGAATCCGCCACCTCGTGTGGGACACCGGCAGGGGGCTCGAGCGCAAGCAGTCGGAGCGCAGCGCCTGGCTCGTGGTGGGGGTGAGCCTCGCGCTCGCGCTCCTCGTGGCTTACTGCGCCTGGCTCGCGGGAGCGCGCGCGCTGTGAGCCTGCGCAGCCCGCTCGGGAAGGTGCTGGGCACGGGCTCGGCGAAACAGGGCGTGCATCACTGGTGGGCTCAGCGGCTGACTTCGGTGGCGCTGGTGCCGCTCTCGGTGTGGTTCGTGGTGTCGCTGCTCTCGCTTCCCTCGCACGATCACGCGACCGTGGTCGCGTGGATGGGCCAGAGCTGGACGGCGCTGCTGCTCGTTCTCCTCGTGCTCGTCGGCGCCTGGCACTCGCAGCTCGGCCTGCGGGTCGTGGTCGAGGACTACGTTCACGGCGCGCCCGTGCGGACCGTGACGCTCGTCCTCCTCATGTTCGCGCACGTGCTGCTCGCGGGGGCGGGCGTCGTGGCCGTCCTCAGGGTGGCGCTCGGGGCCGCGCCATGAGCGCCTACGAGTTCATCGATCACAGCTACGACGTGATCGTCGTCGGAGCGGGAGGTGCGGGGCTGCGCGCCACGCTCGGGCTCGCCGAGAGCGGCCTGTCGACCGCCTGCATCAGCAAGCTCTTCCCGACCCGCAGCCACACCGTGGCCGCGCAGGGCGGAATCAGCGCCGCGCTCGGCAACATGGGCGAGGACGACTGGCGCTGGCACATGTACGACACCGTCAAGGGCTCGGACTGGCTCGGCGATCAGGACGCGATCGAGCTGATGTGCAAGGAGGCCCCGGCGGCCGTCATCGAGCTCGAGCACTATGGGGTGCCGTTCTCGCGCACCGAATCCGGCCGCATCTACCAGCGCCCGTTCGGCGGCATGACGACTCACTTCGGCAAGGGCGTCGCGCAGCGCACCTGCGCCGCGGCCGACCGCACCGGGCACGCGATGCTGCACACCCTCTACCAGCAGTCGATCCGCCACGCGGCGACGTTCTTCATCGAGTACTTCGCGATCGACCTGATCATGGAGGAGGGGGTCTGCCGCGGCATCGTGGCGCTCGACATGAACGAGGGCACGCTGCACCGCTTCCGCGCCGACCGCACCATCCTCGCGACCGGCGGCTACGGGCGCACTTATTTCTCCTGCACCTCGGCCCACTCCTGCACCGGCGACGGCAACGCCATGGTGCTGCGCGCGGGGCTGCCGCTTCAGGACATGGAGTTCGTGCAGTTCCATCCGACCGGCATCTACGGGGCGGGCTGCCTGATCACCGAAGGGGCGCGCGGCGAGGGCGGCTATCTCACCAACTCGAGGGGCGAGCGCTTCATGGAGCGGTACGCCCCGAACGCCAAGGACCTCGCCTCGCGCGACGTCGTGAGCCGGGCGATGACGGTCGAGATCCGCGAGGGGCGCGGGGTCGGCCCCGAGCGCGATCACATCGCGCTGCACCTCGAGCACCTCGGCGCCGACGTGATCCACGAGCGGCTGCCGGGAATCTCGGAGACGGCGCGCATTTTCGCGGGCGTCGACGTCACGCGCGAGCCCATTCCGGTTCAGCCGACCGCGCACTACAACATGGGCGGGATTCCCTGCAACTATCACGGCGAGGTGGTCTGCCCGAAGGGCGGCGATCCCGACTGCATCGTCCCGGGGCTCATGACGGTCGGGGAGGCGGCCTGCGTGTCGGTGCACGGCGCCAACCGCCTCGGGAGCAACTCGCTGCTCGATCTGGTGGTCTTCGGACGCGAGGCGGCGCGGCGCTGCGCGCAAGCCCTCGAGCCCGCGAGCCGCCAGCGGCCCTTGCCGAAGGATGCCGGCCAGGCAGCTCTCGAGCGGCTCGACCGGCTGCGCCGCGCCGACGGCAAGCGCCCGACGGCGGCGATCCGCACCGAGATGCAGAAGACCATGCAGCTCGACGCCGCCGTATTTCGCAGCGGGGAAAGCCTCGCTCAGGGTATCCAGCGGCTCGGCGCGACCTTCGATTCCTTCGCCGAGGTGCGGATCAGCGATCGCTCGCTCGTCTGGAACACCGATCTCATCGAGACCCTCGAGCTCGAGAACCTGCTGCTGCAGGCGACGGCCACCATCCACTCGGCCGCCAATCGCACCGAGAGCCGCGGCGCACACGCCCGCGAGGATTTCCCGCAGCGCGACGACCGCGGCTGGCTCAAGCACACGCTGGTATGGGTCGAGGGGCCGCGGCGTGCTCGCTTCGACTACCGCCCGGTGCATCTCAACACCATGACGGGTGAAGTCGAGTCGATTCCGCCCCGGGCGCGCACCTACTGAGAAGGCACTGAAGCCCATGGCCGACTTCCGCCTGCCCCCGAACTCCCGCGTCGTGAAAGGCGTCACCCACGCCGCGCCGGCGGGTGCCTCCGGCGTTCGGACGCTCCGCATCTATCGCTTCGATCCCGATTCCGGCGCCAACCCGCGCCTGGACACCTTCCAGCTCGAGAGCGGGAGCGTCGGTCCGATGGTGCTCGATGCGCTGATCCAGATCAAAGCCGCCATCGATTCCTCGCTCACCTTCCGCCGCTCGTGCCGCGAGGGCATCTGCGGCTCGTGCGCGATGAACATCAACGGCGTCAACCGCCTCGCCTGCACCACGGCGATGGCGGATCTGCCCGCCGAAATCCGCATCTACCCGCTGCCGCACATGCCGGTGGTGAAGGATCTGGTCCCGGACCTCACGAACTTCTACGCGCAGTACACGGCAGTGAAGCCCTGGCTGCAGACGCGCACCCCGGCGCCCCCGGATCGGGAGCGGCTGCAGTCGAAGGAAGACCAGGAGCGCATCGACCGGCCGGCGGCGTGCATCCTGTGCGCCTGCTGCTCGACCGCCTGCCCGAGCTACTGGTGGAACAGCGAGCGCTTCCTCGGTCCCGCCGCGCTCCTGGCCGCTTACCGCTGGATCATCGACAGCCGCGACGAGGCGACCGGCGAGCGGCTGGATGAGCTCGAGGACCCCTTCCGGCTCTACCGCTGCCACACGATCATGAATTGCACCGACGTGTGCCCGAAGGACCTGAATCCCGCGCGGGCGATCGCGGAGATCAAGAAGATGCTCGTCGAGCGCCAGAGCTGAACGTGGTCGCGCCACACCCGTCCGCCCCCGCCTCCTCCCCCGCCCCGCTCGAAACCGAGGCGCGGCGGCTCCTCTGGCGGTGCCGCCGCGGCATGAAGGAGCTCGACGTGATGCTCGAGCGCTTCGCGCACCATGCCCTCCCCGACGCCTGCCCGCGGCAGCGCCGGGCGCTGGAAGAGCTGCTCTCGCTCCCCGACCCCGTGCTGGCGGCGTACCTGCTGGGCGAAAGCACCCCGCCCGAGCCCCATCTGGCCGCTCTGGCAAGGGCGATCCGGGCTTATGTCGCTAACGAGGGTGGGTCGGCGCTATTCTGAGGTGTACGAGCGGCTATGCCGCCGGCTGTCGCTGATGAACTTTCGGGTGAGGTCAGAGTCTACTTGAGCGCACGGCACGGCCGCCCTGCTGCATAAGGAGACGGGGGGGCGCATGAGCGCCGATGCAAGTGATCTGAGCCTGGTACGCCGCGTCCAACACGGAGACAAGGGGGCATTCGATGCGCTGGTGCTCAAGTACCAGCACAAACTCGTCAAGCTGGTCATGCGCTACGTGCGCAACCCAGCCGAAGCTGAGGATATCGCTCAGGAAGCCTTCATCAAGGCCTATCGGGCTCTGCCGCAGTTTCGCGGCGACAGCGCCTTCTACACCTGGCTGTATCGCATAGCCATTAACACCGCGAAGAACGCCGTGGTCTCCCGTGATCGCAGCCCCATCGAATATGAGCTCGACCGCAGCAACGAAGAGTCCTATGACATGCAAAGCCGCATGAAGGATGCCGAGACCCCGGAGGGTCTGGTTTTGACGGACGAGATCCGCTCGACCGTCAACGCCGCGATTGACGCCTTGCCGGAGGACTTACGCACCGCGATCGTGCTGCGCGAGCTCGAGGGGTTGTCCTACGAGGAGATTGCCGCGGCCATGGCCTGCCCGGTGGGAACGGTGCGCTCGCGCATCTTCAGGGCGCGCGAGGCCATCGACCGCCGCCTGCGGCAGGTTTTCGAGGGCGGTCTGGGACGCGCGGAGGAGATCGGATGAACGAGGAGCTCGACAGTCAGTTATCGGCCATGTTCGACGACGAGCTGGCGCCGGAGCAGTGCGAGCTGCTCGCGCGGCGGCTGTCGCGCGACGAGCAGCTGAAATCCCGCTGGGGCCGCTATGCGGTCATCGGCGCGGCGGTCCGCTCCGAGCGCGGCGTGTCGCTCAACCCGCCGCTCGCCGGCCGGGTGAGCGCGGTCATTCTGACCGAGCCGGCGCTCAGCGGCTCTGCCGCCGCGCAGGGTGTGCGGCGCGCAGCGCTGCGCTGGTGGCAGCCGGTCGCCGGGGCTGCGATGGCCGCCGGGGTGGCCGCCGTCTCCGTTCTGTGGCTGCGGGCGCAGGGTCCACTCTCCGGGGCGACCCTGAGCGCGCAGCGGACCGCCCAGACCACGGCCCCCGCGACCGCGGACGCGATCGCCCCCGGTCAGGGCTTGAGCTACGTGGTGCCGCGCGCGCCCGCGGCGCGAGCGGTGCTCGTGCCGAGCACGACGCTCGCGAACTACGTCGTGGCGCACAGCATGGTGTCCTCGCCCGTCGCCCGTCGCAATCTGCTCTCGGCCTTCATGACGAGCGAGTCGGCCAACGCCGCGAGCGAGTCGATCACCGCCGAGGAACCGCACGATGTCCAGGCCAACCTTCCGTAACGAGCACTTCGCCGCGCTGGCGCTCGCCTGGACGGCCACGGGGGTGGCGCCGGCCGAGGAGCAAGCGCCGACGCATTGGCTCGAACGCATGAACCAGGCGCTCACGACGCGCAACTACGACGGTACCTTCTCGCACTGGCACGGCGGTCACGTGGAGATGCTGCGCATCATCCACCGGGTGCAGGACGGCACGGTCTCCGAGCGGCTGGCCTCCCTCGACGGCTCGGGCCGGGAGTTCGTCCGCACCGGAGCGAGCCTGAGCTGCTACCTGCCGGACAAGCGCACCGTCGTGGTCGAGCAGCGCCCGCCCGAGGAATCCCTGGTGGGCTTTCCCGCCGTCACCGATCAGACCGCGAGCTTCTACGACATCCGCGAGGTCGGCCGCACGCGCCTCAACCGTCGCGACACCCACATCATCACGGTCTCGCCCAAGGACGAGTACCGCTACGGCTACCGGCTGTGGATCGATGATTCCACCGCCATGCCGCTCAAGACCCAGCTGTGCGACACCCACGGGCACGTGATCGAGCAGATCGTGTTCGCGAGCCTCACGCTCCCCTCGCGCATCCCCGACTCGGCCTTCAGGACCGAAGTCTCGACCGAAGGCTTCCAGTGGTTGCGCAACGAGACCCCGCCGCCCGCGCAGGCGGGGGGGACGATGGCGGGGGGGGCGATGGCCTGGAGTGCGACGCGGCTGCCGCCCGGGTTCAAGATGACCGGCCGCTCCGCCCAGACGCTTCCGGGCTCGACCGACCCCGTCGATCACCTGGTGTTCACCGACGGGCTCGCCTCGGTGTCGGTGTTCGTCGAGCCGCAACGTGCGGCGAAGGCAGGGGAGTCCCCGGTGGCCGAGACCGCCGAGGTCGGCTCCTCGTCCGCGTTCTCGACCGTGGTCGACGGTCACAAGATCACGGCCGTGGGCGAGGTTCCGCCGGACACCGTGCGGTTCATCGCCACCCAAGTGAAGGCGCACGGCAAGTGAAGGCCCAGGAGCCCGCGTCCGTCGGCCCGCGCCGGCGCTGACGACACATGCCGGCGCCGCGCCTGATCGTCGTGCATCGCCGCGATTGCGCGCTGTGCGAGGAGATGTTGGCGGAGCTCGATAAGCTCGGGCGCAGCATCGCGCTACCCCCGGTCGACGTGGTCGACGTCGACGCGGACCCGCTGCTACGGCGCCGTCACGGACTCGACGTTCCGGTGCTGTTGGTCGACGGCACGGTGGTGTGTCGCCACCGGCTCGACCCGGGCGAGCTCGCCCGGGCGCTGCGGCCGCCCCCGGGCGCGGGCGGCTGAGCATCCGCACCCCTCGCCCCGCGGCCCCGCACACTCCTTCCGGGGCCAAACTTCCCTATAATCCGCCGGCCGCAGGGCTCTCGGGCGCGGCAGCATGCGGCAGTACCTCGCGGATTCATGCGGCACATACGTAATTTCTCCATCATCGCGCACGTTGACCACGGCAAATCGACCCTCGCCGACCGGTTCATCCAGCTGTGCGGGGGACTCGCGGACCGCGAGATGCACGCACAGGTGCTCGATTCGATGGAGCTCGAGCGCGAACGCGGGATCACCATCAAGGCGCAGAGCGTGACGCTCTACTACACCGCGCGCGACGGCGAGCGCTACCAGCTGAACATGATCGATACGCCCGGGCACGTGGATTTCTCCTATGAAGTGTCGCGCTCACTGGCCGCCTGCGACGGGGCGCTGCTGGTGGTGGACGCCTCCCAGGGCGTCGAGGCGCAGAGTGTCGCCAACTGCAACACCGCCATCGAGCAGGGCCTGGAGGTGCTGCCGGTCATAAACAAAATTGACCTGCCCTCGGCCGATCCCGACCGCGTGACCCGCGAGATCGAGGAGATCATCGGCATCCAGGCGACCGATGCGGCGCCGGTCAGCGCCAAGACGGGCGAGGGGGTGCCCGAGCTTCTCGAGACCCTCATCCGGCGCATTCCGCCGCCGCGCGGCTCGGCCGCGGCGCCGCTCCAGGCGCTGATCATCGACTCCTGGTTCGACAACTACGTCGGCGTCGTGTCGCTGGTGCGGGTGATGAACGGCAGCCTGAAGAGCGGCGACAAGATCCGCGTCGTGTCCACCGGCCGCAGTCACCTCGTCGATCGCCTGGGGCGCTTCACGCCGAAGCCGGTGGTGGCGCGCGAGCTCTCGGCGGGCGATGTGGGGTTCGTCGTGGCGGGCATCAAGGAGATCGACGGGGCGCCGGTCGGCGACACCATCACGCTCGAGAACCGGCCGGCAGCCGCGCCGCTCCCCGGGTTCAAGCAGATCAAGCCGCGGGTGTTCGCCGGGCTCTTCCCGGTCAACTCGGAGGATTACGAGAAATTTCGCGACGCGCTCTCGAAGCTGCGCCTCAACGACTCGGCGCTGCACTACGAGCCGGAGGTGTCGGGGGCGCTCGGGTTCGGGTTTCGCTGCGGGTTCCTGGGGCTCCTGCACATGGACATCGTCCAGGAGCGGCTCGAGCGCGAGTACCAGCTCACGCTGGTGACGGGTGCGCCCACGGTGGTATACGAGGTGGCGCGCGCCGACGGGGCGATCGAGTACGTCGACAATCCCGCCAAGCTTCCCTCAACCGGCGACATCGACGAGATCCGCGAGCCGATCATCGTGGCCAACATCCTGGTGCCGCCCGATCACGTCGGCGCGGTGCTGAAGCTGTGCACCGAGAAGCGCGGTACGCAGAACAAGATGCAGTACCTCGGCACCCAGGTGTCGCTGCAATACCAGCTGCCGCTCGCGGAAGTGGTGCTCGACTTCTTCGACCGCCTGAAGTCCGCGAGCCGCGGCTACGCCTCCTTCGATTACGAGTTCAGCCACTTTCAGGCCGCACCGCTGGTGAAGCTGGATATCCTCATCAACGGCGACAAGGTCGATGCGCTGTCGATCATCGTGCACCGCGACAGCGCCTATCAGCGCGGCCGCGAGCTGGTGGACAAGATGCAGGAGCTGATCCCGCGGCAGATGTTCGAGGTGGCGGTGCAGGCGGCCATCGGCAGCGCGGTCATCGCGCGCGCCACGGTCAAGGCGCTGCGCAAGAACGTGCTCGCGAAATGCTACGGCGGCGACGTGACCCGCAAGCGCAAGCTCCTCGAGAAGCAGAAGGAGGGCAAGAAGCGCATGAAGCAGCTCGGACACGTCGAGATTCCGCAGGAGGCGTTTCTCGCGGTGCTGCAGGTCGGCCGCAAACACTGAGATCGACCATAAGGGTTGCCATGTTACAGACGCTGATGCCGCTCATCGTTCTGCTGTCCTGGCTGGCGCTGCCCGTGACGGTGGTCTGCATCGTCGACGACTGGCTGCTGCGCCCGCAGCGGGCGATCGCCGCGAGCGCCCGGACAGCACGCGATGCGCCGCTGATGCGGCTGTTGTACGGGGCGCTGCCGGTGCTGATCGTCGCCGCGGTGCTGCGGCTGCTGCTCGCCGAGCGGCTGGACTTCAGCGCGGTGCTGCTGGCGATCACCGTGGCGACGGGACTGGTGTGGGCGCTGGACGCCTTGGCTATCGCGCCGCGGCGCAGCGCCGCGGCGCGCGCCGCGGGCCGCGACCCGACGCTGACGCCGGAGCCCGGAACCGTCGACTACGCGCGCAGCTTCTTCCCGGTGGCACTGGTGGTGCTGCTGCTGCGCTCGTTCGTCTTCGAGCCGTTCCGGATTCCCTCCGACTCGATGATGCCGACGCTGCTCGACGGCGACTTCATCATCGTCAACAAGTACGCCTACGGGCTGCGCCTGCCGGTGATCAACCGCAAGATCCTCGACGTCGGCGAGCCCCAGCGCGGCGATGTGGTGGTATTCCGCTGGCCGGTCGATCCCTCGACCAACTTCATCAAGCGCCTGGTCGGCTTGCCCGGCGACCACGTCGAGGTGCGCGACAATCGCATCGTGATCAACGGCAAGCCGCTTCAGTTCCGGGTCGAGCCCCGCAAGTACGACGACGGCTGCTACGTGAACCTGTCGCTCGCGATGGAGCGCCTCGGCAGACACGAGCACGAGGCGCTATTCTGCCCGGTGGCGCTCGATCGCCAGCCGGTGCTGCCGGCGTGCAACCGGCGCGGCGTGCGCGGCTACGTCTGCGGGGACGAGGACGCGCCCGGCAGCGGCAAGATGGCCCCGTTTGTCGGCGACGTGCCGCCGGGGCATTATCTGATGATGGGCGATAACCGCGACAACAGCGACGACGGGCGCGACTGGGGTTACGTGCCCGAGGAGAATCTGGTCGGCCGGGCCACCCGGATCTGGTTCAATTGGGATCTGCGCCGCTCGGGCGGCCCCCTGTGGAGCCGCATCGGCTCCGCCATTCCATGAGGGGAGCGGGCGCTGCACCGGCAACAGGTCCTTGGGGGTTGCATCAATGCGCAAGAGGGAAAAGGGTGTCACCGCGATCGGCTGGCTGTTCCTGCTCACGCCGATCGCGATCCTGGCCTACGCCGCCATCCGTCTGACGCCGGTGTACCTCAACTACCTGAAGGTGGTGCGGGCCATCGAGCAGGCGGCCAGCGACAACCGCAGCGCGAGCGACGCCCAGCCGATCCGTACCGCGATCGACCGGCACTTCGAGATCGACATGGTCGAGTTCCCGACCATCAAGGACATCACGATCAAGCGCGACGGCGGGGCCTGGCAGATCGAGGCCGCCTACGACGATGAGGTGCCGCTGTTCGCGAACGTGTCGCTGCGCGTGACTTTCGATAAGAAGGTTCGCACCGCCGGGAGCGGCGGCGAATAGCGGCGCGGCCGGTGGGCCTCGAGGAGGCGCCGAAGCGCAGGACATGACGAGCGCCGACTGGCCAGGACGCTGGGTGCGCGAGCGGGTGGGCTACGAGCCGCGCGACCTGTCGCTGTTTCGCGCCGCGCTGACCCACCGCAGCGCCTCGGGTCCCAACAACGAGCGGCTCGAGTTCCTCGGGGATGCGGTGCTGAACCTCGCCATCGCGCAACGGCTCTACGAGGCCTTTCCGCAGGCGTCCGAAGGGGACCTGAGTCGGCTGCGCGCCCGGCTCGTGAGTCGCGAGCCGCTCGCCGAAGTGGCGCGCGCGCTGGGACTCGGGGAGTCGCTGCAGCTCGGGTCGGGCGAGCTCTCGAGCGGCGGCTTTCGGCGCCAGTCGATTCTGGCCGATGCGCTGGAAGCGCTCTGCGGTGCGATCTTTCTCGACGGCGGACTCGCCGCCGCGCAGCCGGTGATCGCGCGGCTGTTTGCCGGGCGGATCGCCGCGCTTCCCGAGGTCGGCGAGCTCAAAGACGCCAAGACGCGCTTGCAGGAGTACCTGCAGTCGCGCAGTCTTACTCTGCCGCGCTACGCCATTCTCAGCGCTCAGGGCGAGCAGCACGCGCAGACCTTCGAGGTGAGCTGCGAGGTGCCCGAGCTCGGGCGTCGTGTGCAGGGACGGGGCTCGAGCCGCCGCCGCGCGGAGCAGGAGGCCGCCGAGCGCATGCTCGCCGAGATCGAGACCGATCCGCGCGCGGACCGGCCCGCATGACGGGCGCCGGTCCCGCGCCGGAGTTCCGCTGCGGCTTGGCAGCTCTCGTCGGGCGGCCGAACGTCGGCAAGTCGACGCTGCTGAACGCTCTCGTCGGAGAGAAGCTCAGCATCGTCACGCCCCGCCCGCAGACGACCCGCCATCGGATCCTCGGGGTGTGCACGTTGCCCGGGGCGCAGATCGCCTTCGTCGATACGCCCGGGCTGCACGAGAAGGCGAGCCGCGCATTGAATCGCGCGATGAATCGCACCGCCACCGCGGCGCTCGCGGACGCGGACCTGGCAGTGCTGGTGGTGGAAGCGCTGCAATGGACGCGCGAGGATGAGCTTACTCTCAAGCGCATCGTCCGCACCGCGCGCCCGGCCATCGCGGCAGCAAACAAAATCGATCGCGTGCGCCCGCGCGCGCGACTGCTCCCGTATCTGGCGGAGCTCGGCGCACGGCATGACTTTCTCGCCATCGTACCGCTCTCGGCGCTCAAGGCCGACAACGTCGGGGATCTGCGCGACACGATCGCGGCGCATCTGCCGCGCTCCCCGGCGCTCTACCCTCCGGAGGAGCTCACCGATCGGGGCCTCGCGTTCCGGATCGCGGAAATGATCCGCGAGAAGCTCACCCTCGAGCTGAACCAGGAGGTGCCCTACGGTATCGCGGTGGAGGTCGAGCGGCTCGCCGAGGAGGAGGGGCAGCTCACCGTCGATGCCGCGGTCTGGGTGGATCGCCCCGGCCAGAAGCCCATCGTCATCGGCGCCCGCGGCGAGCGCTTGAGGCGCGTGGGGCGCTCGGCACGGCTCGCGCTGAACGGGATGCTCGGCAGGCGGCTCCACCTGAACCTCTGGGTCAAGGTGCGGCAGAACTGGGCCGACAACGCCCGCGCCTTGAGGGAGCTCGGAGTGGAATGAGCCCGGGCCGCCACCGCATCGATCTCGCTTCCGGCTACCTGCTGCACCACCGCCCGTGGCGCGATACCAGCCGCATTCTCGAAGTGCTCACCCGCGAGCACGGCCGGTTCACGCTGTTCGCGCGCGGAGTGCGGGGCCCGGGCGCGAAGCTCGCTCCGGTGCTGCAGCCGTTTCAGCCGCTGCTCCTGTCATGGAGCGGGCGGGGCGAGGCGCCGACCCTCACGGGAGCCGAGCGCGCGGAGCAGTGCGCGCCCCTCCCGCCGGCGTGTCTCCTGGCCGCTTTCTACCTGAACGAGCTGCTGATCCGGCTCACGACGCGCCATGATCCGCACCCGGAGCTCTTCGATCACTATCACGAGGCGCTGGCGCGACTGCGCGCCGGGGCGCCGCTCGAGCCGGTGCTGCGCATCTTCGAGAAGCGGCTGCTGCAGGGTCTCGGCTACGGGCTGGATCTCACCACCGAGGCGCGCTCCGGCAAGCGCATCGAAGCCGACGAGTACTATCATTTCCGGGCCGGGCAGGGGCTTACGCCCTCGCGCACCGGGGCGGGCAGCGCGCTCGCCGGGCGCTCGCTCCTCGACCTGGCGGGCGAGAGCCTCACCGGCGCCCGCGCGCTCGAGGACGCGCGGCGAGTATTGCAGGCGGCGCTCGCCGCCTGCCTCGAGGGCCGGCCGCTCGCCACGCGTGGGGTGGCGCGCACGGTGGCGAAATCGATGATGCGAAAGGCGGCGCGATGACGAACGGCAGCATTGCTCTAGGGGTCAATATCGATCACGTGGCGACACTGCGCCAGGCGCGGCGCAGCCGCTTTCCCGACCCCGTGCACGCCGCGCTCGCCGCCGAGAGCGCCGGCGCCGACAGCATCACGCTGCATCTGCGCGAGGACCGCCGTCACATCCAGGATCGCGACGTGCGCGCGCTCCGGGGGCTGCTGCAGACGCGCATGAACCTCGAGCTCGCGGTGACCGATGAGATGCTGCGTATCGCCGCGGAGCTGCGCCCCGAGGACGGCTGCCTGGTGCCCGAGCGGCGCCAGGAGATCACCACCGAAGGGGGGCTCGACGTCGCCGCCCAGCTCTCGCGCATCCGCGAGGCGTGCGCGCAGCTTCATCAGGCGGGCGTGCGGGTGGCGCTGTTCATCGATCCGGAGCCGCGGCAGGTCGAGGCCGCCGCGCAGGCCGGAGCGCCGGTCATCGAGCTGCACACCGGGGCCTACGCCGAAGCGGGCGCCCGGCGCGCCGCCGAGCTCGAGCGGCTGCACGCCGCGGCGCGCCTCGGCGCGCGTCTCGGCCTCGAGGTGCACGCCGGCCACGGCCTCAACTACCACAACGTGCAGCCGGTCGCGGCGGTGCGCGAGATCGTCGAGCTCAACATCGGGCACGCCGTGATCGGGCAGGCGCTGTTCGTAGGTCTCGCCGCCGCGGTGCGCGAGATGAAGGCCCTGATGGTGGCGGCGCGCGCATGATCTTCGGCATCGGCGTCGATGTCCTCGAGAGCGGGCGCATCGCGCGCACGCTCGAGCGTTTCGGCACGCGCTTCCTCGAGCATCTGCTCATGCCCGAGGAGCAGGCGCAGCTCGCGCGCACTCAACGCCGCGAGCGCTTCGTGGCGATGCGCTTCGCCGCCAAGGAGGCGATCGTCAAGGCGATGGGCACGGGCTTCTCGCACGGGATGTGGATCCGCGACGTCGGGGTGGTGCAGAACTCCTGGGGCAAGCCCGAGGTGGTGTTCTCGGCGCGCGGAGAGCGGGTGCGCCGCGCGCTCGGGATCGGGGAGGCGCACGTCACGCTGACCGACGAGGCGGGACTCGTGGTGGCGGTGGCCGTGCTCATGAAGGCCGGATGAGCACACTCGTGAACACCCTCGTGTTCGACATCGAGACCGTGCCGGACGTCGAGCTCGGCAGGCGGCTCTACGGGCTCGGGGACCTCGCGGACGGCGAGGTCGCGAAGGCGATGTTTGCGCTGCGCCGCCAGGACACGGGCGGGGACTTCCTGTCGCTCGAGCAGCACCGGGTGGTTGCGATCGCCTGTGCGCTGCGCACCCAGGAGGGCCTGAAGCTCTGGAGTCTCGGCGAGACCGGCACGGGGGAAGGGGAGCTGGTGCAGCGCTTCTTCGACGGCATCGAGAAATTCTCCCCCGACCTCGTGTCCTGGAACGGCTCGTCGTTCGATCTGCCGGTGCTCACCTACCGGGCGCTCCTCCGGGGGGTGCAAGCGGCGCGCTTCTGGGAGAGCGGCGAGCAGGATCCGGCTTTCCGCTACAACAACTACCTGAGCCGCTATCACTGGCGGCACACCGATCTCATGGACGTGCTGTCGGGCTTCCAGCGGCGCGGCCGCGTGTCGCTCGCCCACATGGCGTGCCTGCTCGGGCTCCCGGGCAAGCTCGGCTTCGAGGGCAGTCAGGTCTGGGAGGCCTGGCAGAGCGGCAACCTCGAGGGGATTCGCCGCTACTGCGAGACCGACGTGCTCAACACCTGGCTGATCTACCTGCGCTTTGCGCAGCTGCGCGGCCTCCTCCCCCGCGCGCAGCACCTGGAGGAGATCGAGCGCGTGAAAGCGCTGCTCCGCGCCTCGCGCGAGCCCCACCTCGCCGAGTTCCTCGCCGCCTGGGAGAAGGCCCCGTGAGCCCCGCCGCGCGCTCGGCGCCTTCGCCCGCCGAGGCGCGCTCGGCGGGGGCTGCGGCCGAGACCGCCACCGTGAGCGGACTCACCCGCGATGGCGAAGGCGTGGTGCGGGCGGGCAAGACGGTGTTCGTGGCGGGTGCGCTGCCCGGCGAGCGGATCCGCTTCCGTCGCACCCGCCGACACCGCCAGCACGACGACGGCGAGCTGCTCGAGCTCTTGAGCGCCTCGCCCGAGCGAGTGGCGCCGCGCTGCGCGCACTTCGGGGTGTGCGGGGGCTGCGCCCTGCAGCACCTCTCGGGTGCCGCACAGCTCGCGGCGAAAGAGACCGAGCTGAAGGAGACTCTCGCGCGAGTCGGGCGCGTCGAGCCCGCGAGCTGGCTCGAGCCGCTCGCGGGACCTGAGTGGGGCTACCGCCGCCGCGCGCGCCTCGGCGTGAAGTTCGTGCACAAGAAGGGCTGCGTGGTGGTGGGATTCCGCGAGCGCGCCGCGCCCTACGTGGCGCAGCTCTCGCGCTGCGAGGTGCTCACCGCCCCCGTGGGGGAGCTGATCGCCCCGCTCGCCGTCATGCTCGGCGAGCTCACGATCCGCGAGCAGCTGCCGCAGATCGAGGTCGCGGTCGCCGACAACGCGACGGCTCTGGTGCTGCGGGTGCTCGCCACACCCTCGGAAGCGGATCTGGCGCGGCTGCGCGAATTCGCGGGAGCCCACCGCCTGCGGCTGTACCTGCAGCCCGGGGGACTCGATTCGGTGCGCGAGCTCGAGCCTCCCGGGGAGCCGCTGCGCTATGCGCTCGCGGGAGCGGGCGTCGAGCTCGAGTTCGCGCCGACCGACTTCATCCAGGTGAACGGCGCGGTCAACGACGCGCTGATCGCGCGCGCCGGGAAGCTCCTCGAGCTCGATGGCTCATCGAGCCTCCTCGACCTGTACTGCGGGCTCGGTAACTTCACCCTGGCGCTCGCGCGCTCGGCCGGACGCGTGGTGGGAGTGGAGGGGGAGGGCGCCCTCATCGAGCGCGCCCGCGGCAACGCCGCGCGCAACCGCATCGCCAACGCCGAGTTCCACCGCGCCGATCTCGGCACTCCGCCCGATCCGGCGCTCCCCTGGATGCGCGAGTCCTACACCCATGTGCTGCTCGACCCGCCGCGCACCGGGGCGCGCGCGGTGCTCGCGGCGGTGGCGGCGCTGGCACCGCGGCGCGTGCTGTATGTCTCCTGCCATCCGGGGAGCCTTGCGCGGGATCTCTCGATGTTGGTGCACGAGCACGGCTTCGAGCTCGAGAAGGCCGGCGTGGTCGACATGTTTCCGCACACGGCGCACGTGGAATCGCTCGCGCTGCTCGTTCCCGGCGGCCCGCGCACCGCGGCCGGGAGACCCGCCGCATGAGTCTCGGTCCCCTGATGATCGATCTGGCGGGGACGAGCGTCACTGCCGAGGATCGGGAGCTCCTGCATCATCCGCTGGTCGGCGGCGTCATCCTCTTCACGCGCAATTACACCGATCCCGCGCAGCTCACCGCTCTCGCGAGCGCAATCCACGCCGAGCGCACCCCGCCGCTCATCGTGGCCGTCGATCACGAGGGCGGGCGGGTGCAGCGCTTCCGGGAGGGCTTCTCGGTGCTGCCGCCCGCGCGCCGCTCGGGTCACGAGTTCGACCTCGATGCGCGCGCGGGACTTGCGCTCTCGCGGGCCATGGGATGGCTGATGGCGGCGGAGCTGCGTGCCCACGGAGTCGACATCTCCTTCGCCCCGTGCGTGGACCTCGATCATGGCGTGAGCGTCATCGGGGATCGGGCCTTCCACGCCGAGCCCGAGGCGGTCGCGCAGCTCTCGCTCGCCTGGATGCTCGGAATGCGCGATGCCGGCATGGCGGCCACCGCCAAGCACTTTCCCGGTCACGGGGCGGTGGTGGCGGACTCCCACCTGACGCTCCCGGTCGACCGGCGCTCCCTGCCGGACCTCGCCGGGGATCTCACCCCCTACCGGCGGCTGATCGCCAACGGGCTGCCGGCCGTCATGGCGGCCCATGTGCTGTTTCCGGTGGTGGATCCGGCCCCGGCAAGCCTTTCCAGCCGCTGGATTCGCGACGTGCTGCGCGGAGAGCTGGTGTTTCAGGGGGTAGTGTTCAGTGATGATCTGTCCATGGGAGGGGCCGCTGCCGCGTACGGCGACGTCGTCACGCGGGCGCAGCAGGCCCTGTCGGCAGGTTGCGACATGCTACCCGTCTGTAACAACCGCGCGAGCGTCATCGAGCTGCTCGAGCACCTGGATGTCGAGCCCCAGCCGGCGTCGAGCCTGCGCCTGGTGCGCTTGCACGGGCGGGCGAGTCCGGCGCGGGCGGCGCTCGAGGCCTCGCCCGAATGGATGCGGGCGCGAGAGCTGCTGGCGCGCGCGACCGCGGCACCGTCCCTGACGCTGGAAGCCGGACGCGACACATGAACAACTGGTCCGCGGAGGCCTGGCGCCGCGTAGTCGAGAGCGCGCCCGAAGGCATCGTGATCTGCGATGCGCAGGCCCGCGACTGCCCGGTGCTGTTCGTCAACGGCGCCTTCGCCGAGATGTGCGGCTATCCGGTGTCGGCGCTGCTCGGCACCAACCTGCGCATCCTCCAGGGCACCGATCGCGATCAGGAAGCGCGCGCTCGGCTACGCGAGGCGCTCGAGAAGGGCGAGCCCGCGCGCGTGCTGGTGCGCAACTATCGTCCCGACGGCTCGCTCTTCTGGAACGAGATCGTGGTGCAGCCGGTGCGCAGCTCCGCCGGCCAGCTCACGCATTTCATCGGCTATCACCGCGACGCCAGTGATCGCCTGAAGGGCGCCGAGCGCTCATCCGCGGGGCTCCCCTCCTGGCTGCGCGAGGACCGCCTCACGGGGCTGCACTCGCGCGAATACTTCGAGGAGCTGCTGCAGCGGGACTGGGTGCTCGCGCAGCGGGATTCGCACGAGATCGGCCTGACGCTCTTCGACATCGACGATCTCGGGGCCTATAACGAAAAATTCGATCGCTCGGCGGGCGATGCCTGCATCCGCCGTGTGGCGCGGGTCGTCGGCAGCGCCTACCGCCGCCGCGGCGACCTGGTCGGCCGCTGGGAGGGCGGAACCTTCGCGGTGCTCACCCAGGGCGAGGCCGCCGACAAGGCGGCGCAGTACGCCCAGGTGGTATCGCAGCGCGTGCGCGATCTGCTGATGCACCACCCCACGGCCGGCGCCGGCCGCTACGTCACTCTGAGCGCCGGGATCGCGAACCTCGTGCCGCCGCGCACGCTGCCGCTCGAGGGACTGGTGAAGGCCTGCCGGGCGGCGCTCAAGCGCGCGAAGCAGAACGGCAAGGACGGCATCGTCACCGCGGAAGCCGGGGATTTTCACTGACCCGACCGCGCTTGTCGCCGTGCGGCGCCGCGGCGACCGCGACGCCGGCGAAGACCGCTATTTTGCTGTGGAAATAGACTAGTGATATTATTTCCACAGAAATGGCTACTGCCCGTGCACTGAAGACCCGCCCGGCGCCCGATCCCGGCGTCATCCTGTCGCGCGCCACGGTGCGCGCGGCGCGCTTCCTGGCCGTGACCCAGGGCGAGCTGGCGGAGGTGATCGGCGTGAGCGGGGCGACGCTGTCGCGGCTCGCGAACGGCCAGAGGCACCTCGAGCCCGGCTCCAAGCCCTGGCAGCTGGCGGCGCTGTTCGTGCGGCTGTTCCGCTCGCTCGATGCCATCGTCGGCTCGGACGATGCCGCGGCGCGCGCCTGGCTGCGCAGCGCCAACAGCGCCCTCGGCGGCGTGCCGCTCGCGCTGATCAGCGATCCCGCGGGCCTGGTGCGCACGGTTGACTACCTGGACGCCGCCCGCGCTCGCATCTGAGGCGCGTCGCTACGGCCGCGAGCTGTGGCGCGTGGTCGAGGCGCAGCACACCGCCTCGACCATGCGCCTCGCCGACTCGCTCGAGGAGCAGGCGGCACTCGAGCTGCTTCTCGAGGCGAGCAAGCCACCATTGCCGCCTGCGGTGCGCCGTCTCCACTATCTTCTCGCCACGCCCTTCCGCTACCGGCCGCACCTCGGCTCGCGCTTCCGCGCGGCGTTCGACGCCGGAGTCTGGTACGGCGCCGAAGCGCTGCGCACGGCGCTCGCGGAGAAGAGCTACTGGCGGTTGCGCTTTCTGCTCGACTCGCCGGGGACGCCGGACCTGAAAGCCGTGCCGCACACCGCGTTCCGCGCCGGCGTGCGCACCGCGGCCGCCCTCGACCTGACGCTCCCGCCGCTCAAGCGCGAGCGCGCGGTGTGGACCCACCGCACGAGCTACGAGGGCACCCAGGCGTTTGCGCGGCTGGCGCGCGAGGCGCGCATCCAGATCATCCGCTACGAATCCGTGCGCGACCCCGAGCACGCGGCTTGTGTGGCGGCGCTCGACCCGGGGGTCTTCGGCCGCGGCAAGCCGCGCGCGCTCGAGACCTGGTTCATCGCGGCCTCGCGCGAGCGGGTGCGTTGCGCGAAGGAGGAGCGCACCGGGCAGACCTGGGAGTTCGGCCGCGAGCAGCTTCTCGGCGGGTAAGCGTGACTAGCGGCCGGGGGGACGCGCGCCCTGGGAGGGCGTCACCAGCGCGATCACGCCGAATGCCGGATGGTCGTAGTAGTCGCGCTCGTAGAAGCGCACGCGGCGGCTCTGGTTGAGGGTGAAGGGCGTGTCGGGCGCCGCGCCAAGTCCTTCGGGAGGCGAGGGCATGGCATAGGTCAGCGACAGCCCGAGGTGCAGGAACTGGCCGCGCTCGAGAAAGACCGTGCCACTCAAGCCCGGTACGTTGAGGCCGAGGCGCTTTACGGGGAAGCCGGCCCGCGTTCCCCAGGAGCTCGCCGTCTGCGACCAGGCGGCGTGAGCCAGCGGGACATAGTTACCGTCCGCGCGCAGGCGGTTCTCGAGCTCGGTGAGCTGCCAGGCGCTCATCGGCAGCTGCGCCACGAAGCGCCCGACCTGGGCCGAGTCACTGGTCGATTCGTCGCCCGCGATGGTGCGCTCGCCCGCCTCCGCGCTCCAGTTCTCGGCGGCGCTCGAGGCGGTGGTCGCGCGGAAGACGATGAGCTCGATGTTGTAGACCGTGCCGCTCGCCGCCGCGGGCGGCGCGGCCGGCTCCTGCGAGGCGGCAGGGAGCGTCCCGCCGAGCAGCATGATCGCGGCGAGGCTCCGCGTGCGCAGCCGTCTGGGGCGCTCCTTCATGTGCGCCATTCTAGCGCGGGGTCGTTCAATGGACGCGGGGCGGTTCACCGAGGCGCCCGAGAAGATCGGCAGCAAACTCGAAACGGGCGCTCTCTGTGGGCAGCGCTCGCGCAACGCGCAGCCGCAGCGGCCCGTCGAGGCGGTACTCGCGCGAGCCTCTCTGGATCATGTGCACGACGGTCGCGGGATCGATGCGGGACTGCTCCTCGAACAGCACCGTGCCGCCCTGCGGCCCGAGATCGAGCCGGCGCACCCCGAGAGCGCGCGCGGCGAGCTTGAGCCGGGCGATGCGCAGGAGGCTCTGCGCGGCGGGCGGCGGCGGGCCGAAACGATCCTGGATCTCGGCGGCGAGATCATCGAGCGCCGCGTCGCTCTCGGCGGCGGCGATGCGCTTGTAGAGCGACAGCCGCACGTGGACGTCGCCGACATAGGCCTCGGGCAGAAACGCGGGCAGTCGCAGCTCGACCTCGGTGGCGGCGGCGAGCGGCTGATCGAGCAGCGGCTCGCGGCCGGCCTTGAGGGCCCGCACGGCGTGCTCGAGCATATCGAGATACAGCGACAGGCCGATCTCGGTCACCTGGCCGCTCTGCTGCTCGCCGAGGAGCTCCCCGGCGCCGCGGATCTCGAGGTCGTGGGTGGCGAGCACGAAGCCGGCGCCGAGCTCCTCCATCGACTCGATCGCCTCGAGTCGCTTGGCCGCATCGCGCGCCAGCGCCTGGCGCGGCGGCGCGACCAGATAGGCGTAGGCGCGATGGTGCGAGCGCCCGACGCGGCCGCGCAGCTGGTGCAGCTGCGCGAGGCCGAAGGTGTCGGCGCGATTGATGATGATGGTGTTGGCGGTGGGCACGTCGATGCCGCTCTCGATGATGGTGGTGCACACCAGCACGCTGAAGCGGCGGTGATAGAAATCGACCATCAGCTGCTCGAGCTCGCGCTCGCGCATCTGCCCGTGGCCGATGCGCAGGCTCGCTTCCGGCACGAGGGACTGCAGTTCTGCCGCGATCTTGCCGATGGTGCGCACCTCGTTGTGCACGAAATAGACCTGCCCGCCGCGGCGCAGCTCGCGCAGCGCCGCCTCGCGCAGCGTCGGCGCATGCCACTCGATGAGGAAGGTCTTGATGGCGAGCCGCGCGGCCGGGGCGGTCGTGATCAGCGACAGGTCGCGCAGCCCGCCGAGCGCCATGTTGAGCGTGCGCGGAATCGGCGTCGCGGTGAGGGTGAGCACGTGCACGTTGGCGCGCAGCGCCTGCAGGCGCTGCTTGTCGCGCACGCCGAAGCGATGCTCCTCGTCGATGATGAGGAGGCCGAGGTCGTGGAAGCGCGCGTGCGAGTGCAGAAGGCGGTGCGTGGCGATGACGATGTCGACCTTGCCCTGCTCGAGTCCCTCGAGCACGGTGCGGGTCTCGGCTCCCGTGCCGAAGCGCGACAGCGCCTCGATGCGCACCGGCCAGTCGGCGAAGCGGTCGCGGAAGTTCGCGAGGTGCTGCTGCACGAGGAGCGTCGTCGGCGCGAGCACCGCCACCTGCTTGCCGGCGTGCGCGGCCACGAAGGCCGCGCGCATCGCGACCTCGGTCTTGCCGAAGCCGACGTCGCCGCAGACGATCCGGTCCATGGGCCGCTCGCTCTTCAAGTCTTCGAGCACCTGCTCGATCGCCTGCGCCTGATCCTCGGTCTCCTCGAACGGGAAGGCGTTGGCGAAGGACTGGTAGTCGAGCTCGCTCACGGCGAGCGCGAGCCCCGGCTGGGCCTTGCGCCGCGCGTTGAGGTCGAGGAGCTCCGCGGCCACGTCGCGGATCTGCTCGGCGGCGCGCTTCCTGGCGCGCGCCCACTGATCGGTGCCGAGCTTGTGGAGCGGGGCGCTCTCGGGGGCGGCACCGGTGTAACGGCTGACGAGGTGCAGCGCGTGCACCGGGACGTAGATGCGGTCCCCGTCCAGGTACTCGAGCACCAGGAATTCTCCCGGCTGCCCGCCGATCTCGAGCGGGATCAGCCCCGCGTAGCGACCGACGCCGTACTCCTCGTGCACCACGGGGGCGCCGGGATTGAGATCCTTCAGGTCGCGCAGGATCGCCTCGGGATCGGCGGCGGCGCGCTTGCGCCGCCGCTCCTGGCGGGCCCGCGCCCCGAAGAGCTGCGCCTCCGCGACCACGGCGATCGCCGGCGTGGTGAGCTGCAGGCCCTTGAGATCGGGCGCCACCGTGAGCCCGAGCCGCGCCTCGCCTCGAGCGAAAGCGTCCCATCCCGAGACCACCGTCACCTCGTGACCGTGGGCCCGGAGCATCTCGTGCAGCACCTCGCGCCGCCCGGCCGAGTCGGCCGCGAGCAGCACCCGGCCCGCGAAACCCTTGAGGAAGGTATCGAGCGGCGCGAACGGCTGCTCGGCACGCACGTCGATGCGCAGCTCGCGCGGGGCGGTCGTGGGGAAGTTACGCACCGCGGCGCCGCCGCCCGAGAGCTCGGTCTCGGCCTTGAAGGCGTCGAGGGTGATCGATGCGAAGGCACCGAGGGCCGCCTCGAGCTCGGCGGGCGGAAGAAACAACTCCGCGGGGGAAAGCACCGGGCGCTCGATGTCGTGGCGGCGGTCCTCGTGGCGCGCCTCGACGTCCTGCCACCCCTTGGCGAGGGTCGCCGGCAGCGCCGCGTCCTGCACGATCACCGCGTCCCGCGGCAGGTAGTCGAAGAGCGTCGCCGTCGAATCGAAGAACAGCGGCTGGTAGAACTCGATCCCCGCCGGCGCCAGCCCCTCGCTCACGCCGCGATAGATGCTGGAGCGCGTCGGATCCCCTTCGAAGCGTGTGCGATAGCGGCGGCGGAACTCCTTGACCGCGGCCGGATCGAGCGGTACTTCGCGGGCGGGGAGCAGCCGCACGCCCGGCAGCGCATCGAGCGAGCGCTGGGTCTCCGGGTCGAAGCGCCGGATGGCCTCGATCTCGTCGTCGAACAGGTCGATGCGCAGCGGAGCAGCGCTGCCCATGGGAAAGACGTCGAGGAGCGACCCGCGCACCGCGAACTCCCCGGGACTCACGACCTGGCTGACACTCGCGTAGCCGGCTTCCGCGAGGCGCTGGCGGAAGGGCTCGATGGCAAGCGGCTGACCCTTCTTGAGCTCGAACGCGCGGCCCTCGACGTAACTGCGGGGCGGCAGGCGCTGCATGAGCGTGTCGGCGGATACGATGAGGCAGCCATCGTTGAGCTGCGGCAGCTCGAAGAGCGTCTTCAGGCGCTCGGAGATGGTGTCCGGGTGGGGCGAGAACAGCTCGTAAGGCAGCACCTCCCAGTCCGGCAGTCGCAGCAGCGGCAGCGCGCCGTTCGCGAAGAAGCGCAGCTCGGCGGTGAGCCGCTCGAGCTCGTGCACCGAATCCGCGATCACCACATACAGCCGCCGGTCGGCACGCGTCGCCTCGGCCAGCGCCAGCGCCGCGGCGCTGCCGTAGAGCTGATGCCAGCGCAGCCGGCGGCGGTCCCCGTCCGGGAGCGGCGGATTGAGCAATGAGGACATGACAAGGCGCGCTTCGACGCGAAAGAGGCGCGAGCTTAGCTCAAGGTCCCCACCCAGCGCGGGTCTGTCTCGAGGGGGAGCGGGGCGCTCGAGGCGCGAGGTCGTGCTGCGCCTGAGGCGCGGGTCAGGCGGCGGTGGGCGGGGCACTCACCTGCATGCGCGTCTCGCGCGGCACGCAGAAGATATCGATGGGGTGGGAGCGTCCGCGCAGCTGCAGGGGCGGGAGCGGTGTCGCGCCGACATCCATGCCGTGCGCATCGAGGGATTGCTTGAGCGACCCCGAGAAGAGTATCTCGCCGGCGCGGGCCCTCTGGCACAGCCGCGCGGCGATGTTCACGGTGTCGCCGATGATCGTGTAACTCATATAGGAAGAGGAGCCGACGTTACCGGCGACCACATCCCCCTCGTTGATGCCGATGCCGAGTCCGGCATCGATGTCGTGGCGCTCTTTCCAGGAGCGGGCGAGACCGCTGAAGCTCCTGAGCATCTCCTGCGCGGCGCGCACCGAGCGCTCGGGACTGTCGGGCTGCTCGAGCGGCACGCCGAAACCGAGCATCAGGCAGTCCCCGGCCATGTGAAACACGGTGCCCTCGTGGCGGAAGGTGATGTCGGTGAGGAGCGAGAAGTACTCATTCAGCAGCGGCACCACGCGGCGCGGATCGAGCTGCTCGGAGATGCTGGTGAAGCCACGGAGGTCCGCGAACAGCACCACCGCGTGCGCTCGCAACTCGGCGGTGGCGAGCAGCGTGTCCCGCAACTGCGCATCCTCGAGGATCTTGTCAGCGACGCGAGGGGAGACGTAGCGGCGGAACGTCTGGCGCAGCACTTCTTCGCGCCGGCGGATCTCCGCTTCCAGCCGCGCGCCGGCCGTCTTGCGCCGGAGCGCTCCGGCGCGCACCAAAGCCTCAATCTGTGCCCGAAGCGGCTCGTCCGTCGACACGCGACTCCCTAAGGAAATTAAGGAAATTATTCTGTTAAAGACGAGAGTAACACATCGTCATTAATGTCGGCAGTTGGCGACGGAGCGCTGCCTTTGCCCACGAAAGGACACGCTCAAGGTGCTTGAGTCGAGTGGACTACGGGACGCGCCGAATCGGCACGGCTCGGAACCGGACGAGCTAGCGTCGGCGCCGTGGTGGCGGGAGCGGCGGAACCGACGCCGCGATGGCCGCTTCAGCCGCCGGTGGCGACCGCGTGTATCACGCGATCGTGCTCGAAGAACACCGCGAACCCGTTGTAGTCCCAGCGCGTGATCGGCGGCTGGTGCGGAGCGCCGCCCACCGTGGGATGGCGGGACACCGGCGCGCCGAAGTGCTTCTCGACTTCGCTCATGGTGCTGCCGCGCTTCGGACGATCGACCTGCGACTCACGCACCTGCACCTGGTCGTTCACGACGATGGTCTCGGCGACCGCGGCACCCGCCGCGGCGCACGCGGCGGCGAGCGCCGCGAGCATCATTCGGGTCTTCATGGGAACCTTACCTCCAACAGCTTTCCGACTATAGCACCGGGGGGAATCTGTCAAAGCGGCAGCGAGGCAGCGTGCGCGTCGATTCTGTGACGCACGTCTGAAAAGCGCGCAACTGTGGTTAAATCGCGACGATGTTTCATCCGCTGCCGTTGTACGTGGGGCTGCGTTACGTGCGCGCCCGCTCGCATTCGTTCTTCGTCTCCTTCATCACCTGGGCCTCGCTCCTCGGGGTCGGCGTGGGCGTCGCCGCCCTGATCGTCATTCTCTCGGTGATGAACGGCTTCGAGAGCGAGCTGCGCGACCGGTTGCTGTCCCTCGGCGCCCAGGTGCGCGTGACCGAGGCCGCCGCCGCTTCCGGCGGGGCGGCGCGCGCGCGGCCCCCGCCCGACTGGCACAGCGCGATCGGTCTGGTGCGCGGCGCCGCGGGAGTGGTCGGCGTCGCTCCCTACGCGGAGCTGCAGGCGCTCGCGGTCCGCCAGCCCGAGATGTGGCCGGTGGTGCTGCGAGGCATCGATCCGCAAGCCCCCGACAGCGTCCGCGAGCTCGCCCATGCGATCACCCAGGGCGCCCTGGCGCAGCTGACTGCGGGCGCCGGGCGGATCATCGTCGGGGCGGTGATCGCCGAGCGGCTCGGGCTCACCGCCGGCGATTCCCTGACGATGCTCATTCCGAGCGTGGGCGCCGATGGCACGCCGGCGCCGAAGCTGCGCGAATTCTCCGTGGCGGGCGTGTTCGAGGTGGGACTGCAGGATCACGACGCGACGCTCGTCTTCGCACACCTCGACGACGTGCGCGCGCTCGCCCCGCCCGGGACGGTGAGCGAGGGGCTGCGGGTGCGGGTGCAGGACGTGCTCGAGGCCCCCGCGGTTGCCGCGCGGCTGCGGGCGCTGCTGCCCGGCGGGCTCGAGGTCAGCGACTGGACGCAGGACAACGCCAACTACTTCCGCGCGATCCGCATCGAGAAGACCATGATGTCGCTCATCCTGCTGCTGATCGTCGCGGTGGCCGCCTTCAACATCGTCGCCATGCTGGTGATGGTGGTCACCGACAAGCGCACCGACATCGCCATCATGCGCACCTTCGGCGCCGCGCCCGCGCGCGTGATGGGCATCTTCATCACCCAGGGCCTGGTGATCGGCTGGCTGGGCGTCGCCCTCGGGGTGGGATTGGGACTCGAGCTGGCGCTGCACGTCGAGACAATCGTGCCCTTCCTCGAGCGCACCTTCCGCTTCCAGATCCTGGACGCCGACGTGTACTACATCACCGCCATCCCCGCCGAGGTGCACTGGGGCAACGTCGTCGTCATCGCGGCGCTGGCGCTGGCGCTCACGGCGCTCGCGACCGTGTACCCGGCGGTGCGCGCGGCGCGCACCGCGCCGGCCGAAGCGCTGCGCTACGAGTAGCGATGAGCGCCTACGAATGGCTCATCGGCACGCGCTATCTGCGCTCGACCCACCGGCGCGGCTTCGTATCCTTCGTCGCGCTGATCTCGGTGTGCGGGCTGACGCTCGGGGTGGCGACGCTCATCGTCGTGCTGTCGGTCATGAACGGCTTCGAGAGGGAGCTGCGCAGCCGCATTCTCGCGGTGACCTCGCACGCCACGCTCATGGGCCTCTCCGGCGCGCTCCCCGACTGGCGCGCCCTGCAGCAGCAGATCCGGCGGCAGAGCGGCGTCGAGGCCGCGGTCCCCTACGTCGAGAGCTTGTGCGTGCTCGCCAATGGGCGGCGGCTCGCCGCCGCGAAGGTGCGCGGCGTGCTGCCCGAGGAGGAGCGCAGCGCCACGGGACTCGCGCAGCGCGTGATCTCCGGCAGCCTCGACGATCTCAGGGACGGCTCCTACGCCGCGATCCTCGGCAGCGCGCTGGCGCACGAGCTCGACGCGCGCGTCGGCGATACGGTGGTGCTGATCGCGCCCGAGGGCACGGCCACGCCCACCGGGGTCGTGCCGCGCATGCGCCGCTTCCGGGTGGTGGGCCTCATTCACTCCGGCATGTACGAGTTCGATCGGGGCCTCGCGCTCACTCACATGGCGGACGCGGCGCGCCTGTTCCAGCTCGGCGCGGGCGTCACGGGGCTGCGGCTCGCGCTCACCGATCCGCTCAAGGCCCCCGCCACCGTGCGCCGCGTCGCGCTCGCGCTCGGCGGCCCCGGCTTCTACGTCACCGACTGGACCCAGGATCATGCCAACTTCTTCCGCTCCATCGAGATCACGAAGTCGATGATGTTCGTCATCCTGCTGATGATCGTCGCGGTGGCCGCCTTCAACATCGTCGCCACGCTGGTCATGATCGTGAAGGAGAAGCAGACCGACATCGCGATCCTGCGCACCTTGGGCGCCGGACCGCGCAACGTACTGCTGACCTTCGCCGTGCAGGGGGTGCTGATCGGGCTTGCGGGCACGGTGCTCGGTGCGGGACTCGGCACGCTGCTCGCGGACAACCTCGAGTCGCTCGTGGGCGCGCTCGAGCGTGTGCTCGGCACGCAGTTCCTCGACGCGCGCGTGTACTACATGAGCGATCTGCCCGCGTACGTCGAGGCCGTCGACGTGCTCAAGGTGTGCGGCGTGGCCTTCGCGCTGTGCGCGCTCGCGACCGTCTATCCGGCGTGGCGCGCCGCCCGCACCGCGCCGGCGCAGGCTCTGCGGCATGAGTGAGCCGGTCCTCGAGGCGCGCGGCATTCACAAGAGCTTCCGCCAGGGGCCGGTGCTGCTGCCGGTGCTGCAGGGCGTGGCGCTCGCGATCTCTCCCGGCGAGCGGGTGGCGATCGTCGGCGCCTCGGGCTCGGGCAAGACCACGCTGCTGCAGATCCTCGGCGGTCTCGACCGCCCCACGGCGGGCGAGGTGCTGGTCGCGGGGCGGGAGATTCACTCGCTCAGCGAGAGCGAGCGCGGCACGCTGCGCAACCGCTGCCTCGGGTTCGTGTACCAGTTTCATCACCTGCTGCCGGAGTTCTCGGCGCTGGAGAACGTGGCGATGCCGCTCCTGGTGCGGCGCGCCCCGGTCGCTGTCGCGCGCGCCGCGGCGCGGCGGCTGCTCGAGCGCGTGGGCCTCGGCGAGCGGCTCACGCACCGGCCCCACCAGCTCTCGGGAGGCGAGCGGCAGCGCGCGGCGGTGGCGCGCGCGCTCGTGACGGAGCCGCGCGTCGTGCTCGCGGACGAGCCGACCGGAAATCTCGACGGGGCGAACGCGGCCGGCGTGCTGGCGCTCATGCTGGAGCTCAATCGCGAGCACGGAACGAGCCTCGTGGTGGTGACCCACGACCTCGAGCTCGCCGAGCGCCTGGATCGGGTCTACGAGCTCGAGCGCGGCGCACTCGGCGAGCGCAGCTGATCCAAGCGGGGTTGAGCTCAGTCGCTCGCCCCGGCAGGTGTCAGATGCCGCGTGCGGTAGCGGTTGGTCACCTGCCAGCGCCACACAATCTCGAGCGACAGCCAGCCGATGAGGCCCGCGAGCAGCGCGCAGGAGATGCAGCCGGCGATGAACGGCTCCCATACGGGCGCCAGGCTGTTGTGGAACCAGTCCCAGCTCGCGACGAAGTGGAAATGTTGGCGCGGCACGTGCAGCAGCGCCGCGCCGAGGCGGTAGGCGACGTAATACGCCGGCACCACGGTGAAGGGATTCAGGAGGAAGGTGGTGCCGACGATCACCGGGATGTTGAGCCGCCAGATGACCGCGATGGTGGTCGCCAGGATCACGTGCACCGGGAGCGGCACGAAGCAGATCGCCAGTCCCGCCCCGAAGGCGTACGTTACGCCGCGCCGATGCAGCGTCCACAGCTGCGGGTCCGCGAGCCGCGCGCCGAAGGGGCGCAGGAACCAGCGCCCCCGGAGCGTGTGCGGGGCAGGGAAGATACGTTTCAGGAGCCGCCGCATCGATCGAGGGACTGTACCAGAAGGCCCCCGGAGGGGATGTGTCGCACGGCGCATGGGCGGGGAGCGCCTTGAGCGCCCCCGCCCCTCCGGTATGATGCGACCTTTGCAGCCTAAGGTCGCGTAGGATGTGGGAAATAGTGCGGGCCGGCGGCCCGCTGATGTGGCCGATCATTCTGTGCTCGATCACCGCGGCGGCCATCATTCTGGAGCGCCTGTGGACGTTGCAGGACAGGCGCGTGCTGCCCCAGGAGCTGCCGCAGCGCGTGTGGCAGCTGATCGAATCGAACCATATCAGCGACAATGTGATCGCGGCGCTCGAGCAGAACTCTCCCCTCGGCAGACTCCTCGCGACCGGTCTCGCCAACCGCCACCGGCCGCGCGAGATGCTGATGGAGCGTCTCGAGGACGCCGGGCGCCACGTGGTGCACGAGCTCGAGCGCTTCCTTAATACGCTCGGCACCATCGCCGGAGTCTCGCCGCTCCTGGGACTGCTCGGCACGGTCACCGGAATCATCCGCTCCTTCAACGCCATCGAAGCGGGCGGCATGGGCGATCCGCGCGCGCTCTCGGGCGGCATCGCCGAGGCCCTGATCTGCACCGTGGCGGGCCTTTGCGTCGCCATCCCGGCGCTCATCTTCTATCGCTACCTGCGCGGGCGGGTCGAGGGCATCGTGGTGCAGATGGAGAAGCACGCGATCCGCATGGCGGATGCGCTCGAGGCCGCGCGCGGGCGGGAGCGCCCGGCGCCTCCTGCGACCATCGGTTACGAGACCTTGAGGCCGGGGGCGGTCGGATGAACTTGAAGTCATCGCGTCGCCACGAGGAGCCGGAGATCAACGTGGTGTCGCTGATCGACGTGGTGCTGCTGCTCGTGGTGTTCTTCATCCTCTCGACCCGGTTCGCCGACGAGGGGCGGCTGCACGTGCACCTGCCGCATGCCAGTGCGGTGCCCATCGAGAAGGTGAGCGGCGAGCCGCTGGTCGTGAGTGTGACCCAGCAGGGCGGCTACCTGGTGAACGGGCGCGAGCTCATCAACTCGAGTCCGGAGACGCTGCGCGCGGCGCTCCTCAAGGAGGCCGGCACCGAGCGCAAGATCCGGGTCACGCTGCGCGCGGACGCCCGCGCCTCTCATCAAGCCGTCATCACCGCCATGGACGTGCTCGGGCGCCTCGGCTTCTCCGAGGTCAACATCGCGACGCTCAAGGAACAGCCGGCGGGCCGACCTTGAACGACACGGCGCGCCCGGCGACCGGAGCGCGGCGCGCCGCGCCGCTCGGTGGGGGCGCGCTCCGGGCCTACCGCCGCCTGCTCGGCTACCTGCGGCCGCATCGGGGGCGCTTCCTTCTCGGGATCCTCGGCGGAGTGTTGTTTTCCGCCACGATGGCGAGCTTCGCGCTGCTCGCCAAGAAGTTCGGCGACGGCACCTTCACCCACCAGGACCCGCGCACCATCGTGTGGGTGCCGCTCGCCCTCGTCGCGCTGTTCGTTCTGCGGGGCTTGGGCGACTTCACCCAAACCTACTTCATGGGCTACGTCGGCCGGCAGATCGTGAGCGCGCTGCGGCGCCAGGTGTTCCGGCGCGTCCTGCAGCTGCCGATCGGGTTCTTCGACCGCGGCTCCTCGGCGGCGCTCCTCTCACGCCTCACCTTCAACACCGAGCAGATCGGCCAGGCAGCCACCGACTCGGTGATCGTCGTGGTGCGCACGGCGCTCACCATCCTCGGCTCGATCGGCTTCCTGCTCTGGCTCAACGTGCGGCTCACGCTCGTCGCGCTCACCATGGGCCCGCTGGTCGGCTGGCTGGTGTCGGTCATCAACCGGCGCTTCCGCCGCTACAGCCGCCGCATCCAGGAGTCGATGGGCGACATCACGCGGGTCGCCAAGGAGAGCCTCGAGGCTCCGCGCCTCATCAAGGTCTACAACGCCGAGGAGCACCTGGCCCGCCAGTTCGACGCCGTGAACGCTCATAACGCGCGCTCGAACATGAAGCTGATCCTGACCAAGGGGATCTCCAACCCCACGGTGCAGCTGGTCACCGTGACGGGATTTGCCTTCGTGCTCTCGATCGCGATCGCCGACGCCATCCACGCCCGCATGAGCATGGGCGATCTGCTCGGCTTCCTCACCGCGCTGGTGAGCATCGCGCAGCCGCTGCGCGAGCTGGTCGGGGTGGCGGGCCCCCTGCAGCAGGGCATCGCGGCGGCGCAGAGCCTGTTCGAGCTGCTCGATGAGCCGACCGAGCCGCAGGGTGGCGCCTTGCGGGTGGCGCGCGCCCGCGGTGCAGTCGAGTTCGATCGTGTGTCGTTCGCCTACGGTGGGGGCGGGGCGGCCGCGGCGGCGGGCGCGGCCACCCGGCGGGCAGCGGCGCTCATCGACGTGTCGCTCGCAGTCGCCGCCGGCGAGAGTCTCGCGATCGTCGGCCGCTCGGGCAGCGGCAAATCGACGCTGGTGAATCTCCTGCCGCGCTTCTATGACGCGAGCGCGGGAAGCGTACGCATCGACGGTCGCGACGTGCGCGACTACGAGCTCGCGAATCTGCGCGCGCAGATCGCCGTCGTCACGCAGGACGTGGTGCTGTTCGATGACACCATCCGCAACAACATCGCCTTCGGCCGCCAGGTGCCGCATGCCGACATCGAGCGCGCGGCGGAGGCCGCGCACGTGCTCGAATTCGTGCGCGACCAGCCCGGCGGGCTGGATGCGCTGGTGGGCGAGCGCGGCGTGCTGCTCTCCGGCGGCCAGCGCCAGCGTATCGCCATCGCGCGCGCGCTCCTCAAGGACGCGCCGATCCTGATCCTCGACGAGGCGACCTCGGCGCTCGACACCGAGGCCGAGCGGCACATCCAGGCGGCGCTGGCGCAGCTCCTGCTCCACCGCACCACTTTCATCATCGCCCACCGGCTGTCGACTGTGGAGCAGGCCGACCGCATCATCGTGCTGGATGCGGGCGCGATCGTCGAGAGCGGTACGCACGTGGAGCTCCTGGCCCGCGGCGGCCTGTACGCCCAGCTCCACCGCCTGCAGTTCTCCGCGTGAGCGGCCGGCAGCCGATCGAGCCACGGCTCACGGGGCTCTGGTATCGCGAGCGCGCCGGCTCATCGCTCCTCGCGCCGCTCGCCTGGAGCTACGGCGCGCTGATGCGCGCGCGGCGCCGCGCCTACGCCTCGGGCTGGGTGCGCACCGAGCGCGCCGGCCGCCCGGTGGTGGTGGTCGGCAATCTCACGGTGGGCGGCACCGGCAAGACGCCGCTCACCATCTGGCTCGCGCGGCAGATCTCCGCCCGGGGGCTCCGGGTCGGCATCGTCTCGCGCGGCTACGGGGGACAGGACGCCGGGCCGCAGGAAGTGCGGCCGGAGTCCGACTGGCGGCAGGTTGGCGACGAGCCGCTGCTGCTCGCACGGCACAGCGCCTGTGCCGTCGTGGTCGCGAAGGATCGGGTCGCCGGCGCGCGCGCGCTGGCCGCGGGCGGCTCGGACCTGATCCTCGCGGACGACGGGCTGCAGCATCTGCGGCTCGGGCGCGATTGTGAGATCGTGGTGCTCGACGGCGCCCGCGGGCTCGGCAACGGGCAGCTGCTGCCTGCGGGTCCACTGCGCGAGCCGCTTCGGTCTCGGCCGCCGCCCGATGCGGTGGTGGTGAACGGGGCGGCCGAGCACGGCTCGCTCAGGGCGGCGCTCGAGTCCGCCGCACTGCGCTCGGCGGGCCCGCCGCTCGCCATGCGGCTCGTGCCTCAGGGGGCGCTGCGGCTCGATGGGCAGGGGACGCCGCGCCCGCTCCGCGAGTTCGGCGGTAGCCGCGTGCACGCGGTCGCCGGAATCGGCAACCCGGCGCGTTTCTTCCGGGAGCTGCGCGCGGAAGGCATCGAGGTCGTCGAGCACGCCTTTCCCGACCACCATCGCTTCGCCGCGCGCGAGCTCGACTTCGCCGACTCGGCTCCGGTGCTCATGACCGAGAAGGATGCCGTAAGATGCGCGGCATTCGCCGACCCGCGGCTATGGTACGTGCCGGTCGCCGCGCAGTTCGCCGAGCGCGAAGGCAACGAATTACTGAGGCGCGTGCTCGCGAAGGTCGGCGGCAGATTGTAGGCCCGGAGGTCAGACCGATGGATGCGCGCCTGCTCGAGATACTCGCCTGTCCGGTCTGCAAGGGACCGCTCAAGTTCCAGCGCGAGGCGCAGGTGCTCGTGTGCCGCATGGATCGGCTCGCCTATCCGATCCGCGACGCGGTGCCGGTGATGCTCGAGGAAGAAGCGCGCCAGCTGGCCGCCGACGATCCGCTGCTCGAGCGCTGAAGTCCGGGCGCCACGTGTTCCGGGTCGTCATTCCGGCGCGTCATGCCTCGTCGAGGCTCACCGGAAAGGTGCTGCGGCCGATCGCGGGCAAGCCCATGGTGCAGTGGGTACACGAGCGTGCCCAGCGTTCGGGAGCGAGCGAGGTGCTGATCGCCACCGACGATGAGCGGATCGTCCGCGCCGCGCGCTCCTTCGGCGCCGAGGCGGTGCTCACCGCCGCGAGTCACGCCTCCGGCACCGATCGCATCGCCGAGGTCGCCCGCGCACGCCGCTGGCCGCGCGAGGACATCGTGGTCAATGTCCAGGGCGACGAGCCGCTCATTCCCCCGGCGCTCATCTCGCAGGTCGCCTCGCTCCTCGAGGCGCGCCCCGAGGCGGCCATCGGCACGCTCGCGACCCCGATCCTCTCGGTGGAGGAGCTGCTCGATCCCAACGCGGTGAAGGTCGTGACCGATGCGGCCGGCCGGGCGCTCTACTTCAGCCGCGCGCCGATTCCCTGGAATCGCGACGGTGCGCCGGCGGGCCTCGCGAGCCAGCGCGACTTCCGCGGTGCGCGGCGGCACGTCGGCATCTACGCCTATCGCGTCGGTCCGCTGCTCGAGCTCGCGCAGCTCCCCGCCGGGGCGCTCGAGCTGCGCGAGAACCTCGAGCAGCTGCGTGCGCTCGAGCACGGCCTGGCGCTCCATGTCGCCGAGGCCGTCGAGCCGCCCGGTCCCGACGTGAATACGCTCGCAGATCTCGAACGTGTCACGGCGCTCTTGACCCGGCGGAGTCCTTGAAGGAGTTACACTCCATCCGAGTGTGGAGGTGCGGAGCACCTTAACAATTGATCACAGTCAGTGCGGCGGCGTGTTGGACGCGCCGTGGCGCGCGAAGGTTGGCGCGGCGTGCGGAACTTGCAGCGGTGCGTGAACGTCAAATCCGGCGTGTTCCGGCCTGGCGCGCCGCCGCTCCCGCACTGTCAACCGCGGCCCTGCGGTTCGCGTTTAGGAGGCAGCGGTGCGCTTCAATGGGACGGGTCCGATGACTAACCGAATGAAGACGATTATTCGTACGGCGCTCACCCTGGCGGCAGTTGGCTCCGTGGCTGGCTTCCTCGCGGGCTGCGTCGAGCAGCCCCCGCGACCGGCGCGCGTGTACCGGGAGGCGCCACCACCGCCGCCGCCGCCAAGCAGCGATGTCTATGCCTATCCATTGCACGGCCAGAGCGCGCAGCAGCAGGATCGCGATCACTACGAGTGCAGCCAGTGGGCCACTCAGCAGACGGGCTTCGATCCGAGCGCCCCGGGTGTGCCGCCGCACGAGCGGGTGCGCGTCGTATCCGGGCCGCCGGCGGGAACGGGCACGGCGGTCGGCGCCGTGACCGGCGCCGTCATCGGCGCGGCCATCTCCCGACCCTGGGAAACCGCGACTGGCGCACTGGCCGGTGCGGTGGTGGGTGGCGCGATCGGCAGCACTGTCGATGCGGCCAACGCACAGGAGGCCCGCACGGTGGCGGTGAGCGATCGGCGCCAGGCCGCCATCCAGGAGCAGAAGGCCGGGAACTACCGGCGCGCGATCGGCGCCTGTCTCGACGCGCGCGGTTACAGCGTGCGGTGATGAAGGGAAGGATTTACGCGGCCGGCGGTGCGGCGATCGCGGCGCTGGCACTGGCCGTGGCAGTGACGACTGTGCAAGCCGGTGAGCATGGTCGCCACGGCGGTCCCCGCGCCGAACGTCTCGATGCGCGCCACGGCCACAACCACTACTACCCGGACCGTGGGGGGGTCGTGCACGGAGTTCCCGGCAGAGCCGTCAGCGTCGAGCAGGGAGGCGGGCGCTACTTCTATTCGGGCGGTGTCTGGTACGCGCCGCGCGGGCCGAGCTTCCTGATCGTGGCGGCGCCCATTGGCGTGTTCGTGCCGGTGCTGCCGCCGTTCTATACCACGGTGTGGGTGGGGGGCTTCCCCTACTACTACGCCAACGACACTTACTATGTCTGGCGCGACGCGGAAAATGGCTACGAGGTCGTGGACCCGCCGGCCGACCCGAGCGTGAGCACCCAGGCGCCGCCGAGCGATGAGTTGTTCATCTACCCCCAGCGCGGTCAGTCTGCGGACAGCCAAGCGAGCGATAAGTACGAGTGTCACAGGTGGGCGTCGTCCCAGACCGGCTTCGACCCGACCCAGTCCGGCGGTGGAGTGCCCCCGGAGCAGATCCAGCAAAAGCGCGGCGAGTATCAGCGCGCCATGCGCGCCTGTCTCGAGGGACGGGGCTACAGCGTCAGGTAGGATCCGCGCGGCGCCGGGTGGCTCAGGCGCTACGGTGCCTGCCGGCGGGCGGAGTCGCCGGACTCGCCCGCGGGCGGCAGGGCAAACAGCACGATGCCGCTCGGCGACACGTAGCTCGGCGGCGTCAGCGGAGATTCGGCATCGATCACGGTTCCGTCGGGAATCGCGCACTCGGCATCGACGATCGCGCGCCTGATGCGGCAGCCCCGGCCGATCCGCACGTTCGTCAGGATGACGGAGTCCTCGATGACCGTGTGGGCGCCGACCTCGCAGCCCACCGAGAGCACCGAGTGCCGTACCTCCCCGAAGATCTCGCAGCCCGCGCACACGATCGACTCCCGGGCCACGCCGCGGCCGCTGAACCTCGCCGGAGGCAGCTGGCTGAGCGGCGTCCAGATCGGCCACGCGGGGTCATGGAGGTCGAGCCGGGGCCGTTCGGCGAGCAGCTCCATGTTCGCGAGCCAGTAGCCGTCCACGGTGCCGACGTCGCGGCAGTAGCCTGCATCGTCGGTCGCGGCATCGCGGAACGGAAGGCCGAGAACCCTGAGGCCGGCGGCGAGGGCAGCCGGCAGGATGTCGTGGCCGAAATCGTGCCAGGAGCCCGGGTCGCTCGCGTCCTGGCGCAGCAGATCGATGAGCGAATTCGTGTCGAACACGTAGACCCCGAGCGACACCAGCGCTCGCTCGGCGGTGTCGTGCCCGTTGGCCGCCGCCAGCGGCTTCTCGACGAAGGTCCTCACCCAGTGGTCGGTATCGGTGCTGAGAACGCCACACTGCCCGGCATCCGCAAGCGGCAGCTCCATGTACGCGAGCGTCACGTCCGCGTTCCGGCGGCGGTGCTCATCGATCAGGCGCGCGTAGTTCATGCGGCAGAGGTGATTGCCCGCCAGCACCAGCAATTCGGTCGGGGCATGCTCGCGGATGACATGGATGTTCTGATAGGCGGTATCCGCCGTTCCCCGGTAGCAATCGTGGTTGCGGCAGCGCTGGGCCGGCCACAGCTCGATCGACTCGCCCGACCCGGGCCACAGCCGGCTCCACCCGTCGCGCAGGTGCTGGATGAGCGAGTGCGCCTTGTACTGCGTCGCCACCCCGACCCGCCGGATTCCCGAGTTCGTGCAGTTCGAGAGCGCAAAGTCGATGCTGCGGTACAGTCCGGCGAAAGGCAGGGCTGCCATGCAGCGCCAGTGCGTGAGCGCCTCGAGTGGCGTGCCGTCACCCGAGGTCAGGATGACCGCGAGCACATCCTCCTCGAGGCGCGTCTCGCTGCAGGGCACCCGGCGGCGCAGGTTGTTGATGCGGGGGAGGGCGACAGGAGTCGCGGCGGGCGTACCCTGCACCGCGTTGGCGTCAGACATGCCTGCGGGGGCATGCAGTGGTCTGACGAGTGGGGGTGGATCCTGTCGTTCCATGTGTCTTCGCATGGTCCCTCCCGACGCAGCCCGCTCCCGGTCGCGCGTCCGTGCAAGCGGGCGAGCGATGCTCGCGCCAGGCGTCCTCGGGGTAAATCGAGGAATTGCCCGGGGTCCGGGGTGGCGGTTTCCACCATCCCCGCCTGCCCATGGTAGGTCGGCGGTGTGATTTTGGCGGGGGCCAGAATTAGAATGTGAGGGAGAGACTTGCGGGGCAACCGGGGGGTGGTCATCCATGGGCACTTCGCGCCGACGGCGCACTTCCTCGGCTAAATCATCCCGGCAGGCGCGGCGCACCGCGCGGGGCGTGCAGCCGAAAGGCGCGCCGGCGGGGAAGCGCCGCGAGGTCCATCCGGCCGTGGCGGGACAGAGCGACGCCACGGCGGCGGCGCCGAGCGCACCGCGTCCCGACTTCCCCGTAGTCGCCATCGGAGCCTCGGCCGGCGGGCTGGAGGCGTTCAAGCGATTCATGGGCGCGATGCCCGCCGACGGCGGGATCGCCTTCGCGCTGATTCCACACCTCGATCCGAACCATGCAAGCCTCATGGTCGAGCTGCTCGCCAAATACACGCGCATGCCGATTCACGAAGCCGGTCACGGCATGGCGATCGAGCGCAATCACGTGTACGTGATCCCGCCCAAGCACTATCTCGCCTTCAACGACGGCGTGCTCGCGCTGAGTCGCCCGCCGGAGGCGCGCGGCCGGCAGACCGCGATCGACTTTTCCTTACGCTCACTCGCCGAGGATCGAAAGGAAAAGGCCATCGGCGTGATCTTCTCAGGCACCGGCAGCCACGGCACCGCCGGCATCAAGGAGATCAAGTTCGTCGGCGGTATGGTCATGGTGCAGGATCCGGCCACGGCCGAATACGACCAGATGCCGCGCAGCGCGATCGGCACCGGCCTGGTCGACTACGTGCTCGCTCCCGAGGACATGCCCGCCGCGCTCCTGCGCTACGTCAACCACGCCTACCTGCAGGCCGGGCCCGAGGCCGTCTCGCCCGGGCAGGAGGCAGCCGAGACGGTCAAGCGGGTTCTGGCCCTGCTTCGAACGCGGACCCGGTACGACTTCAGGTGCTACCGCAAGAGCATGGTGATGCGCCGCGTGCAGCGGCGCATGGGGCTGCTGCACCTCGATCGGGTGGACGATTATCTCAAGCGGTTGCGGGATGACCCCGAAGAGGTCGCGGCGCTCGACAAGGACCTGCTGATCGGGGTGACGGCATTCTTCCGGGAGCCGGAAGCCTTTGTGGTGCTCACCGAGCAGGTCATCCCCGACCTCATCCGTCACGCGGACGGGGATCAGGCGATCCGCGTGTGGTGCTGCGGATGCGCCACCGGCGAGGAGGCCTATTCGCTCTCGATGGTGCTCATCGAGCAGTTCGCCGCAGTCAAGCGCGTTCCCAACTTTCAGATCTTCGCCAGCGACGTTTCCGAGGCCTCCCTCGAGGTGGCGCGCCAGGGAAGCTATCCCGAGAGCATCGTGAGCGACGTATCGCCGGAGCGCCTGCACAGGTTCTTCACCAGGGTCGGCGAAAACCATTACCAGGTCAGCAAGCAGATTCGCGACCCCATCATTTTTGCCCAGCAGAACATGCTGTCCGATCCGCCGTTCTCCAAGCTCGACCTGATCAGCTGCCGGAATCTGCTGATCTACCTCGAGCCCGAGGTGCAGGCGAAGGCGATCCAGATGTTCCACTTCGCTCTCAAGGACGGCGCTTACCTGATGCTCGGTCCCTCGGAATCGATCGGGCGGGCACTCGAGTTCTTCGAGCCGGTCTCCAGGAAGTCGCGAGTGTATCGGCGCCTCCCGCAGGGGCGGCCGACCCGACTCGAGCTGCCCCTGGTGCCGCGGCGCGGTCGCGAAGCCCCGACGGCCAGACCGGGGGCCGGGGCGCGGGGCGAGCTGCGCACCAGCGAGCTGATGCAGCACGCGCTGACCCACTACGCACCCGCCTCGGTGCTCATCAATCGCGGTTACGAGATCCTCTCGATGCAGGGTCCGCTGGTGGACTACCTCGAGTTCCCGCCCGGGCAGCCCACGCAGAACCTGCTGACGCTCGCGCGGCAGGGGCTGCGCACGAAGATACGGGCGCTGTGCCAGAAGGCGATAGACGGCAACGCTCCGGTCGTCGACTCGAGCGCTCACGTCAGGCGCAACGGCCAGTACATTGCGTGCTCGGTGACTGCCCGGCCGATCACCGAGCCCCGCGAAGCGCAAGGGTGGCTCCTGGTGGTGTTCCAGGACCGCTTCGACGAGCGCGCCGAGCCCCCGACCAGCGCGCCTCCCGCACCCGAGTCGCCCTTCGTGCGCCAGTTGGAGGATGAGCTCCGGACGGCGCGCGACGACCTGCGGAGCGCCAGTGAGGACTTCGAGAGCGCCAACGAGGAGCTCAAGGCTTCCAACGAGGAAGTCATGTCGGTCAACGAGGAGCTGCAATCGGCCAACGAGGAGCTCGAGAGCTCCAAGGAAGAGCTGCAGTCGCTCAACGAGGAGCTGATCACCGTCAACAGCCAGCTTCAGGAGAAGGTGGACGAGCTCGACCGTGCCAATGCCGACCTCACCAGCCTGCTCGAGAGCACCGAGATCGCGACGCTGTTCCTCGATACGGAGCTGCGCGTCAAGCGCTTCACGCCCGGCATCACGGATCTCGTGAATGTCCGCCCGGGAGATCTCGGCCGCCCGGTCGCCGATTTCGCCACCAATTTTCAGGACGATCCGCTGCTCGCCGACTGCCGCCGCGCGCTGGAGAAGCTCACCAGCGTCGAACGGCAGATGCAATCCTTCGGCGGCCAATCCTGCATCCGGCGCGTATTTCCCTACCGTACCGCCGGCAACCGCATCGAAGGCCTGATCGTCACCTATACCAACATTTCGCAGCTCGTCGCAGCGCGCAAGCTGATCGACGAGGGAGAGGCCTATCGCCACGTGGTCACCCACCTGCCGGTGGCGGCGATCTTCGTGAGCGACACGCACCTCTACATCAACGAGGCAGCGGAAGCGCTCACCGGTTACCGCCAGGGCGAGCTTGCCACGCTCGATGCCTGGTTTGCCGCCCTGTTCGGCGCCAGGAAGGAGGAGGTTTCCATACTCTACGAGGGGCGCAAGAAGCGCGCGCGCACGGATGCGATCGTGGTCACCCTCACCCGCAAGGACGGAGCGCAGCGGACCATCGAGCTGAGTGGGGCACCGTCCGACGGCATCGAGATCATCGTCCTGCGCGATGTGACCGAGAAACGACTGTTGCAGCGGCAGGTGCTGGAGATCGCCAGTCGGGAGCAGCAGCGTGTCGGGCAGGAGCTGCACGACGTGCTGCTGCAGGATCTCACCGGCCTCGCGCTGCTCGCCGACGCGGCGCGCCACGGTCTCGGCGCCGAGGGCGGCGGCCGGGAGCTGATGGCGAAACTCTCGGGCGGGCTCGAGCAGCTGAACGCCAAGGTGCGCGCGCTCTGTGAAGGCCTGATCCCGGTGGAGATCGATGAGGGGGACCTCAAGTCCGCGCTCGAGGCGCTGTGCGAAAGCACGCGCGACGCGCACGGCCCGAGCGTCACCCTGGAAGCGGATCCGCTCGAGGACCTCGATCCGCAGACCGCTCATCAGTTCTATCGCATTGCGCGGGAGGCGGTCGCGAACGCGGTGAGGCATGGGCACCCCCGCAGCATCGTGATCCGGCTGCTGCAGCGGGATGCGGGGGCGCTCGCTCTGGAGATCGCCGACGACGGCGTCGGGTTCGATGAATCGCGGCGCCGCGACACCGGCTTGGGGTCGAGAATCATGCAGTATCGCTGTGCAACGCTCGGCGGGCAGCTGCAGATCCAGCAGCGCGAGGGGGGCGGGACGATCGTGTCGTGCAGCACTTCACGCACGCAGGTGCCTACCGGTCGTGGCCGCTAGAGGCTCGCCGCGCAGATCCTCCGCCACCGCGACGAGTGGCGGGTCCGTGGCCAGCCGGCGGATCCGGGTCTTCATCGTCGACGACCATCCGCTGGTTCGCGAGGGACTGCGGGCCCGGATCGCACAGGAGGCGGGCATGGAGGTGTGCGGCGAGGCGGACAGCGCTGCGGCCGCCACGGCCTCACTGCGGCGCGCAAAGCCCGACGTGGTGATCGTCGATCTCGGCCTCAGCGACATGCACGGCCTGCGCCTCATCGAGACCATCCGATCGAGCGACCCCGACATCAAAATCCTGGTTCTGAGCGCCTACAGCGAGACCCTCTATGGAGAGCGGGCCTTGCGCAGCGGCGCCGACAGCTACGTGAACAAGCAGCAGGCGGCGGGCAGCATCGTCGGGGCGATTCGCGCCACGGCGGCCGGTAAGCGCTACCTCAGCAAGGAGCTGGCCGACAGGCTCCTCGAGCTGGTGCTGCACCGGCGAAGCAGCGGTGCGGCCGGGGTGCGGGAGCTCAGCCCGCGGGAGCTCGAAGTCTTCGAGCTCATCGGCAACGGCAAGAGCACCCGCGACATCGCGCAGCAGCTGGGACTCTCCGTACATACCATAGAGACCCACCGCGAGAAGCTGCGCGCCAAGCTCCTGCTGCGCAACGGCCGCGAGCTGACCCAGGCGGCCGTGCGCTGGGTGCTCGAGAATCGCTGAGCCGCGGCCGCCGGTATGGCGCGCCCTCACCGGCGACGCACGCATCGGCGCCGAATTTCGCCAGATCGCTGGCGCCTGTCTCCGCGCCCTGGAGGCGCTTCCGCGCACCGGGGCCTATGCGTACGCTCATTTGACGGCGCCGACGGTGAATCCAGCGATGAAGCGATCGAGGAACAGATTGTAGAGCAACGCGATCGGCAGGCTGGCGATGAGGCATGCGGCCATCAGCCCTCCCCAGTAGTAAACGTCGCCACGCACCAGAAAAATGGGGATGCCGGTCCCTATCATCTGATTCGCTTCCGAAGAGAGAAACGTCAAAGCGTATACGAACTCCTGGGTGACCAGGGTGAAGGTGAAGATCACCACGGTGAGAATTCCCGAGGTGGAGATCGGAATCACCATCTTGACGAAAGCGCCAAAGCGCGTGAGGCCGTCGACCATGGCCGCGTCTTCCAATTCCCTGGGGATCGCCTTGAAGAAGCCCATGAGAAGCCAGATGGAAAACGGCACGGTGAAGCTGGGATAAACGAGAATCAGCGCCCACAGCGAGTCCTGCAACCCCAGATACGCGATCACTCGAGACAGGGGAATGAATAACAGCGTCGGGGGAACGAGATAGGTCAGGAAGATGCCGATACCGACGCGCTCGCCCCAACGCCCGGAGAGCCGCGCGAGCGAGTAAGCCGCCGGGAGGGCAAAGACCAGTGTAATGCTTACGACGACGACACCGACGAATGTGGTGTTGCCCAGCCAGCGGACGAAGCGGGTCTGGGTGAACAGAAACGTCAGGTGATCCAGAGTGGGCTTGGCGTTGAAAATGAACGGGTTGTTCTGCATCGTATAGAGATCAACGTTCTGCTTGAAGCTGGTAACGACCATCCAGTAGAAGGGGAAGGCCAGCGCCACGGTGATCAGTGTGATCACCAGGACGTGAGCCAGCTTGCGCAAGGCGTGCGCGGAGAGGCTGGTCTGCATCAGGTCACCTCGGCTCGATGAGCGACGCGCAGCATCAAATAGGCAACGATCACCAGCAAGGGAACGAGCGAGAGGGAGATCGCCGCGCCGGCGGCCAGGTCGCTGCCCTGGATACCGACGGTAAAGGCGAGAGAGGGAAGCACTTGGGTGGAGTCAAAAGGCCCGCCAGCGGTCAGGATGTAGACGACGGTCATGTCGGTAAAAGTGAAAATAGTCCCGAAAAGGACGGCAACGCTGATGATCGGCATCATCATCGGCAGCAGGATCAGAAACTCCGTGCGCCAGAAGCCGGCACCGTCCACCGCAGCCGCTTCCGGAATATCTTTTGGAATTGCGGTTCGGCCGGCGAGCAGGATCACGGTGGAAAAGGGAATGAGGCGCCAGCTATGGACCAGAAGAACGGAGGCGATGGCCAGATGTGGCTCGCCGAGCCACATGGGGGCGCTGAATGGCTTGTACAAATGGAGCGCGACGAGAACCCAACTGATCACGCTGTAGATGGAGTCGAGAATCCATTTCCACCCGATGGCCCCGAGCGCGATGGGCGCCACCCAGGGGAGAAGCACGAGGAAACGGATCACGCCGCGGCCGCGAAAGGGCTTCTCGAGGACGATGGCGAGGATGCTCGAGACGATGATGACGACGATTTGCGAGCCAATGGTGAAGACGAAAGAGTTCCTGACGGCGATACGGAAACTGCGGCTCTGTAGAATGCTGCGGAAGTTCTCCAGGCCGACAAAATGTAACTCGGTGTTCCCGATACGCGCGTCACTGAAGGCATAGAATATTGCGAGCAGAAAAGGGCCGGCGACCAGGAGCAGGATATAGAGAACGGCCGGAGCAAGCATGACGGCCCCGAGCGCCGGGCTCTGAGCCGCGCCCATGGACCTGCGCCTGGCGCGTGCTACTGCAATGACACGGCCCTCGGCGCGACGCGTTTTTCAGTGGAACGATCGAAGAATCTCAGCTCGCGTTGCGGCACGGCAAAATCGTAGGTGCCCTCGAGCGCCAGGCCCTGCGCTGATGTGAGGCGCGAAAATACCTTTTTGCCGTCGAGTCTTCCGCCGCCGACGCTGCCCGAGACGATCCACTCCGCGCCCAGGTATTCGATATTTTCCACCCTGAGACGCAAGGAAACGGCGTCGCCGGTCACGGACGCCGCCGGGCGAAGATGCTCGGGGCGAAAGCCGACGATGTGTTCGGCGAGTTCAACCAGGTTCATCGGAGGGGAGCCGAGAAAAGCAGCGACGAAGGTATCCGCGGGGTGGTCGTACACTTCGGTCGGGGTACCGAGTTGGTGGACAACGCCCTTGTTGAGTACCAGGACGCGGTCGCCCATCGCCATGGCTTCCACCTGATCGTGCGTGACGTAGATCGTGGTAGTGCCGACGCGGCGGTGAAAGCGCTCGAGCTCCTCGCGCGCCGAGGCGCGCAGTTTGGCGTCAAGGTTGGAGAGCGGCTCGTCGAGCAGGAAGACGGCCGGCTCGCGGACGATCGCGCGGGCGAGCGCGACCCGTTGGCGTTCGCCACCGGAGAGCTCGCGCGGCTTGCGCTCGAGAAGTGCACCGATTCCGAGCAGCGCAGCCGCCCACTCGACTTTCGCCTGGTGAAGCTCTTTTTTGATCTTCTGAGCTTTCAGCGGAAACGCTATGTTCTTGTAGACAGAGAGGTGCGGGTAGAGCGCATAGCTCTGGAAGACCATGGCGATGCGGCGTTCGCGGGGAGTAAGGTCGTTGACCACGCGGCCACCAATGAGGATATCGCCGGACGTTGGCGCTTCCAATCCGGCGATCATGCGCAATAGCGTGGTCTTCCCGGATCCTGATGGCCCGAGAAAGACCAGAAACTCGCCTTCGCGAGTCTCCAAGCTCACGCTGTTTACGGCCCCGAGTGCTCCTTCCTTGAAAACCTTTGTTAGATCGCGCGTCTCAACAACGGCCATCGGACCCCCGTTGCCTCATTTCCAGCGTGCAAAAATACGCTTGTATTCGTCCTCGGCGGCTTGCGCGGCATTCTCCGGCGTTTCGTCGCCGCGAGCGACTTTGGCGAACATCGTGGGAATGACCCAGCCCTTGAAGACCTCGTCGATGGCGGCGGATGCGTATCCGGGATAGCCGACGTTGGTGGCCCAATCGAGGACGTCGCCGAGGACCTGGTATTTGTCCGCGGGAGTGGCCCGCGGGTCGTTGGCAATTTCCTTCTTGAGGTCCGGCACGGTGCGCGGGAAACAGGGGAAATTGTAGAACTGGCCGGCGGCAAAGCCGTCATGGAACGAATCGATGTAGTCGATCAGGAACTGCTGGGCACCGTCCTTGTTCTCGGCGAAGTCCCAGATGACATAGCAATCCATGACATGCTCGGCGGCGATGCGGCGCACCGGGCCGCGCAGCGCCCGCGAGACCATGATCTTGCTCTCAATCGGGAGGTGCTCGCGCTCGGCCTGACGCGTGATGGAGATGGCGTTCGCAACGTAAGAGACGCGCCCGGCGAGCATGGCCTGGTTGTTGGATGGTGGCGTCCAGGTGAAGACCTCGGGTGTCTCCGATTCCTGGTACAGAGCCTTCATGTACTTCAACGCCTCGATCGTGTTTTTTGAGTTGATCGTGACGTTTCCAGCCTCATCCTGCTCGGCGCCGCCAAACGACCAGAGCAGCGCGCGCATGGCCATACTGCTGTCGAGTTCCTGCGAGAGCCCCAGACCGCAGGGATGGCCGGTCGCGCCGCGGATCTTCTTGGCGCCGACGCGGAGCTCTTCATAAGTGTCCGGGCCATTCGGGAAACCCGCCTCGGCCCACCAGTCCTTGTGCCAATTGCCTGGATCGGGGACGTAGGAATCGGAAAAAGCGAAATAACGCTTGGTCTTTGGATTGTAGGTGGACCTGTGGGCAAGATCGATTTTCTTGCCGTGCCGCTTCTCGACCTCCTGGTAGACCTGGGTCATATCGATGGTCTGCTTCTCATAGGCCGCCGGGGGCGAGAGCAGCATGACGAGGTCGTGCCCCCTGCGGGCCGAAGCCTCCGAGGCGGCCTTCGCGGGGAGGTCGACGAGATTGATGTGGTCAACAGTGACGTTGGTGTTGTGCTTTTGCCCCCACTCCTTGCAAAAGGTCCCGTCAAACCAGGTGTCGTAGGCGGGAACGAAGTGACTCCACTGGAGAATCTTCAGAGTCTTCTGCTGGGCCGCAGCGCGTTCCGGAAACAGGAAAAACGGCCCCGACGCAGCGCCAAGAGCAAGAGCGCTGGGTCCCGTCAACCTGATGAAGTCACGACGTGACAATCCCTGATTGTTTTTTCTGCCCATGTCGCTGTCCTCCTTCTTAGATTTGTCGCGAGCGATGCAGGATAGCCTAGCGGCGGGTTTTGTTACACGACGAGGCGTGAGCGGGGCGGTAGCAGCCCAACCTGAGGTCACAAACTGTGACCTCAAGTTCTGGAGTTCCGCTCTTGTGTGGAGCGGTCAGGAAGGGTCGGCTATTTTTCGTCGAGATCGGCTGTGAAACCGATGCTGCGGTGTTTAGGCATCGCCGGATTCATCAGCTCGCGGATGGCGGAGAGGATGGCGGCGATCGCGGCATCGTGGTCGGTGAGTTTTTTATCGAGCCGGGCTTCCAGCTGTGCGAAGCGGCGGGCCAGTTCCCGGTTGGAGCCAAGCAGCTCACGCAGTTGCACGAAGGCGCGCACGACGTAGACACTCATCTCGATGGCGCGTGGGCTGTTGAGGATGGTGGCGGCCATGATGGCGCCGTGCTCGGTGAGGGCGTAGGGCGGGAAGCGTGGATCGCGGTGCTTCTGGGAACCGGTCGCAAAATGCGACCGGTTCGGGGCCTCGGTTTCGGCTCGGGTGAGCCGGAACATGAAATCCTCGGGAAACCGTTCGGCGTTGCGCTTGACCTGCTCGTTAAGGCGCTTCGTGGTAACGCCATAGAGCGCGGCGAGCTCCGCATCGAGCAGCACCTTGTGACCGCGCAGGACGAGGATCGCGCGGGAGATGTCCTCGACCGCTACGGTGGAAGCGCGGGAAGTCCTTGGTACGCTCATTGGTTCAGCGGACCTGCCGGGCGGTTGGCTGTGCTCCCTGGCGCGCCTCCCATCACGGTAGTGGACGGCCCGAGACCCGTCGAGACACAATAATTCCCTCAATCAGCAAGTTATCCTCGCAAGGACCGGTGTGAAGATCCTCTTTGTCTGTCTCGGCAATATCTGCCGCTCACCGACCGCCGAAGTCGTGTTGCGTACGATTGCGGCTCGCGAGGCGCCGGAGCTCGACCTCGAGGTGGACTCGGCCGGCACGGCCGCGTATCACGTCGGCGAGCCTCCCGACCCGCGCACTCGCGAGGCCGGCGCCCGCCGCGGCTACGATCTCGCGGCGCCGCGCGCGCGCATCGTGGAGCCGGCCGACTTCGAGCGCTTCGATCTGATACTGGCGATGGACCGCGAGATCCACCGGGTGTTGCAGCGGCGCGCGCCCCGGGCCGCGCATCCGCGCCTGCGGTTGTTCCTGGAGTTTGCGGCGGAGGCGGGACTGGAAGACGTTCCGGACCCTTACTACGGCGGGCCTAACGGCTTCGAGGAGGTGCTCGACCTGGTGGAGGCCGCCACGCGCGGCCTGCTCGAGCACCTGCGCGAGCGTTGCCGCGCCGCCTGAGAGGGCGGTCCTGCGGGCGCGGCAACCGTCAGTCGCGCGCCGCCGAGCGGTGCGCTCACTCCTCCGGATCGGGTATCCCGGTGCTCTTGTCCGGCGGCGCGGACGACCACACCACGTAGGGCTTGCTCGGATCCGGCTTCGGTGACGGCTCGAAATGTGCGAGCGGGGCCGGCTCGTGCGGCACCGGCGGCTCTCGCGGCTCGGCGTGATATTCCCGCGGGAGAGGCTCCTCGCGAGGCTCCCGATCCGGCAGGCGTGGCTCCGACTGCGGCGCCGCCGGCATCGGCTCGCCCTGTCCTGCGTGCTCCGATCCGCCCGCGACTGCACCCGGGAGGCTCATGCCGCCACCGTCGCGCGCGCCGCCGCCGCCGCCGCGCCGGCCGCGACGGCGTCCACGCCGGCGTCCTGTGCGCTCCGGCCGGTCGCCGCGGTCCGGGCGATCGGTGCGGGCTTCGCCGGACGGCGCGGGGGAAGGTGGCGAGGAAGCCGCCCCCGGATCGCTCCGGGCAGCCTCCGGCGCGGGAGCGGCGGGCCTCTCGGGCCTGCGACCCTGATCGCGACCCCGATCGCGGTCGCGGCCCTCGCGGCTGCGATCCCGGTCGCGGTCGCGGCCGTCGCCCCGACGTCCGTCTCCGCGCTCGCGCCGCGCTCCGTCCGCGTAGCGCCCATGGCGGTGATCGCGGCGGACATCGCGGCGTGAGCCCTCATCGCGTCGCGAGCCCTCGTCGCGGCGCCCTGTGCGGGCGGGCGCCGCTGCGTCTGAAAGCGGCGCGGGCTCGGCGCCGGCCGTCGTCGCCTCGCCCGTGAGGAGCCGCTTGACGCGGGACCAGAAGCCGACGTGCGCCTCACCGGGAGGTTGAGCGCGCGGCGCTGCGGCTGGCGGCGCCGGAGTGGGCGCCGCGGTGGCGGGCAGGAGCGCGGCTACGGCCGGGGCATCCGTCGCCGGCTTTTTGTCCTGGGCACTGCCGGGCTCGGCGACCTCGGGCGCGGTCGGCATGAGGTAGGTTGCCTGGCGCTGCTCGGGCAGCTCCAGCTCGTCATCCCGCACGCGCCTGATCGAATACTCGGGCGTCTGGATATTCTCGTTCGGCACGATGATCAGCTCCGCCTCGCTCTTGTCCTCGAGCGTGCGCAGCCACTCGCGCTTCTCGTTGATGAGGTAGGTCGCCACCGATACCGGAACCTGCGCGATCACGCGGGCGGTGCGGTCCTTGCGCAGCTCCTCGCCGATCAGGCGCAGCACCGCGAGCGTCATGGACTCGACGCTGCGGATGCTGCCGATGCCGACGCAGCGCGGGCACACGATGTGGCTCGTTTCCCCGAGCGAGGGCCGCAGACGCTGCCGCGACATCTCCAGCAGGCCGAAGCGCGACAGGCGGCCGATCTGGATGCGGGCGCGATCCATCTTCATCGCATCGCGCAGCCGGTCCTCGACCTCGCGCTGATTCTTGGGTAACTCCATGTCGATGAAGTCGATGACGATGAGGCCACCAATATCCCGGATGCGCAGCTGCCGCGCGATCTCCTCGGCCGCCTCGAGGTTGGTGTTGGTGGCGGTGGTCTCGATGTCGCTCCCGCGCGTGGCGCGCGCGGAGTTGATGTCGATCGACACCAGCGCCTCGGTGTAGTCGATGACGATGCTGCCGCCGGAGGGCAGCTGCACCTTGTGCGCGTACGCCGACTCGATCTGGCTCTCGATCTGAAAGCGGGTGAACAGCGGGATGTCGTCGGTGTAGAGCTTCAGCCGCCGCTGCGCCTCCGCGGGCATGAAGCGCTGCATGTACTCCTGTGCCTTCTGGAAGGCCGCCTGGCCGTCCACCAGCACCTCGCCGATATCGTCGGAGAGATAGTCGCGCATCGCGCGCGTCACGGCGTCGCTCTCGCGGAACACCAGGAAAGGCGCGGGGCGCTCGCGAGCGGCCGCCTCGATCTGCTGCCACTGGGCCTTGAGGTTGTCGAGGTCCCACTGCAGCTCCGGGGCCGAGCGGCCGACGCCCGCGGTGCGCACGATCGCGCCCATGCCGTCCGGGATCTGCAGCTGGCCCATCACCTCGCGCATCTGATCGCGATCCTCGCCCTCGATGCGGCGCGAGACCCCGCCGGCGCGCGGGTTGTTCGGCATCAGCACGAGGAAGCGCCCGGCGAGGCTGATGAATGTGGTGAGCGCCGCCCCCTTGGTGCCGCGCTCCTCCTTCTCCACCTGCACGATGATTTCCTGGCCCTCGGACAGGAGCTCGCGGATGTTCATCCGCGAGCCCTGGGGCTGCTGGCGGAAGCATTCCTTGGAGACCTCCTTCAGCGGCAGGAAGCCATGGCGCTGGGCGCCGTAATCGACGAAGCAGGCCTCGAGCGAGGGCTCGATGCGGGAGATCCGGGCCTTGTAGACGTTGGCTTTCTTCTGCTCGCGGGAAGGTAAGTCGATACTCAGGTCAAAGAGCTTCTGTCCATCAACCAGAGCGACGCGCAACTCCTCTTCCTGAGTTGCATTCACTAGCATTCTCTTCATGTGCCCCTGCTGTGTGGTGAGGGGCCGGCAAGCACGCGGCGGGAGGCCGCCAGACCGAAGGTCCGCGGCAGCGAAGATTCCTTAAAGGTGACGAAGGAGAGCGAGTCTCGTTATTCACGGCCGTATCCGCCTCGCTTTAACGGGGCGGCATGGAAAGGAAACCCTCGGTGAACTCAACCGACGACGCCGACTGCGGAGCTCTCAGGGTGTGAGATTCGACGCAGGTGGCGCGATCTTGTCGGCCCAATGCGATGGCCTCGTTTCAGAGGTCCCAAATTCAAGGCTGCGGCCACTGCCGCCAGCCAACTGGCGCATCCGCTGTGCGGACGACCCCGAAGAGTATACTCGACAGACCGTTGTAGAAACAATGTCTTACGTCGAGGACCCCTTGGAGGAGCCCGATGCGCGCGGAACTCGCACCGAGGTGCAGCACTTCGAGGTGAGCGCGGAGGAGGCGGGCCAACGCCTCGACAATTACGTGCACAAGCGCCTCTCCGGCGTGCCGCGCAGCCGCGTGTACCGCGTCATCCGCAAGGGCGAAGTGCGCGTGAACGGCCGACGCGCGGGTCCGGAAACCCGCCTCGAGCCTCACGACAGGATCCGCATCCCCCCGGTGCGCGTGATGCCGCGGACCGACCCGGGCCAGCCACCGCTGCAGCTGTGCGCAACCCTGGCGAAGGCGATCATCTACGAGGATGACAGGCTCCTCGTACTCGACAAGCCCGCGGGCCTCGCGGTGCACGGCGGCAGCGGGTTGAGCTTCGGCGTGATCGAGGCGCTCCGGAGGCTGCGCCCAAACGAGAGCCTCGAGCTGGTCCACCGCCTCGACCGCGACACGAGCGGATGCCTGCTCGTCGCACGAGACGCGGGGACGCTCCGCACCCTCCATGCGCTCATGCGTGGGGACGGCGTCGAGAAGCGCTACCTCGCGCTCGTCCGAGGCAAGTGGGAGCTCGGAGCCAAGCGCATCGATGTGCCGTTGCGCACCGACACCCGGGTCGGGGGCGAGCGCACGGTGCGTGCCGCGTCCTCGGGGAAGCGCTCGGTGAGCGAATTCCGGCCGGTTCAGTTCTTCGGGCGGGCGGCGACCCTCGTGGAGGTCAAGTTGCGCACCGGGCGCACTCATCAGATCCGCGTGCACGCGCAGCACGCCGCGCACCCGGTCGCGGGCGATGACAAGTACGGTGACGCCTCGTTCAACGACGAGCTGCGCGAGCTCGGATTGAGGCGCATGTTCCTGCACGCGCACAGCCTGAGCTTCGCATGGCCACAGGGCGGGGAGTTCAGCGTCAGCACGCCGCTGCCGCCGGAGCTGGCCGTGGTGCTCGACGAGCTCGGAGCGCGCACCGACCGCACCCGGCGCGGTGAGCTCAGGGCAGATGGTAACCGGCCCCGCGCAGCGCGCCCGCGAGCCAGATGAGCGGCAGCCCGATGAGCGCCGTCGGATCCTGGCTCTCGATACCCTCGAACAGCGCCACCCCCATGCCTTCCGCCTTGAATCCGCCCGCGCAGTCGTAAGGCTGCTCTGATGCCACGTAGCGCTCGATCTCGGCCGGGCTCAGCGCGCGAAACACGACCGTCGTCGTATCGACGTGGGCGAGGCGCACCCCGGCGCCGACTCCGAGCAGCGCGCAGGCCGTGAAGAAGCGCGCCGTCTTGCCGCTGAGAATGGCGAGCTGGGCGCGACAGCCGGCCGCGTCACCGGGTTTGCCGAGCAGCTGCTCGCCGACCGCGGCCACCTGATCGCTCCCGATCACGAGAGCGCCGGGGTGCAGCCGCGCAACCGCCTGCGCCTTTGCGAGCGCGAGACGGAGCGAGCGGTCGGCGGGCGACTCTCGGTCGAGGTGTTCCTCCGGCAGCCCCGGTGCGATCGACTCGAACGCGAGTCGAAGGCGCGTCAGGAGCTCCCGGCGATAGGGGGAGGTCGAGGCGAGGATCAGCGGTGGGAGGATCACTGGGCGACCTTGAATCGCCTCCGAGAAAACAATGGCTTAGCCCCAAATCCGATTTTTGACTTGGAGAGAGTCGATACCTATTATACGCGCCCCATGCCGGGCTCCCCTCGAAAATCGCGCATGTGATAAATCGATGCGGATCGATCGGTCGCCGAAAGCACGCCCTCGCGGGGTGGTATCGTGGCGCCCGGAATTTCCCGGAGTGTTAGTTGCCGGCCTGGTCGAGACCGCTCGAGGTTGAGCGGCTGGCCGACGGTGGAGCCGACGTCGACTTTACTGTCCCGCTCGCCGAGCTCGGCGGACTGCGCTCGGCGCGCGCGGGCGTGGCGGGCAGCGTACACGGGAGCGCGCACTTCGGGCGCGAGGCGGGCGTTGCCGTCGCCGAGCTCACCTTGAGCGGCACGGCGACGCTCGTGTGCCAGCGGTGCATGGGACCGATCGAGCTGCCCGTTCGAAGCGTCGTGCGCGTGGCCCTGGTCGGCTCCGAAGAGGACGTCGGCCGCGTGCCCGGGGATCTCGAGCCGATGCTGGCTCCCGGCGGCCGCATCAGCATCGGCGAGCTCGTCACGGAAGAGATGCTGCTGGGCCTCCCCGCCGTTCCGCTGCACGGGGACGATGTAGGGTGCGGGGCGGCCTCGCTGACCGCCGGCGCGCCGGGTCGCGCCACCGAGGCGACGCACCGGCCGTTTGCGCGCCTTGCGGAGCTGCTGAAACGTTAGAGTCGTCGAATCGAGTCAGGAGCATGACACATGGCCGTTCAAAAGAGCCGTAAGACACCCTCGCGACGCGGGATGCACCGTTCACACGATGCGCTCGCGCAGCCGGCGCTGTCGACCGATCCGCAGTCGGGCGAGACCCATCTGCGCCACCGGATCACGCCGGATGGTTTCTACCGGGGCCGGCGCGTGCTCGAGAAGCCCGCCGAGACCGAAGACAAGGAATAAGCCCCGGACCTCCTCGCGGGGCGACCAAAAGGGGCTGCGTGCTGCCGGTTGCGATCGACGTAATGAGCGGCGACCACGAGCCGCGTGAATACCTTGCGGGCGCGGTGCGCGCCCTGCGTGCGGATCCCGAGCTGCGGACCCAACTGGTCGGCGACCCGCAGCTGATATCCGCCGCTCTCGCAGGCCTGCCCGAGCCGGTGCGCAGCCGTGCCACCGTGGTCGGCGCCTCGCAGGTGGTGTCGATGCAGGACAAGCCGCGCGAGGCGATCCGCCACAAGAAGCAGTCCTCGATGCGAGTGGCCGTCGACCTGGTGGAGGCCGGAACTGCCTGCGCGTGCGTGAGCGCCGGCAACACCGGTGCGCTCACCGCGATTGCGCACTTCGTGCTGGGGACCCTCCCCGGCGTGGAGCGCGCCGCCATCATCTCGGCGATCCCCGCCGCGCACGGACACACCCACATGCTGGATCTGGGCGCCAACACGAAGGCGACCCCGGAGCAGCTGCGCCAATTCGCCGCCATGGGAGCCATCATCGCCCGCGACGTGTACGGCGTGGCGAACCCGCGCATCGGTCTTCTCAACATCGGCGAGGAGGACATGAAGGGACACGAGCTGGTGCAGGCGGCGCAAGCCCTGCTCGCGCGCAGCGGGCTCAACTACGTGGGCTTCGTGGAAGGCGACGACATCTTCTCCGGCGACGTCGACGTGGTCGTCACCGACGGCTTCACCGGCAACGTCGCGCTCAAGACCATGGAGGGCGTCGCGGGGCTGATCGCGGATCGGATGCGTCAGGAGTTCCGGGCGTCCTGGCTCGACCGCCTCGCCGGTGCGGTCGCCGCTCCGGCGCTGCGCCGCGCGGCGGCCGGGCTCGATCCGCGCCGTTACAACGGCGCCTGCATGGTGGGCCTCGACGGGATCGTGGTAAAAAGCCACGGTCGCGCCGACGGAGTTGCTTTCGCGCGCGCGATCGGCACGGCCGCGCTGGCGGTACGACATGCACTCACGACGCACATCGCGCAGGCAATGCACGCACAAGGCTCGACCACTTGATTCACTCGCGCATCACCGGCACCGGCTCCTACCTGCCCGAGAAGGTGATCACCAACTTCGACCTGGAGAAGATGGTCGATACCAGCGACGAGTGGATCCGCAGCCGCACCGGCATCGAGCGCCGTCACGTGGCCGCGGACGGGGAGACGACGGTCGATCTGGCAGAGCAGGCGGCCCGCCGGGCGCTCGAGGCGGCCGGGGTCGCGCCGGCGGACGTCGACTTCATCGCCTTCGGCACGACCACCCCGGATCTGGTGTTTCCCAACTGCGGCACGTTGCTGCAGCAGCGTCTCGGCTGTCGCGGCATACCGGCCTTCAGCCTCGAGACCGCCTGCGCCGGGTTCATGTACGCGCTGTCGATCGCCGATAAGTACGTGCGCTGCGGCGAGTCGAAGCGCGCGCTCGTGATCGGCGCCGAGACCCTGTCACGCATCACCGACTGGAAGGATCGGTCTACCGCTGTGTTGTTTGCCGACGGCGCGGGCGCGGTGGTGCTCGAGCCGAGCGCGCAGCCCGGACTGCTGTCGACTCACCTGCACTCGGACGGCCAGTACAAGGACCTGCTCTATTGCGCAGGTGGCGTGTCGACGGGTATCGACGGGCGCCTCACGATCACCATGGCAGGGAACGAAGTGTTCAAGGTCGCGGTCCTGAAGCTCGGGGCCGCGGTGGAAGAGGCACTGGCGGCCAACGGGCTCGACCGCAGCGCCATTACCTGGCTGGTGCCGCATCAGGCCAACATCCGCATCATCCAGGCGACTGCGCGCCGGCTCGACCTGCCGATGGAACGGGTGGTCGTGACCGTGCAGGACCACGGCAACACCTCCGCGGCCTCGGTACCCCTCGCTCTCGACGTCGCGGTGCGCGACGGCCGCATAAAGCGAGGTGACCTGCTGCTGCTCGAGGCCTTCGGCGGGGGATTTACCTGGGGTTCGGCGCTCGTGCGCTACTGATCCTCGCCGCACCGCGCGATGCGTGACTCGAGATGCGCGGCTCCACAGCCCGATGCGGGGTGCGCGCGTCCAAAAAAACGCCGCGCGCGGCGCGCGGCGTTTCTGATTCCTGTCCGGAGCGGGCGTTTACTTCGACACCGACCGCTTGAACATCCGGTCGATCTTCTCGTTCGTCGCGTCGCAGCAGGACTGGCTGGCATGGGCCGCCGCCACCGCCTGATTGGCGGTGCTCTGCGCGCCGCTCGCCGCCTGGCTGGCCGACTGGGCCGCGCTGTTCGCCTGATCGGCCGAGCTCTTCGCCGCCGCCACGTCGCCCTGCACCTTGGCCAGCTGGGCTTTCAGGTCCGCCACTTCGGCCTGCATGGGCTTGATATCCGTACAGGCCGCCAATCCCACCGTCGCTACCACGGCCGCCGCCGCCTTCACAACGCTCGCGCACTTCATAAACGTCCCCTTTGGGTTGTTGATTCGGGAGGTCCTAATTACCGATGCAACGGCAGTGAGCAAGCTTCCGCCGTCGATCGCTGGCCGGCAACTGAATCAAATTTGACACGGGAATGCAACTCCAGACACGCGACTTGTCTTCTGTTCGCGACAGTTTGGTCAGCGCGCAGGTGTCAGCTCGCGTGTGTGTTTGCGACGTCGAGGAGCGGATGCCGGAGGAGCGTTGCGACGGCTTTGTGGGCGGTGGGTGCGGCTCGTCTCGGACGCTCGGCGACGGCGAGTTGCTGCACGGCCGCTCCAGGCGCGCGTGCGGATCGAGATCTCGAGTTTCATTCACGCGGTGTTCAGCTTCGTGCGCGACCGGCGCGGAGTTGCACGTGACGGGCCAAGCCGCCGGCGAGACGTTGATGCGCGTATCGGGAATGGCGTGGCGTTGATGAGAGCTCATGAAGGGATGAGAAAGCTCGTGAAGTGAGGGAGGGAAACACCTGAGGGGCGTGGGTCCTGTGGATTTTCGGCGGCACTCTTGCGGGGAGCTCCGATCTGGATATAATTACAGTTACTGTATATATAAACAGGCAGGCTCAGAATGTCCGACCTCACCCCCCGCCAGACACAGATCCTGCGTCTCATCCAGCGCTTCATCTCCGATAGCGGCATGCCACCGACGCGCGCCGAGATTGCCCACGAGCTGGGCTTCCGCTCGGCCAACGCCGCCGAGGAGCACCTGCGGGCTCTGGCCCGCAAGGGCGTGATCGCGCTCGTGCCCGGCACCTCGAGGGGGATCCAGCTGAAGGACACCATCCGGGAGCAGATGGGACTGCCGCTCATCGGCCGGGTAGCCGCCGGCAAGCCCATTTTCGCCGAAGAGAACTTCGAGGCGCGGCTGCAGATCGACCCGGGACTGTTTCAGCCACGGCCGCATTACCTTCTGAGGGTCACCGGCATGAGCATGAAGGATGCCGGGATCCTCGACGGAGACCTGGTCGCCGTGCATCGCACCTCCGAGGTGCGCAGCCGCCAGATCGTGGTCGCGCGGCTCGAGAACGAGGTGACGGTGAAGCGTTACCGCCAGGAAGGCTCCGTCGTGTGGCTCTTGCCGGAGAACCCCGAGTTCGAGCCGATCCGGGTGGATCTGAAAGAAGAGCCGCTGCTCATCGAAGGCATCGTGGTGGGCGTGGTGCGCCGGGGCCGCGCGAGCGGCCTTGTGTGACCGCGTGCATGGCTCATGAGCCCTCATGGGTTCTTCAGCGCAACTCGCCCGTTTGCTCGAGCATCCGACCATCTGGCGCGGCGCGAGCGCTGCGCACGCCGAGGGGCTGGCTAGCGGATTTGCGGCGCTGGATGCATGCCTTCCCGGTAAGGGCTGGCCCCGCGCCGGTCTGATCGAGATCCTCGTCCCCCGCTTCGGCAGCGGCGAGCTGTACCTGCTGTTGCCGGCGCTCGCCGCCCTGACGCGCGCGCGGTGCGCCCGGTGGTGCGTGTGGGTGGCGCCACCCCTGATGCCTTTTGCCCCGGCACTCGCTGCAGAGGGCATCGCTCTCGATCGGGTGGCCGTGGTGAGCGGTGCGCGGCCGTTATGGGCTCTCGAGCAGGCGCTCGGCTCGGGCGCCTGTGATGCGGTCCTGGCGTGGGCGCGACGGCCGAAAGCGCGCGAGATCCGCCGCTTGCAACTCGCCGCCGAGCGCGGCCGGACTCTCGGCGTGCTGTTTCGTCCGCGGCGGGCGGCCCGGGAAGCCTCGGCCGCGGTTCTGCGCTTGGGTCTCGCGCCGATGAGCGCCGGCGTGCGCATCACGCTCTTGAAAGGCCGCACTGCCATGCGCGGGGCCATCGATCTCGCATTACGGGGCTAGCGCGATGGATCCGCGAATCCTGCGAGCGGCTCGCCCGGCGGACGCCTGGCCAGTCCGTCCCGCGCCGTCGACGCCGCCGCGCACCGTCGAGCGCGCGACTCAAGCCGGCGCACCGGGGCGCGAGCTGTGGGCCGGCATGCATCTGACCGAAAACGATCCGGCGGGGAAGCTCGTGCAGCTTGGGATGAGCGCACAGCGGTTCACGCCGCGCGTGAGCCTGGCGCCGCCGGATGGGCTGCTGCTCGAGGTCCAGGGGAGTCTGCACCTGTTCGCGGGCGTGGCGGGGCTCCGCGGCGCGCTCCTCGCCGAGTGCCTGCGTCTTGAGGTGAGGCCGGTGCTGGCGTTTGCGCCCACGGCTCTTGCGGCGCTCGTCATGGCCCGCGCGGGCAAGTCGCTCGAGGTGCTGGAGCCGGCGCAGCTCACTGGACAGCTGGCACCCTTGCCGCTCTCGAGCCTGCGCTGGCCCGAGTACACCGTGGCACGCCTCGCGCGCATGGGGGTGCGAACCATCGGGGCGGCGCTGCGCTTGCCGCGCGCCGGCTTTGCACGGCGCTTCGGCGACGCGCAGCTCGCCATGCTCGATGTGCTCACCGGGCGTACCGCCGAGGTGCGCGTCACTTATCGTGCTCCCGAGCGCTTCCGCCGCCGCCGTGAGCTCGGCTGTGAGCTGGAGAATCATGGCCTGCTGCTCGTGGCGCTCGCACCGCTCCTGGCCGAGCTCGGTGACTTCCTCGCGGCACGTGACTTGGGCGTCGTGAAGCTCGAGTGCCGCCTGATGCACCGGCATGCTCCGCCGACCCGCTGCGTAGTGCGGCTCGCCTCTCCCGCGACGGATGTGCAACGTCTCACGGCGCTCCTCGGCGAGCACCTGAGCGCGCTCGAGCTCCCGGAGCCGGTGCGGGCCTGCGAGCTCGCCGCCGCGGCCCTGGTGCCGCATCGGCCGGAGAGCGAATCCCTTTGGCAACCGGGCGAGCGCGGTGGCAGCTTCGGTAAAGAGAGCTGCGACCTCATCGAGCGTCTGCGTGCGCGCCTGGGTGCCGAAGCGGTGTATGGGCTGACGCGGCTTCCGGCACACCGGCCCGAGAAAGCCTGGGCGGTTGCCGAGCCGCCGTCCGCATCAACACATCGCGCACAGCCCGGGTGCAGCGCGGATAGCGCACCGGCCCGGCGCCGGCCCGTGTGGCTCCTCCCGGCGCCGCAGCGGTTGTCCGTGCGGGACGGGCTGCCCCGGCGGCGGGGCCCGCTGCGTCTGGTGAGTGAGCCGGAGCGTATCGAGACCGGTTGGTGGGACGGCGATGAGATCGCGCGCGATTACTACACCGCCGTCGACATCCATGGCGTACACCTCTGGGTATTCCGCGAGCGCGCCGCGCCGCACGACTGGTTCCTGCACGGCGTGTTCGGGTGACACATGCTCAACTGCGCGTGTGAAGTGTCACTTCCTCCGAAATCGCCTGGGGAAGTTTCCGGAGCGGCGGCGCTGCCGCCTTACGCCGAGCTGCACTGCCTCTCCAACTTCACCTTCCTGCGCGGCGCCTCGCATCCGCACGAGCTGGTGGAGCGGGCGGACGCACTCGGCTATGCCGCCCTCGCGATCACCGACGAGTGCTCGGTTGCCGGCGTCGTGCGCGCGCACATGGCGGCGAAGCACCGCCGCCTGAAGCTCGTCATCGGCTCGGAGTTCCGCCTCGAGTGCGGCCTCACGCTGGTCGCGCTCGCCATCGACCGGCGCGGCTACGGACGGCTGTGCCGCCTCATCACCCGCGGCCGGCGCGCGGCCGACAAGGGACAATACTCGCTCACGCGCGCCGACCTCGAGGCAGCAAGCCTCGCACAGTGCTACATCCTGTGGGTGCCTGCGGCACAGCCCTCGCCCTCCGAGCTGCGCTGGCTCGCCGAGCGCTTCCCCGGGAGGCTGCGGATCGCGGTCGAGCTGCTGCGCGAGGGAGGCGATCGCGAGCGCCTCGCCGCCCTCGAGCAGCTCGGCGCCCACTACGCGGTGCCGCTCCTTGCGAGCGGCGACGTTCACATGCACGTGCGCGCGCGGCGACGATTGCAGGACGCCCTGACCGCGATCCGCCTGAAAGTGCCGGTCGCAGAAGCGGGGCTCCAGCTCTACGGGAACGGCGAGCGCTATCTGCGCGAGCGAGCGCGACTCGCGCGACTGTATCCGCGCGAGCTGCTCGAGGCAGCCGTGGAGCTCTCGCTCGGGTGCACCTTCTCGCTCGACGAGCTGCGCTACGAGTATCCCCGCGAGCTGGTGCCGCCGGGGGAGACCCCGGCGAGCTACCTGCGCCGGCTCACCTACGAAGGGGCGCGCTGGCGCTGGCCGGGCGGCGTGCCTGAGAGCGAGCGCACTGCCATCGAGCACGAGCTCGCGCTCATCGCCGAGCTCCGCTATGAGCCTTACTTCCTCACGGTCCAGGACGTCGTCGCCTACGCGCGCCGCCAGGGAATTCTGTGCCAGGGCCGGGGCTCGGCGGCGAACTCACGCGTGTGCTACTGCCTGGGGGTGACCTCGGTAGACCCGCAGCGCGGCGCGGCGCTGCTGTTCGAGCGCTTCATCTCGCGCGAGCGCAACGAGCCGCCCGACATCGACATCGATTTCGAGCACGAGCGGCGCGAGGAGGTGCTGCAGTACGTCTACCGCAAGTACGGCCGCGAGCGCGCGGCGCTCGCCGCGACCGTCATCATGTACCGCCCGCGCAGCGCGCTGCGCGACCTCGGCAAGGTCTTCGGTCTTACGCCCGCCGAGAGCGGGCGGCTCGCGAAAGTCATGCAGTGGTGGGATCGGAGCGCCGCGCTGCCCGAACGCGTGCGCGATGCGGGCTTCGATCCCGAGAGTTCCTGGCTCGCGCGCCTCGTGCCGCTCGCGAGCGAGCTGGTGGCCTTCCCCGGCTTTCCGCGCCACCTGTCCCAGCACGTCGGCGGCTTCGTGATCTCGGAAGGGGCACTCGAGGAGCTGGTGCCGATCGAGAACGCCGCGAGCCCTCAGCGCACCGTGGTGCAGTGGGACAAGGACGATCTCAACGATCTCAAGCTGCTGAAGGTCGATCTGCTGGCGCTCGGAATGCTGACGGCGCTCAAGCGCGCGTTCGCGCTCGTCAAGGACTTTCGCGGCACCCGGCACGCCCTCGGCGAGCTGCCCGCCGAGGATCCGCGGGTGTACGCCATGATCTCGCGCGCCGACACCATCGGCGTGTTCCAGATCGAGTCGCGCGCGCAGATGGCCATGCTGCCGCGCCTGAAGCCGCAGTGTTACTACGACCTCGTCATCGAGGTGGCGATCGTGCGCCCGGGCCCCATCCAGGGCGACATGGTGCACCCGTATCTGCGGCGCCGCTCCGGCGCGGAGCCCGTGGAGTATCCGAGCGAAGAGGTGCGCGAGGTGCTCGAGCGTACCCTCGGCGTACCGATCTTCCAGGAACAGGTGATGAAGATTGCGATCGTGGCGGCGGGCTTCTCGCCGGGTGAGGCGGACGCGCTGCGCCGCGCGATGGGCGCCTGGAAGAGGACCGGGGGGCTCGATCCGTTTCGCGAGCGGCTGCTCGAGGGCATGCGCGAAAAGGGCTACCCGGATGAGTTTGCGCAGCGCATCTACCGGCAGATGCTGGGTTTTGGCGAGTACGGCTTCCCGCTCGCGCACGCGGCGAGCTTCGCGCTGCTGGTGTACGACTCCGCCTGGCTCAAGTGCTACGAGCCGGCGGCTTTCACCTGCGCGCTGCTCAACAGCCAGCCCATGGGCTTCTACGCGCCGGCGCAGCTGGTGCGCGATGCGCGCGCGCACGGCGTCGAGGTGCGTCCCGTCGATACCTGCGCGAGCGGGTGGGACTCGACGCTCGAGCGCCGTGCGGACGGGGAGCCGGCGCTGCGGCTGGGGCTGCGTGTCGTGAAGGCGCTGTCGCAGTCGGGAGCCGAGCGGCTGGTCGCGGCGCGCGCCGAGCGGCCCTTTGCGAGCGTGCAGGACCTCGCCACCCGCGCGGCGCTCGACCGCGGCGACCTCGAGGCGCTCGCCTCGGCCGGGGCGCTCGCGTCTCTCAGCGGCAACCGCCACCTCGCGTTCTGGCAGGTCGCCGCCACCGAGCGCCCCGTGCCGCTCGGCTTCGCGACCGCCCGCGGCGCCGACACGCGCGAGGGCCGTCCGCTCATCACCGCGCCCTCCGAAGCCGAATGTATCGCCGCGGATTACGCCTCGCTCGGCCTCACCCTCGGGCGGCATCCGCTCGCGCTGCTGCGCGCGCGCCTGGCCGCGGCGGGGCTCTCGCCGGCGAGCGAGGTGACCCGCGCCGCAAACGGCGCCTCGGTGCGCACCGCCGGCATCGTGCTCATGCGCCAGCGCCCCTCGACCGCGAGCGGCGTCACCTTCGTCACGCTCGAGGACGAGAGCGGCCAGGTGAATGTCATCGTCTGGGAGCGGGTGGGGAGCGCGCAGCGCCGCGCTCTCATCGAGTCACGCCTGCTCGAGGTGCACGGCGAGCTGCAGCAGCAGGACGGCGTCACGCATCTCATCGCCCGGCGGCTGATCGATCGCTCTTCGCTCCTCGGCGAGCTCCTGACGCGCTCGCGGGATTTTCACTGAAGTCCCTGCCCGAAGTGCCTCCCACATTTCCCGGGCCTCTCCCTTGAAGACCCCATGCGCCAGGGGATTACGCCCCGATTTCCTCCGCGAAGCCCGGGTGAGATCATGGCGGCGGCCACGGAAGGCGTTCGTCACCGACAATCAATACAGGGAGCGGTAGGCCATGAGCGCGCGAGCGGTGCAACTGTTCTGCTACCTGGGCTCTCTCCTGCTCTTTGGCTGCGGGGGTGGTGGCGGCGGCTACGGAGGCGGTGGCGGCGGCGGAAGTCCCACCGTAACTGGCAAGGGTTTTGCGCCCTCGACCGGCCCTGGCGATACCGCGGGATATTTCCCGGTTGGCGCCGGTGACCAGTGGGAGTTCAACTACTCCACCACGGACCCCAAAGCCTCCGCCGCAACCGGCGTGGTCACTCTCGCCGTCAACGGAACCAAGACGGTGCTGGGAGCGACGGCCACTGTTCTCACCCAGACGAATTCGACCAGCCCGAGCGGCGGCTTCGATGAGTACTTCGGCGTCTCTCCCGGGGGAGTGACGAACCTCGGAAACACGAACGCGGGCGACCCGATCACTCCGCTGATCGTTCCCTACGTGCAGCTCCTCTTTCCCGTACAGCTCGGCATGCAGTCGAGCCTGACGGGCCAGAACCTGCCCGCCGGCAACGATGCAAGCGGTCACGCCATCACGCTCGACATGACGCAGACGACCGCGAACTCATCCATCGAGAGCGTGGATGTGCCGGCCGGTTCCTACGCCAACGCCCTGAAGCAGGTGACGACGATCAATGGCACCGCGCACGACAACGGTCAGTCGGGTGCCGTCACCGGCACAGAGACGACCTGGCTCGTGCCGGGCATCGGCATCGTCAAGGACACAAACAGTGCGATGTCGGTGGCGCAGACGATCAGCTCCAGCGCCGAGCTGCGCTCGGCCACAGTCAACGGTCAGACGCACGGGCTGGGAGTCGCCCGGGATCTGGTGGCGGTCAGCCCGGCAATGGCTTCGATCTATGCGCCAGCGGTGCCGGTTATCGCATCCGACGGTACGAACTTCCTCATCGTGACGCCGCGTGCCAGTGTCTCGGGGGGAGTGTCGCAGCAGAACTGGCAAGGAACCCTGGTTGCTGCGGATGGCACCGTCCTGAGTTCATTCAACATCACCGCGCCCGTCAGCGCCACGACGTCCTGCAGTGCGAGGCCGTTTGCGGTGGCCGGATTCGACGGCACCAACTACCTGGTCGTGAGCGCGAACAACCACTGCGCGACCTTTCAGCCGACCACGCTCGATGCAGTGGCCATCTCACCCGCGGGAGCCATCGTCGCTGGCCCGAATACCGTGGCGAGTCCCGCGGGTCCGAGCGAGGGCACGGGTACGTTCTATCAGGCACTCGGCTTCGACGGCAGCCAGTATCTGCTCGTTTACGTGCAGCCTGTGGTTACCGGCAATCAACTCTATGGCGTGTTCATTGCGCCGGCGACGGCGCAGGCGAACGGAGCGGCTTTCCCGATTGCGCCGGATACCGGCCCCCAGGACAGCCCGGCGATGGCGTACGACGGCACCAACTACCTCGTCGCCTGGGACGAGGAACCGGGGCTGCTCGAGGCCGTGCGCGTGTCGGCCGCGGGAGCGGTTCTGGATGCCACACCGATCGGCATCGCGCATCAGTCGTCGCCTTGCTGCGGTTACATGTCTCCCAGCGTCTCTTTCGACGGCACGAACTATCTCGTGACCTACCGCGACCCCCGCGGTCAGGGTGGCAGCAGTTTCAACGCGACCGTTTCAGCCGCACGAATCTCCAAGGCGGGGGTACTGTTGGACGGTACGCTCGCCGCGGCCGGGATTGTCGTGACGTCGGCACCGGGGGTACCGCTCGGACACGTGGCGAGCGTGTTCAGGGATGGGGCACACTGGATCGTGTGGGAAAGCGGCACTCCCAACGCGCTATCCGCTTCGCGAGTGTCTCCGGCGGGGCTCGTGCCGAGCGCGTGGCAGAACGGTTTCCCGCTGGTGCCGGCGACCGGCGAAGTTAGCTCTCCGGCCATCGCAGCAGGCAGCAGTGCCGGCTACGTCACCTGGCTGCATGGGCAGGGGACCTCGCCGGAGACCACCTCGCTTGCAGGGCTCGGGGTCTTCCCGTAGCGGACCCTGAGGTCAGCGCGCAGTGCCGCTGCATGCCGGCGCGGGCAGCAGCTCAGTGGCGCGACTTGCGGCGGGGCCTGCGCGGCGGGTCGCTGGGGTCGCCGATCTCGTAGTCCTCGAAATCCATGGTGAGCTCGGCGGTGTGCTTTTCCTCGAGCAGCCGCTCGAGACGGCGCCACGCCGGGTCGCCGACCTTCTGGGCGCGGCGCTTGGCGAGATCGAGGTCCTTGATGACCTGGTCGAGATCGACATCCCCGCCGTCACTGACGGGCTCGTCGGGCTCCTCGTCTTCGAACTCGTCTGATTCCGGCTTCTCGCTCATTTGCGCGGGCGGTCCTGCGGGAATTGGACGGCCCGAACTTAAATCAGATCGCATGACGACTGCAATGCTGCGCGCACGCTTTGTGAACCGGTGCCAGTTTGCCCGCCATACGCCTCAGTGGATCCGGACGCACGTCTCAGTGGATCAGGTTGTTCATCTCGAAGATGGGCAGCAACATTGCAAAAACGATGCCCATGACAAACAGGCCCATGAAGATGATGAGCACCGGACCCAAGAGCCCCACGAGCGCCGACAGGATCGCGTCGAGCTCACGTTCCTGGCTGATCGCGGCCCGCTCGAGCATGCTCTCGAGCTGCCCGCTCGACTCGCCGCTGGAAATAAGGTGAATGGTCATGGGGGGAAACATCCGGCTCGCCGCGAGCGAGCGCCCGATGGGGGCGCCTTCGCGCACCCGCGCCGCCGCATCGGTTACGGCGTCCCGCATCGGCAGGTTGGTCACCACCTCGCCCGCGATGCGCAGCGCCTCGAGCACCGGCACCGAGCTCGCCGTGAGGATGCTGAAGGTGCGCGTGAAGCGCGCGGTGTTGAAGCCGCGCGTCAGCTTGCCGAGGAGCGGCGCGCGCAGCTGCAGCCGCTGGAAGCGCCGGCGGGCCGCCGGATCGCGCTGCCAGCGCCGGAACAGCAGGTAGGCGGCGACGGCGCCGATGAGGAGGTAGAGTCCATAGGCGCGGAAGAAGCCGCTGGTCGAGATCAGCAGGCGGGTGATCACGGGCAGCTTCGCCTTGCTGGTCTCGAATACCGCGACCACTTTCGGCACCACGAACGCGAGCAGCAGCGACACGATGGCGAAGCACATCACCGTCAGCACGATGGGGTAGAGCATCGCCGCCAGCACCTTCTGGCGAATCTGCTCGCGGCTCTCGGTGTAGTCCGCGAGCCGCTCGAGCACCTTGTCGAGGTGCCCCGCCTGCTCGCCCGCGGCCACCGTGGCGCGATAGATCTCGGGAAAGATCCGCGGAAACTCCGCGAAGCCGTCGGCGAGGGTGTGGCCCTCCATGACGCGCGCCCGCACGCCGAGCACGATGCTCTGCACGCGCGGCTTCTCGGTCTGCTGCGAGACCGCGAGCAGCGCCTCCTCGAGGGGGAGGCCGGCGCGCGCCAGCGTCGCGAGCTGCCGGGTGAAGAGCGCCAGGTCGGCCGCCGAGACGCGCCGCACCAGGCTGAAGGTGCGCTGGCGCCGGGCCTCTTTCTGAGCAACCTCGGTGACCGAGACCGGCAGCAGCTGCTGCTCGCGCAGCAGCTGGCGGATGTGGCGCGGCGTATCGCCCTCGAGGATCCCCTTGCGCTCGCGGCCGCCGCTGTCGAGGGCCGTGTATTCGAACGCGCCCATTTTAAATTCGCGCGGCGGCCTCAGTCTTCGCGCGTGACACGCAGCACTTCCTCGATCGCGGTCTCGCCCCGCAGCACCTTGACGCGGCCGTCATCGCGGATCGAGGGCGTGCTGAGGCGCGCATGGCGGTCGAGCTCCTGCTCGGAGACGCCGTCGTGGATCATGGTGCGCATGGCGTCATCGACCACGATGAGCTCGTAGATCCCGGTTCGGCCCCGATAGCCGCCGCTGCTGTCGCGTCCGGGCCGGTAAAGCGTCGGCGACGGCTCATCCGGCGACAGATTGAGGAGCCGCCGCTCGTACTCGCCCGCCTGGAACGGCTGCTTGCTATCGGGGTTCAGCACCCGCACCAGCCGCTGGGCCAGCACGCCGATCAGGCTCGAGGACAGGAGGAACGGCTCGATGCCCATGTCGCGCAGCCGCGTGATGGCGCCGGCGGCGGTGTTGGTATGCAGCGTCGAGAGCACCAGGTGGCCGGTGAGGCTCGCCTGCACCGCGATCTGCGCGGTCTCGAGGTCGCGGATCTCGCCGATCATGACCACGTCCGGGTCCTGGCGGAGGATCGCGCGCAGCCCGCGTGCGAAGGTCATCTCGACCTTGGTGTTCACCTGGGTCTGGCCGATGCCGTCGATGTAGTACTCGATCGGATCCTCGACCGTCATGATGTTGCGGGTGTTGTCGTTGAGGCGCTCGAGTCCGGCATAGAGCGTGGTCGTCTTTCCCGAGCCGGTTGGGCCCGTGACCAGCAGGATCCCGTGGGGCTTGTGGAACAGGTCGTCGATCAGCTGCTGGGTGCGCGCATCCATCCCGAGGGAGCTCAAGTCGAGCCTCCCGGCCTGCTTGTCGAGGATGCGCAGCACCACGCGCTCGCCGTGCCCCGAGGGGATGGTCGAGACGCGCACGTCGACCGCCCGGCCGGCGATCCTGAGGCTGATGCGGCCGTCCTGCGGCAGGCGCTTCTCCGCGATGTCGAGCCGCGACATCACCTTGACGCGCGACACGACGAGCGGCGCCACCGCGCGCTTCGACTGCAGCACCTCGCGCAGCACGCCGTCCACGCGGAAGCGGATCACCAGGCGGTTCTCGAACGGCTCGATGTGAATGTCGGAGGCGTTCTCCTTGACCGCCTGGGTGAGCACCGCGTTGATCAGGCGAATGATCGGCGCGTCGTCCTCGCTGTCGAGCAGGTCCGCCTGCTCGGGCAGCTCCTGAGCGAGGTGCGCGAGATCGGTGGTGTCGTCGAGCCCCTCGACCGCCTGCATCGCGTCCGAGCCCGCCTCGTAGGCCTGGCGCAGCAGCTCATCGAAGCGCTCCTCCGGCACGCGCTCGAGCCTGAGCGAGCGGCGCAGGTACCGGCGCACTTCGGCGAGCGCCTGAGGGGTGGCGGTGTCGCGGTAGGTGCATTCGGCCACTCCGTCCACGACGCGGTTGACGAGCACGCCGTGGCGCTTGGCGAATGCAAACGACAGACGCCGCTCGGGGCTGTCGCCCCCTGGGGGAGTTGGGGCAGGATCGCTCATGGCTTGCCTTGAGGCGCTGTCGGCGGAGCGGCGGGCGCGCCGCTGTCCGGCGGCGTCGCGGCGGGCTCCTGCACGAGAGGGGCCGGCGCGGACGGCGACGGCGTGGCCGAGCCGCTCGGGGGCGCAGGCTTCTCGGGAGCGGGCGGCGGCGGAGGCGGCGGCGGAGGCGGCGGCGCATCCAGCTTGCCGCGCGAGACCCCGGGCAGCAGCGGCAGCGCCTCGCGCCGGTTGAGGCTCTTCTGCTGGTCCTGCATGTAGTTGTACTTGAGGTCCGTCTCGTACGCCGCCTGCGCCGCATCACGCAGGATCTGCGGGCGGATGAACATGATGAGGTTGTTCTTGGTCGAGGTCGCGTTGCGCGTCTTGAAGAGCAACCCGAGGAGCGGGATGTTCCCCAGGTAGGGCACCCGCTGCTCGCCCTTGACGCTGTTGTCCTCGATGAGCCCGCCGAGCACCACGACGCCGCCGTCCTCGATCAGCACCGTGGTGGTGATCGTGCGCTTGTTGGTGACCAGGTCGACCGCGCCGGCGGGCTTCTGACCGATGCTCGAGCTCTCGATCGAGATCTTGAGCATGAGCGAGGTGCCCTCGGCGGAGATGGTCGGCGTGACCTTGAGAATGGTGCCGACCTCCTGGCGCTGAATGGTCTGGAACGGATTGATGCCGCCCGTGACCCCGCCCGTGCTCGCCGCCGTATTGGTGAACTGGCCGGTAATGAATGGCACTTCCTGCGCCACCTTGAGCTCGGCCTCCTGGTTGTCCATGGTCACCGCCGAGGGCGTCGAGAGGACGTTGGTGTTGGTGTCGCCGCGCAGCGCGCGCAGCGTCGCGGCGAAATTCACGCCGGTTCCCGCGATGCGACCTATGCCGATCGTGGTTCCCTGCAGGAGCGCGCTCGAGGCATTGGCCGGGTTCTGGATGGCCGCCGCCAGGTCCACGATGCTGGTGCCGCCGACCGGACTCACGAAGGCGCCGGCGGGCACGTTGCTGCCCTTGGAGAAGGCCGCCCAGTTGACGCCGAGCTCGGCGTTCTTGTCGACGTCCACCTCGGCGATGATCGCCTCGACCAGCACCTGCGGGCGGCGGATGTCGAGCTTGTCGATGATGTCCATGACCGCATGCATGATCTTGGGCGGCGCGGTGATCACGAGCGCGTTGTTGGTCGGGTCGGCCCACACCATGGCGTTCTTCTCGGCCTGCGCCAGCGGCGAAGCCTGGGCTCCTGGGGCGCCGGCGCCAGCGGCGGCCTGGGTGATGCCGGTGATCTGCTCCTTGAGTTTCGGCGCCATCTTCTCGGCATTCGCGTAGTGCAGGTAGCGCACCCGCGTGTCGCCGCCCGACTCGAGCGGGGTGTCGAGGTGGGCGATGAGCGCGCGCAGGCGCAGCCGCTGCGACTGCTCGCCGCTCAGCAGCACGCTGTTGGAGCGATCGTCCGCCACCACCTTCACCATCGCGCCTTCGGCGGCCGCGCCCTGGTAGACGGAGTTCACCACACGCACGACCTCGGCCGCGGAAGCGTTCTGCAGCGGCACGATCTCCACGTCCTGGTTCATCACCTGATCGATGCGCTGGATGATGCGCATCATGCGGTTCACGTTGCTGGCGTGATCGGAGATGATGAGGATGTTCGAGGCGGGATAGGCGGCCAGGTGCCCATACTGCGCGATCATCGGCCGCAGCATCGGCACCAGCTGCGCGGCGCTCACGTTGTGCACGTCGAGCACCTGGGTCACCATCTCGTCGGAGGTCGCGCTCACACGATCGGGCAGGTCGACCGCGGGGAACTGCCGCGCATTGGCGTCGGGCAGGATCTTGACCACGTCCCCGGCGGGAACCGCGATGAAGCCGTACACCTGCAGGATCGAGAGGAACGCCTCGTAGAAGGCCGGCGGCGTCATCGCGGTCGAGGACAGCATCGTCACCTGCGCTCGCACCCGCGGGTCGATGATGAAGTTCTTGCCGGTCGCGGCGGCCACGGCCTCGGCGACCTGCGTGATGTCCGCATCCTTGAAGTTGGGGGTGATGCGCTGCGGGGGCTGCGCCGAGGCAAGCCCCGCCGCCATCAGCACCGCGAGCGCGCTTACCGCAAAGGAACGCAAGCCTGTCACCGGGTTTACCCCCAAGAAGCGCCTTTATTAGTTGATCTCGCCGCCGCCGGGCGTCTCGGCGGGCGGGGGCAGCGGCGGCTGCGTGGCCGGCGGCGCCGCGACCTGACCCGGGGCCGGCTGCTGCGATTGCGTGGCCAGGCTGTCCGCCTCCTGCGCGAGCTGGGCGAGGTTCAGGTTGAGCTCCTGCGCCTGGCCGCCCCGGATTACCGTGACGCGCGCCTCGGCCGAGCTCGCCAGGGTACGAAGTATCTGCTCCCCGCGATCGCGGTCATCGAGCGGGGTGCCGTTGATGGCTGTCACCTGATCTCCGGGACGCAGCCCGAGCTGCATGAACGCCGCGCGGTTGCGTCCAGGGTATACCCTGAAGCCGTTCATGTGGTTGTGCTCCATGACCGGCTGCGGTCGCAGCACCTCGGCGAGCAGCCCCGGCTGCTCGGTGATCACGCGGCGCATGCGCTCGATCGGAGAATTCTCGGCACCCGACTGCAGAACGGCAGCCGAGGGCGGCGGGGCAGTGCCCGGATTCGGCTGCCGCGGCAGGGTCAGCGACTCGAGCCGTCCGTCGCGATCGATCAGTACGCGGTCGCTGTAGACCGAATGGAGCTTCGCCCCGCCGGGAACGCTGTCTCCGACGGCATACACCCGGGCGTTTTGTGCGCTGGGTCCGAGGATCGCGAGCCCGTTTTGCGGATCATTCCCCGCGACGATCCCGCTCAGCACGAGGGGCATGCTCGTCTGGGGCGCGTTCGCCGCGTCCTCCCTCGGCGCGGGCGCCGCGCCGAAGAGGTGCGCATTGGTGATGGCGGCCAGGTCGAGGAAGTGCGCTCGCGAGGGTGCGCGCCCCACGACCGAACCGGCGGTTGCACCCCGGCCTGCACCGGCCAGATCGGTCACGATGAGCGCAGCCTGCACCCCGAGGGCAATCGCCAGGACCCAGGTCGCGATGCGCGGCCCCTCGCGCAGCAGCAGCGTGCGGGTGCGTTCCCCCGCCGGAAGACTTTCGAGCCAGGACGCGGCGTTCATGGGGTGCCGGGCATGACGGTTATGGTGGTGATGACGGCTATGGTGGTGCGGCCTCGCGTACCCGCCGCATCGCGCACGCGGCAGGAGCGCGCCGCGCGGGGTGCGCCGGAGCAATCATACGGGCCCGGCGCTCGCGCTCTCAAGCGATTGTTTCTGCAGGAGTAACTACCGTGCATTGTGGCAGGCTTGTGTTGCCCTTTCGCGACCCATATAAATAAACACGTCATGCCCGACCCGCATCCGGTCAATCCCGACGCTGGCGTCGTCGTCGAAGAGGCGCGGCCGGAGGTCAAGCAGCCGCCGTTGTACCGGGTGGTGCTCCTGAACGATGACTACACCCCCATGGAGTTTGTAGTCGACGTGCTGGAAAAGTTCTTTGCGCTGAACCGCCCGACCGCAACCCGCATCATGCTCGAGGTTCACACCCGGGGTAAGGGGGTCTGCGGGGTCTTCACATACGAGATCGCCGAAACTAAGGTGGCGCAGGTGACGACGTACGCGCGGGATCACCAGCACCCGCTGATGTGCACGCTGGAGGAGGCCTGAGGGTGCGCCTGCGCGCGAGCGAAGAAAGGTTTACTCTGAAGGCTCTGGCCTGAAAGGTCCGTCGCAAGTGCTGTCCAACGAGCTCGAGTACTGTCTCAACGATGCGTTCCACCAGGCGCGCGAGGCCCGTCACGAGTACCTGACGGTCGAGCACCTGCTGCTCGCGATTCTCGACACTCCCAAGGTTCGCGAAGTGCTGCGCGCCTGCGGGGCGGACACGATCAAGCTGAAACAGGAGCTGAAGGACCACATCGACCAGTCGACACCCAGGCTCGAGGAGGGCGAGGAGCGCGAGGTGCAGCCGACTCTCGGCTTCCAGCGGGTGCTGCAGCGCGCCGTCTTCCACGTGCAGTCGAGCGGCAAGAAGGAAGTCGGCGTGAGCAACGTGCTGGTCGCGATCTTCAGCGAGAAGCAGAGCCACGCGGTGTTCCTCCTGAATCGCCACCACGTCACACGGCTCGACGTGGTCAACTACATCTCGCACGGCCTCTCCAAGATCGCCGAGGAGAAGACCGACAAGGACGACACCTCCGGAGACGGCGAGCGCGAAGGCGAGGGCGGCAGCGCGCTCGAGAAATACACCACGAATCTCAACCGCATGGCGCAGGACGGGCGGATCGATCCGCTCATCGGGCGCAAGCTCGAGGTCGAGCGCACCATCGAGATCCTGTGCCGCCGCCGCAAGAACAATCCCCTCTACGTGGGCGAGGCCGGCGTCGGCAAGACCGCGATCGCGGAGGGGCTGGCGCGGCTCATCGTCGAGGGCAAGGTCCCCGAGGTGCTCACCGACTGCACCATCTTCGCGCTAGACATGGGCGCGCTGATCGCCGGCACGAAATACCGCGGCGACTTCGAGAAGCGGCTGAAGAGCGTGATCACCGAGCTGAAGAAGCTTCCCGGCGCGATTCTGTTCATCGACGAGATCCACACCGTCATCGGCGCGGGCGCGGCCTCGGGGGGCGTCATGGACGCTTCGAATCTCATCAAGCCGGTGCTCACCAACGGCGAGATCCGCTGCATCGGCTCGACCACCTACAACGAGTACCGGGGCATCTTCGAGAAGGATCATGCGCTCGCGCGGCGCTTCCAGAAGATCGACGTGGTGGAGCCCTCGGTGGCGGAGACGATCGACATTCTCTTCGGGCTCAAGCCGCGCTTCGAGGAGCATCACGGCATCACCTACGCGGACGAGGCGCTGCGCGCGGCGGCCGAGCTCGCCGCGCGGCACATCAACGAGCGGCATCTGCCCGACAAGGCCATCGACGTGGTCGATGAGGCCGGCGCAAGGGCGCGGCTGAAGCCGGTGGCCGAGCGCGAGAGCACGGTCGAGGTGCGCCATATCGAGGATGTGGTGGCGCGCATGGCACGCATCCCCGCGAAGAACGTCTCGACCTCCGACCGCGAGGTCCTCAAGAACCTCGAGCGCAACCTGAAGCTCGTGATCTTCGGACAGGACAAGGCCATCGAGGCACTCGCCGCCGCCATCAAGATGGCGCGCTCGGGCCTCGGCGAGGCGCGCAAGCCCGTCGGCAGCTTCCTGTTCGCCGGCCCGACTGGCGTCGGCAAGACCGAGGTCACGCGGCAGCTGGCGATCGCGATGGGTGTCGAGTTCCTGCGCTTCGACATGTCCGAGTACATGGAACGGCACACCGTGTCGCGCCTGATCGGCGCGCCGCCGGGCTACGTGGGCTTCGATCAGGGGGGACTGCTCACGGAAGCGATCACCAAGCACCCGCACTGCGTGCTGCTGCTCGATGAGATCGAGAAGGCGCACCCCGACGTGTTCAACCTGCTGCTGCAGGTGATGGATCACGGCACGCTCACCGACAACAACGGCCGCAAGGCCGACTTCCGTCACGTGATCATCGTGATGACGACCAACGCGGGGGCGCTCGAGATGGCGCGCCCCTCGATAGGCTTCACGCAGGCCGACAACGCCAGCGATGGGCTCGAGGCGATCCGGCGCATCTTCACCCCCGAGTTCCGCAACCGCCTCGATGCGGTCATCCAGTTTGCATCGCTCGATCCGGTCACCATCGAGCGCGTGGTGGACAAGCTCATCGTTGAAGTGGAGATGCAGCTCGAGCAGAAGGGCGTCACCATCACGCTCGACGACGCCGCGCGGCGCTGGGTCGCACAGAAAGGCTACGACCCGAAGATGGGCGCCCGGCCGATGGCGCGCACCATCCAGGAGCACATCAAGCGGCCGCTGGCGGAGGAGCTGCTGTTCGGCCGCCTGGCGAGCGGCGGCCACGTGCGCGTGTCGGTTTCGCAAGACGGCTCGCAGCTGACCCTGCAGTACGAGCCGGCGCAGCTGCCCGGGCCAACGGTGCCCGCCTGACCTTAGCTCTGACCCGGCCGTGACCTTGCGTCCGGTGTCGGTGTGACCGGAGTCACACCCGCGCCGCCTCTCCTCAGCAACTGGCGCACACGCCGCTCGACCGGGGCTGTCACGGCCAGCCCAAGCGGAGCGTTCCCGGCTCGGACCGCCCCCGGCTACAAGCACACGGCCATCAGGACCCTGGAGCCCGTTCACGGTACGGTAGCGACAACTGCCCGATGATCCGTCGCGTGCCAGTCACCGGCAGGGGCGACGTCGCCTCCTGGACGGGACCGGAACTGGCGAGGGGCCGACCACAGTTGGTTATGTCGCCCCTCCAGGGCAGGGCCGCACACCATGAGTTGGAAAAGAGCGGCAGGACGATATCGTCGACGCCACGAGCCTCTTCCGCGCGCGCCGCGCCTCGTAGGAGGGCGCTTCAGCGGCCGCGATAGATGATGCGGCCCTTGGTCAGGTCGTAGGGAGTCATCTCCACCGTCACCGCATCGCCGGTGAGGATGCGGATGTAGTTCTTGCGCATCTTGCCCGAGATGTGGGCGGTGACTACGTGGCCGTTCTTCAGCTTCACCCGGAAAGTCGTATTGGGCAGGGTCTCGACGACCTCGCCTTCCATCTGGATCGCATCTTCTTTGGCCATAGCGCCCTGAACGGCTTTCGGGGGCGCGAATTGGAGCACAAAGCGCGCTCGCCTGGCAATTTGCCCGCAGCGGCGCCGCGCACTCGCGCGCCGCGTCTCACGGGTCGACGAGCGCTGGCGCGCTCGCGTGCACGTGCTCGCGCAGCAGGGCCTGGAACCGGCTGCGGGGGATGCTGCGGCTGCCGAGGCTTTGCAGATGCCGGGACGGCAGCTGGCAGTCGATCACCGCGAGGCCGTTGCGCCGGCACAGCGCGACCAGGTGAGCGAGCGCGGCCTTGGAGGCGTCACGCTCGCGGCTGAACATCGACTCGCCGAAGAACACCGCGCCGAGTCGCACGCCGTAGAGCCCGCCGGCGAGCCTGTCCGTGCGCCATACCTCGACGCTGTGCGCGTGGCCGAGCCGGTGAAGCTCCAGGTAGGCGGCGCGCATGTCGGAGGTGATCCAGGTGCCGGGACTGCCGGCGCGCGGCGCGGCGCAGCCGTCGATGACGGCGGCGAAGTCGCGATCTCTCGAGAAGATGAAGCCGCCGTTGCGCAGCGTCTTCGCGAGGCTGCGCGTGCAGTGGAACTCCTCCGGGAACAGCACCGCGCGCGGATCGGGTGACCACCACAGCACCGGTTGCCCCGGCGAGTACCAGGGGAAGATCCCGCGCCGGTAGGCGGCGATGAGGCGCGCGGGCGAGAGGTCGCCGCCCGCCGCCAGCAGTCCGCTCGGCTCTTCCAGCGCCTGCTCGAGGGGCGGAAACCACTCCGCCTCGTCCTGCGGCGAGAGCCAGGTGATCGTTTTCACACCACCTCCGCGGTGCGCCGGCCGCGATACGGGACGTGCGCCTGCACCTCGTGCGCATAGGCTTCCACCGCTCCTGCCTCACGCGTCAGATAGTCCGCGATGGCGGCGCGGAACTGCGGATCGACGATATAGTGGGCGGACCAGGTGAGCGCCGGCTCGAAGCCGCGACTCACCTTGTGCTCGCCCTGGGTGCCGGGCTCGAAGCGCGCGAGGCGCCGCTCGATGCAGAACTCGATCCCCTGGTGATAGCAGGCCTCGAAATGCAGGCTGTGGTAGTCCGCGTCCGCTCCCCAGTAGCGGCCGAAGAGCGCCTCCTCGCACCAGAAGAAGATCGCCGCGGCCACCACCGCGCGGCCGTGCACGGCGAGCTTCACCATGAGCGACTCCGGCATGACGCGCGCCGCCTCGCTGAAGAAGGCACGCGTCAGGTAGGGCTCGTGCCCGTGACGCACGAAGGTATCCCGGTGCAGGGCGTAGATGCGCTCGAGGAGCCCCTCGTCGAGCTCGCCCCCGAAGCGCGTCTCGAAGCGCACGCCCGCCTCCGCGACGCGGCGGCGCTCGCGCCGCGCCTTCTTGCGCTTCTCCGCCGTGAAGGTGGCGAGGTAGTCATCGAAGCTCGTGTAGCCGCGGTTGCTCCAGTGAAACTGGCAGTCGCGCCGCAGCAGCCAGCCGCGCCTGAGGCACGCGGCGCGCGCCGGCTCGTCGAGAAACAGGGCATGAGCGCCGGAGAGCCCATGGCTCGCGGCATGTTCCTCGAGGCCCTCGAGCAGCCGCGCGGCGAGCGCCTCGCGATCGAGGTCGGCGCGCACCAGCAGGCGGGGTCCGGTCGCGGGTGTGAACGGCGCGCCGACGGTGAGCTTGGGGTAATAGCGGCGGCCGACGCCCTCGTAGGCCCGCGCCCAGGCGAAGTCGAACACGAATTCGCCGAAGGAATGCGTCTTGACGAAGGCGGCGACGGCGGCGGCGAGCCCGCCGCCATCGCGGAGCGTCAGGTAGAGCGGCTCCCAGCCCGTCGCCCGCCCCACGCAATGCGTGCGCTCGAGAGCCAGGAGGAACTCGTGGCGCGTGAAGGGATTGGCTCCTGCGCCGAGGGCGTTCCACTGCCGCGGGTCGAGCTCCCCGATGCTGCGGTGGAATTCGGGACGCAGTGCCATCGCCTCGCGCCTAGCCGTGCCCCGGCGTGTCGAGAGTCTCGAGGTATCGATCCGCGTCGAGCGCGGCCATGCAGCCGGCGCCGGCGGACGTGATCGCCTGCCGATACACGTGATCGGCGACGTCACCGGCGGCGAACACGCCGGGGACGCTGGTGGCGGTCGCCTCGCCATCGAGGCCGCTGCGCACGGTGAGGTAGCCGCCGCGCATCGCGAGCTGCCCCTCGAAGAGCGAGGTGTTGGGCGTGTGGCCGATGGCCACGAACAGCCCGCTCACGGCGAGCGACTGGTGCGCGGCGCCGGTCAACGAACGCAGCCGCACGCCGTTGACGCCGTGCTCGCTCCCGAGAACCTCCTCGACGGTATGGTTCCAGATCACGGATATCTTGCCCGCGGCCGCCTCGCGAAACAGCCGGTCCTGCAGGATCTTCTCCGCGCGCAGCTTGTCGCGCCGGTGCACGAGCGTGACGTGCTGCGCGATGTGCGAAAGATAAAGGGCCTCCTCGACGGCGGTGTTGCCGCCGCCCACCACCGCGACGCGCTGGCCGCGGAAGAAGAAGCCGTCGCAGGTGGCGCATGCCGACACGCCGCGGCCCCGGAATTTCTCCTCCGAGGGCAGTCCCAGGTAGCGCGCGGCCGCGCCGGTGGCGATGATGAGCGCATCGCAGGTGTAGCCGCGGGCGTCGCCGCGCAGCTTGAATGGCCGCACGCGAAGATCCACGAGCTGGATGTGATCGTTCACGACCTCGGTCGCGAAGCGCTCGGCGTGACGCCTCATGCGCTCCATGAGCGCCGGCCCCTGCAGTCCCTCGACATCGCCCGGCCAGTTGTCGACGTCGGTGGTGGTCATGAGCTGCCCGCCCTGCTCGACGCCGGCGATCAAGAGCGGCGCGCGATTGGCGCGCGCGGCGTACACCGCCGCGCTGTAGCCCGCGGGGCCCGAGCCCAGAATGATGAGGCGGCTGTGCCTGGGTGGGGTCATGAGACTCCCGGTGGATCGAAACCTCGGTGCATGGTAGCAAGCCCTATAATGGCTGCCGTCTATCTTAAGGAGAATCATGGGATTGGCTGAAAGCTCCGTTTCGACACGCACCGTGCCGCGCTTCACATCGGCGGTGACCCGCGGGCTGCGCGAGAGCGCCGTCATTGCGCTCGGCATCGTGGCCCTGGTGCTGTTCGTGGCGCTCGCCACCTACAGTCCCGACGACCCGGGCTTCTCCTTCACCGGCACGGCTGCGGCGATTCACAACCGCATCGGGGTCGTCGGCGCGTGGCTCGCCGACGTGCTGTTCTTCCTCTTCGGGCGTCCGGCGTACCTGTTCCCCGCGGTGCTCGCCGCGGCAGGCTTCGGGATGCAGCGGCGCATGAAGACGCCGGCACCGGCCTCGCGGGCCAACGCCCTGGTGCGGCTCGCCGGGTTCCTGCTCGTGCTGGTGGCGAGCTGCGGGCTCGCGACTCTGCACTGGCAGCCCGGGGTGCTGCGCCAGAGCGCCGGCGGCGTGGTCGGCAGCCTCGTCGGCAGGGGGTTGGCGACGGGACTCGACTTCCTCGGCGCGACGCTCGTCATGATCGCCGCCTGGATGGCGGGCTTGTCGCTGGCCTTCGGCGTCTCCTGGCTCACGATCATCGACCGTCTGGGCACGCTCACCTGGGCGGGCATCGGCAGAGCGCGCGCGCGCGGGGCCGCCCGGCGCGACGCCGCGGAAGGGCGCGAGCGGCGCCAGGCGCGCAAGGAGGCGTTCGAGACGGAGAACAAGAGATCCGCATTGCGCCCGCCGCCGCGCATCGACCCGCCGCTCCCGGTGTTCGAGAAGAGCGCGCGCGTCGAGCGCGAGCGCCAGGTGCCGCTGTTCGATCCCCCGAAGGCGAGCGAGCTGCCGCCGCTCAAGCTCCTCGACGATCCCCCGCCGCGCGAGCCGCTGTATTCCCCCGAGGCACTGGAAGCGCTGTCGCGGCTGGTGGAGATGAAGCTCAAGGACTTCGCCATCGACGCGGAGGTGGTGGCCGTGCAGCCGGGCCCGGTGGTCACGCGCTTCGAGCTGCGTCCGGCGCCGGGGGTGAAGGCGAGCCAGATCACGGCGCTCGCCAAGGACCTGGCGCGCGCGCTGTCGGTGCTGTCGGTGCGCGTGGTGGAGGTCATTCCGGGCAAGAGCGTGATGGGACTCGAGATCGCGAACGAAAAGCGCGAGATCGTGACGCTCGGGGAAATCGTCCGCTCGAGGGCCTACGACGAGCTGCACTCGCCGCTCACGCTCGCGCTCGGCAAGGACATCAGCGGCCAGCCCATGGTCGCCGACCTCACCCGCATGCCGCACCTGCTGATCGCCGGCACCACGGGCTCCGGCAAGTCGGTCGCGCTGAATGCCATGGTGCTGTCACTGCTCTACAAGTCGACCGCCGAGCACGTGCGCCTCATCATGATCGATCCGAAGATGCTGGAGCTCTCGGTGTACGAGGGCATCCCGCACCTGCTGGCGCCCGTGGTGACCGACATGAAGCAGGCCGCCAACGCACTGCGCTGGTGCGTGGCCGAGATGGATCGCCGTCACCAGCTGATGGCCGCGCTCGGCGTGCGCAACATCGCCGGCTTCAACCGCCGGGTGAAGGAGGCCGACGTTGCCGGCAGGCCGATACGCGACCCGGTGGTGATGATGCGGGCGGCCAACGATCCCACCATCGACCAGATGCAGATCCCCGACCTGACAGCGCTCCCGTACGTCGTGGTGTTCGTCGACGAGTTCGCCGATCTCATGATGATCGTCGGCAAGAAGGTGGAGGAGCTCATCACCCGCCTGGCTCAGAAAGCCCGTGCCTCGGGGATCCACCTGGTGCTCGCCACCCAGCGCCCCTCGGTCGACGTGATCACCGGCCTCATCAAGGCGAACATTCCGTGCCGCATCGCCTTCCAGGTCTCCGCCCGGGTCGACTCGCGCACCATCCTCGATCAGATGGGCGCGGAGACGCTGCTCGGGCACGGCGACATGCTCTACCTGCCCCCCGGGACCTCGCTCCCCACCCGCGTGCACGGCGCGTTCGTCTCCGATCAGGAAGTGCATCGCGTGGTCGAGGCGCTGAAGACGCCGCAGCCGCCGAACTACATCGAGGAGGTGCTCTCCGGCCCCAGGTTCCCGATCGCAGGACTCTCCGGCGAGGACGACGAGGACACCGGCGGCAATGGCGCCCCGGACGCGGAGCAGGATCCGCTCTACGACGAGGCGGTGCGGATCGTGACCAGCGAGCGCAAACCCTCCATCTCTTATGTGCAGCGGCGGCTGAAGATCGGCTACAACCGCGCCGCGCGGATGCTCGAGGCGATGGAGCAGGCGGGGCTGGTCGGTCCGCTGCAGGCCAACGGCGCTCGCGACGTGCTGGCGCCGCCGCCGCCGGAGGAATGAGGACTTGGTGGGGCCAGCTGCGACGATCGCAAACAGGATCTGTCGAGGCCGCCGCAGGTACGGCGCTCGCGCCTGCGGTCTGGTCCTCACACTGACGACGGTGGCGGCGCACGCCGCCGGCACGCCGCTCGACAGCTACCTCGATGAGCTCAAGACACTCCGCGCCACGTTCCAGCAGACGGTCAGCGATGCGCACGGCAACGAGATCGACCGCGCCACCGGCACGCTGATCGTCTCGCGTCCCGGCAAGTTCAGCTGGGAGATCCACCCGCGCACCAGCGGCAGCAGTGCGGGGCAGCTCATGGTCTGCGACGGCACGAACCTCTGGTTTCTCGACCGCGATCTCGAGCAGGTGACGGTGAAGCCGGTCGATGCGGCGCTGTCGGCGACGCCCGCCATGCTGCTGTCAGCCGTGACGGACGTGCGCAAGAGCTTCAGCCTCACGCCGGCGGGAACGCGCGCGGGGCTCGAGTGGGTGCTGGTGGAGCCGCGCGACGCCGAGGCGGACTTTCGCAGCGCGCTGTTCGGCTTCGCGGGTGCGGAGCTCAAGCGCATGATTCTCGAGGACAAGCTCGGTGAGACCACGACCATCAGCTTCGGGAAGATCGAGCGCAATGCTCCGGTAGCCCCGGCCGAGGTGAGCTTCACCCCGCCCGCGGGGGCCGACGTGATCGGCACGCCGCGCAAGTGAGCGCACCGCTCTTCGGCGATCGGAGCGATGAGCGGATGCGGCCGCTGGCCGACCGCATGCGCCCGCGCGGTCTCGCCGAGTTCGTCGGCCAGCAGCACCTGCTCGGCGCCGGCAAGCCGCTGGCGGTGAGCATTGCCGCGGGACAACTGCACTCGCTGATCCTGTGGGGTCCTCCGGGCACCGGCAAGACCACGCTCGCGCGGCTCATTGCCAAGGCTTCCAACGCGCAGTTCATCGCGCTCTCGGCCGTCATGGCCGGAGTCAAGGACATCCGCGCGGCGGTCGAGTCGGCCCGCGCACTGCGCGAGCGGGAGGGGCGCCCGACGCTGCTGTTCCTCGACGAGGTGCATCGCTTCAACAAGGCTCAGCAGGACACGTTCCTGCCCTACGTGGAGGACGGCACGCTCACTTTCGTGGGGGCGACCACCGAGAATCCCTCCTTCGAGGTGATCAGCGCGCTCTTGTCGCGGGCGCGTGTGTACGTGCTGCGCCCGCTCGCGGTCGAGGATCTGACGGGGTTGCTCGAGGCGGCGCTCAAGGACGCGGAGCGCGGCCTCGGCGCGCTCGAGCTGCACCCGCAAGCCCCGGCGCTCGATCTCATCGCGCGCGCCGCCGACGGCGATGCCCGCCGCGCGCTCAACATGCTGGAGCTGGCCGCCGGGCTCCTCGATGCCGCCGGCTCGCGCGCGCTGACGGCCGCGGTGGCGCAGGAAGTAGCCTCGGGCGGGCAGCGCCGCTTCGACAAGGGGGGCGACCAGTTCTACGAGCAGATCTCGGCGCTGCACAAGGCGGTGCGCGGCTCAGATCCCGACGCGGCGCTCTACTGGCTGTGCCGCATGCTCGATGGCGGGTGCGATCCGCGCTACATCGCGCGGCGCGTTGCGCGCATGGCGGTTGAGGACATCGGGCTCGCCGATCCGCGCGCGCTCGCGCTCGCCCTCGACGGCTGGGAGACCTACGAGCGGCTCGGGACTCCGGAAGGGGAGTTGGGCGTAGCCACGGCCGTGGTGTATCTCGCCTGCGCGCCGAAGAGCAACGCGATGTACGTGGCGATGGGCGAGGCGATGGCCGACGTCGCCGAGTTCGGAAGCCTCGAGGTGCCACTCAAGCTGCGCAACGCGCCGACGCGGCTGATGAAGAATCTGGGTTACGGGCGCGACTACCGCTACGCGCACGATGAGCCCGATGCGTTCGCGGCCGGTGAGCGCTATCTGCCGGATGAGCTGCCCGATCGGCGATACTATCGTCCCGTTCCCCGCGGCCTGGAAGCGAAGATCGGCGAGGCGCTCGAGCGGCTGCGGGCTCGCTCGCCGTCGAAAGGTTGAAACGCAGTGATCGATCCGAAGCTCTTGCGCACCGACCCGGACGCCGTCGCGCGGAATCTCATCCGCCGCGGCTATCGGCTCGATGTGGCGGCGCTCCGGGCCCTGGAGGAAAAGCGCAAGCCCTGCGCGGTGGAGGTGGACCGGCTGCGCGCCGAGCGCAACGCCAACGCCCGGGCGGTCGGCGCCGCCAAGGGGCGGGGTGACGACGCCACCGCGCTCATCGCCGCGGGCGAGCGACTCACCGCAGGCCTCGCCGCCGCGGAGACGGCGCTCGAGGCGGTGCAGGCCGAGCTCGAACAATGGCAGCTCGGGCTGCCGAACCTGCTCGACTCCTCGGTCCCGGACGGTCAGGACGAGAGCGCCAACCGCGAGGTGCGGCGCTGGGGCGAGGCACGGCGCTTCTCCTTCGCGCCGCGCGATCACGTGGAGCTCGGCGAGCGGCTCCGTGGACTCGACTTCGAGGCCGCGGCCCGCCTCTCGGGGGCGCGCTTCGTCGTGATGCGCGCGCAGGTGGCGCGTCTGCACCGCGCGCTGGCGCAGTTCATGCTGGACCTGCACACCCGCGAGCACGGCTACACCGAGGTGCACGTGCCGTACCTGGTCCACGGCCGCACGCTCACCGGCACCGGACAGCTGCCGAAGCTCGAGCAGGATCTCTTCGCGGTGCGCGGCGAGCACGGGTTGTATCTCATTCCGACCGCCGAGGTGCCGCTCACTAATCTGGTCCGCGAGCAGATCGTGCCCGCGGAAGCGCTGCCGCTGAAATGGGTGGCACACACGCCCTGCTTCCGTTCCGAGGCCGGCGCCGCCGGCAAGGACACGCGCGGCATGATCCGCAACCACCAGTTCGACAAGGTAGAGCTGGTGCAGATCGTGCGGCCGGCCGACTCCTACGCCGCCCTCGAGGAGCTCACCTCGCACGCCGAGGCGGTGCTGCGCCGCCTGGAGATCCCTTACCGCATCGTGGCGCTGTGCGCGGGCGACATCGGCTTCGCGAGCGCCAAGACCTATGATCTCGAGGTCTGGCTGCCGTCGCAGCAGCGCTACCGCGAGATCTCTTCCTGCAGCAACTGCGAGGCCTTCCAGGCCCGGCGCATGCAGGCGCGCTGGCGCAACCCCGAGGGCGGCAAGCCCGAGGCGGTGCACACCCTGAACGGCTCGGGAGTCGCGGTGGGGCGCGCGCTGGTCGCGGTGCTCGAGAACTACCAGAACGAGGACGGCTCGGTGCGCGTGCCGGCGGCGCTCGAGCCCTACATGGGCGGGCTCGCCGCACTCGCCCCGTGAGCGAGCTCGCTGCGTAGACTATCGATTATCGATAGTTCTATACTGCGCTTCAAATGAAGCGCCCGCCGCGCAGGCCGCGCGCGGCGAGCGCGCGCGACCCGCTGTTCAACAGCTCGGTGCAGAAGGCACTCGCCATGCTGGAATCCTTCGGCGGCGAGCGGCGCGAGCGCAGCCTCGCCGAGCTCGCCGCAGGCACCCGTATGACGGTGAGCTCGGCGCAGCGCTGCACGCACACGCTGGTGCGCCTCGGGCTCCTCAAGCGCGACGCGCGCGCGCGGCGCTGGGTGCTGACGCCACGGGTCCTGTCGCTCGCCGCCTCCTACCTCTCCGGCCACGCGCTGCTCGAGCAGGCCACCACCCATCTCATCGACCTGAACCAGGCGAGCGGGGAGTCGGTGAGCATGTCCGAGCCCGATGGCGAGGACATGGTGTTCATCGCGCGCTTCCCGAGCCTCAAGCGCTTCCATCTTCACACGCCGGTCGGCCGGCGCCTGCCGATCTACTGCACGGCCTCGGGACGCGCATACCTCGCGGCGTTGGCGCCCGCCGAGGCGCAGCGCATCGTGCGTGGCTCGCAGCTGCGGCCGCTCACCCCGCTGACGCTCACCGATCCGAGGCAGATCCTCAAACGCATCGCCGCGGCGCGCGAGGCGGGCTACGAGTGGTCGGATCAGGAGTGCTATCGCGGCGACCTCACCATCGCCGCGGCGGTGCTGGGAGCGGACGGGCAGCCGCTCGCCGCCCTCAACATCTCCGCTCCGACGAGCCGCTGGACACTGGCGGAGTTACGATCGAAGCTCGCGCCGCTGCTGCTGCAGACGGCGCGGGCGGCCTCGCAGGGGGACCTGCCGCGGCCGCGACGCCCATGAGCCACTCCTGAGGGGAACAGCATGCTCGAGCTCAGCCGCTCACTGCAGCCGCGCCACATCACCATGATCTCGATCGGCGGGATCATCGGCGCGGGCCTGTTCGTCGGCAGCAGCGCCTCGATCGCAGCGACGGGACCGGCGGTCGTGCTGAGCTATCTCATCACCGGCACGCTGGTGCTGCTCGTGATGCGCATGCTGGGCGAGATGGCGCTGGCGCTGCCGTCGGTGCGCTCGTTCACCGAGTTCGCGCGCGCGGGCCTGGGTCCGTGGGCGGGCTTCGTCGCCGGCTGGCTCTACTGGTACTTCTGGATCATCGTGGTGCCGGTGGAGGCGATCGCGGGCGCAAGGATTCTGCACGACTGGCTCGGCCTCCCGGCGTGGCTCCTCGGCCTCGTGCTCATGGGCATCATGACCGCCGTCAATCTCATGTCGGCGCGCTCCTACGGCGAGTTCGAGTTCTGGTTCGCCTCGATCAAGGTCGCGGCGATCATCGTGTTCATCGCGCTCGCCGCCGCCTTCGCCTGCGGCCTCACCGCGCCGACCGGTCCCACCTTCTCGAACCTCACCGCCTACGGCGGCTTCAGCCCCAAGGGTTTCCTGGCGGTGCTCGCCGGCGCCGTGACCGTGTATTTCTCGCTCACGGGAGCCGAGATCACCACGATCGCCGCGGCCGAGTCGCAGCAGCCGGCGCGCGCGGTGGCGCGCATGAGCAGCTCGGTGATCGTGCGCATCCTCACCTTCTACGTGGGCTCGGTGCTCCTGATCGTGACGGCGGTGCCCTGGGTGGAGGTGCGTCCCGGTGAGTCGCCGTTTACGCTGGTGCTCAACGCCATGCACTTCAAGTGGGCGAGCCTCGCGATGAGCGCCATCATCCTCACCGCGGTGCTCTCGTGTCTCAACTCGGCGTTCTACGTCTGCTCGCGCGTGCTGTTCGTGCTGGCCGAGCACGGCGACGCGCCGCAGTGGCTGGTGCAGCTGAACGCGCGCCGCGTGCCCACCCGCTCGGTGTGGATGGGGAGCCTCGCAGGTGTGCTCGGGATCCTGGCCGCGATCACCTCGCCGCAGACCGTGTTCGCCTTTCTGGTCAATGCCTCCGGCGCGCTCTCGGTGTTCGTGTACATCATCATCGCGGCGGCGCACATCCGGCTGCGGCGTGAGCGCGAGGCCCGCGGCGATCCGGAGCCCGCGCTCACCATGTGGCTGTTCCCGTGGGCGAGCTGGGCTGCGATTCTCGGCATGGTGGCGGTGCTCGCCGCCATGGCGCTCACGCCCGGGGAAATGTCGCGGCAGCTCCTCTGGAGCCTGGTGTCGCTCGCGGTAGCGGTGGGCGCATTCCTCAGCGTCAATGGGCGGCGCAAGGCCCGCGAAGCGCTGCCGCTTGCGCCCGCGGCGCCCCGCGCGGATCCCCTATGAGCACTCCGGCGTCGGTCACGCGCCGACAGGTCGTGATGGTGTCCGGCGCGATCGGCGGCGCGCTGGTGCTGGGCGTCGCGTTGCGGCGTCTGCGCGCGCCCGCAGCCGGGGCCGGAACCGGCGGCCGCGCTGCCGCCGCCCCCGGCGCCCTGAACGCCTACGTGCGCATCGAGCCGAGCGGGCGCATCACCTTCGTCATGCCGAAGGTCGAGATGGGGCAGGGCACCTACACCTCGCTTCCCATGCTCATCGCCGAAGAGCTCGAGGTCGACCTCGATGCGGTCACGGTGGAAGCCGCCCCGCCGGCTCCCGACGTGTACGGCTTCGCGGTCGATCCGACGGCCCCCGAGGGCATCGAGAAGGATCAGTCGACCGGCACCTCGCTGTCGATCATTCAGTGCTGGACGCCGCTGCGCCAGGCGGGGGCGACCGCGCGACTGATGCTGATCGAGGCGGCGGCCAGGCGCTGGCGCGTGCCGCCGGGGTCCTGTCAGGCGCAACGCGGAGTGGTTCTGCACTCCGCCTCCGGCCGGCGGTTGTCCTACGGAGAGCTCGCGACGGCGGCCACGGTGACGCAGCCGCCACCACCGCCGCTCAAGGCCCCGAAAGACTTCCGCCTCATCGGCCGCGTCACCTCGAGGCGCGACACGCCCTCGAAGGTCGACGGCAGCGCGCAGTTCGGCATCGACGCCCGGCCGCCGCTCGCGAAGGTGGCGCTGATCGCGCTCTCGCCGGTCGAAGGCGGCCGCGTCGCCGAACCGCTCGCGAGCGATGCGGCGCTCGCCGTGCGCGGCGTGAGGCAGGTCGTGAACGAGGGCGAGCTGGTCGCGATCGTCGCCGACGATACCTGGGCGGCGATGAAGGGCATGAAAGCGCTGGCGCCGCGCTGGGACGACGGACCGAACGCCGCCGTGCAGCAGGCCGCGATCGTCTCGCAGCTCGAGGCTGCCGTGCGCGAGAGCGGTGTCGTGGCCGCGAGCAAGGGCCATCCCGCCGAGAGCGCGGCACGCGCGGCGCACCACCACGAGGCCATCTATCACCAGCCGTTCCTCGCGCATGCCACGCTCGAGCCGATGAATTGCACCGTCGACTGGCGCGAGGACGTGTGCGAGATCTGGACAGGGACGCAGGCCTGCGATCGTGCCGTGGCCAAGCTCGCCGCCCTCGGCCTCAAGCCCGAGCAGATCCGCCTGCACAGTTACCTCATCGGTGGCGGGTTCGGCCGGCGGCTCGAAGTCGACGGCATCGTGCTCGCGGCACGCGTCGCGCGGCACGTGCAGGGACCGGTGCGGGTGCTGTGGCCGCGCGAGGAGGACATCCAGCACGACCGATACCGTCCCTATTACGTGGATCGGCTCTCGGCCGCGCTCGATGCGCGCGGCATGCCGCTCGCCTGGCGCCACACCATCGCGGGCGCCGGGCTCTGGGCGCTCTATTACGGGGAGGCAACGGTTGCAAAAGGCATCGACTTCGACGCGGTCACATCCGCCGCCGATCTGATCTACCCGCTCGAGAACGTGGAGGTGCGCTTCGTGCGGCGCGATCCGCCGGGCGTGCCGACCGGCTGGTGGCGCGGGGTCGGCCCGACCCGCAGCGTATTCGCCGTGGAGAGTTTCGTGGACGAGCTCGCACACACCGTGCAGCAGGATCCGGTGCGCTACCGGCGGGCGCTCCTCAAGGAGCCGCGCGCCCGCGGCGTGCTCGATCTGGCGGCCGATCGCGCCGGCTGGGGCACGGCGCTGCCCTCCGGGAGCGGGCGCGGGGTTTCGATCCAGTTCGCCTTCGGCAGCTACCTCGCCGAGGTCGCCGAAGTCAGCGTGAATACGCAGGGGCAGGTGCGCGTCGAGCGCGTGGTGTGCGCCATGGACTGCGGTCAGGTGGTGAACCCCGACGGAGTGCGTGCGCAGCTCGAGGGCGGCGTGACGTTCGGACTGAGCGCCGCGCTCGGCAACGAGATCACGATCGCCCACGGCCGCGTGCAGCAGAGCAACTTCGACAACTTTCCGTCGCTGCGCATCGCGGAGGCACCGCGGGTCGAGGTGCACCTGGTGCCGAGCGCCGAGAGCCCGGGCGGCGTCGGAGAGACCGGCACGTCCTGCGCGGCCGCGGCGCTCTGCAATGCCGTCTACGCGGCCACCGGCAGGCGCGTGCGGACGCTCCCGGTGAGCCGGGGCCTGCGGGCTTGAGCGGGTGTGAGCTTGTGAGTACAGTGCCGCACCGCCGGTGTGGCGGAAGAACTCGAAAAACGGTGTGGGGAGGCCTTATGCGGCTGAATCGTCACAGCAGTTCCCGGAGAACGCGTGCCTTGATCGGCGCGTCGCTGATCGCGCTCGCCTGTGGTCCGGGCGCAAGCCGGGCGCAGGAGCAGGCCTCGGGTAGCGAGAGTACCGTCGGCCCCTTACAGGAAGTCGTCGTTACCGCTACGCGCCGCGAGGAGAGCCTTAGCAAGGTGCCGCTCAGCGTGACCGCCCTGACGCAGCAGAGCCTCGATGAGCGCGGTGTCAAGGACTTTTCGGAGGTGGCCCGCTACACGCCGGGAGTGAACTTCGACAACTCCGGCACCAACAACATCTCCATCCGCGGCATCTCCGGATCGGGCGGCGCGGGCACCACCGGCATCTATCTCGACGACACGCCGATCCAGATGCGCGCCCTGGCCTTCAACCCGGACGAGGCGCTGCCGAAATCCTTCGACATCGAGCGCGTGGAAGTGCTGCGCGGTCCGCAGGGCACGCTGTTCGGTGCCGGCTCCGAGGGCGGTACGGTGCGCTACATCACCGTCCAGCCCAGCCTGACGAAGACCAGCATCTACGGCCGCAGCGAATTTTCCTCGACCCAGTACGGCGATCCGAGCTACGAGGCGGGAGCGGCGATCGGTGGGCCGCTGGTGCAGGACACTCTCGGCGCACGCTTCGCGGTGTCGTACCGCTACGACGGCGGCTGGATCGATCGCATCGACCCGGTCACGCTGCAGACGGTGCAGAAGAACGCGAACTACAACGAGACGCTGCTGCTGCGACTGGCGGGACTGTGGGCTCCCACCGACAAGTGGCGGATCACGCCGGGGATCTACTACCAGAACCAGCAGAAGAACGACATCGCCAACTACTGGCCGCTGTATTCGGACCCCAGCAGCGGTCGCTTCGTAAATGCCGATCCGTCGCGGCGCGCTACGCCGGACAAGTTCTACCTGACGTCGCTCCGGATCCAGGGGGATCTCGGCCCGGCGCAGCTGATTTCCAACACCTCGTATTACCATCGCCGAGAGCAGACCGGCTACGAGGGCACCCTCTATAACCTCGGGTTCTATCAGACCTTCATGGGCAGCCAGATCCTGCTGGATAACAGCGGCGTGCACCTGCCCGCGGGCGCGACGGACTATCGCTCACCCGCGACGGTCGACAACGGCCAGCAGAACATCACTCAGGAGATTCGCCTGCAGTCGGCCGATCCGAATGCCAGGCTGCTATGGACCACGGGGGCGTTCTTCGCCGAGAACCGTCAGAGCTATCTGGAGCAGATTCACGACCCGATGCTGCAGGAGATCATCACGGCCTTGATGCCGGGTTCCTCCATCGTCGATGTGTTCGGTGTCGGCTACGACCCGGCTTTTCCGACCGACGGATATTTCCTCAAGACCAACGCCAAGGACGAGCAGTACGCGCTGTTCGGCGAGTTGAACTACGGGCTCACCGACCGGCTCAAGGGCACGCTGGGGGCGCGCTTCTCGCGCACCAAGTACTCGTTTGACACGCTAACGGGCGGTCCGCAGCTGTTCGCGCCGACGGCGCCCGGCTCGGGCAGCAACCAGGAGAACGCCTTCACGCCCAGGGTAGGGCTGCAGTTCCAGATGGATCCGAACGACATGTACTACTTCACCTACGCCAAGGGATTCCGGCCGGGCGGCGCCAACAACCCGCTGCCGCAGGCCGCCTGCGCACCGGATTTTCAGACGTTCGGCATTACGGCGGCTCCGACTACCTTTAGCTCCGACTCGGTCAACAGTTTCGAGATCGGCGCCAAGAACAACATCGCCAATCGCGTCAGGCTCGCGAGCAGCATCTACTACATCCGCTGGAACAACATCCAGCAGACGGTGGTTCCCCCCGTCTGCCAGATATCCTTCATCGACAATCTAGGCACGGCAGTGGCCAAGGGAGCCGACCTGCAGGCCGACATCGCGCTGACGGACCGCTTCACCGTCGAGCTGGCCGCCGGCTACACCGATGCGCGCTACACCCGTGATTCGAGTCTGAGCCCCACCTCGACGACCGGCCCGGTTGTGACCAACGGCGATGCCATCACCAGCGTCGCCAGCGAGCTCGGCGGCGGTCAGCCGACGGCGCCGGTGAGCGTGACCGCGGGCCTGGAGTACAAGTTCAGTGCCTTCAGTCATGCGACGTTCGTGCGCGCCGATGCCGAGTACTACGCCCGCGCCAAGTGGCCAACCCCAGGCCAGGACCCGACTACGCTGCAGTCTGACGCCGCCGCCTTCGTGGTCCCGGGCACCACCCGCGCCAGCGTGCGCGGCGGGGTCGATTTCGGCAGCTGGCAGCTGGCAGCTTTCGTGGACAATCTCACCAACGCGCACCCGCTGACCGATTACAACTACACGATCTGTCCGCCGCCGGCCCAACCTGCCTGTCCGGGAAGCGATCGCCTGCAGCGTGCCTACACATTCAGGCCGAGGACCTTCGGCCTCACGGCGATCTTTCGGCAGTGAGGTCGGGGGCCGCGGCTGCGCGTGCTCAGCCCGCATGCGTTCACCTTCAGTCATCGCTAACCGCCCCCCGGCGAGCTCGGTGCGCCCGAGGACATGAAGCCCGAGAGGTATTGCGCCGGCGGGAGCTGAGGGCGGCGCCTACCACCCGTTGAACCGCCAGATCGGGCCGGCGAGAGCATGAGGTACCCTCCTCTGCGGCTGTCAGGGCTCTGACAATTCCGTCCAATTAGTCCGAATTTGGACAAACTCCTCAATTTCGTCAGGGACCTGACAGCAGCCGGCTCGGGTACTATTCCGTGCGCTTCTTAATAGTCGGCCGGCGGCGCGACACCGCTCGCGGCGAGGCCGCGGATCACTTCGCGCCGCCGCTCCTGCACGTTCGCGAGCGGCGTGCGGCGCACGCGCGCGACTTCCTCCGCCGTGAAGGGGGCAGGCGGCCGGTCCTCGGCGGCGGGGTAGCGCATTGCGAGCCAGTTGAGGACGGCGGCGAGCTGCGCGTCGGACAGCGCCGAGTTCGCGGCGCCCGGAACGCGCAGCACGTAATCGCGGCCCTCGGGCGTGCGCATGAAGCGCGCGAGCGAGCCGGCGAGCGGCGGGATCTTGCCGGGCAGGCCCTGGGCCTCGGAGCCGTGACAGCCCATGCAGTAGAGCATGTAGTCCTGATCCGGGCCCGCGTCCGCTGCGCCGGCGAGAGCGAGCGCCAGCGCAACGGCGGCCGATTGCAGCACGCGGTGCATGCGATCAAGGAGAGACGGTCGGGGCGACGCTCTTGCGGTGCTCGCGGACCGCCGCGCCGTCCATCGCGCGGGCGCGCTCGGCGGCGATCTCCGCCTCGCTCACGGGCTTCACGTCCGCGGGCGCGTGGCCGAGATCGAACACGATGAAGTTGAGCGTCGCGGCAAGCTGGGCATCATCGAGCCGCGAGAATTCGGGCATCTGGAAGTTGTAGTGTTTGTCGTCGACCGTGATGTCGCCGATCATGCCGTACAGCACGGTAAGCGCGAGCTGACGCCTGCCCTCGGTGCTCCCGGCGTAGCGGGCCGGGTAACTCAGCAGCGGCGGCGCGAGCGCCGGCACCCCGGCGCCCGCGGGGCCGTGACACACGGCGCAGTTGCCCTGGAAGCTGGCGAAACCCCGCGGATACGCGGGCGGTGCCGGTGAATCGGCCGCGCGCGCTGCGGAAGGGACCGCGAGGGCGGCGAAGACGGCGAGGGCAGTGAGGGCGGCAGCTCCGTGCGCCGCCGCGCTCCAGCCGATGGCGCGGGCCCTCTCGTCCCGGCGGCTCATTTTTCCGCGACCCCAAGGATCACCGACACCGAGCAGTGATAGTTGGAGTCGGCGTTGGCCATGCACCAGTTGAGGTCGTTGTTGCGCGAGGGCCGGTACATCGGTTTCTCGCGCTCGTTGCGGTTGCACTCGCAGTTGCCGCAGCTGGTTTTCCCGCAGCAATCGTTGTACGAGAGGATGTAATCGCGGCCGTCGGCGGGGTTGTGACAGGTGCCGATCCAGGTGATCGGCGAGACTGCGGTGCCCGGCGGGCAGGAGCTGGAGGTGCCGCCGCAGCATGCGCAGAGAAACCCGTCGATGGCGCAGTACTTCCAGTACTGGCAGTTCTCGGGGCTATCGGGTCCGGGCGCCGCCTCGCCGGCGCGCGCCCGGCCGCTGCGGTCCAGCGGCAGGAGCGGCAGCAGGGCCGCGCCCGTCAGCAGCCGGCCGAGCGTGCCGAGCAGGCTGCGACGCGAAGTGCGCCTCGCCAGAGAGCGGGAGGAACGTTCGAACAGTCGATCGATTGAGCGCATCGTGAATAGCGCAGCTTCCGCGCTGGCAAGCCTCAGGGATTCAACATCAGCCACGGCGTCTGGCCGAGGCGCTTCTCGAGGTGGCGGAGCCGGCCGCTCAAGGCGTCGAACACGGCCACGTCCGCCTGAGTGGTCGCCGCGAAGAGAATCGGCGCGGCGTCCTGGGATACCTGCACCGCGATCACCGGGTCGAGTCCGGCTGCGCGCACCGGCCAGCGCGCCAGGCGCTTGTGGCTCGCCAGGTCGAACAGCCAGATCTCCGTGCCTCCGTCCTTGTGGGTGCCTTCGCCCCCCTGGTGCATGGGCACGTAGAGCCGACCGAGTCCGCGGTGGATGGCGCCCACCTGCTGCCCACCGGGACGCCACTTGCCCCGCTCGGCCGCGGTGACGAGCGGCCAGGGCGCGGCAAATGCCGGCTGCGGGCCGGAGAAGTCCACCTCGTGCACCTCGCCGAGAAAGGAAAGGAATGCAAACCCGCTGGCGGTCTGAATCCCCTGCACGAACACCGGATCGCGGTCGGCGTCGAAGAACGGCGCCGACATGCCGCGCGAAGTCTCCTTGCCCTCACCATCGAGCGTCACGGTGAGCAGGCGGCCGCTCTCGCAGATCGAGGAGACGCGGTTGGGACCCGAGGGGATGACCAGCACGCAGCCGGCCGTGTCGATCTCGCCGAGCACCTTGCCGTGCGCCGGATCGAGCACGCCGAAGGACGCCGCGGGCGTCAGGTAAGCGACGTACAGGAAGTGGCCGTCGGCGCTGTAGGCGACGTTGAAAAGACTGGGCGCGGTCTCGACACGCTTCGGCGGCAGCACGATCTCGCCGGTGTTGGCGAGCGTGGTGTTGTCGGTGAACTCGACCACATCGGTGCGCGCGCCGCGGCTGCCGCGGGCGAAGTAGCTAGTGGCCACCACGGTCGTGGCGCCGTCGGGCGAGAGGTTGACGCTCGGGGTGAAACCCGCGTCGATCTGTCCCAGCCGTCGATAGCTGTCGCCGTCGAACAGGTGCACCCGGGCGTCGATCTCGTTGTCGAAAGCCTCATCGAATACATACACCCAGTGCGGGCTCCTGGGCGGCAGGCGCTCGACGGTGAGATGCTCGGCGGGCAAGGGCGGCGGGGCGGCGCACGCCGGGGCGCCGAAGCCGAGGCACAGCGCGGCTGCGAACCCGAGAGACGCCGATCGCATCGGTCACCCCCTGAAAGACCGTTGGGCATCGCTCCGCGCGCACGCTTCGAGGCATGCTGCAGAGGCGACGGCTTTTGTCGCGAGTCTCGCACATCGAGGCGGGCCGGAAAAGGCGGCGCACCAGGTGCACGCACGGCGCTTCCCGGTTTGACCGGCCGCGGCGCCTGCCGTAGAGTCGGCCGCCGCACGCACGATAACAAGTAATCGATTATCGATAGCCCGACATGCCTGCCGTGCCGCTGCAATCGCTGTGGTCCGTGACGGCGCCGGCCGGCCCGGTCTGTGGGCGGCTCGAGGAGGCGTTGCACGCCCAGGTGGCCGTCATCGGGGCGGGCTACACGGGACTCTCCGCCGCGCTGCACCTGGCGGAGCGCGGCCGCGAGGTGGTGGTGCTGGAGGCCGCCGACATCGGCGCGCGCGCTTCCGGTACCAACGGCGGTCAGGTCATCCCCGGGGTGAAGCATGACCCGGACACGCTCGAGCGGATATTCGGTCACGATGCCGGTTCGCGGCTCGTGGCCACGGCGGCGGCCGGCCCCGACCTGGTGTTCGAGCTGATCGCGCAGCACGGCATCGAGTGCGATGCCGTGCGCACGGGCTGGATTCAGCCGGCGGAATCGGACGAGGCGCTGGCGGAGCTGGCCGGGCGAGTGGAGCAGTGGCGGCGCCGGGGCGCCGCGGTCGAGCTCCTGTCGCGCGAGGCCGTGCAGCGGCTCACGGGATCGCAACACTACCGCGGCGGGCTGCTCGATCGCCGCGGCGGCACGCTGCAGCCGCTCTCGTACGTGCGTGGCCTTGCCGCTGCGGCTTTGCGGGTCGGGGCGCGCATCTTCACGGAGAGTCCGGCGCTCGAGCTCACGCGCAGCGCGCACGGCTGGACCATCGAAACGCCGCGCGGTGCAGTGCGCGCGCCGCTCGTCATCGCCGCGACCAACGCCTACACCGGCCCGGTCTGCGACGCCCTGCGCCGCACCGTGATCCCGGTGCCATCCTTTCAGGTCGCCACCGCGCCCATTCCCGCGGCTCTGCGCCCGCAGATCCTTCCGGAAGGCCAGGCGGCCTCCGACACGCGGCGCCTGCTGCGATATTTTCGTGTCGATGGCAGCGGGCGCCTCGTGCTCGGCTCGCGCGGCACCTTCGCGCAGGCCCCGGGCGTGCGCTCGGTGCAACGCCACTACCGGGCGGTGCACGAGATCTATCCGCAGCTCGCAGGTCTGCCCTTCGAATACCACTGGGGGGGACTCGTGGCGATGACGCCCGACCATCTCCCGCACCTGCACGAGCTCGCACCAGGGCTCCTCGCCGGCCTCGGCTACAATGGGCGGGGGGTCGCCATGGCGACCATGATGGGGCGGCTGCTGGCGCGACTCGCGCTCGGAGTCCCCGCCGCGGAGCTGGGCTTTCCGGTGACTGCGATGCGGCCCGTGCCGCTGCACGCCCTGAGCGGCATCGCCGTGCGCGCTGCCATCCAGTATCTGCGTCTCGCGGATGCGTTGGAACGCGCGCGCCGAGTCCATGAGAGACGGGGGCCGGGATGAACGCGACCAAGACCGCCGTGCTCACCGTGCTGGTGCTGGTCAACATCGCATTCGTCCTCGGCTGGATCCGGGCGGCGAGGCGTCAGGGGTTGCGGGAGCGGCCGACGCTCGGCGACGTAGCGATCGGAGTCGTGACCGACTTCCTCGATACTCTCGGCATCGGCTCCTTCGCGCCGACGACCGCGCTGTTCAAGTTTCGCGGCCGGCCCGCCGATGAGCTCATCCCGGGCACGCTCAACGTCGGACACAACGCCAGCGCTTTTCTCGAGACCACGCTGTTCGTCACCTCCGTCGCCGTCGAGCCGCTCCTCCTCGGCAGCATGGTGGCGAGCGCCGCCGCCGGAGCCTGGCTCGGTGCCGGAGTGGTGAGCGGCCTGCCGCGCCGCGCGATCCAGCGGTTCATGGGGGTGGCGCTGCTCATTGCGGCGCTGTTCTTCGTCATGAAGAACCTCGGCGTCATGGAGCACCTCGGCGCTTTCCCCGGTGGGGCTGAGGCCTTCGCGCTCGAAGGGTGGCGCTTCGCGGTGGCGGTGGGGGTCAGCTTCCTGCTGGGTGCGCTCATGTGCATCGGCATCGGCAACTACGCGCCGCTCATGATCATGCTGGCGCTGCTCGGCATGCATCCGCTCGCGGCGTTCCCGATCATGATGGCGAGCGACGGGATCCTGCAGCCGGTGGCGAGCCTCGGCTTCTTCCGCTCCGGACGCTTCGCACACGGACCCTCGCTCGGTCTCCTCGCAGGGGGCGTAGTCGGCGTGCTGATCGCATTTCCGCTGGTGAGCAAGCTCCCGCTGTACTGGCTGCGGTGGCTGGTCGTAGCGGTTGTCACATACGCGGCGCTCTCCATGCTGCGTTCGGCATATACCGAGGCGCGCGCGGCAGCGCCGGCCGCCGCGGTCGAACGAGGGTGAGGCGAGCGGTCCGCGGCCGGCCGCCGGGCGCTCAGCCGGCCGCCCAACCCATCCGTGCCGCGACCACGTAGCCGTGCCGATGGGTTGCGGGGGGCGAAGGCCGATCGGGAGCCCGTGAGGGCTGTACCGCGCGCTGCCCCGCGCAGTGCGCGGGTTCCCCGGCCTGTGCGGGCCCCGCCACACTCAAGGCAGCCGCCACCAGCAGTCCGAGCACGAGATTGGCGAGCAGCGATCCGGCCACCGCCCAGGGTCTCACTCTCATGATGCTTCCTCGCCGCCGTCTCCCCGGGGCCTATGAGACACCCGCGGGCGGGCATCCGTCAGCGCCGCCGGAGCCGGATCCATCCTCGTCACCGACGGATTCGTCCCGCGAATCGGGCCCGGCGCCCTGGCCGGCCTGCGGGAGGATTAACCCTGCCGGACGCGCAGCGACGGGCGGCCGTGTGAGGTTTGGAAGACAAGGCCACACCGGAGCCTATAATCCCCGGGTGTTCGTGTAGCCTCAGGCATCAGGGGGTCGAAATGGCATCCGGGGGACACACGACGGTCATCCAGCGTGTCCTCGAGCGACGGGCGGCCAAGCCCGCGACCGGCGAAGAGGGCACGACGGCGACTGTCGCGGTCATGGTGCGCGTGATGCCACCACCCAAGGCGCTCCTGGTCTTTCAGGACGCACCGCTGCGCCAGCACATGGAAAAGCGGGTCACGCCCGATCTGCTCGAGGTCGAGTGCCTCGCGGACGAGCAGGAGGCGCTGCGCCGCTTCGAGGCGGAGTTCCGTCCGGTCGTGGTCACCGATAGCGCGGAGCTGATTCGCAAATTGCGCTCCCGGCCCCTCGTCCGCCCTCCGTTCATCATTTACGTGTCGGAGGTCGATGACCCGACCGAGCGCGAGGCGGGCATTCTCGCCGGAGCGGACGAGTGCGTCGGGCGGCGGGTGACCGAGCGCGAGCTCGAGGCGCGGCTGCGCGCCGCGCGGCGGATCTGCGAGCTCGAGTCGGTGCTGCGCCTCATCATGGAGGAGAACCGCAAGCTCTCGGCGACCGACGACCTGACGCGCGCGGCGAGCCGGCGTTTCTTCGGCAAGCATTTCCCCCGCGAGGTCGAGCGGGCGGCACGCTACAAGCGCGCGCTGTCCCTGGTCCTGTGCGACATCGATCACTTCAAGAAAATCAACGACACGCTCGGGCACGCGGCCGGAGACGAGATCCTGCAGCAGTTCGGCCCGCGGCTGCAGCAGGCTCTGCGCCGCGGGATCGACTGGGTGGCACGCATCGGTGGCGAGGAGTTCGCGATCGTCATGCCGGAAACGCCTTACGAGCCGGCCTTCAACGTCGCCCGAAAGCTCCGGACTGCGGTCTCGCACACGCCTTTCACGGCCGGCAAAAAGGGCCTCACGGTGACGGCGAGCTTCGGCCTGTGCGGCCTCGATCAGGTCCCGACCGACGAGCCCAGGCTGGCGGACCGGATGCTCAAGATCGCCGACGCTGCGCTTTACCGCAGCAAGGAGAGCGGCCGCAACCGCGTCACCGCCACGAATCTGGGAAACGCGCCTGGTCCGGGCGGCGGACGCAGTTGACAGATTGCGCGCGGCCGAAAGCCACATATTCCCCTCCTGTGAGTCAAGTCGCGGAACGTGAGCCGTCCGGCGGGTTCCAATGGGGGGATGGAAACCGTGCGATTACGCAGAATCCAGGAGCCCTCCCACGTGGAGCGGCTGCTCGAAGCCTATGTGTCGCGGTCAGGCCTGCTGCCGAGCGATGCGTTTCAGATTCGCGCGCTGCGCGCGCTGTCGCCGCAGTTGCAGCGGGTCGTGGCGCGGGCGACCCCGAAGGGCCACGTCTGGGCCTGCTGGGCCGACAGCTACCATACCTGGCTCTTCACCTGCGAGATGTCGCTGCCTCTGTCGCGCGAGCGAGGAGCGCCCGTTCTCCTCGTGGATCAGTACGACGAAGCGGGCGAGCTGAAGGACTCCGGAACCTGGGTCTCGGACCAGGAAGGCAAGTGGCGCCGCTCAAGCGGCTGAGCATGCGGCTGCAGATTGCTACCGAACACGGTGCCGCCGGTAGCTTGCCCCGGTGATCGAGGCGGTCGCCCGCCCACTGGCCGGCGACCGCCCCATGCTGATCGGCTCGAGGTCGTGGACTCAATTCGGGCCGGGACACGGCCCTTCGGACTCGATGTCCAAGACCTCGGCGCGACGCAGATCGAGGAGGGAGCCGCCGAAATAGCTGCTGTTCCAGTACGCTTTCTTCGCAATCTCGCTGGCAACCTGCTTGGCTGCGGCTGGGCCGTTCGCGAACACGACCACGCGCGCACCCTTGTCCCACTTCGGCAGCCGTCCATCGTCGTTCGCCGCGGTGGCCTCCCCGGCCTGAATGTTGACCGCACAGCGCAGAGTTGCCGATGCGAATTCCTGGGGCGTGCGCGCGTCCACGAACACCGCCGTGTGATCGTGGCGCAGGATATGGAGGAATCCGGCGAGATCGGTTTGCACCGTGTTGCCGAGCGCGCGCCACACCGGGATGCCGAGCTGATAGCGGGTGATGTTCGCACTCGGATAGCCGGCAAGGATGAGCTGCTCGGAGGTGCGCTTGCTCTTGCCGCAGAACGGACCGTTGCACGTGAGGACGATTTTCGCGTTCAGCCCGAAGTAGAGCTGCATGATCCTGGCGACTTCCTGTTCCGGTATGTTGATCGCTCCCGGAATGTGGGCGATGGCATATTCGAGCGGCGAACGCACGTCGAGAACCGGAGTGTCGCCGCGCGCGAGTATCCCCTCGAGGTCCTCCGTACTGATCTCAGCAGTCAGCTGGCCGGCTCCCTGCAGCGTCGCCTGAAAGATCGTCGGCGTCGACTGAGCCCGCGCTGGGGCATCGAAGCCAGCAGCCGCTACCAGCATTACCCCCATCACCGCCAGCGTGCGCTTCACCAGGTTGTTGAAAGGTTTCATAATCTGTTCTCCTCGCCCGCTATATGGGGCGGGCGCGGCCACCGTAGGCAGGCAATATCCGCCCGGCAATGGTTGCGCGGTGCTGATTCCCGGATGTTTTTGTGAGCGCTCAAGTCATTGCTTTGCGGGGCGTTTCCCGGCAATACGAGTGATCGGCTGACGCAGAGCAGCCGCCGGTGAACGCCGCGTCTGACAATTCCATCGTCCGATTTGCAACGTTTGAGCTCGACCTCAAAGAGGAGCAGTTGCGCAAAAGCGGGTCACTGGTCCGCTTGCCGCCACAACCGTTCAAGCTCCTGGCGACGCTCGCGACGCACGCGGGGAGGCTCGTGACGCGCCAGGAGCTGTGCGACCAGATCTGGGGGCCCGGACCCATCGTCGACTTCGAGCAGGGGCTCAATCACTGCATCAAGCAGGTTCGCTTGGCGCTCGGGGACGATGCGGACAACCCCCGCTTCATTGAAACGGTGCCGAAACGCGGCTACCGGTTCATCGCGGACATTCATGCTTATGACCGCGTGCACGCTGCGGCGGCGCCAGAGCCCGACCTCGCGGGCGACGGCTCCCCCGGTACCGGACCGGGGCGGACTCGAAGGGGCCGGCAGTGGGTGCTCGCCGCTGCGATATTGAGCGCAATCGCGCTGACGGTCGCATTCGTGGCGACGACCCGTCGCGAGCCGTCGAAGGGAATCACCGCGACACGCACGACGCTCGCCGTCCTCCCTTTTCATGTGCTCAATCGGCAAGAGGACATCGGATTTCTGGGGTTGGCGATCCCCGATGCGATCACCGCGCGTCTCGCGCGCGCGGGCAGGCTTCGAGTGACCCCGACCAACGCAGTCGTGCACGCTCAGCCGGACAGGCGGGCGATCCCGGAGACGGCGCGCGCGCTTGGAGTCGACTATCTGCTCACCGGTACGATCCAGCTGATCGCCGAGAACACCCGCGTTACCGTACAGCTCGTATCCGCGGCGGACAACGGGTCGGTGTGGGCTGAGCACTACGACCTGCCGCACGCGAATCTGCTGACTCTGGAAGATGCCATTTCCGAGAAGGTTGCGGGCGCTCTGAAGGTTCCTGTCACGTCCGCCGAACGGGCGCAACTCACCCACCGGTACACCTCGAACGCGCCGGCGTACGAGTCCTATCTGCGGGGCCGGGCGGAGCTGCTGCGGTATACGCAAGAGGGGACGCTGGCGGCCATCAAATCCTTCGACGCCGCCGCGCGGCTCGATCCCCGTTATCCGCTCGCGCATGCGGGTCTCGCGTCCGCCAGCGCGCAGATGCACCTGCGCTTTGCCGCGGACGACGAAGTCGCCCTGTGGAGCGCGCGTGCGCAGCGAGAAGCCAGTCTGGCGCTCGACCTGGACCCGGAGCTGGCCGAGGTGCACGAAGCGCTCGCCGCGGTGTACGGCCAAACGGACTTCGACTGGCCGCGAACGATCAGTGAGAGCCGACAGACACTTGCGCTCAACCCCAGTCTGCCGCTGCCGCACTACTACCTGGCGCGAGCGTTCTATCACTACGGCCTGTTGGAAATGATCGAGAGCGAAGTCAGAGCGGGCCTCGACATCGACCCGGTGAACCGCTTGGAGGCATACCGGCTGCGCGGCACTGCGGCGCTCGTCAGTGGACGATTTCAAGAGGCGCTGCATTGGCTGGGTGAGGCCCGAAAATTGAGCGCGCCGGAGGTCACCGCCTGGTATTACGCGCAGTCGCTGTATTACGCGGGCGATCGCCACGGGGCGGAGAGCCTGCTGCAGGGGTTGCGCGGCAGCGCGCAAGCCGGCCAACGAGCGAGAGCCACGCTCGCCAGTTTTCTCGCCGCTGACGGCGCCAAGGTGCAGGCGGAGGTCCTGATCGGGCAAACACTGGCAATTGCATACATGGACCATCACGTTGCCTATTCGCTCGGTGCCGCGTACGCCCAGCTCGGGCAGCCTGGGCAGGCCGTGGCGTGGCTCCGGAAGGCGGCTGATTCCGGGTTTCCCTGCTACCCCTGGTACGCGGGTGATCCGCTGCTGCAGCCGATTCACGCTGATCCGGCGTTCGGCCGGCTGTTGTCCGATCTCCAGAACCAGCTGCAGTTGGCGAGAACGCGATACCGCTAAAGACGGCGGCCAACACCGCCGGCGGCGGCGCTCCTGGGCGCGAAACGCTGCCGGCGGCCTGATAGAATGAAAACGAGTGAGCGAATTCCCCGGAACGGAGAGGTGGCAGAGCGGTCGATTGCACCGGTCTTGAAAACCGGCAAACTCGCAAGAGTTTCGGGAGTTCGAATCTCCCCCTCTCCGCCACGGAAATAAATCCCTTGCGAAGCTCGAGGCCGTCGAGTTGACAACAACTAGTGACTGCGCAACGGGCGGATCCCGGGTTGCGCGGCGGGATACAGCAATGAGTCCGGATCAGCAACTTACAAACGATGCCGTCCTGGTAAGGGAGGCCAAAGACGGCAACCCGAAGGCGCGCGCGGAGGTCTTCAGACGGCTGGCCGAAGGCGAGCGCAGCAGTGAGTTGCTGAGCTTCCCCGCGTGGTACTTCAGGGCCGCGCGTGATCACGAGGAGCTGATAGACAAGGCCCAAGGTGGCGGCGCGGAGGCTGCCGGCGCCGCAGAGAAGCTGCTTGCGGCGTTCATCGGCGGGAGCCGCGGTCCGCAACTCACCGACTATATTGCCCGTTGCCTGCGCGAGTACCGGCGTGGCGTCACTCCGGTTGAGTTGGCGCTGCACTTGAGCACACTGATACCGCCGACAGTTCTTGGACCCGCAGGAGAGGCTGACCGGCGCGGACCCGACAGACCGAAAAAGTACCACCGCAAGAGGGTAAAGGGCCGACGGAAGGCAGCCGCCCGGATGCCTGCTCAACCCAAGCGCTGAAGTCACCGAGGGCGCCGTGCGACGAGGGAGCGTGCAACTGCTCGACCCAGCGAGAACCCAAAGCCTCACGGGCAATGCCGCGCTCGAGGCGATCTGGTACACGGTTTGCGCCATTCCGCGGGGACAAGTCTCGACTTACGGGGCGGTCGCGCGTGCGGCGGGACTGCCCGGCCGGGCGCGCCAGACGGGCTACGCGTTGCGCGTGGCGCCTCCGTCGCTCAAGCTGCCGTGGCATCGCGTCGTGGGCGCGGGCGGTCGCATCGCGTTTCCGAAGTCATCGCGCGCGCACGCAGAGCAGGCGCGGCGGCTGCGCGCCGAGGGGGTGGCGGTTCGCGCTGGCCGTGTCGCAGCTTCAGCGATCACGGACCTCGGAGAGCCGTAGAGAGTGGGGCGCATTTGGAATGAGCGTACTGGAAGATGTCGGCAATGCCTTCGCGGCGCACTACGGCCGCGCGCCCCACTGACATGCGCCGCGGTGCGCTCCCAACCGCGCCCTTGACCTGCGCCGCGCGCGGTCCCACGCTTGCCGTTATCCTTCCGTCTGGAATCGGGAGACGCTGCATGTCGCATGCGCCGCTCGTTGCGATACTGGTCTGCCTCGGCGCAATCGGCGCACCCGGGAGCGCGCTCGGCGCCGGTGCGCGCACCGGCCCGGACGGGCCGGCAACCGGGGATGGCCAGTGGGTGATGCCGTCGAAGGACTACGCCGCGACCCGCTACAGTGCCCTCGAGCAGATCACCGTGGGCAACGCCCGCTCGCTCCACCCGGTGTGGACTTTCTCGACGGGCGTGCTCGGTGGGCACGAAGGCCAGCCGCTCGTGGTGGGCGACACCATGTATGTGGTCACGCCGTGGCCGAACGTGCTCTACGCCTTCGACCTCACCACCGAGGGGTATCCGCTGCGCTGGAAGTACCGGCCGGACGTGAGCTCGAACGCAATCGGGGTGTCCTGTTGCGACGTGGTCAATCGCGGCGCTTTCTACGCCGACGGCAAGATCGTCTACAACCTGCTCGACGGTCACACGGTCGCGGTGGATGCGAGCTCAGGCCGCGAGCTGTGGAAGACGCAGATCGCCGACGTCGGCGACGGCGAGACCACGACCATGGCGCCGCTGGTGGTGAAGGACCGGGTCATCGTCGGCGCGTCCGGCGGCGAGTTCGGCATCTACGGCTGGGTGAGGGGTCTCGATCTGGCCAGTGGGCGCATCGTCTGGACCGCGCGCAACGTCGGACCGGACGCGGAGGTGCTGGCCCGCACGGGGGAGTTCAAGCCGCCCTACGTGAGCGGCGCCGACCTCGGCGCGGGCAGCTGGGCCGGCGACAGCTGGCGCACGGGCGGCGCGCCCGTCTGGGGCTGGGTTTCCTACGATCCCGAGCTCGATCTCATTTATTACGGCACCGGGAATGCCTCGCCCTACAACCCCGAGCAGCGCCTCGGGGACAACAAGTGGAGCGCGAGCGTGCTGGCGCGCCGACCGGAGGACGGGACTCTCGTGTGGGCGTATCAGTTCACGCCACACGACAACTGGGACTACGACGCCGCGGGCGCCATGATACTGGCCGATCTGAGCGTCGCCGGAAAACTCACCCGGGCACTGGTGCATTTCGACAAGAACGGCTTCGCCTACACGCTGGATCGGGCCACGGGCCGACTGCTGGTCGCCGCACCCTTTGCGCCCGTGACCTGGGCGAAGTCGGTGGACCTCGCCACCGGGCGGCCGGTGCTCGATCCGAGCAAGCAGACGGGAGCCTCGCGCGGCAACGTGCGCGGTGTCTGTCCCAGTCTCGAAGGAGGCGTGAGCCCGTCTTCGCCCGCGGCGTATTCCCCGCGCACCCATCTTTTCTATACGTCGACCAACAACCTGTGCATGGACTATGCGGCTGTGCACGCTTCACGCCTCAAGGGCACGCCCTTCGTGGGTGTCACGAGTCCCTACTTCGCCGGCCCCGGCGGATATCTCGGAACGTTCATGGCGTGGGACGCGGCGACTGGGCGGAAGGTCTGGGAAAATAAGGAGCCGTTTCCGACCTGGAGCGGGGCGCTCGTGACCGCGGGCGATGTGGCCTTTTACGGAACCCTCGACGGCTGGTTCAAGTGGGTGGACGCCAAAACCGGAAAACTCCTCTCCAAGTTCAAGGTCGGCTCCGGGGTCGTCGGCAATCCGATCACGTACCGCGGTCCGGACGGCCGGCAGTACGTCGCGGTGTATGCCGGGATCGGCGGGGACTGGGCGCTGCTCGCCGGGGACGTCCGCTCCGATGATCCGACGGACGTACGGCCGCCGCCGGATTACATGAAAAACATTGCCCGCCACACGAGCCAGGGCGGCATGATCTGGATCTTTGGTCTGTGAGGGCCGCCATGCTGCGCTCGTTGCCAGGGTTGTCGATGTGCCTCGCGCTCATCGCCTGCGGGCAGCACGGGACAGCGCCCTCGGAGCAGTCCGGGGCGCCGCCCGCAATCGCCTACGAGGCGCATCTGGCCGCCGGGGTCCGCGTCCCGGCGGGCGCGACGCTCCGAAATCCGCACGAGGGCGATGCCGCGGTGGCGAAGAACGGGGCGTCACTCTTCACGGCGATGAACTGCGACGGCTGCCACGGGACGGATGGGTCCGGCTGGGTCGGGCCGAGCCTGGCGGACCGGCGCTGGCGCTACGGCGGCGCGGACGGAGAGATCTTCAGCTCGATCTACTACGGTCGCCCGAAGGGCATGCCCGCATTCGGCGGGACGGTCGGCACCGAAGCGGTCTGGAGCCTGGTGACGTACATCCGGTCGCTCCCGCTGCCGGATGATGTGCCCACCGAGTCGTGGGTGGGCGAGGCTCGCGCGCCGGGAACCGGCGCATCAGGAGAAGGCAAGGTGAACAGCGGACCAGAGCAGCGTCAGGCGCATCGGGAGCACTCCGCGAGCCCCGATCCGTATCTGTGGCTCGAGGACGTTCACGGCGCGAAGCCGCTCGAGTGGGTCAAGGCCCAGAACGCGCGATCCGCCGGGATTCTCAAGGCCGATCCGAGTTATCACAAGGACTACGAGGCCATTCTCAAGGTGATGGACGCGACCGACCGCATTCCCTACGGCGACCTCGAGCATCAGTACGTTTTCAACTTCTGGCAGGACGCGGAGCATCCCAAGGGCATCTGGCGGCGCACCACGATCGCAGACTACGCCGACTCAGCTCCCAGCTGGGACATCCTCCTCGACCTCGATCAGCTGGCGAAGGACGAGCACGAGAACTGGGTTTGGAAAGGCGCGGAATGCACGCCCGCGCTGAAGCGCTGCCTGCTGCATCTCTCCCGTGGCGGGGGCGATGCGGTGGTGGTGAGGGAGCTCGACCTCGCTGCGCGCGCCTTCGTCAAGGATGGCTTTCAGCTCGCCGAGGCGAAATCCGCGGTCACCTATCTCGACGAGGACACGGTGCTCTTCGGGACGGACTTCGGGCCCGGCTCCATGACGGCTTCCGGCTATCCGCGCATCGTGAAGCTCTGGAAGCGTGGTGCACCGCAGTCGCAGGCCAGGACGATCTACGAGGGCCGGCAGAGCGACGTCGGCGCCCAGGGCGTGGTGTTCCACGATCCCTCCGGCACCCTCGCGCTCGTCGAGCGCGATGTCGGTTTCTTCACCGCCGAGTACTACCTGATCGCGAGCGACGGGACGACCCGGCAGCTGCCGCTGCCGCTCGGGGCCGATCTCAAGGGCGCGCAGGGGCGGAACCTCGTCTTCACGCTGCGCGAGGACTGGACGCCGCCGAAGAGCAAGCGGATGAGTAAGGGGTCGCTCCTCACGTATCGCGTGCCGGATCGGCTGCCTGCGGGCGGGCGTCCGGAGGCCGCCGATACGCTCGCGGTGCTCTATACCCCGGATGCCCACAGTGCCATCGATGAGGTCGCCGCAGGCCGTGACGCCGTCTATGCCTCGATCTATCACGATGTCACCGGCGCGATTCACGTGTTTCGTCCCGCGGCGGGCGGAAAGTGGAGCGACTCCACGCTCTCCCTGCCGGCGGGCGGCTCGACGCACATCGTCGCGGCCAACTCCTGGGGGCCGGAGGCGCAGTTTCGCTTCGAGAGCTACACGACGCCGACCACGCTGTACGCCGATGCCGGTGATGGCAAGCCGCTGCCGCTCAAGTCGCTGCCCGCACGCTTCGATGCCTCGAGCCTCCGGACCGAGCAGTTCTTCGCGACCTCGAAGGATGGCACCCGCGTCCCTTACTTCGTGACGCTTGGCAGAGCTCCCGTGGGGCCCGTTCCGACCGTCCTCTACGGCTACGGCGGCTTCGAGATTTCGATGACGCCGAGCTATTCGCCCAACTTCGGCATGCTGTGGCTCAGTCGCGGCGGGGCCTTCGTGGTCGCCAACATCCGCGGCGGCGGCGAATACGGCCCGGCGTGGCACCAGGCGGCGCTGCTCCAGAACCGGCAGAAGGCCTACGACGATTTCCAGGCGGTGGCGCGGGACCTCGTGAAGCGCGGCATCACGACGCCGCCTCAACTCGGCATCATGGGCGGATCGAATGGCGGCCTCCTGGTGAGCGCCAACATGGTGCAACGGCCGGAGCTCTTCGGCGCCGTGGTCTGCCAGGTGCCGCTGATCGACATGATCCGCTATACGCACATCGGAGCCGGTGCGTCCTGGGCCGCCGAATACGGCGACCCCGAGCGGCCCGCCGACCGCACCTGGATCATGAAGTACTCGCCCTATCAGAACGTCAAGGCGGACAGGAGCTACCCACCCGTGTTCTTCGTCACGGCCACCAGCGACGACCGCGTCACCCCCGTACATGCGCGCAAGATGGCCGCGCGCATGCTGGAGCAGGGGCACGAGGTGCTCTTCTACGAGAACACCGACGGCGGCCACGCGGGGGCGGCTGACCATAAGCAGGCCGCCGAAATGTGGGCGCTCAGCTTCGTGTATCTCGCGCTGAAGCTCGGGGTCGGCTAGGCCGTGAGCCATGTGGTGCACACCGGCGGCTGCCTGTGCGGGGCCGTGCGCTATTCGATCGCCGGCCCTCTGCGGCCGGTCGTCATGTGTCACTGCACTCAGTGCCGGCGCATGACCGGACACATCATGGCCGCCACTGCGGCACGGCGCGCCGACTTCAGCCTCGTCTCGGACGGCGAGCTGAAGTGGTACGTGTCCTCGGTCGAGGCACGGCGCGGTTTCTGCGGGCGTTGCGGCTCGACGCTGTTCTGGGAGGGCGTGGGGCTCGATGGCATCAGCATCGCCGCCGGTACGCTCGATGACACCCGGGGCCTTAAGATCGCCTGTCATATCTTCGTCGCCGACAAGGGCGACTACTACGAGATCGAGTCCGGCGCGCCGCAGATCCGCGACGGGCGCTTCTCGGTGCCGTTTCCGGACTCGTGAGGTGGCCACGGATGCGCAGCCGCACGCTGCGAATTCTTCGCGCCGCGGAACGCCCGCCGACTCCCTGGAAGAACGGCGGCGGACTGACGCGCGAGGTCATCGTCCACCCATCGGGGAGCGATCTCACTCGATTCGACTGGCGCGTGAGCCTGGCGGAGATCCGCGCGCCGGGTCCCTTCTCGAGTTTTCCGGGGATCGATCGGCGCATGGCGGTGCTCGAAGGCCGCCTGTCGCTCTCGATCGGAAAGGGTGCCGGGATGATTGCGACTCCCGAGACCCCGCCGCTCACGTTTCCAGGGGAGGCCGCGGTGTTTGCCGAGCCCTGCGGCGGACCCGTGACCGACCTCAATGTCATGACGCGGCGCGGCCGCTTCGATTCGCAACTGACTTTCTCGACGGCGAGGGAGCCGCGGGAGCTGAACGCGCACGCCGGGGCGACGCTGATACTCGCGCTGTCGGACCTCGTCGTGGGTTGCCCCACCGGCCCCTTGAGCCTCTCGAGCCTCGATGCGGTGCTCATGGAGGGAGAGTCGCATTGCGCCATCGCCCCGCGCTCGGGGGCTGCCACCTTCTGGCTCGTCGAGATTCACGCCTCCTCGTCATTCGCGTGACGCTTACGCGCCAGCGGCCGTCCCATTTGGATCACAGCGCGGTGGAGCGCTTTGTCACGCTAGCTCCCCTTCGGGACGGCGCGGGAGCGGGCGTGTGAGGTTTGCGACGGATCATCCGTATGTGCTGACGGCGAGTTGTCCGAGCCGCATGGGGACTACTGCGGCCATCACCGGCTTCCTGGCCGCGAGGCGCTTCTACCTGATCGAGATGCATCAGTTCGACGACACCATCTCGCAGCGTTTCTTCGTGCGCATCACGTTCTGCGGCGTCGAGCGAGAGAGCGTGGAGCTCGCGCAGCTGCGCCAGGAATTCCAGGCGATTGCGACTCGCGAGGGGATGGAGTGGCGCATCCACGACACTCGCGAGCGCACGCGGGTGCTGATCATGGTGTCAAACTTCGATCACTGTCTGGAGGATCTGCTCTATCGGCATCGCACCGGCGAGCTGAGGATGGATATCACGGCGGTGGTATCGAACCACGTGACGTTGCAGCCGACCGCAGCCCGGCACAATCTGCCGTTCTTTCACTTGGCCGCCACACCGGCCAACAAACCTGAGCAGGAGCGGCGGCTCCTCGAGCTCATCGACTCGACGCGCACCGAGCTGGTGGTGTTGGCGCGTTACATGCAGATCCTCTCCGATGATCTGTGTGAGAGACTGCGGGGCCGGGCGATCAACATCCACCACTCGTTTCTGCCCGGCTTCAAGGGCGCCAAGCCTTACCATCAGGCCTACGATCGCGGCGTCAAGGTGATCGGCGCCACGGCCCACTACGTCACCCACGATCTCGACGAAGGCCCGATCATCGAGCAGATCGTCGAGCGCGTCGATCACACCTACACGCCCGAAATGCTGGTATCGGCCGGACGGGACTCGGAGCGGCGCGCGCTCTCGGCCGCGGTGCGCTACGCCATCGAGCATCGGGTGTTCCTGAACGGCTGCCGGACGGTGGTCTTCAAGTAGAGGATCCTTCTCCTTTCTTGATCAGCGACTCGATGCGCCTGTCGGGCACCAGCCAGAGCAGCGCCACGGCGACGTACAGGACGATCGCGATCCACGGCCGCATGAAGGCGAGCGCCACGGCGGCGAGGTACAACGCGAGGGACAGCTTCCCCTTGCGGTCGCTTCCGCCGAGCGCCAGGGCGAGGCGCGAGGTGCGGCCGTTGTGCGCGATGATCTGGTGCTCCAGCATCTGGTAGCTCACCGCGGCACCCACCAGCACGATCCCGTACGCAGCCGTTGGTAGGGCGGTGAATCCCGTGTCGTTTATCCAACGGATGACGAACGGCACCAGCGACAGCCAGAACAGCAGCGCCAGGTTCGCCCACAGCACCTTGCCGTTCACGCGCTCGGTGACGTGCAGCATGTGGTGGTGGTTGTTCCAGAAGATGCCGACGTTCACGTAGCTCAGCACGTAGGCCGAGAGCACCGGCATGTCCGCCTCGAGTGAGGCCAGATCGCTCCCGTGCGGAACGCGGATCTCCAGCACCATGATGGTGATGATGATGGCGATCACGCCGTCGGTGAACGCTTCGAGACGGGACGCGCTCATGGCTTCGATTCCGGATTCATTTGATCTTGCAAGCCATTGTTAACCCGCGTGAATGTGTCACGCCGACGCCGGCGCCTTTGCACCCGGGACGGCGCTTCGCTTAGTCCCCCCGAGCGCGATGTTAAGCTCACCCGGCAGGATTGAGTGAGGGGCGCCGTCATGAGCACCAGCCGCCGCTTTCTCGAGCTGCGGGACCTGCTGCTGCGCTTCAGGGAGGACTGGGCGGGCGCGCAGCGCGAGTTCCGCTGGCCGGCCTTCGAGCAATTCAACTGGGCGCACGACTACTTCGACGTGATCGCCGCGGCCAACGACTCGCCAGCGCTGCGCGTCGTCGACGATGCGGGCGGCGATCGGTCGCTCTCGTTCTCCGAGCTGGCGCGCCGCTCGGCTCAGGTGGCGAGCTTCCTCGACTCTCAGGGCCTCGAGCGAGGCGACCGACTCCTCGTCATGCTTCCCAACGGCGTGCCGCTGTGGGAAACGATGCTCGCTGC
>Ga0209350_1000022_pt1 | contig 104358 bp, 85 predicted proteins | sample GraSoi013_2_20cm_2_FD_185822 | JGI IMG/M metagenome (GOLD analysis project Ga0209350, IMG submission 185822) | Grasslands soil microbial communities from the Angelo Coastal Reserve, California, USA - Sample 09_27_2013_2_20cm (SPAdes) (version 2) | ecosystem: Environmental > Terrestrial > Soil >...
GGAACACGACACAGGTTCGGTATTCTGTCCGCGAGAGCAAACGAGCGAGTTTGGCGCTGGAGTTGAACATCGAAAGCCAAGAACGGAAATTAGTTAAACTCCTGCCGACGAATTTAAATCGAAGCGCAGCGGCGTGCAAGATTTAGAAACTAATTTAGAATTCTTACCGCGTCCTTACCAGCGGGGCTCTGGATCACTGGCCCCGGCCAAAACCGGCGAGAATGGCGCCGTTTTTCACTGGCGCTAACAGTCGTGGACTCGGTCTTTTGAGGCGGGGTAAAGCGTGACGGACTCGTCCGTGAATATCCTGCTAACGGGCGGTGGCGGCTTTTATTGGTTCGCATCTACCGGTGCGAGGCTCAGGATGTTACGGCGCGCCCGCAGTTGAAACGTCGTTACCGGATAAACAGATGCCGTGCAGCGCACGTCAGCCACTCCATGGGATTCGAGCGGTCCCGGCTCTTGTCCGACAACCCGCCCGGATGCTTTACCGCGGGGGAAAGATAAAAGCCTCGAATAGGTCAGCTCTGGCCTTTTCATCCGAGGCTACCACACGCAAAATATCTTTGACCGAGAGCATCCCCCGGAACTCCCCCACCTCGTTCAGCACGATCAGATGGAAGATCCCGTTTTGCTCCATAAGCAGCAGGCACTCATCAAGCGTCCTTTCCGCCGTGACGGTAACCAGTTCACGGGTCATGATATCCGAGGCTTTCATCCATGCCGGACACTTGTTTTCGGCAGCCACTTTGTCGGAAATGTCGCTCTGCGAAATGACACCGGTGAGCCTGCCGTCCGCCCCCAGCACGCCAACCGTGCGTACTTCTTTGGCTCGCAGATACTGGGCCACCTGGTGAACGCTGGACTCTTCCGAGACGGTATAGACTTCCTTGCGGGACTCGATCAAATCGCCAACCCTCATTGGACACCTCCGCAGGTAATTTAGCCGGATACTAGGCCTATTTCGACCTAGAAGCAAGGTGGGTTGCAAATCAAAGTGGGCTCCCAATCAGCCTGTTCTTGAGGCGGGAAGGACTGGTTCGGGGACTGGTTTGCGGAAACTCTTCGGGGCCAAAGAATCGGCACTAGGCTCGTGCCGCCTCCGCACGCACGATATCGTATTTGTCAATGACCGCGGCAACACCCATTCGCGCATTGCCGTCTTCGATACGCGGCTCGACACGGAGGACTCTTCCGAATGCGTGCACCAGAACCTCTTTGCCGTTGGTTATTGCCGTTGGCAATGTCAGCACCAGATCGAGTTGGGAGCCAGCTTGCGGATCTTGATCCATTACAAAATACAGTCCGCGCGTCGAGATGTCGCGGGTATTGCCCTTCTTGGAATCCGATTCCTTCTCCGTAGGAATACGAACAAGGACCGGCAACGATAGATCATAGCGCCGAGTCGTTCGACGCTCGTTGGCGCCCCCCATTTTTCCGCTACACTCCGCGGGCCGTTTCTCGCGGCCGCGTTCCCTTCTTTGAATTAAGTTCTCGCTCCCCCGAGGGCTGATTCAGGTTTCTTGCGCAAGCCAAGGTAACTCAAGGACCCGAGTATATCGTTTTCTTGTTTTTGCCTGGCCCGCGCATCGCTACCGAGGACGGTCAGCCGTTTCTTGTTCCCACTGCCGAATTCTCTTCAGCCCCTGGCGCCGTCGCGGATTTCCGCGTTCGCGGAGTATCCAGATGGAACTGCCTCATCTTGTAAAGCAACGCCTTGTAGCTGATTCCCAGCATCTTCGCGGCGTCTTTCCGGCACCAGCGGGTCTTTTCCAGCGCGTCGGCGATCGCTTCCATCTCCGCTTCATCCTTCAAGCCGCGCACAAGGGCTTTGAGCCCTTGGTCTTTTGGTGGCGGCGGTTCTTCGCGCGGCGAAGTGCGCTGCCGGGTGGAGGACATTTCCACCAATTCGCGCAGGCTGCCCTCGTCATCTTCGAGAATCACATAACGCTTTACGAAGTTCTCCAGCTCGCGCAAATTTCCAGGCCAGGGATAGTTCACGGCCGCATCCAGCAAATGCTTGGATGGCGGCTGCCCGGGCTTCCCGTATTTTTCGCTGTACTTCTGGAGGAAATGTTGAAACAACAGCGGAATTTCCGTCGTGCGTTCCCGAAGCGGGGGCACGTTGATGGACAATACATTCAGCCGGTAATACAAATCCTCGCGAAAGCGTCCCGATTTCATCGCTTCATGTACGTCCACGTTCGTGGCTGCCAGCACGCGCACGTCGGTCTCCACCACATGCCGCCCACCCAGCCGCGAATACTGGTGATCTTGTAAAACGTGGAGCAGTTTGGCCTGCAGGTGCGTGGTCATCTCCGCGATTTCGTCCAGGAAAATCGTGCCTTTGTTGGCCATTTCGAACTTACCGGGCTTGCTCCTCACGGCACCAGTAAAGGCGCCTTGCTCAAATCCGAACAGTTCCGATTCCAGCAGCTCTCCCGGCAGCGCCGCGCAGTTCACTTTCACAAACGCCTGGTTGCGCCGCTTCGAACGCAAGTGAATCATCCGCGCGACAACTTCTTTTCCCACGCCGCTTTCGCCACAAATAAAAACCGGCACGTCCACCGGAGCGATTTGCAGGATCTGCTGCCGGATTCGCACCATCTGCGGGCTCGCCGCCAAAAAGCTCAAATCCTCCGTCACTTGGACGCAGTAATCCCGGAGCGCCTGATTCTCGGTTGCCAACTGTTTCTTCTGGCGCGACTTGAGCATCGCCGCATCCAGCTCGGTTTTTTCAAATGGCTTGGTAAGGTAGTCGTGCGCGCCGATGCGAATGGCCTCTACCACCGTCCCCACTTCGTTCGAACAAGACAGCATGATCACATTCAGAGTGCGGTCGATCTCCATCAGCTCTCTTAGCGTGTCAATCCCGTTCATCTCCGGCATCAGCACATCCAGAATGATGAAGTCTGGTCGCTCGCCTTTGGTCACTTTGTTCAAGGCTTCCTTGCCGGAACTGACGGTCTCGACTTCGAACCCGTCTACTTCCAAAAGGGTCTGCAGGTACTTGCGAATGCTCGGCTCGTCATCCACCACCAGAACTTTTTCTTTCTCACCCATCGCTTCTTCTCTTTTCTGCGAGATTTTCTCGACGTTAGCCTTGATCCATCGGCAATAAGAACGTGAATCGGCTTCCCCCATTCGGGTCGCTCTCCACCCAGATCTTGCCGCGGTGCGCCTGGATGAGTCGCTTGGCAATTGCCAGCCCTAGTCCCATCCCCGAAGTATTCCTGTCTACTCGCACGAAATCCTCAAAGATTTCCTGATGATGTTCGGCAGAAATGCCCGTGCCGGAGTCTTTCACGCTGACTTCTACGCTGTTCGGGCGTGGCAGGCGAAACCTCCGGCGCTCTTGCAAAGGCGCCATGGTGGCGACGCGGCGCTCCCAGAAATGGGGCGCCGCCCGCAGCACCACTGTGCCGCCGCTCGGACTGTGCTTCAAGGAATTGTCGAGCAAATTCGCGGCAACCTGCTGAACTTTTTGATAGTCGAAACGGAATGTCGGTATGGAAGGGTCAATCTTCGCTTCGAGGCGCACTCCTTTGCGCTGAAAGGCCTCAAACCACCTCTTGGAAAGCTCATCCAGGCAATCGCGCAAATCGTTCTCGCGCAGTTGCAAGACAAGCTTGCCGCTCTCCAGTGCCGAATAGTTCAGGAACATGGAGACCAGGCGCACCAATCGTTCGCAACTCTCTTTGGATTCCTCCAGGATGTCTCGCTGCTTGTCCGTCAGCCGCCCGAGCGAACCCGCGAGCAACAAGTCGTAATAACCCTTGATCACCGCCAGCGGCGTCTTCAATTCGTGCGCGGCGGAAGCCAGAAACACGGTTTTCTGCCGGTTCACTTCCTGTAATTTCAGGTAGGCCGCCAGCAGGTTCCTGTAAGTAATCTCCCGTTCCTGGAGCAGATCTTGCACGGTAAGCTGCGTTTCGGAATCGCCCGCCTGCCCGTCCGCATTTTGGATTTCCGCCACCAGCCAATCGGATTCCGGCATCCAACGAATCCGCATCGACGTTCTTTTCTCCGCCGGGCCGATCCGCACGTTGACCTCGTGCTCCCCCCTTTCCACTTGCCTGAAGATGTCGGCTGCATCCATCTTGAGAAGATCACTGAAGAGATTCAGTTCGTCGGTTTCCGTGAATCCTTGGGTCTCCAAGCAACGGCGTGCCCGCGCGTTTACCAGCACGAGACCTCCGCTGCGGTCGGCGACAACTAATGACTTTTCAAGAATATCCAAGACTTGTCTGACCGCCCCTAGGGGAAGAGGTCGGCGATTGCGATCTTCGGCCACGGGGGGCATGGCTATCCTTCCGGTCATCTATTAGCTCAGTTTTCTCTTTTGCGAGTGTGGTAAATATTTTCCCTTGCCGGAATGCACATCCTTACAGAGTGTTCCCTGTCGAGTCAATGGTAAAAGCGTTCCATTTGCACATTTACGGAAATCCAGTGGATCTTAAAGCCCTAACCGTCGAATGAAAATCCTTTCCGCATCTGCGAACAGCTAGGAAGTTATTCTCAATACGCGACTTAATGTTTCTTTGGATAAGCTTGTCTGGCCCTCAAGATGCTCGCTATCCCGTACTATATCTTTCGTACTGTCCGAGGGCTCTGTGAATCGCGCAACGGGGGAAATGCACGCCGTAGAGACTCGCTCGATAAGGCGCTCGCCCCGCCTACGGCTTCAGATTCCCGTTTTCGTGCGCGGCACGGATGCCTCCGGGGCTGAATTCATTGAGCTTACTAAGACCCTAGACATCAGCGCATTTGGCGCCTGCATCACCTGCGAACATGCTCTGCGAGCGAACCAGAAGATCCATCTCACCATCCCGGCTCCTTCTCTGCTATCCTCCGGCTTTGTTCCCAAGGCGACTCCCCCTATTCTTGCCCGTGTCCTCAGACAGAACAAGGTGGGGGATGCACGCCTGTTCGGCCTAGAATTTTTCCACCCGTTGGAATAGGGCTGCCATCCCCGCTGGATACTTTTGTTACATCCGCGGTCTGTCCGAGCGCACTTTGCTAAGTTTTTGCCTCGTTTTTCACCGCATCTTATATTAGGATGCCCGGCTCACTGAGGTCTAGTCATGCGGAGGCCGCCAAGGTCCAGTACCAATGGTCTCTTGGTTGCTCCAAATGTTTGTAGAACAATTTACATGCTTGCCCCATTCCCCGCGGGGATAGGCAGAGGTTAGGTTTATACCGGATATGCCCAGCTCCGGCGCCCTCGCGCCCCCGCGTCTGCCGATCGAGGACACGTATCTCGAGTTGCTTGCGGATACACTCGAGAGTCTCGACCTGCCCGCGCGGGGACAATTTCTCCAGCGCTTTCTCCGCGCAATCTGTCACGTTGAATTGCGCGAATCTGAGTGTGTGCAAATCTGGGACGAAATGCTCAATCGCCGTCGGGCCCTCACCGATCAAGCGGGCCGTCCCGTTGTTCTGAAGGCGGCTCTTATGGATGTGCTCGCTACTTCCGGATTTCTCCGTGTGCCTATCATCTTGGAGTACGAGGAACTCAAGAAGCTCGAATTGAATGCGGTCACCGATCCCCTGACCGGCCTCTACAACCGCAGGCTTTTTGGAGAATCTTTCGAAAAAGAATTGAATCGTGCGCGCCGTTACACGCAGCCGCTGAGCCTGGTGATTCTGGATCTGCACCGCTTCAAAGAAGTAAACGACAAACACGGCCACCCCCGCGGTGATGAGGTTTTGCGCGCCACGGCGGCAACGCTCAAGAAAGCGTTGCGCACTTCCGACTCGGCCTTCCGCATCGGAGGCGATGAGTTCGCCTTGCTCTTGCCGCAAACGGACGCGCAGCAAGCTCTTGCGCTCAGCCGCCGCGTCGAAGCGGTATTTGTCGAGATCCTCCAGCCGCTGCAGTTGCAAGTTGCCGTCAGCATGGATCATGGCATTGCCATTTTTCCGCAAGACGCAGAGCAGGCCGATCAACTGATTCGCATCGCCGATGAGCGCCTGTACCGCCAAAAGCACGCTAATCACAAGAAAACCCTTGACGGCGCCGATCGCATTGAAACGGTCCCCTCGGCTGACCAGGCTCCCGGCCCCGCGGTTTCGCTGGAATCTCCCGGTCCACTCCCTCCGCCCATTTCCATCGAAACCATGCGCGCGCCCGAAAAACCAGAGAGCGACCCTGAGGCCCGCGGCACGGTTAGCCCTCCTCCAGCCCATGCACCGGTGATTTCCCCGCCCCGCATGTTCGCCGTTCAGCGTAAAGCCGAGCGCGTTTCCATGGCCGGCACCAACGCCTATGCCGTCCTAAGTGAACAAGGGTCGCTACGTGCTCGCGTCCTCGACCTGGGTTTTGGCGGCGTCGCCATCGAGTTGGATTCCCAGGAAAATCTTCCGGAAAGTCTGTTCGCGGTCCTGCACGTCCCGATTCTCCCTCCCGTGAGGGTCAACCTGAAACCCGTGTGGAGGCAGCAGACCGCGCAGGGCGGCACGCGCATCGGCTGCTCTTTCGTTTCCTGAAACGCGATTTTCTCCGGTCTTGGATCTCCGGTTCTGATTCGTCTGCGGATTCCTTCTGACGGCCTCGCTCACCGCCTGCTACAATCCCTCTCGATCTGCGATCTCGAAAGGACGCACCATGCTCGAACCAAGAGTCAGCCGGCCCTATTGGCCCGATGCCCTCACCAAGCCACCCGAGGACATGTCCAGCCTGAAACCCTGGTCTTGGGCCGTCGAGCGCCTCGAGCAATCGCACAATTATTGGATTGCCAGCTCGCGGCCCGATCACCGTCCGCACCTCATGATTGTCTGGGGAATCTGGTGGCGGGACGCCTTCTGGTTCAGCACCGGCCCGCGCACGCGCAAGGCCAAAAACATCGCCGCGGTCCCCCGCGTTGTCATTGGAACCGAAAAAGCCGACGAAGCTGTCATTCTGGAAGGCACCGCGGAGGAAATCACGGATCGCTCGGTCTGGAAGCAGCTCGCTAAAATTTACAATTCCAAATACGGCGGCGACGTGGAGCCGCTTCTGATGGCTGCGAATGGCTGTGTCTTTCGCGTCCAGCCCCAGGTCGTCTTTGCGCAAGACGAACACGCGGAAAACTTCGCCGATGCCGTCACCCGATGGCGGTTCGACGAAAATTAGCCCGGATTCACACACACAAGCGCAAAGCGTTCGGCCGGCGCGCTGTTCACTTATTTCAAGGTTTCGGCGAAGCATTCCACATTTCCTGCTGGATTTTCCACCCGCCGCCAGCCTCGCGATGGAGCACCAGCGCCATCTTCCCGTATCCGTCGAGATTCGGATTCCCTTCCGGAGCCTGCGCCACCTGATGCTCTGTCGCCCACTCGGTCGCCCAGTCTCCGCACACTTGAATGTCGTGAAACACCATCTCCTCTTTCGTCACTTTGTATCCCGGCATCTTCGCCAGAACGTTTTCAACCCACGCCGTGATGGTCTTTCTGCCCACCAGCGGTGCCTCCCCCGGCATCAAATCCACGCCGTCTTCTGCCCACATCGCCATGATCCCCGGTGTGTCCATCTTCAAATGCAGCTCGACGAACTTCTTGTTGAACGCATCAATCTCGCCTCGCGCGCCTCCCGCCAAATCCCCGGCCTTCATGCCATCCCCAGCGGACCGAGAAGCAGAGCTCCCACGACAATGGCGACTTTTCTGAAACTCAACATATAACCCCCTCACCTAACCCCCTCCATATGGCGCCGTGCTCTGCGCCAAATCTATCTAGCCCTGGCCCTGGAAGGAAGTCCGAGGTCCTTTGCGCTCGGCTTCCGATCCCTCCCTCCGATCGCTGTTTCTCTGCTCTGCTCCTGCCATTTTGCGAAATTCGATTCTTCGCGTATCATGGGGAATTGCTCGCGACCTAGCGACGCGGCCGTAAGACCCGGCTTTGCCGGGTTTGCCGTCGAGACCGGACGCGACGAAAGGCAGCCCCATGAAACCCGGTATTCACCCCGACTATCACGCCGTTACGGTGCACTGCGCCTGCGGCCACACGTTCCAGACGCACTCGACCATCAAAGGCGACATGATGCGCGTGGAAATCTGCTCGAATTGCCACCCCTTCTTCACCGGCAAGCAGAAACTTGTGGACACCGCCGGCCGCGTCGAGCGCTTCAACAAGAAATACGCCGACGCCGCCTCCAAAGCAGGCACCGCCAAAAAATAGGACAGAGCTTCCTCTCTATCTTTCTTCTTTGTGAGCAATGCTTCCCCGGGGACAGACAAGAAGGTCTGTCCCACATTTTCTTTGCTCCTTGCGCTGTGGCCTCCATGCTCTCTCTGGCTCTGTCTGGCTCTGTCTGGCTCTGTCTAGTCCTCTCTGTTAAATCCTTCGCACCCGTGTAAAATACCTTGCCAACGTGGCTACACAATCTCGCATGTTTGACAGCTCGCGTCCTGGCGAACTTGTCGAATCCGCACCGCCTCGCGTCACCCTCCGCAATGCTTTCGCCCATCCATTCGACTCCGCCATTGCCGCCGCGCGCACCTGCTACGCCCCGCGCTTGATCACGCCGGAAGAAATCACCGACAAGCAGCGCCTCAACGTCGGCGCCGCCACGTTTTACAGCGGCCACCACACCGTCTACCAGCACGCGCATTTTGAATTCGGGCTGGAAAACGTCAGCCGCCAATTTGTCTGGTCTTTTCTTCACGCACATCCGTTTTATAATTCCGAACAGCAGAGCCAGCGCTATGTGCGTCTTGACCGCGCTCAAGCCTACGTTCCGCCGGTCTCGCTCTTCTTCGACGAAAAGTCCAAAGAAATTTACGAAGGCGCCATCTGCCGCGCCTGGAATTACTACCGCGAGCTTTCCGCGCTCCTGATCGGCGACGCGCGCAACATCCTCTACGACATCTGGCACGTCAGCCCCATGTCCCATCCCAGGCGCCTTCAAAAGATCGAACGCTCCGCCGAAAAGCGCGCCATTGAAATCGCCCGCTATGTTCTTCCTATCGCTGCCTTTACCACGATGGTGCACACCCTCTCCGGCATTGTCCTGCACCGCCTATGGCGCATGTGCTCGGCTTCCGACACGCCGAGCGAAGCCCGCGCCATCATCGGCGAAATGGTTTCGCAGGTAAAAACGCTGGACGCTCCATTTTTCGATCGTTTCGAAACGGAACCGCTCGAAGAACTTCCCGAGTGGAAGTCAATTCCTCAAAATCCGAACGCCGGTGAATCCTTTGCCCGCGAATTTGACGTCAAGCTGTACGGCAAAACTTCTCGCCTTGTCGACTACTCCCCCAACGCTCTCGGTGTCATCGCCGAATCCTATCGCGCTGTCGCCGGCCTCGCCGCCTCGCAATGTTCCGACGCCGACGCCCTCGATCGCCTCCTCAACCCTGCGCGCAATCTCTATCGCCTTGAAACGCTCAACGTGGGCGTGCACGCGCCGATGATGCGCGCGCTCCAGCACGCCAATTACACGTTCGCAAAGAAAATCAGCCACACCGCCGACAGTCAGGACCAGCGCCATCGCATGGTCCCCGGCTCGCGTCCGCTGCTCACGCTTGCCGACACGCGCGAGCCCGACTACATCACGCCCGCGCTTGTCGCCGCCAACCCGCGCGCCAAGGAAACCTACGACCGCGCCATGCAGGAAGCGTGGTCCGCGAAAAATCAGCTGCTCGACCGCGGCGTGCCGCTCGAAATCGCTCTCTATCTTCTCCCCAACGCCAAGTCCATCCGCCTGCATGAATCCGGATCGCTTCTCCACCTTCTCCACAAATGGACCATGCGCACCTGCTTCAACGCGCAGGAAGAAATCTTTCAAGCCTCCATGGACGAAATCGCTCAGCTTCGTGAAGTCCATCCCGAACTTGCACGCTACATCGGCCCGCCCTGCCATCTCCGCGCCGGCATCACCACCCCCATCTGCACCGAAGGTTCCCACTTCTGCGGCGTCAAAGTCTGGCTCGATTTCCCCAACACCCCGCGCCGCATCTGAAACCTTGCAGACAGCTGCCTCGTTCCATGGTCAGACGGAACAGCTAGTAAGGTGCGTCCACCTGCTGGAATCTCAAATCTCCCGCCTGAGGCGGGGGCGCGGGCAACACCTTCAGCGCGGTCGCCATGCTGGTAGCAGAGTTAATCGCGCTGGTCACTGTCATGGTGAAAGTTGCCTCGTCGTCCCCGAGTGCGGCGGGCGGAGTCGTATAGGAAGTGCTGATTGCTCCTGAAATCGCCGTTCCCTTCTTGTTCCATTGGTAATTCAATGGCGGCGTCCCGCTTGCTCCAGCGATAAACGCCGCCGTCTGGCCTACAGCTACGATTTGGTTCGTCGGCTGCGCCGTGATGCTCGGCGGCTGGATGATCGGCTTTGGCCCCGTTGACCCTCCCGAGGACAGCCATACAACGGCAGTGCGAGGAACAACACAAGTCTCAAACACTGGCTAAACCCGTCGCTTCTGTCTGAGGATTCTGTGGCAAGAAAGGTGCCGACATCACCGGGGCCCCTAGTTCACCGTAGATTCTGTTTCTTCTGGGGACAAACGCGGTGCGAATTTGGCTTCGCTCTCGTCGCACTTCCGAAACCGCCCCATTATCCCAACCGTCCAATAGAATAAGGAGATTCTCGATGCCGCCAGCTTTTCGGGCTTTTCTGGCGCTCCTCACTTCGGCGTTGCTTCTGTCCACGCCGGCTCTGCCGTTCGACACGCCCCTGTCCGACCAGGCCGTTCGGGAAGCCTACTTCCTCGGCCAGCGTACGGACCAGAAAATCGTCGACTTTTTCAGCGGCTACACCCGCCATCTGCCTTTCCCTAAGGCTGGCCCGTACGTCTCCGAGATCCAGTTGCTTACTCCTTACGCACAGGTTGTCGAGCTCTCCCATCAAAATACCCCGGGCTATAGCACACAGCAGGCCTGGAAGGATTACCAGGATCGCGGCGACCTCATTCGCGTTCGGGTCCGCATTGAATTCACACCTACCTACACGGCGGTCGCTTCCCAGCAAAAGAGCAAACGCTCGACCGAAGGCGACCGGTTCACTCCGCGCGCTTTGGATTTTTGGAAGGATAATGACTTCGACTATGTCCTCCGCGAGGGGGAAAAGACCATCGAACCCAACTCCGTCGTTGGCCAACCTATCTATTCCGAGGACGGCGCCTTTGTCGGCGCGTACGTCTGGCTTACTTATCCCGCCGAAGAAGTGGACTCCGTCAAAACCGAGGTTGAGGTTTCCGCCCCGGGCGAGCAGCACGTTGTCAGCAGCTTCGATCTCTCCTCTCTGCGTTGACTTCCGCCGGCTCTCGGATCATTTGAAACGGTCAGCACGCCGTCGCCTGTCCAATTCACAGGCCTCGCACAGTCATGCCTCGCAGAATGAAGGATCGCATCCTGGCGAACGGTCATGTTCCTGCTCCGTCCTGCAAATTGGGGCTATGAAGTGCCTCTTCCGGGAAGCTATAACAACAATTTTTGTTAATCGTGAGCCCTTTAGAATCAACACTTACAGAAGGGCTGCAGGGGTACCCAGGCTAACTTAGGACTAAAAGACGGGGTTTTCCGGGATCACGGGTTACCCCACCGAAGGGTCACCTCCCTACGAGCGCCAGCGCAGCGTCACCGGCCCGTCGATCGGATGCACCATCGGCGCGCCCGTGCGCCGCGACTCGAGCAAGTTGGCCTTCAATGCAAAATACCATTTCGCTTGTCGGTCCGCGTCGTCAATCAGCATCAGCCTTGGGTTGTGCTTCAGTCCCTCCGCCTGTTGGATCATCGTCTCCTGATCCTGGCGCAAAAATTTTCTCGCGAACGGGCGAAATAGGAAAACCGGGAAGGGCAGATTCCACGCCGCCACAAAATCAATCCGGCACAAGTCGCGCCGCACCGGCGTCACCGTCGCGCGGCTCGAAAACCACAGCTTCCCGCTCTGATCGATCTCCGTTCGCAGGTTAGGCAGCACAAAGTCGATCGTCGTCGTCACCGGCTCGCCGGTAATTTTCTTGAGCAACTGATATGGCGCGCTGTTGGCGCTCGGCATGTGCGGGCTCATCCGGAAGCCGTTCGGGATCGGCTCGAACCGCTTCGCTTTTTCGCGAATGCTCGCGCGCTTCCGCCAAAACCACGACTGATGCACAAACGGCCCGTGCGCCGGATCCATCAGCCCGATGATCCCGTGGTCCATGTGCGAAGGCAGGTCGCACAACAGATGAGTAATCTTGTATTTTTCGCTGAACACTTTGAGCCCTGGTGCTTCCGGGATACTCTCCGGCAATCGTGAGCCAGGGGCATTCATGTAGACCCAAACGTAGCCGTCGCGCTCCTCGCAGGGATAATGCCCGGCGAAGATTCGCTCCACTTTCAACTTGTCTTGGGAAGTAAGCGAGGGAATTTCCACGCACTGGCCGGTCGACGCATCGAACCGCCAGCCGTGGTAACAGCACTCCACTACCTTGCCGTCGACTCTACCGTAGGAAAGCGGAATCCCCCGGTGAGGACACGCATCCCGCAGCGCAAAGGCTTTTCCTTCTGCTGTGCGCCCCAACACCAGCGGCACTTCCAGCAAGAGCGCCTTGATGACTTTTTGCGCGCGAATCTCCGTGCTCCGCGCGGCCGGGTACCAAAAATCCCACAAAAACCCCGGATCCGCCTCGTGCCCAGCTTCGCGCGTGGCTTCCACGTCCGGCTGCAAGATGGTGCGCACCGCTTCACTCATACTCTATGCGCATCGTAGTATAGCGCGTTCGACGCGGGCAACGGCTCCGCGGCTCCGCCCTCCAATTGCAAGTTTCGCCGTTCAGCGCTATTCTTTGAGTAGAGCAAACGGATGTACGCGGCATTTTATTAGCTGACTCGCCTTCCGCTCCCGCGCCGGGAGCCCTCAGTCGTGCACCAACTCAAAACAACTTCTCTAAAACTCTTTTGCCTTCTTTCATTTGCTTTCAATCTAAAGCTTCGAACCGGAAACTGAGGTTGCTATGGCCGTTCTTACACTGACCGAAAAGTTGGACCAGCTCGATTCGCGCTACGAGGAGATGACGCAGCAGCTCTCTTCGCCGGAAGTCGTGGGTGATTCCGCGCGCTTTCAGAAGATCGCCAAGCAGCATGCCGAGCTCGAGGAAATCGTCGCGAAACATCGCGAATACAAGCAAATCGTGAAAGATCTCGCCGGGGCGCATCAGCTCTTCCTCGAAGCGGACGACGCCGAGATGAAGCAGATGGCGCACGACGAAGAGAAAGCGCTCGCTGCGCGCAAGGAAACCGTCGAGCGCGAGCTGAAACTTTTGCTTCTTCCCAAGGATCCCAACGAGGAGAAAAGCGTGCTCATCGAAATCCGCGCCGGCACGGGCGGCGACGAAGCCGCGCTTTTCGCCGCTGAGCTTTTCCGCATGTATTCGCGCTACGCCGAAACGCAGCGCTGGAAAGTGGAGGTCCTCGAAAGTTCGCCGTCTTCGCTTGGGGGAATGAAAGAAGTGGTTGCCGCGATTCAGGGGAACAAGGTTTATTCCAGGTTGAAATACGAAAGCGGCGTGCATCGCGTACAGCGCGTTCCCGCGACCGAGCAGCAAGGGCGCATCCACACTTCGGCGGCAACGGTCGCCGTGTTGCCCGAAGCCGACGAAATCGACATCAAGATCGAGCCGAAAGATCTGCGCATCGACACTTTCTGCTCCTCCGGCCCCGGCGGCCAGTCTGTGAACACCACCTATTCCGCCGTGCGTATCACACATTTGCCTACGGGCTTGGTCGTTTCGCAACAGGACGAAAAATCCCAAATCAAGAATCGCGCAAAGGCCATGCGCGTTCTACGCGCGCGCCTCTACGAACTCGAGCAGGAAAAGCAGCAAGCGGCCATCGTCGCAGAGCGCCGCGGGCAGATCAAAAGCGGCGACCGATCCGAGAAAATCCGCACCTACAATTTTCCGCAAAACCGCGTGACCGATCACCGCATCGGCCTGACGCTCCATCAATTGACCGAGGTCATGGACGGCAAACTCGCACCGCTCGTGGACGCGCTGGTTTCCCATTACGAAGCCGAGCGCCTCCAACAGGAACTTGCTGAGGCATAATCCTGGCAAGCATTCTTTTCGTAAGGAGGCGCCGCATGCTGACCCGCCCCGGCTCTGAACCCGGTCCCGAATGGATGCGGAGACTCGGCGGCAACCCTCGGCAACTTCGCAAAGCCATCTTAAGCATCATTGTTTTTGTCGGGGTGATCCAGCTAGCTGCGATTGTAGTCGGCGACATTGCCGTTTATCGCGCCGACGGCAGGCACGTTCGATTGTACAACTCCCCGATTCAAATTGTGGGCATGCCGCTATCGTCGATGGGGGGAAGGGCGCATGGCGTCATCGCCTACGGCGGCTTAGCCACGGGAATCATCGCCGTAGGCGGGGTCAGCGCGGGAGTCATCTCGTTCGGAGGCATCAGCGTTGGATTCCTTTCCCTCGGTGGATTGTCGGTGGGTTGGTTGACTCTGGGAGCCGTCGCGGTTGGCCAGGCGGCTCTAGGGAGTCTTGTGATTGGCCGGTGGGCGTATGCAGGACCAGGCGTTGCGCTAGGCCGAGACGAGTCCAGCGGCGGCAAGCAAAAAGAAAGTCTCATTGGATGAACCGCGTTTCCGAAGCAAAATCCGTTCGCACCCTGATAAAATCGGGCATCGCGCAGCTGCGTGATGCCCAGGTGCCTTCCTACACGCTTGCCGCGGAACTGCTACTGCTTCATGTTTTGGGCCGCGATCGCACATGGATGTATTCCCATCCCGAAGAAGAAATATCTCTGGTGAATGCCGAGCACTATTCCGCGCTCATTCGTCGTCGCGCGGCGGGTGAACCGACCCAGCATCTGACCGGCAAACAGGAATTCTGGGGCCTCGAATTCGAAGTCACGCCGGATGTCTTGATCCCGCGCCCGGAGACTGAACACGTCATCGAAGTTGCTCTGGAACGCCTGGCGGCTCGTGAAATTCGTGCTGGACGGCGTCAACCGTTTAGCGGCGAAGGATTGCGCATTGCCGATGTGGGCACCGGCTCCGGGTGCATTGCCATTGCCCTGGCAAAAGCGCTCCCTGGCGCAATCCTTTTCGCCCTGGACATTTCCGGCGCCGCCCTTGAAGTGGCTCGTCGCAATGCCGAACGGCACGGCGTCTCCGATCGCATGCTTTTCTTCCAATCCGATTTATTGGAAGACCTTGTCGTTGCGACGCCATTTGCCGCCAACGTTCTTCCTCATCCTTCCACCACTGCAATCGTTCCGTGCGAGCTACTCCGCAACGGGGATCCGCAATCCTTTGGCGTTCCTCATCCCACTGGTCGAGACTCGCCGTTTCGCTTCGATGTAGTTGTCAGCAATCCGCCCTACGTCGGCCGCCGCGAAGCCGCAACGCTCATGCGCGAAGTCCGCGAGCACGAACCGGAAATCGCGCTTTACGGCGGCGAGGCAGGCTACGAACTCTACGCCGATCTCATCGCGCAATCGGCAAAATATCTACTGCCGCGGGGGATTCTCGTCCTCGAACTCGGCCACGACAGTCTGCCCGCCGTAAAGCCTCTGCTCGACGCACCGGCTTGGACCGGAGTGAGTGTGACCAACGACCTCGCCGGCATCCCCCGCGTCTTCGCCGCCGAACGGTCATAGGTAACGCTTCGTCGGAAAAGGTTGAGGCCCAGGAATGTCCGGGGTAGGCTAAGGCCATGCCGGAGCTGGCTAGGTTTCGTGCAAAGCATGGGCCGCTAGAGGAGCGGGCGGCGGAGGCGGCTGCGTCCATTCTGCACGTGGATATGGACGCTTTTTTCGTCTCCGTCGAATTGCTGGAGCGGCCGGAACTGCGCGGCAGACCCGTTGTCGTTGGCGGGCAGAAGGATCAGCGCGGCGTGGTCACCGCGGCCAGCTATGAAGCGCGAAAATACGGTGTTCATTCGGCAATGCCCCTGCGAACGGCGGGCCGGCTGTGTCCCCACGCGATCTTTCTCGACGGCCATCACGAAAAGTACGGCAAATGGAGCGACCGCGTCGCCTCTATTCTTGTGAAATTTTCTCCGGTCGTCGAAATGGTTTCCATCGACGAGGCTTATCTCGATCTTGCTGGAACAGAGCGCTTGCATGGTCCGCCCCTGGCCGCGGCGGACAAACTTCTTCGAACGATCAAGGAAAGCACCGGTCTTCCCTGCTCAGGCGGACTCGCCACGACGCGGCTTACCGCAAAAGTCGCTTCCGACCAAGCCAAGCCAAGCGGCCTCGTGTGGGTTCCGCCAGGCGGCGAAGCCCGTTTCCTAGCGCCGCTCCCGGTGCGAAAGATTCCTGGCATCGGCGAAGTCACCGAGAGAGCCCTGCGCGCGCTGGGATTGGAAACCGTCGAGCAGCTTGCGGCGGTTCCCCAGGAAAAGCTGGAAAGGATTTTCGGGCAGTGGGGCGAGGCGCTCTACCGCAAAGCGCGCGGCGGCGATTCTTACGAATTTGTGATCGATGCGGAACCAAAGTCCATCTCGCACAATCACACGTTTGGAGAAGACACCAACGATGGCAACGAAATGACCACGACGCTCAGCCACCTCTCGCAAAAGGCCTGCAAGCGGCTGCGCGAAGCGGGGCTGGCCGCGCGAACACTCACACTGACGATTCGTTACACTGGATTCGAAACCCACACGCGCGCCAAAACGCTTGCGGAGCCTACGCAACTCGATGCCGACATTTATGCCGTGTTCCAGGGCCTTTTTCGCGAGCATCGCGACACGAGAAGGAAGGTTCGTCTGCTCGGAGTAAGCCTGAGCGGCTTCACGCACGGCAACAACCAACTCGATCTGCTGGAGGCGGAACGCCGCGAAAAGCTCGCAAGACTCACCAAGGCCGCCGACCGTTTGCGCGACCGCTTCGGTTTCGGCAAAGTGCAATTTGGCGGCTCGCTCTCGGCTGAGGATCTGAACAAGCGCGAGGACTAAGCGCAAGGGCCCGGGAAGCCCCCCGTTTTGAAGCAGCAAGCGGAATGTCTTATAATCTGCTCTCCGTCCGATTATTCCCATGAGCGGCGCCTCTCCAAGTCCGGGTGTATCTTCCACAGCCCCTCCCGGGGGCGCGTTCCATCGCGTGCGCGAATTCTGGGAGCGCATCAGCGAAGGGCGCCAACTTGACGACTTGTGGTCGCAATTTGCCGCGGATGCCCGCGCGGGCTACGGCTTCTACGGTAAAGACGTCGATTGGGACGCCATTCAAAAGCTCCCGCGGTGGCGCCGGCCGTTCTATGTCGCCAAGGATATTTTCTGGGCGACGCTGATGAAAATGACGCCCGCGCGGCGCGTGCTGCTACTCCTCGCCCTGGCGATGTTGCTGATGTCGGGATTCACCTTCCAGTTCGGGCACGACGTCGGGATTCAATTCAAGTTCGAATCGTTCGCCGCGCTGATCTTCCTGCTGCTGCTTTCGCTGGAGCTGGCGGACAAAGTGGCCATGAAGCGCGACTTGGAAATCGCGCGTGAAATTCAAAGCTGGCTCGTGCCTTCGCAGGCTCCCGAAGTTGCGGGCGCGGACATCGCCTTTGCCACCCGGCCGCAAAATTCCGTTGCCGGCGATTACTATGACGCGTTCTACCCGGACCCCGAAAACCGCGAAAGACTGGTGGTGGTGATTGCCGACGTGGCGGGAAAAAGCGTCCCCGCGGCGCTGCTGATGGCCACCTTGCAGGCGAGTCTTCGCACCATTGCCGGCGAAGGTGCGCCGGTCGCGGAGTTGGTGACGCGGCTGAACCGCTATGCCTCCGCCTATAGCTTGGATGGGCGGCGGTTTACCACCGCGGTTCTGTGCGAATATGAGCCGGCCTCGCGGCGCCTCACGTACGTGAACGCCGGGCACAATGCGCCGATTCTGCGCCGGGCGAACGGCGCGCTTGAGAAGCTCGAAATCGGAGGGCTTCCGCTCGGAATCAAAGTGGATGCGACTTACGAAACTGCCTCCCTGGAGCTGCGGCCGGGCGACGCGCTGATTCTCTTTACCGACGGAGTCATCGAGGCGTTCAACGCGTCGGGAGAAGAATTTGGAAACGAGCGCTGGCTTGCAACCGTCCGGGGTTTGCCGGATTGGAGCGGGCATCTGTGCCTGAGGTATTTAATGGAACGCGTCGATCAATTCGTGGGCGGCACGCGGCAAGCGGACGATATTACCTGCCTGGTGTTCCGCAGCAAATAATCGGTTCTTAGCTGTCGGTTGTCATAAGCTCCAAGCAAAAAGATTCGAGGGAAGTGTCGCTCCGGGCAGCCCCTTCGTCGTAGCGTGGCCACGCGCTGGAACTCGAACTTGAGCTACCCTAAGGTGATGGATGCTGAAGAGGAACGTTGCTTATAGATTGCCTGGTGGTATGACGAGCCGGGCACTGGCCAATGCGATTTGCGAGATGCTCGAACGCCACAAATACCAGGCGTTGCTGGTCGGCGGGTGTGTGCGCGACTTGCTTCTGGGACGCGAGCCAGCCGATTACGACGTGGCCACGGACGCGACGCCGGTCGAAGTCGCCGGCCTGTTTCCGGAGAGCGTCGCCGTGGGCGCGCAGTTCGGCGTCATCCTGATCCCGAAGAACGGTTTGAAGGTAGAGGTCGCCACGTTTCGTTCCGACGTCGGTTACAGCGACGGGCGTCATCCCGACCGCGTGGTTTATTCGCAGACGCCGCAAGAAGACGTCGAGCGACGGGACTTCACAATCAATGGGCTGCTGATGCGGCACGACACCGGCGAAGTACTGGACTTCGTCGGCGGACAAAAGGACTTGCACGCGGGCCTGGTTCGCGCCATTGGCGATCCCGATCGCCGCTTTGCCGAAGACAAACTGCGGATGATGCGAGCGGTCCGTTTCGCGGCGCGGTTCGGCTTCGCAATCGAAGAGACGACGCTAGGTTCCATGCGCCGGCACGTCTCGGAAATTCAGCAAGTCTCTCCCGAACGCCTGCGCGAAGAACTGACGAAGATGCTGACCGAAGGGGCTGCGCGCCGAGCCTTCGAATTGCTGGAGGAGACTGGGCTTCTCGGTCAGGTTTTGCCGGAGATTCGGGCGATGAAGGGCGTGGAGCAGCCTCCGGAATTCCACCCGGAGGGCGACGTGTGGATTCACACGTGCCTGATGCTCGAAAAGCTGGAGAAGGGTGCTTCCCCGACGCTGGCTTGGGGTGTATTGTTGCACGACGTCGGGAAGCCGCCGACCTTCCAGTCGGCCGCCGAGACCGGTGATCGCATCCGCTTTAATCACCACGTGGACGTGGGCGTGCGCATGGCGGAAGAGATTTGCCGGCGGCTGCGCTTTTCCAACGACGAGATCGCGCAGATTGCCGCTCTGGTGGCGAATCACATGAGGTTTGGCCACGTGGGTTCGATGCGCAAGGCCACGTTGAAGAGGTTTGTGCGCCTGCCGAACTTCGACGAGCATCTCGAACTCCACCGCCTCGACTGCCTGTCGAGTCACGGCCAGCTGGATTCGTATCGGTTCGTCGAGCGGTTCCTCGACGACACGCCCCCAGAGCAGGTCCGGCCTCCGCGACTGCTGACCGGGGACGACCTGCTCGCCATGGGTTATCGCCCCGGCCCTCGATTTGCTCAAATCCTCAGGGGCGTCGAAGACGCCCAGCTGGAAGGGCAAATCAGAACGGAGGAAGAGGCGAAGGAGTATGTCCTTAGGAATTTTGGCGCCGGAGAAACCAGGTAAGCACGACCGTAAGACATGAACTTTAGGTGTAAGTAAAAGAAAATACAAACGTTAGATGGATATCTTGAAATCGCCCGAGAATTGGCGTAGGATGTGAGCGCAAGAGACTAAGATTTAGTGCTAGCAGCCATCTCATTGTTGAGCAACATTTGTACTTTGGCTGCATCTAATCTCGGAGAAGGGGCTTTTAGAGGGCCCCGCTGATAGACTGGGGAGACTATGGCTGAGAAAACGTTTTTAACACCTGAGGTTCTCCCGGTCCTGCCGGTTCGCGATACGGTGCTCTTTCCGGGCGCCATGTTGCCTCTGACGGTGGGACGGGAAAGCTCTCTGGCGCTGGTTGGGTCCTTGCAAGGCGAGGAAAAGCTGCTGGGCGTGGTCGCCCAGCTCGATCCGCGGATTGAGGATCCCGCTGCCGCCGACCTGCACAAAGTGGGAACGCTGGCGCGCGTGCACAAAACCGTAAAAATGCCCAACGGCAACGTGGTGGTGTTCCTCGAAGGCCTCCAGCGTATCCAGATCGTCGAGCTCGTGAACCTGCGACCGTTCCTGAAAGCACAAGTAAAGCCCGAGCCGGACATCCTCGGCGAAGTGGACGCGGAGCTCGAGGCGCTGCAACGAAATGCGCAGGATCTGTTCCGCGAAGTGGTGAGCCACTCGCCGCAGTTGTCAGACGACCTGCAATCGAAGGCGATGAGCATCGAGGACCCCGGCGAGCTCGCGGACTTCATCGCCGGAATGCTGCCCTCGCTTTCCACGCTCTTGCGCCAGGAGCTGATTGAGACGGCGAGCGTCCGCAAGCGCCTGGAAATCCTGATCCGCGAATTGTCGAAGGAGCTGGAAGTTCTCGAGCTGCGCTCGAAAATTCACGAGCAGGTGCAGGAGCAGGTCAGCCAGAACCAGCGCGAATACCTGCTGCGCGAGCAGATGAAGGCCATTCAGAAGGAACTCGGCGAGTCGGAAGACTCGACGCAGGAAATCGATGAGCTGCGGAAGAAGGTGGAAGAAGCCGGAATGCCGGCGGAAGCCAAGAAGGAATGCGAGCGCGAGCTGAAGCGCCTGGCGAAAATGACCCCGGCTTCGGCCGAGTACATGGTTTCGCGCACCTACCTGGAATGGATGACCGCGCTGCCGTGGAGCAAATCCTCCGGTGCTGCGGAAATCGACATTGCCAAGGCGCGCGATATTCTGGACGAAGACCACTACGATTTACAAAAGGTGAAGGAACGCATCCTCGATTACCTGGCGGTGAAGAAACTGCAACCGGGGATGAAAGGGCCCATCCTGTGCTTTGTCGGCCCTCCGGGCGTGGGCAAAACCTCGCTCGGCAAGTCCATCGCGCGTTCGCTGGGACGCAAGTTCGTGCGCATCTCGCTCGGCGGAATGCACGATGAAGCGGAGATTCGCGGACATCGCCGGACCTACATCGGCGCGCTTCCCGGACAAGTTATTCAAGGGCTGAAGCGCGCGGAAAGCAACGATCCGGTAATGATGCTGGACGAAGTCGACAAGCTAGGACGCGACTTCCGCGGCGATCCGTCCTCGGCCCTGATGGAAGTGCTCGATCCGGAGCAAAATAATTCCTTCCGGGATCACTACCTGGACGTGCCGTTTGACTTGTCAAAGGTGCTGTTTATCGCTACGGCGAACTGGATGGATCCCATACCGGAGCCGCTGCGCGACCGCATGGAAATCATTGAGCTGCCCGGATACACGGGCGAAGAGAAGCTTCAGATCGCGCACAAGTACCTGATTCCGAAACAGGCCAGCGAGCATGGGTTGAAAGTGGACGAACAGATTCACTTCACCGACGAGGGCTTGCGCGAGATCATCCACAGCTACACGCGCGAGGCGGGAGTCCGCAACCTCGAGCGCGAGATCGCCACGATCACCCGCAAGCAGGCCCGCAAAATCGCCGAAGGCAAAACGGAGAAAATGACCGTCACCCCGGAAGTGGTGCGCGAGTTTCTGGGGGTGCCGAAATTCCGCACCGAAAAGGAAGTCGAGGAGCGCGTCAAGCGGCCGGGCGTGGCGGTGGGGCTGGTGTGGACGCCGGTGGGCGGCGACATCATCTTCATCGAAGCGACGCGCATGCGCGGCGGCAAGCAGTTCACCATGACCGGGCATTTGGGCGAAGTGATGCAGGAGTCCATGACCGCCGCGTTGACCTGGACGCGCGCGAACGCGGACCGCTACGGCATCGATCCGGACTTCTTCCGCAAGCAGGACATTCACATCCACGTGCCGTCGGGCGCGGTGCCGAAGGACGGTCCCTCGGCGGGCGCGGCCATGGTAACTGCGCTGGTCAGCCTGCTCAGCGGGCGGCCGGTGAAGGATCGCCTCGCCATGACCGGCGAGATGACTCTTTCGGGCGTGGTGCTCCCGATCGGCGGCGTCAAGGAAAAGGTGCTTGGCGCCAAACGCGCGGGGATCAAGGAAGTGCTGCTACCGGCGGACAACGAGCCCAACGTCGTGGCCGACCTTACACCCGATATTCTCGGCGATATCAAGATCACCTACGTCCACACGCTCGACGAAGTGCTCGATCACGCGCTGCAAAAGGAGCCGGTGGCCCAGCCACTGGCTCCGGCGCCGGAATCGAAAGCCGAGCGCCTTGGGCCGGGGAGCCCAAGAGCCATCCACTAAAGCGCTCGAAGGTGCGACTGGTTTGGCGCCTACCCGAAGATCGGTGACGGAAAGCCATGGAAGGGCGCTTTCGCTGGAGGGTATCGTTGCGGGCATAAAGTAACCAAAAACGAGGGCGTTTCTGCCGAAATCGCTTCGCGCGAAAGTGCATGATGAGGTTGCGTGGGCGCTCCTGAATGATTTCTAATCATCGAATGGTCATAAACCCGGCGCGATTTGCCGGGCTTTTTCTCTTTGCGCCACATCGCGCGAGACCAGGGCGAACTCCTGCTACCATGTACGCGACACATGGCCAAGGGACGCCAATCCATGGCGGATGCGGCGGCCGCACTTGCCCGGCAGCTTCACTTAGCGCTGCTCCGCGAGCGCATCGTGCGGCGGTTCGCGGATTCCTATGTTCTTGAGAATGAACGCCAAGCTCTCCAAGCGCACGCGGTGATGTATCGCGATTTACTGGCGCTGCTCGATCGCGAGGCCTTGCTGGCGTTGAGCGTGCGCGCATTGGAGATTGTCTGCGATGAGCCTCGGGCACAGGGCCGGTCCAAGCCGCGCCCCATGGCGCGGCGAGAAGCCGCGCTCTTTCACAAGAAGTTCCTCGCGTCACTGGTGCGGCAGCAAGGCTGGAGCGTGGGCGACGCGCTGGATTTCCAAAAGGACTTGCAGTTGTACGAAGACCTTTTGGCAAGGACGGCCCCCGCCCGGCGCTCTCCGAAACCGTTCGAAGCGGCGAATCATCCTTTTGTGGACCGCTGCGCATTTTTGCTGGACTCCTCGTTCCTCGAGAAAGCGCGCATGGCCGCCAGCTGCGCGTTGGCAGAGCTCGAAAACCTTGCCGTCCAGGTATGCGAAGCCTCCGGCTACTCGAACAAACCGGTGTGGATGAACTAGTCGTCCAAAGCTTTGGTGCTAAACAAAGGCTGGCCCGCCAAGGCGTGGTACACGGCAAAGAGCGCGACAGCGACAACGGTCAGGATCCCCGCGATCGCTCCCCCGGCATACCAGCGGCTCAAGTGCGTGGTCATCGGGAAGGTCACGAGCGTGTTCTGCACGACGAGCCCGACAACCAGGGCGAGCAATCCGAAGCGCCGCAGCACCAGGTAGATGGAAAGCCAGATGACCGCTGAGAACAAAAAGGTCGACCAAAAGTAGTCGCCTCCCGTGTTCGTGACAGCGCCAAGGAAAACGATCACGATCGCCGCTATCCAGTCCTTTTTAACCACGAGCCTCAGCAGGAAAAGAATGAAAAAAACTCCCAAAGAAAACAGCACGTAGGCCCAGGTGTAGCGAAAGATCGAACCGAGCGTGGGGCGCACGCCCAGAAGGCTCTCCATCGAGGCCGTTCCGGGCTGCGGCGGCAAGCCTCCAAAGAGCGGAAGAACAATGTTGTCCACGGACTCGAAGGCTCCCAGCAAGACACCATAAGCGGTACCAATCAAAATGTCCCGGCCTACGAGCGGATCCCGAATCTTCCCGCTGATCAGGCGCGCCCAGCTGATCAAGGTATGCGGATCGCGGCGGCGAACAAATGGCTCGAGACCAAAATAGAGTTGCCGCGCGAAGGTAGAGATGAGGAAGGCCCAAGCCAGCGCGAGGACGATCATCCCGAATTCACCGAGCGAGGCCAGGTGATGCGCCTGTAGCGCCCACATCGTAAGAAACACAAAGAACAGGAAATTGCCCAAACGCCAAGAACCGGCTTCATCTCCCCGCTTTTGCCGGACGTTTCTTCTGACAAGCAAGACACTTCCGACAAGCAGGGCCGCGAACACCACGATTCCGACGATGTTGGCGAGTTTTTGATGACTTGACGGTTGATGAGCCCGATCGCGCCACGGGTCAGCCCAAGGGTACAAAACCCGGAAATAAACCGGTTTCCCACGGTAGGCTGCGGCCTCGACGCGCTCGGTCGAACGAATCGGGGCCGAGATTTCACGGGTCCATGCCGCGCGCGTATCGGCATACAAAAGGTCCGACCACTCGGGAGCAGCGGCGGTGAAGGTCGCGGGATCGAGACCCGCCGCGGAGAACAGCGAGGGCCAATCCGGCGGGCCAGAAGCGCCGCGCGGCGGATCGTGCTCCGGCGGGATGCGTTTGAAGAATAGGAGTCGGCCTCGGGAATCCAGGCATACGCTGATCATGCCGGTTGTATCGGACGGGGGCTCCCAGAGCGTCACGTTGCCCGCGAAGTTGAAAAAATCGGAGGACGCGATCTCCCGGGGGCTTTGGCGATACCAGAAGACCATCGTAGGCGGACGATCTGATGACAGGCGCTGCCAGCGCGCCCGCGATTTGTCGTGTTCCTGAATGTAATTCAGGTAATCAAAGTCCGTGAAGAACCCATAGGCGCTGTCCGCGGGCGTTTCTGAGAATCCCAGCTGTTGAGTAATCTCCTCGGAGCGGGCGAGAAGCACCTCTGGCGACTTCTCGAACGGCGTGAGATTTTGAATTTTGTATCGGTCGGCCAGAAACATGTGCGCGACCAGGCCAAGGAGCACCGTGGCAATCAGCCCGAGCCCCACCTGCGGCTTGATGCCTTCGGTCGCTCCGGCGGCGGCAACCATTTCAGGCGAAGGTGTTTCTCCGGCGGCCAACGCTGCGGCCAAAGGATCGCCGCCAGGAAGGGCGGCGGCCACTTGCAAGGCGGAAGCGGGCCGCTTGTCCGGATCGCTCTCCAAACATCGGAGAATCACGCGCTCGATTAGCGGATCGAGATCGCGAACCAACGTGGAAGGATGGGTGATGGTTCCCGACTCGCGCAAGCGCACCAGCTCCCGGAGCGTGGACGCCTCGAAGGCGCGCTGGCCGGTGAGGATTTCGTAGAGGACCAGACCCAGCGAGTAGATGTCGCTCCTGGTGGTGACTTGCTTGCCCGCCAGTTGCTCCGGAGCCATGTAGGCCGGCGTTCCAGCGCGCGCCTCCTCGCCCTGGATGCTCGCGGCAATTCCCGCCAGCCCAAAATCGGTGATGCGGATTTTGCCGGCGCCATCGAGCATTATGTTGGCGGGCTTGAGGTCGCGATGAATGACGCCGCGTTCGTGAGCCGCCGCCAGCCCGGCGCAAATTTGGCGTGCGATTTCCGTAGCCTTGTCCGGCGAGAGCCGCCCGATGCGGCGCACCACGGAAGCGAGGTCCTCACCGTCCACGTATTCCATCGTCAGGAACAGTGTGCCGTCCGTTTCGCCAATATCAAAAACGCGGCAAACGTTCGGATGTGAAACCTGCCGCGCGTTGCGTACCTCGGCGTGGAACCGCGCGAGCGCCCGAGCGTCCTGGGAAAGCCGCTCGGGGAGGAACTTCATGGCGACGATTTGGCCAAGCGTCAGGTCCTCCGCGCGAAAGACCTCGCCCATTCCGCCCCGGCCAGCGAGCGCCACGATGCGATAGCGTTCCGCAAGGATTTGCCCGGGAGTGAACCGGCCGCCACCGATGGGGTCCGAGCTCGTCAGCGGGTTCGGACTCCCTGTCGCACGCGGATGGCGCAAAGGGGCGGGCGCAGCGGGCGGCTTGCGCGGCGTGGACGCTCGAGGCGAAATGGTTTCACCTGGAAAGCTGCTGTCCTGGTCCACTAGCATCGTTCCCGTGTCCGATTCCATCGCCTGGCCGCAGGACGAGCAGAACCTCGCGTTTTCAGGAACTTTGGTACCGCAAGCTAAGCAAAACATGACAGGCTCGAAGTTTACCACTCCGTTCGCATCCCGAAATGCGGCGAATGATTCAGGCAAGGCGCTCCACGTGCACGGCCGTGCCGTAAGCAAGAACTTCGGTAACGCCTTGCATCACTTCCGTGGCGTCGTAGCGCATGCCAATCACGGCATTGGCGCCATGCTCGCCGGCGTGCTGCAAAAGAAGCTCGAAGGCATCCTCGCGCGTTCTCTCGCACAGATTCGTAAGAAGAGTGATATTGCCGCCCCAAATCGTTTGCAGCGCAGCCCCAAGATTTCCGATCAGGCTGCGCGAGCGCACCACGATTCCGCGAACGATCCCGAAATTCCTCACAATCCGATACCCCGGCAAATCCAGCCCGCAAGTAACCATTCCCGCATCGACTCTTGGCATTTGTCTCTCCTTGAAGAAATGGAACGGCTCATGAAACCGTCCTTCACAACCGTTGACGGTTGCGATTCTAGCCGCTTTATCCGCGCTCCGTGAACAATCCTCCTCTGCTATTCTTTGAAAGAAAGTGGAAACACTCTTCTACATACTGGCAATCATCCAGATCCTGCTCGGCGCCTATCTCGTCTGGCAAGCCATGCGCTGGCTCGCCTACGTGCGCCGGCGGCTGTACGGCGATCCCGGATTCTACGCGCCGCGCGTGGCCGTGCTCTGCCCATGCAAGGGTATCGAGCCGGGGCTCGAGCGCAACCTGGTTTCGTTGACGGAATTCGAACGCCAGAACTACGAAATCTTTTTTATCCTCGCCTCGGAGAAAGATCCCGCCCGCAGCATTATTGAACGGGTCGCGAAGAGTTCTCGCGTCAAGACAAAAATCGTGATTGCCGGGAAAGCCGTGAATTGCGGTGAGAAGGTGAACAATCTGCGAACCGGCGTCGAACAACTGCCCGAAGAATTTGAGGTGCTGGTGTTTGCCGATTCCGATGGCCGGCCCGGGAAGCACTGGCTGCACCATCTGGTTGCCCCGCTGGCGGATTCGCGGGTCGGAGCCACGAGCACGATGCGCTGGCTGATCCCCAATAACGGCAATCTGCCGACGCGGCTTCTCGCAGCCTGGAATGTGCCGGTTGTCACCATGCTCGGCGAGAAGGCCAGGAATTTCTGCTGGGGCGGAGGTACGGCGATTCGGCGCGCTACTTTCGAGCAATCGGGCGTGCTGGAGGAATGGAAGAATTCCGTAAGCGACGATTATTCATTGACTCGCGCGCTCGAAAGAACCGGACGCTCCATCGTGTTCATCCCGGAGAGCCTGACCATCTCCTATGTGGAGACGGACTTTGCGGGATTGCTGGAATTCACGAACCGGCAAATCCTGATCACGCGTGTCTACGCGAGCAAAATGTGGAGGGCGGCAGCGCTCACGCATCTTCTTTATTGCCTGACGTTGCTGCTGGGCTGCTATGTGACGCTCACCACGCTCGTCGCGGGAAGGCCGGCCCTGCCACTGGTGATCCTGACTTTCCTTCCCTTGCTGCTGTCCGCTATGCGAGGAGGGCTGCGCCTTACGGGTGTAACCGAAGCTTTGCCCAATGCACGCGCGCAAATCATGGGAATGGCTTCAGACTATGTCCTGCTTCCCCTTTTCATGCCGTTCCTCTACCTGGCAAACTTTGTTAACTCTTCGCTGACGCGCAAAATCCGGTGGCGCGGCCTGCGATACGAACTCATTAGCCCGCAACAAACTCGGGTGTTTTGATCTTTGATGGTTCTTCTCAGATTCCAGCAGAGTTTTTCACAACAAGTGGAGGAGCAACGTCTAGACTCAACAACTCTTGATTTCTTGCGTGTTTCGTGCGATTTGCGCAGTGCACATGACGATCGACTTCGCCAAATTTTCGTGGAAAAAATTCGCATGCCGTGAAATTCCTACCCGCAACGAGGGTACAGTACTCAGATTATTGGGGTCTAAACCCCAGCCTGTGAAAGACTTGCATTTTTTGAATTGCGGAAGATTGCTTGCAACGCTTGAATCAGTTCGGCAGAACGTCCACCAAACGGACCTTCAGGGAGTCCTTGCCCAACCTGTTTGCTGGCGTTGATTGGGTAACAAGCACGGGTTCGACTGCCACCATTGCATTCACGTACGGGCGAGTTACTCAATTGGGGATCCGGCCTCGTCAAGGGGCACAGAACGAACTACTAAAAACTCATTGGCTTCGGTTCCATCACGAGGCTGCATTCTGAGGGGGTGCACGTGAAGGTAATCCGCAGAAGTGACCATCCGCATCAGTTGTTGACTGCCCGGCCTATCTCCCACCGCAATACCTTCTTCTTTTACGAAAAGAACTCTGGAGTAGCCCATTTCCATGTACAGGCCGGGCCCGACGGCCGTCTCCCGGTCGATCAAGCGGCCGGACTGCTGGCCATGCACTGCCTGATTCGGGGCCAGAGCCCCAGTGACTACGCCGTTTTGGTTCAGGCAGAAAACGACATGCTAGAAAACCTTATGGAAAAAGCCGGCCAACTGCTTGAGGCAGGCAAGGCCGTTCACGGCCAGGTGCGGCTAACCCGCAGAGAAGAGGAAGTTCTTGCCGGTGTTTCGGAGAGTCTCTCGAACAAGGAAATTGCTTCGCATCTCAACCTTTCGGAAAGGACCGTGAAATTTCACGTTTCGTCCTTGCTGGCAAAATTCCAGGTGCGCGGCCGCATGGAGCTGGTTCGCGAAGCGGCGCGGCACGCAATGGGAGTAGTTCCCGATCCCAAGCCCGTAGCCGCGAGAGACGCTCGTTCCTATGCTCCGCCCATAAAGGATTACCCTGCGCCGCGGCGCACTGCCGCCATCGTTCCCCTGGCCAAACGGCAATTGATGGCTTAGCCTCCAGCCGTTCGAATCTTGTGGAAAACAAAAGGCCCTCGGCTTAGTCGAGGACCTTTTCTTTTTGAGACTGTCTCGAAAGCGGTTACTTTGCCGCTGCAAAAAGTTCCGCGGCTTTGTCCCAGTTCACGACGTTCCACCAGGCCTTGATGTAGTCGCCTCTTACGTTTTGGTATTTCAGATAATAGGCGTGCTCCCAGACATCCAGGCCCAGCACCACTTTGGCGTTTGCGCCAAGCAAATATGGCGTGTCCTGATTGGGGGTCGAATCTACCGCCAACTTTCCGTCTTTCACGACCAGCCACGCCCAGCCTGAGCCGAAACGGCCCAGGCCGGCAGCGGTAAACTTTTCCTGAAAGCCGGCAAACGATCCGAAGGAGGACTTGATGGCCGCGGCAAGGTCTCCTTTGGGCTCGCCCCCCGCGCCTTTTTTCATCAGCGTCCAAAACAGCGTGTGGTTCCAGTGGCCGCCGCCGTTGTTGCGGACGGCCGCGCGGATATTCTCGGGGACGGCATCGAGTCCTTTCAGCAAGTCGTCGATCGACTTGGCCTGGAGCGCGGACTGGCCTTCCAGGGCTTTGTTCAGATTCGTAACGTAGGCGCCGTGATGTTTGTCGTGATGGATCTCCATCGTTCTGGCGTCGATGTAGGGTTCCAGTGCGTCAAAAGGATAAGGAAGCGGGGGCACGCTAAATGCCACGGATTTTTCCTCCAGAGTGAGATTTGAGTCCGCAGTGGTCACGCAGCCAGCGCCGAGAGGATCCCGTCGAATCTTTTCTGTCCCGAGCAACCCAGCGCCGGCGAAACTCGATTGAGAAAGGAATTTTGCGGCGATTCATGGAACCTCGGTAGCGCGGAGGGCTAGCTGGCCAGCGGCAGCGATTATACCCCGAGCGCCATGGGGATTGGTAATCAGATCCCCCGGCCGCCCCCGGCCGGGCTGGTGAAGCTGGCCGCCGCGCGGCCCCCGGTTCGCGGGTTCGTTGGTCCGCTGCTTTTCCGCTGCACATTCATTGGATGCGCGAGAGCGCCCATTGGGCAGATTCAGCAACGGTCGCATCGTCGCACGCGGCCAATTTCTGTAAGGAAACCAGGATGCGGGCGTAGCTCGTGCCGCCCGGCCGGATGCCGGAGTTTCCCGCCGCGATGCAGGCGTTGCGCACCAGCCCGCGCCATTTGGCGCGCTTCAGAGGGCTGCCGCGAAAAACCCGGCGAAAGTCCTCCTGGCTGAGCGTCAAGAGCCAATCGAGCCCGGGGATGAAAAGAGAATCCTCCTCGGCCTGCGAAGCCGCTTCCGATGCCTTCTCCCGGTGTCGAGGCAAAGCTCTCGGTTGAAATTCCACAAGGGGGGAAGCCGGTGCGCGGCGGTTCCACGGGCAAACGTCCTGACAGATGTCGCAGCCAAAGACATGATTGCCCATGGGCTCGCGAAGCTCCTTGGGAATGCTGCCGCGCAATTCGATGGTCAGGTAAGAAATGCACTTGCGCGCGTCCATGACATAAGGCTCGACGAACGCTTGCGTCGGGCAGGCCTCCAGACATCTCCGGCAACTCCCGCACAGGTCCGGCGGCGGCGTTTCTCCTTCACCGAGCGCCGGTTCCAAATCCAGGGTCGTTAGAATCACACCGAGGAAAAAGTACGAGCCCAGCGCCTGATTGAGCAGCAAGGTGTTCTTTCCCAGCCAGCCCAGGCCCGCGTACTTCGCAACCACGCGCTCCTGTACCGGTCCCGTGTCCACATAGGCACGAGCCTCGAAGGGTTCGGGGAAGCGTTCCCGAAGCAGCACGACGAGCGCCTGCAACCGCTCCTTCAGCACATCATGATAGTCGTCGCCCCAGGCGTAACGCGAAATCCAGCCCCTCGGGTCATGCTCTTGGCCTCGGGGTTTAGCGTCCAGGGAAAGTGGGTGATCGGTGTTGTAGTTGAGCAGGCAAACGATAACGCTCTGTACTCCCGGCATAGCCCCGCGCGGATCTTCACGGCGCGGGTCGAAAAGATAGTTCATTTCTCCGGCGTAACCGCGTTTGAGCCAGTCCTTGGTGTTTTCGAGCTCCGGGAATTTTTCCGCGCGGACCACGCCGCACAAGTCGAATCCGATCCCCTTCGCCTGCTCTGCAATCCAAATGGTGTCCGCCGCCTGATCCATCCAAGAGATTGTGCCGCAGCGGAGTCCTGGAGGCGAGCCTTTGGTAGGGGGACGAGCGCGTCGCCCGGAATCAAGCGATTCTTTGCCGGGTCAGGTTAAAACACGGAGCGCCATCAAAAACTGCGAATGGCCGCGTTCTCGTCGGTATAAATATCGAACACTGTATAAAGTTTTGTGATTTGAAGAAGGTCGCGTACTTTCTTTGTCAGCTGGAGCAGCTTCAATTCGCCGCCTTGATTCTTCACCGCGGTGAACCCGCTGACGAGTTCGCCGATTCCGGAGCTGTCGATGTAATCGACATCCGCAAGGTTCAACAGGATTTTCTTCCTCTCATCCTGAAGAAGCCCGCGAATCGTCTTGCGCAGTAGCGCGCTGCCGTCGCCGAGAGTAATGCGCCCGCTCAAATCCACAACCGTAACCGGCCCGGCATCGCGATACGTGGCTTGTAGCGCCATATTTCCTGAACTCCCTGTTCCTCAGGCTCCCTGCTTGGGCGCCGTTCCTTCTCCGCCCCGGCCGTTCGTTGAATTGCCGCCGGGCACCGGCAAGTTCTTGGACATCACAATTTCCGCTCCGCCGGTCCGCCCGGTGACCACGTCGAACTCATCCATGAACGCGCGCATCAGAAAAATCCCGCGCCCCGAAGTGCTCAGCAGATTCTCTTCCGCCAGAGGGTCTGGCACATCGGCCAGAGTGAATCCCCTGCCTTCGTCCAGCACGTGAATGATCAGTTTTTCCGAGGTAATGTCCACGGCGAGATAGATTTTTTTCTCCGGCCGCTCCTGGTTTCCATAGTGGAACGCATTGATGACTCCCTCGCGTACGCTCATCCCGATGCGATAACAGTCATCCTCGCCAAATCCCGCCGCTTCCGCGACGCGCAGACACATCTCCTCGGCAAGATTGACGCTCTCGACCTGCGTCTCCAGTGTGATTTCGAGATGTTTGGCGCCCGCAGTCATGTTTCGCGATGCGGCTCCCTGGAAGCCACAAAGTGAACGCACTTATGGGTAACACAGCCGATGAAACGGAGTCAATGGACGTCAGTACCCGTAGGGACGTCAGTACTCTACCCGGGCCGGATGCTAGATTTTACTTGAGATAGGCAGCGATCCCTTGCCCGCCGCGCTCTGCGTCTCCGAACAGCGAGGCGAGAGAAGCTCCTTCGAGCACGCAAGGATGATGCAAAATCGTGGCACACCCATCGCTAAGTTGAGTCTCTAGGTTCGGCCGCTTGTCGATCACTTCCTTCCCGCACAGGACCGGATGGGGCATAATCACACTCCCGTTTCTCGAGAGGGAATCAGCCGATGAGGAAATCTACCGTCAGAGTATTCCTGGCTTGTGCCTTTGTCTCGACCATCGCTTTGGCCGTCGCACGAGCTCAGCAGCCACCCCTCACGCCCGCACAAAAAGAACAACGCATGCAAACCGAGAAGGAACTCGAAGCCCTGGCCGTCATCGATCGCAAGGTGCTGATGCCCATGCGCGACGGCGTGCGGCTGGCCACCGACATCTACCGCCCCAAAAACGCCCCCGGCAAAGTCCCCACCATCTGGGTTCGCACGCCGTACAATTTCAACTTCTGGGATATACGCAACGGAGTTCCCGCGGACATGACCACCATCCTGACGGCAATCAAACGCGGCTATGCGTATGTGATTCAAAACGAGCGCGGCCACTTCTTTTCCGAAGGCAATTACGACATTCTTGGCGCGCCGCGCACTGACGGCGACGACGCGCTCAGCTGGATTTCCTCGCAACCGTGGTCGAACACCAAAGTCGGCACCACCGGCTGCTCTTCGACCGCCGAATACCAGATGGGCATCGCAGCGATGGGAAATCCCGCGCATGCCGCGATGAACGTTCAGGGGTTCGGCGCCGGTGTCGGCCGGGTCGCGCCCTATTACGAGCAGGGCAACTGGTACCGCGGCGGCGCTGTCCAGATGCTGTTCATCGCCTGGCTCTATGGCGAGCAGAACCAGGTGCGGCCCATGTTCCCGGCCGATAGCTCGCAGGCCGACCTCATCCGCGAGTCAAAATCCTTCGACCTCGCGCAGCAGCTTCCTCCCGTCGAATGGTCCAAAGCTCTTTGGCATCTCCCCGAACAAGACATCTTGAAGGCGGTCGACGGGCCTCCTGGAATTTTCGCCGATGCGATGCCCGTCCCCACCGGCGGCCGCATGATCAAGCGCACTCCAAACGATCCCGCCTGGTACAAAGGCGGCCTCTATCACGACGATATGCCGCTCAATGTCCCCGGGCTATGGTTCATGTCTTGGTACGACGTTTCGATTGGCCCGAATCTTGCTCTTTTCAATCATGTCCGCAAAAACGCCAAGGGCGAGATCGCCAACCAGCAGTGGGCCATCATCGCTCCTGTCACGCACTGCGCCTACACACGCGCGACCGAAGACACCATCGTCGGAGAACGCAGCATGGGCGATGCCCGGCTTGACTATCAGGAAATTATCTATAGCTTTTTTGACCGCTTCCTCAAAGGCGATAAGAGCCCGCGGCTCGATGCGCTTCCGAAAGTCACGTACTACACGATGGGCATCAACAAGTGGCAGTCTTCCGACACTTGGCCGCTCGCCAGCGCACACCCGCTGACCATGTTTCTATCCAGTGCTGGCCATGCCAACTCTTTGACGGGAGACGGCTTGCTCGTGACTTCTCCGGCAGAAGCCGATAAGCCTGACACGTTTACTTACGATCCCATAAATCCCGTGCTTTCCTACGGCGGCAATGTGTGTTGCACGGGCGACGCTGTTCAGGCCGGGGCGTTCGACCAGCGCAGGATGGAAGCGCGCTCCGACATCCTGGTTTTCACTTCTGAGCCCTTCAAGGAAGGCACCGAAGTGTCCGGTCCGATGATTCCGACGCTCTACTTCTCGTCCGACGCCAAAGACACGGACTTTACGGTGAAGGTCCTCGACGTGTACCCCGACGGGAGGGCCTACAACCTTGACGAAACCATTCAACGCATGCGCTATCGCGACGGCTACGACAAACCGCTTGTCTGGATGGAATCGGGTAAGGTCTACAAGGTGACGCTGCAGCCGCTGAACACCAGCAACTTTTTCGAAGCCGGTCACCGGCTTCGCATCGAAGTTTCCAGCAGCAATTTCCCGCGCTTCGACCGCAATCTCAACACCGGCGGCAACAATTACGACGAATCACGCGGCGTCGTCGCCCACAACACGGTCCATCATTCCCGGCAATATCCTTCGCAGATCACCGTCACCGTGGTGCCCGCGCACGCCGTCGGCTCCCCGCCAACCGGCCTTCATTGATGGTCACGTCACATTCATAAAGCACTGGCCGCACGCCTGGAGCGCAGTTGGTGCGGCCGCCTTCTAAGGCGGGCCGCCGTCCTCAGCGCCTTTCCAAATATTCAATCGCACGGCGAACAATCTCCGAACGCGCTTCCCATACCGTGTAACCTTGCCCATCAACCGTGATGGTGGCCGACGCGAACTGCGTCAACCATGGAGACAGCCACACCAAACGTGGGTTGCTCGAACCGCTTAAAACCAAGCCTGAAATCGTCTGCGCGTGCCGTTCGAGGTCCCGGAAATCCGCCAAGGTAAAGCCCGAAGGGATTTCCGGATGGGAAGCAACCAGCTGACGGCACAGGTCCTCGGGCGTTCTACCGAAAAGCGCGGCGGCGAGTGTCCCGCAGCGGCCCAGTCCAGCTTCCGCCCTCTGAAAGTCTTCCCTTCCAAAGGGCTGCTGGAACAACGCATCAAACTCTTGCTCGTCCATCGCTATTCTCCCGCTCCGCGATGGAACAGTTTAACAGTCCCAACCGCGTCGCGGCTTTCCGCTCGCGCTCGCAACGGAAAGAGCGCCACAGCCCGGGGATTGGCTTAGTCATCTGCCCTTTGGCAGACTCTCCGCCGCCCGAGCGACGCCATACTGCGCCAGGATGTCTTCGAGCGTCACCACCCCTCTCAGTTGGTGCACATTGGCCCGGCTCACTACCGGCAGCAGGTCCAGTTGGCTCGCTCCCATACGATCCAAAGCCATATGCAGCGGATGATCAATATGCACGTGAGGAAAACCGTCCGCGCCCACAAGCTCACGCAAGGCTTTGCCCGCCGAGCCTTCCCCGGCCCATTGTCGCAAGCGTGCGAGGCTTACGACCCCGATTACGCCGTTACGGTCCGAGACCGGCCACGCTCTAAATCCGCTGAATCTCGCTCTTTCCAAGGCTTCCTCGACGGTCGTGTCGACCTGAAAAACTTCCGTGGCTTCGCGCATCGCGTGCTGCACCTGCCGCTGCATTTCCTGCTGCCGGGACTCCGCCCTTGGCAGGTGAATGCCGTCTTGATAAGCCAGTTCGTCATAAATTGCTTTCGGCTGCAGTTTGGAGGAAATGAAAAAGCTCACCAGGTTGGAAATCATCAGCGGCACAATCACCGCGTAGTCCCGCGTAATCTCGAAAATCATCAGCACCGAGGTCATGGGCGCGCGCACGATCCCCGCAAACGCCGTGCCCATTCCCACCAGCGCATAGGCGGCCGGGGTTCCCACAGTATGGGGGAAGAAGTGATTCGCAACGTTGCCCACCACCCCGCCGAGCATTGCGCCAAGAAACAGGCTCGGCCCGAAAATTCCTCCGGCGTTCCCCGACGCGTAGCTCACAGCCACCGCCACCAGTTTCAGCACCAGCAACAGGGCCATCAGCTTCAGAGCCATTGCGCCGTTCAGCGCCTCGCCGACATGGTCATAGCCCACGCCCAGCAACTGCGGCACGAACCAGCCCATGGTTCCTACCACTACCCCGCCCGCCACGGGCTGAAACCAAAGCGTCTTCCTCGGAAACTTCAAAAACCGTGCGCGCATCCCCAACAACAACTTCGTGAACGCTACCGAAACCAATCCGCCTGCCACTCCCAGCACCGCGTAAATCCCGAATTCCGCCGGATTCACCAATTGATATTGCGGTACGTGGAACAGCGGATTATTTCCGAGCAGCCACCGCAACATCGCCCACGAAGTCGCCGAAGCCAGCACCACCGACCCCAATACCGGCGCGTGCAAATCGCCCACTACCTCTTCCAGCGAAAACAGCACGGCCGCGAGCGGTGTGTTGAACGCGGCCGCAATCGCCGCTGTTGCGCCCACGGGCAGCAGCGCTTTCACTTTCTCGGTACGAAGCCCGAGCCACCTTCCGAGCACAGAGGCAATTCCCGCGCCCACTTGCGCCGCCGGGCCCTCGCGCCCGAGGGGAATACCGCTGGCAAGCGTGGCCGAAGTGCAAAAGAATTTTCCGATGACCGTTCCGAACGAAATATTCCCTTCGCGCGCGTACAAAGCCGCTTTTGTCTGGGGCACGCCGCTGCCGCGCGCATCCGGAAAGTAGCGGTACAACAAATAGCCCATCCCCAGCGAGCCGCCCACCGGCACCAGCAGCCGGCGCAGCCCCATTCCCGCCGCGGGGTACAACTTGTTGCCAAAGCGTTCCGTCAACAAAATGAACGCCACGACCGCCAGGCCCACCAGTGCGCCAATCACCAGTGTCGAAACCAGGAACACTTGCCCTTCGCGGTCCCGCAGGATGGCCGCCCATTGTGGCGACGAAACGCCCCACCGGCTTTTGGAGGCTGGTCGACTTGCGCTCATGGCTTTTGTTTTTGTCGCGAGGTCTGGGATGAAAAAACAGAGTTTCGGCAATTTCACGACGCCGCGCGCGTTTCCGCCTGATCCTGCGTTTCGGTCTCCTCCTGGCCTCCGCCTCCGGGCAGGAAAACCCGCAGGCTCAAGACTTGCTCTCGCCGCTTCTCCTCCTCCAAATGGCGCGCGCGAGCCTTTAACAAATCGTCGAGCGCGATCAGGCCAAGAAATTTCCGAGTATCGGCGTCGACCACCGGCATGCGCGTTATCCGTTTTTCCGCCATTCGATAGACGACCGAGCGCAACGGCTCATCCGGGTACGCTTCCACGGTTTTCCGGTGGACCGCGTCACGAAGAGGCCGGCGCAGCAGCGACTCGTCGCCTTGGTCGAAGAGTTTATAAATGTCGCCGCGCGTCACGACTCCGACGAGAACCCCGTCGCCGTCCACGACAGGCAGAAGCCGCTGGCTTTGCCGGTGGTCCGTCAGAGCTTTCTGGAATTCCGACAGGCTGCTCGAGGCCGGCAGCACCGCCACCTTCGTGCGCATCACATCGCGGGCGAACAGGATTTCCAGCGGATCCACCGCGTATTCCGAGCTCAAATGATAACCGCGCCGCGCCACTTTCTCGGTCAGGATCGAGCGCTTCAGCGTCAATACCGTGAAGGTATGCGAAACCACGCTTGCGATCAACAACGGGAGAAGGATACTTGAGTCTTGCGTAAGCTCGAACGCAAAAATGATGCTTGTAAATGGCGCGCGCATCGTGCCACCCAGTGTGGCACCCATGCTGACCAGCGGCCAGAAGCCCGCGCCCTCGTGGGGCAGGAACATCGCTTCGAGTCCGCCGAGCGCCCCGCCCATCATCAGCAACGGCGCCAGTACTCCGCCCGAAGTGCCGGAGCCGAGCGACACCGCCCAGATAAACCATTTCACCAAGAGCACGCCGAGGATCACTTTGGTGGTCACCGCGCCTTGGAGCAGCGTGGCAATCGTGTCGTAGCCGACGCCAAGCGCTTGCGGGAAAATCATGCCTCCCAAACCAACGGCCAGCCCGCCGACGAGCGGCCACCACATCCAATGAATCGGCAATTTCTGAAACCGGTCTTCCACCTTGTAGATCGAGAGAGTGAGGAGCGCGGAAAGACAACCAGCCAGCAAACCGGCGAGCGCGCAGCCCAGCAAACTTAGGGGGCCGATGTGCAGAGGATGCCTGGGCACGGGAAACATTGGACCGAATCCCAAAATATAGCGGCGCATCACGTCCGCCACGACGCTGGCCAAGGCCACGGGAACCAGGCTGCGGGGCTTCCATTCAAACAGCAGGAGTTCGACGGCAAGCAGCACCGATGCCACCGGCGCGGCAAACGTTGCCGACATTCCACCTGCGGCCCCAGCCACGAGCAGCGTCTTGCGCTCCGCGTTGGTCAAATGAAAGAGCTGCGCGATCATCGATCCAAACGCGCCGCCGGTCATGATGATCGGGCCTTCGGCGCCGAACGGCCCGCCCGATCCGATGGCAATGGCCGAAGCAACGGGTTTGAGGAAGGCGACCTTCGGCTCCACGCGGCTGCCATTGATCAAAATCGCTGCAATGGCTTCCGGGATGCCGTGGCCGCGGATGCGTTCCGAGCCGTATCGCGCCATGAGCCCGACGATCAGTCCGCCCCCAACAGGAACGAGAACGGCGTACCATCCGAGATGATTTCCCGCTGGTGAAACGAGCGCACCACCCCAATGACCGTAGTAAAACAAGTTGGTGAAGAGTCCGATTAAACGCAGAAGCGCCAGTGCCACATAGGCGCAAAGGACGCCGATGCCGACGGCCAGCGCGGAGATCGGCAGCACGCGAAGCGTGGTGGAAAAATCTCCCAGCTCTTCCCGATGGCGAGCCTCGGTTTCGACGTATTCGGGGTCGTGCCAAGAAACCTTCTTCTGAACCTTATCCACGCCTCTTTTCCAATCCTTTCTTGGGAGGAATGCTTCGAATCTTTCTTCCGTGAAGCGCATGGCTGTTTTTCAAAAGCGCCGCGATCGCGTTGGCCAGTGCCGCCCCGGACGCGCGTAATTCGCCGACGCGGTGCTGCGCCACCTGATCGAGCAATTTCGCTCCGCGCGGCAGCAGCGACACCAGAACACTCCGGCGATCCTCGCGGCTGCGGCTGCGCCGCACGTATCCGTGAATTTCCATGCGGTCAATCAGTTCCACGACGCTGTGGTGCTTCAGCACGAGCCGCTCCGCCAGGTTGCTGACGGTGGCCTCCTGTCGGTTGGGAATTCCGCGAATCATCAGCAGAAGCAGATACTGCTGGGGTTCGAGCCCGGTCTCGCTCGCCACCGTGTCTCCTTCGCGCAAGAATTTGCGAATGCGGTAGCGCAGTTCCGCGAGGGCCTGGTACTCGGCGGTAGACAGCCCCTTTGCCATGCTCTTAGTATATCGTAGTACGATATAAATATTGATTAAAACTCGCCCGCTGGTTTCAAAACAGGAATCCTAGCCGTGCGGGCGGCATTCTTCTCGACCAGGCATGCTTCCGCCAAACCGCAACGTCGCGCGTAAAAGGATGTCTCCGTAGGGGTTTGTCAACCCCAGAACGACAGACTGGGCCGCAATCTAGAGCGGCTTGCGGAAGGATTTTTGCGTTTTGTAGTGCTCGTAGCCGTTGCGTTCGTAGAACTTGTGGGCGCGCTCGCGGATCACGTTTGAACGGACCGACATGCTCTTGCATCCGTGTTTGCGGGCCCAATCCTCGGCGGCTCCCAGCAGCCGTGCGCCCGCGCCAAGGCTGCGGTGTCCCTCCTTTACGACCAGCCCGTTCACCTCCGCACGCATGTCGCTCTCGAGGAGCGCCTGTTTGCTCACATGCAGCCAGCCGACAACTCCGGAGTCTTTTGCTTCCGCAACGAACACCGCATTTTGCGTGGCGGGGCTGATCCGCCGCAGCCTCTGGCGGAGCTCGGCGGATGTAGATGGATAGCCAAGCTCGGTCGCGAGTTCTGCCAGCCGCGGCGCGTCCGCGCTCTTCGCGCGGCGAATTTTCAGTTCTGGGCCTTTTCCATTCGCTGTCATTGGCCTGCGCTTGCCCTTCGCCGCAATCGCGCCTGCACGGCCGCACTTTTAAGTTCGCGGAGCGCGTTCGCCGCAATCCACCGGGCGGAGGGCGAGTCTTGCCGGCGAATCCTTGCGGCTGTGCGGGTGGCTTCGCGGTTCAATCGCAAATTCCTTTTACCGATGTTCCGCAAGGCCCAGTTGACGGCCTTTCTCACGAAATTGCGGTCATCGTACGCCTCTCGCTCGATCAACGGCAACACTCTCCGAAACTGCGCGTCGGCCGCCTGCTTGTCCCGATACGCCAGGTAAGCCATCAGTGCAAACCCCGCCCGCTTGATGAACTCTGGGCCGCACCGGCTCCAGGCCATCGCTTTCCTCCATGCCGGAGCAGCGAACACGAAGAGATGGCAACACGTGCCGTCGCAAACGTCCCAATTATCGAAATCGCGCACCCATCTTTCCATTTGCTCCGAGGAAACCTCCCGCGGCAGATCGATCATACCCGCCAGAATCCGCGCATCATGGACGCCGCTGGCCCACAATTCGAGCGCCAGTTGATGATCTTTCCCGATGCGGCGGGCCAGTTCATCCATTTTTGGCTTCGCCACGCCGTAGACGACTTTCGCGCGGATTCCGAAGCGCGCCATGCCGTCCACATTTCGCCGCTCGCCGAGAGCCCGCAATTCCTCGAGCGCTCTCGCACAAGTCCAGCCGCCGCCCTTTTTCCGCTCTGCCAGCGAACCCTCAGAAGGTATTGTCCGAATCGAGGAGGATTGTGACCGGACCTTCATTGACCAGCTCCACGGACATCATGGACTGAAAAATTCCCGTGGCGACGCTAACACCCAATTGGCGGAGCGCCTCGCAAAATTCATCATAGAGCGCTCTTGCAAGTTCCGGAGGCGCCGCGGTGATGAAGCTCGGCCGCCGCTGCCCGCGCGCGTCGCCGTACAGCGTGAATTGCGAGACGGCGAGGGCGCTGCCTTGCACGTCCAGCAGCGAGCGGTTCATTTTGCCCTGGTCGTCTTCAAAAATGCGCAGGTTCGCGCATCGTTCCGCCATTCGCCCGACCACCGCCGAACTGTCGCTGCGGCCGACACCGAGCAAAATCATCAGCCCCGGGCCAATCTCGCCGGTGATGCGCCCCCCCACGGTGACCTTCGCCCGGCTGACTCGCTGGAGAACGGCGCGCATACAGGTTAGCTCGCGCGCCGCGGCTTCGGCGAGCGCACGCGGGCGGTTCGCCTCGGCAACGGCAAAACCGTAAATCCACGCGGCGCCCGCTGGCAGCTCGGACAAAAGTAACTGCTTCGCCCCGCCACAATGCCGCGCCGAATCGCGGTTTTGCACCGCTGGCAGTTCTTTCCTTCGCGGCCGTAAGCGCGATGGCGCCGCTGGTATTCTCCCGGCTGGCCCTCGGCATCAAGAAAATCGGAGATGGAGGAACCCCGCAGTACGATGGCCTTACGCAAGATTTCTTGCAGCGCGCGCCACAGGGTTTCCGCTTGCCGGCAAGTCAACTTCGCGCCGAGCTGCGAGGGATGAATCTTCGCCCGCCACAGGCTTTCATCGGCGTAAATGTTGCCCACGCCGCGGAGCACGCTCTGGTCCAGAAGCAGCGCCTTGATGCGCGCGTGCCGCTCGCGGATTCTTTTCACAAATTCCTCTTTGCCGATTTCCAGCGGGTCGGCGCCAAAACGGGTCAATTCCTGTTCGAGCGGCACTTCCGTCAAATAGGCAATCCGCCCGAAGCGCCGCGCATCGGTGTAGCGGAGTTCGCGGCCGTCGTCCAACAGCAGGCAGACATGCGTATGTTTTTCGCGAGGCTTTGCCGCCGGGCTTGGCGCCATCTGCCCGGTCATTCCCAGGTGCACCAGCAAGGATGCCCGCTTGGCGTCACCTTCGCGGTGATTGTCGTTCGCTCCAGCTACTGCCGACAGGCGCAACAACATGAACTTCCCGTAGCGCTCGATGGCCTCGATGGCGCGCCCGGGCAAGTGCTCCTCGAGCGCTGCCGGATCGTCGATGAAATCCGTTTTTCCGAGCGCCACCGACAGAATGCGCCGGCCGAGGACGGCCTGGCGCAATCCGCGCGCTACTGTTTCGACTTCAGGAAGCTCCGGCATGGGAAAAAGGACTTTCAAAATATCACAGCGGGAATGGTAATGCTCTCCCAAGCGACAAGCTTCCGACTTCCGCACAAAGGCAGGTTCCGTTTCGTGAAACTCATGTTACAGTTTTGCGCTTGGAGGTGACTCGTGCGCGTCTCGCGGAAAAGCCTCGTGTACCTGTTGCTTTTAACCGCCATGGCCCTGGCTGTTCCGCCGGCAAAAGCCAAAAAAATCGAGACGGGTTTTCTCGATCGCACGGTAACCGTCGCGGGCACCGAGTACAAGTATCAGGTCTTCGTTCCGGACAATTGGACAAAGAAGAAAAAGTGGCCCGTCGTCTTGTTCCTTCATGGGGCCGGCGAACGCGGCGACGACGGCTTGATCGAAACCGAGGTCGGCGTTGGCACCGCGATTCGCCGGGACCGCAGCCGCTTCCCGGCCATCGTGGTGATGCCGCAGTGCCGCAAGAATGTTTGGTGGGCCGGGTCCACCATGGCAGACGTTGCCATGGCGGCGCTCGCCGAGGCGCAAAGCGAGTTCAATGGCGATCGAACTCGAATTTATCTCACCGGGCTGTCCATGGGCGGCTACGGAAGCTGGTATCTGGCGGGAAAGTATCCGGGAAAATTCGCGGCCATCGCCCCCATTTGCGGAGGCATCCTTATGCCCGATATGGCCCGTATGCAGCCGCCCGACGACAATTCGCCTTACCTAGAAGCAGCCAAAAAAATCGGCAAAACGCCGGTGTGGATCTTTCACGGCGGCGACGATCCCGTTGTCCCCGTGACCGAATCGCGCCGCATGAACGAGGCCATGAAGACGCTTGGCGGTGAAGTCCGTTACACGGAATATCCGGGCGTCGGCCACAACTCCTGGGAGAAGGCCTACGCGGAACCGGAGCTTCTCACCTGGATGCTCTCGAAAACGATCAGCGCAAATCCGGGGAGCTAGAAGCTCGCGACGGCCGGCACCCGGCATGCGCTGTCCCGCGAGAAACATTCTTTGCTATTTCTTGTGATAATTCGGATACGGCGGATGGTCCGGAATCACGACGGCATGGTTCTTCAACGCCTCCATGGTGACTTCCACGGCCCTCTCCAACTGTCGGTCGTGCCCGGCGGCCACGGACGCGGGATCATTCTCCACCTCGATATCCGGCGGGATGCCGTGGTTCTCCACTTCCCATTCGCCATGCAGGCCGTAAATCGCCACGCGCGGCGCGGTAACCAAGCCGCCATCCATGAGCGGCGGATAACCGTAGATACCCACCAGACCGCCCCACGTGCGCGTACCGACTAACGGACCCACTTTGTCCTGCCGGAACATCCACGGCAGCGCGTCGCCGCCCGACCCCGACATTTCGTTGATGATCATGGTTTTTGGCCCGTAGATCTGCGCCAGCGGCGAGCAGAACTTCTCACCTTCGCGTGAGACGGCGCAGTTGCGCAGCGGCCGCTTCAACATATCGATAATGTAATCCGCCACTTCGCCGCCGTGGTTATAGCGCTCGTCAATCACCGCTCCCTGCTTGTCGACTTGCGCGAAATAGAAGCGGTTGAAGTTGAGCCAACCGCCCACGGCGGTGTCCGGAACATGCACGTAGGCCAGCTTCCCGCCGCTGAGCTCATCCACTTTCCGGCGGTTGTCTTCCTCCCAAGCGCGGTTGCGCAGAGCAAACTCGCTCCCGAGCGGCACGACCGTCACTTGGCGCGAGTCCTGGCCGTCGGGGCTCGGGCCCACCCTAATTTTGATTTGCTTGCCGGCAGTGTTCTCGAAAAAGCTGTAGACTTCCGCGGGCGGGCGCACGTCGCGCCCCTCCACCTCCAGCAAGTAATCGCCCACCTTCACGTCCACGCCGGGCTGTGTCAGCGGCGCGTGCAATTCCGGGTTCCAATTCTCGCCGTTGTAGATGCGCGCGAAGCGGTAACGGCCGTTTTCGATTTTGTAATCCGCGCCCAGCAGGCCGCCTCTCACTTGATTGGGCTTGGGGGTATCTCCGCCGGCAATAAACATATGCCCGATGGTGATTTCGCCAAGCATTTCGTCGAACAGGTAGTTGAGATCGGCGCGGCCACCCAGGCCTTTCAGATACACCGAGTATTTCTTCTCGGTGGCAGCCAGGTTGAGCCCGTGCAGATTCGGGTCGTAGAGGAAATCGCGCTCGATGCGCCATACTTCGTGGTACATCTGGTTCCATTCCTCGCGCGGATCTACGTAAGTCTCCATGCCGTCCAGTTTCAGCGCGCCGTCCCCCTGCTTTGGTGCGGCCGCGGTTCCCGCAATAAACCATCCCTCGCCCTGCCGATAGAGAACCTTCTCGCCATTCGCAGAAACTGCGAAGGCTCGAATTCCGCTGAGAAATGGCTCGGTCTTCCGCGTTGTGAAATCAAACTTCGAAACGGTCGCAGGGTTGGGCTGTCCGAAGCGCGGCACGTCCACAATCTCGGTAAGAAAGAGCGTTCCTGCTTTCCCGGCGTCCAGGCCTTCGTACCGCGCGGCTTTCATGGGAAGCGAAACGATGCGCTGGCCGATGCCGTCCAGATCGATGACCACCTTAGCGGGCTCTTCTTTTTTCTTTTCGCCTTCTTTCCCCTTCTCTCCCGCTTTCCTCTGGTCCGCCTCCTTGGCCTTGTCCCCTCCCGCATCTTTCTTCTCTTCCGCTGTTTTCTCTTCGTCGCTTTGCGGCTCGACCGGCGAAGGATCGCCTTTCTTCAAAGCCGCCGCATAAATGTTTCTTAGGATGGGATGCTGGAAGCTCGACAAGTCGAGCCAGCCAGAAGAGAGTCCCACATCGGTGCTGGCGGCAAAGAGCAGCCACTTGCCGCCTTTGTCGAAGACGGGATAGCGGGCATCGCTGATGCCGTCGGTGATTTGCGATTCCTTGCCGGCGTCGAGCGAATACACGAACACGGTACGAAGATGATTCCCGAGGAACTTCGAGTAGGTCAGCCATTTGCTGTCCGGCGACCAGCTTTCATTCATCGTGGAAGTTGGATCGTCGAAGCGGTCCGTGGTAACTTTTACCGGCATGCCTTTTTCCAGGTCCACGTACCACAGGTTTAAGCGCTTGTCGGTATATGCAATTTTCTTGCTGTCCGGCGACCACAGTGGCGCGTAGAAAAACGATGGCGGATTCCCAAGATTGATTTTCTTGCCCGCACCCAGTCCCGATTGATCCACGATGTGCAGCTCATACTCCCCGGATTCGTCGGAAAAGAACGCGATCGACTTGCCATCCGGGGACCAGGCGGGATCACGCTCGGCCACGCGAGGAGTGTGCGTCAAATTGCCGGCGTCTCCTTTGTCCGCCGGCACCGTGAAGATCTCGCCGCGCGCTTCAAACACCGCGCGGGCGCCGGATGGAGAGATCCCGGCGTTCTGAATGCGGTCGGCTACTTTTTCGTAGTGCGGCCGGGTGGACGGCAGATCGCCAGCGATGCGAACGTCCACCTTGGCCGATTTGCCGCTCGACGGATTGAAAATGTAAATTCCGCCGAACTGCTCGTAAACCAAGGCGTCGGGGCCCGCGGAAAGCGACTTGAAATCAAGACCTTTGTTGTCGATGACTTGCTTGACCGTTCTCGTTTTTCTTTCGTAGGCGAACAGCGTCACCGGCCCGCTGCGGTCGGAAAGAAAATAGACCGTGTCGCCGAACCATACGGGATGCTTGTCATTCGAATCCTCGCGCGGTACTTTTTCAAGAGCCAGATCGCTCAGCCGGACGATGTAAATCGGCGTGCTCTGTCCTCCTCGATAGCGCTTCCACGAAGTTTGCCAGATCTCGTTGGGGACATAGGCGATGCTCCCTCCGTCCGGCGAAAACCACGCAGCTTCCCCTCGCCACATCGGCAGCACTTCCGCCGGGCCGCCTTCCACCGGAACGGTGTACACGCGGTCAAAATCCGCATACGATTCGCGGTTCGAATGAAACAGCACCTTTTTGCCGTCCGGCGTCCAGCCGTCCGCGATGTCCGCACCGGGATGACAGGTCAGCCGCTTCGGTTCGCCGCCTTCGGCGGGAATCACAAACACATCGATGTTCCCGTCGTACTGCCCGGTAAACGCAATCCACTTTCCGTCTGGAGACAACACCGGCGCCCCTTCGTGGCCGCCGGTAGTGAGTTGCCGCGCGTCACCGCCCTCCCGCGGCACGCTCCACAAATAGCCGCCGTAGGCGAAGACCACCTGCGTCTTGCTGAGCGTCGGAGAATGCGCCAGCAGGCGGCTCTCCTCCGCCCCCCGGGATGCTGCCGAGCAAGTCAACACCACCAACGCACCAAGCGGTAATGCCCTTCGAACGCGCATGTCTCCTCCAAGAAAACCGTGCAAAATTCCCCATGTCGCATGCGGGAACAAGGTGTAAAACGCGTCTCCCGCAGCCCGCCCGCGTGCGTCCGGCATCTCCCGGTCCTTGTGGGGTAGCGCTGCGACGCCGAAAGACCAGCAAACACGTAATGTCTACAAACCGGATTGCAAGCGCGAATCCGCCACACCCGTCAACTCAATAAAGACGCAAAGCCGGCAAACAGGTTGCAGAACAGCCCTTCCTCACGGCAGCAGGGCGAAAACTCTTACCGGTCCGCCCGAGCCGCCCTCCAGCTTGATCGGCGCCACCACCAGAAACGCTCCCGTTTCCGGCAGCGCGCTCAAATCCGCAAGATTTTCCAGATGATACAGCCCTGCACCTAGCGCCAGGTGATGCACCGCAAAATCCGCCGAAGCCCCGCAGTCAACGCTCATGCTGTCCGATCCCAGGCCGCTCACTTTCCGTTCGATCAACAGTTTCGCCGCGTCCACGGAAAAACCAGGAAAATGCATCCTTCCCTGAGCGTCCTGATTCCGGTACTTCCCGGCATCGGGCCACCGTGCCGACCATCCGGTTCTCAGCAGCACAATCGCGCCTTCGGGAATCCGCCCGTGCCGCTTCTCCCATTCCTTGACGCGCGCCCCGGGAAGCTGGTAATCGGCATCCTTCGCACCATCGGCCCGCACATCCAGCACCACGGCGGGTCCAAAAAGCTGCTTCACCGGAATCTCGTCGACGGTCGTTTTTCCCGGTTGGAAGTGCACCGGAGCATCCAGATGCGTCCCGTAATGCTCGAGCGTCCAGAAGCTTCGTGTGAAGTATCCATCTTTCTCGACCGAAGCGTTTACCTTCGCTTCAAACACTTTTTCGTCGCCCGGCCAGCGAACCAACTTGTCGTTGATCGCATAGCCGAGATCGATCACCCGTATTTTGCCGCTGGTCAGTTCCTCAAGCATGGCATCCCGCCGATGGCCAGCAGCCTTGTGCGGCCGGGCGCCCGAATTCGGCGCCACGATTGGAATCAGCGAAGCAAGCCCGCCCTCGTTTTGCGTTTCTCTCGAATCTCGAGAAATGCAGAGCTAACGCGCGTCAGGGCAAAGGAATTCCCGGCGTGGGCACGATCCCGGCCATGCGCAAAATCTCCTGGTATTCCGCGTCACTGATGGACGAAATAAGGAGCCTCACGTTCTTGAGCAGCTTCATTTTTCTGAGCGCGGCATTGCCGCGCATTTCTCCCAGCGTGACCTGGCGGGGCAGCTTTTCGAACGCCCGCAGGTCGGCCACCAGATTCTTGCCCTTGTGGTCGTGCGGGTCGGAATAAGGATCCCGGGTGACCTCCGCGATCGAATAGAGCGCCCGCTCCGGCGCCGAGTGGTAGCACAGCACGCGGTCGCCTTTGCGCACCTGTTTGAGCGCGCGGATGGCGTCCGGCTTGGCCCCCGCCCCATGCCACATCTCTTTTCCTTTTACGAAAAGCGTGTCCCAGTGATAGTGGTGAGGGTCCGCGCTGAAGATCCAATAGTGTCGTTGAACAGGCGTTATCGACATTGAGGCTTAGAGCCCGCAGAACTATACACGGTGGTGTTTAAAAAGCGAAACAAAAATGTAGGCGTCAACCCGAGAAAGGGTCGCTTCGCTGTGGAAAGATGGCAGCGCGACGGCTTCCTTTGAAATCAGACTATCGCTTTTATTTTCATCAAGATAAGGGCAGATCAACCAGCGTCGACAAAGATGTCTTCTCCCCGCACCTCGACCGGGTAGCAATCGACTCCCACGGCCGGGTTCTGCTTCACCTTCCCGGTCGTGACGTCGTATTCCCAGCCATGCCAGGGGCAAGTCACGATGGTTCCGTTCAGGACTCCCTGGCCGAGCGGCCCGCCCCGGTGCAGGCAGGTATTGTTAATGGCGTAGTATTTGCCCCCGACGTTCGCCAAGGCTATGGCCTTGCCTTCCACCTGAAACTCCCGGATCGTTCCGGCAGTGATTTCATTGGTCTTTGCCGTTCGCGCGAACGCCATCGTGATCTTCTCCCGAGGAAGTAAGTGTCCAAGAAAAGAAACTTTGTCGAAAACCTTGCGCGCCGTCATTCCGAGCGCAGCGAGCGATCGTGGCACGATGCGAACTCGACCGACGGGAACCCGGGAACGGCGTCCGTATCCTCCACGATTCGAAGAAGGGCCTCTTCTACCTTCCTTTTCCGATTTCCTTTACTCTTTACCGCGGCTCTGGCGTCTGCGCCACCATCACGCCCTTTTTGAAATCCTCCACCATTTCCGGCTTCAGGCGTATTTCCGTGGGGCGCTTCGCCAGCGTCATCTGATCAATCTTGTCTTGCAGCTTCATCAACCCGAAGAACAGCCCTTCCGGCCGCGGCGGGCACCCCACGATGTACACATCTACGGGAACAATGCGGTCCACGCCTTGCAACACAGAATAAGTATTGAACGGGCCGCCCACGCTCGAGCATGCCCCCATCGAGATGCACCATTTCGGGTCTGGCATCTGCGCCCACACCCGCTGAATCACCGGCGACATCTTCAGGGTGACGGTTCCGGAAACGATCATCAGGTCCGCCTGCCGCGGCGACGGCCGGAAAACTTCGGCGCCGAACCGCGCCATGTCAAACCGCGAAGTGGTCGAGGCGATCATCTCGATGGCACAGCACGCCAGGCCAAACGTCAGCGGCCAAAGCGCGCTCTTTCGCGCCCAGTTGAACACGTAGTCGACCGACGTAATCATGAAGTTCTTTTCGAACCGCTGGTCCAGAACACCCATAGAACGTGGCTCCAGTTAACGGGTTGCTTCGCTTTGGGGAGTATATATGTAGCAGGAACCTCCGTCAAAACACATCGCTCGGGATAACAGCGGAACGAACCTGCTTCGTAAAGTCCTCCGACGCTTCCTTTGGCGCTTCCTTTCTGGCCCTTTGTAGGGGAAGACTCGGCTCCAAAAGCGGGAACAAAACAGCCATCGTGGGGGCGTCAGCGCTTAGCAACCGTGCTTTGTTTACCGGCTTCTTTGGCCGCGGCTGCCTGGCTTGCCGCGACTTGTTCCAACTTCTTCGCCAGCGGCTTCCAGTACGAAGCAGGGCGCAGACGCTGCAAGACATCGATCTGGTAAGCGTCCACTCCGATAAGGATGCGCGACTCGTCCTGTGCCACGCCGCGCAAAATTCGCGCTGCGGCCGCTTCCGGAGGCGTGCGAGCCAATCGTTCGAACCGCGCGACGCTCTCTTCCTGCCTTTCCGGAGGTGTCCGCTCGCCGAGCCTCGCGTGGCGTGCTATGGACGTTCGAATCCCTCCCGGGTGAACGCAGCTCACACCTACGCGGCTGCCTTCCAGTTCGTGGCGCAGCGCTTCGGTAAAGCCGCGCACGGCAAATTTGCTTGCGGCGTAAGCCGCCTGCCCCGGCGGCGCGACGAGTCCGAACACGCTCGACAGATTGACGATATGCGCCCGCGGCTCGCGCTCGAGCAACGGCAGAAAATACCTGACGCCGTAAACCGCGCCCCAGAAATTGACGTCCATCAGCCAGCGGAAGTCGTCGAGCGAAATTTCTTCAAAATTTCCGTGGAGCGCGACGCCCGCGTTGTTGATGAGCAGCGTAACGCGCCCGTGGCGCGCGTGCGCGTCGGCCGCAAAAGCTTTTACCCGGTCCTCCTTCGCGACGTCGACAACATGGGTTGTAACTAAGGCGCCGGTTTTGTCGAGGAATTGCGCGGTTTGCTGCAAGCCCGCTTCGTCGACGTCGGCCAGCGCCAGCGCCGAGCCCGCGGCCGCCAGCCGTTCGGCGAGCGCCCTGCCAATGCCCGAGCCCGCCCCGGTTACGACCGCGACGCCGCTGCTCAAAAATGACATACGAGAGCTGCCCGGGAGAAGCGTTTATCACGCGGCAAGTGAATTTGCTATGCCTTTCCTTCTTTGGCGCCGTGGACCAGGAGCGCGCCTTCGGCTTTGAACGCGCGAAGCTCGGCCGCGTCGCGGAACCACCGGCCGGTGTAAACCTCCGGCGTTCGAGAATGGTCTCGGACTCGTTCGGGTTGCACATTTCCGAAACCGGCAGCGCGAAACCGTTCGCTCCATTCCGCTGCGGAGAGCAAGTGTGTTTCGACCGCGAGCAAACCGCCCCACTGATGAGCATGCGGATTGTCGCGATAGTAGTTGATGAGGATCCAAGCCGAGCCGCCGGGCTTCAGCACCCGGAAGATTTCGCGAATGCCGGCGACAGAATCGGGCCAGTAATAAGCCGATTCGACGGAAATGACATGAGAGAAAAAATTCGGCTCCCAGGGAATCTCCTCTACTTCGCCGGTGACGAAGATTAAGTTTTCAAAATCGACGCTGGCACAGCGGGCGCGGCGAATCATTTCGTCAGAAACGTCCATTCCGACGACGCGCCCTTGCGGCACCAGCTTCGCCAGCCGCCGCGAAAGCCAACCCGCACCGCACCCCACATCGAGGACATTGTCCGCCGGCGCAAGCTGCATCTTCTCGAGGACCGGCAAGGTGATGGGCAGGTGCTCCTGCTCCATGCCCTCACCGCGGCCCGCTTCCGCCCAGCGGTTGAACTCCTCGCGCAGAACCTCGCCGGATTCTGGTTTTGTCACTCGCACTTCCCGGGAATCCGCCAATTACACCGCCCTGTCGCAGGCCGAACAGAAATGTGCGCCGTAAGGCGACAGCCTACCGCACTGGCTGCAGAACCGGCCGGAACTTACCAGAACGGCTCGCACCGGGGCGTACCTTTGCTCAGCGCAGGCCCAAATTAGGGCAACGAACCAGCCGATGATGGTCCAGCCAAAGAGCAGGTTCACGAGGAAAATGGCCGTCGCGTCGGGTTTGTCGCGCGCGATGATCGTCGGCAGGAAATACAGCAGAACCGAGAAGATCAGGAACAACATTATGCAAACTCCCTCAGCCGGAATTCGCCTTAAGGGCAAGCAGAAGGAACCCCTCGCCAAAGCAAAATACGCAGGCAAACCCCGGTTTGTTCGGAGCCTCGCGGCCATCGCCCCTCAAGCAAGCTAGACTCCTCGGCCCTGCACCTTAACCAGCAATTCGGCGAATTTTTGTTTGCGTTCGGCCTGGTCCTGGCCGGATTCGGCTTCGGCCATCTGCGTAATGTTCATGGAGCAAAACTTCGGCCCGCACATGGAGCAGAATTTTGCTTCCTTGTAGAAATCGTCCGGCAGGTTTTCGTCGTGCATGGCGCGCGCGGTGTCGGGATCGAGAGACAGCTCAAACTGCCTGTTCCAGTCGAACAAAAAGCGCGCATAAGACAGCGCGTCGTCGCGGTCGCGTGCGCCGGGGCGATGCCGCGCCACGTCCGCGGCGTGGGCGGCAATCTTGTAGGCGATGACGCCTTGCTTCACGTCATCGGGATTCGGCAAACCGAGATGCTCCTTGGGTGTGACGTAGCAAAGCATCGCAGCACCGTGCCAGCCGATCATGGCAGCGCCAATCGCGCTGGTGATGTGGTCGTAGCCGGGCGCGATGTCGATGACCAGTGGGCCCAGCGTGTAGAAGGGCGCTTCGTGGCACCATTCCATCTCCAAGTCGACCTGCTCCTTGATCTTGTCCATGGGAATGTGGCCGGGGCCTTCGATCATCACCTGAACGTCGTGCTCCCAGGCTTTCTGGGTCAATTCGCCAAGCACTTTGAGTTCGGCGAATTGCGCTTCGTCGCTGGCGTCGGCGATCGAGCCGGGCCGCAGGCCGTCGCCGAGCGAAAAACTTACGTCGTGCTTCTTGAACACTTTGCAGATTTCGTCGAAGTTTTCGTAGAGAAAATTCTGTTTTTTGTGATGCTCCATCCAATGAGCCATAAGCGAGCCACCGCGGCTAACGATACCGGTGATGCGCTTGCGCACGAACGGCACGTGTTCGCGCATGACGCCGGCATGGATGGTCATGTAATCGACACCCTGCTCGGCTTGCTCTTCGATGACTTCGAGCATCAGCGCGAAGGTCAAGTCTTCCGGGCGCCGCACGCGGGAAATGGCTTCGTAGACCGGAACCGTGCCCACGGGCACGGGCGACGCGTCAATGATGGCTTTGCGGATTTCCGGAATATTCCCGCCGGTCGAGAGGTCCATCACCGTATCCGCGCCGTAGTGGACGGCGTGGTGCAGTTTCTTGAGTTCTTCGTCAATGTTCGAGCTGGTCGCGGAATTTCCGATGTTCGCGTTGATTTTGCATTTGCTGGCGATGCCAATGGCCATCGGCTCGAGGTTGCGGTGGTTTACGTTCGCGGGAATGATCATGCGCCCGCGCGCGACTTCGCTGCGAACCAGTTCCGGCTCCAATTTTTCGCGCCGGGCGACGTATTCCATTTCCTCGCTGATGACGCCCTGACGCGCAAAATGCATCTGGGACATGTTCCTGCTGCCGTCGGAGGCGGCCGCAGCCGCTTCGCGTTTTTCAATCCAGCTATCGCGCAATGCCATACGCCCTCTCAAATCGCTTAGACGTGACCGGTGACCCTTTGCTCGGCGTCACCGAAACTCTCAAAGTAAACACAGCAAGCTTCCGGACGACTGCCAAGGAGTTCCGCGTCCGCGTAAAGAGGAATTATGGCACCGCGGGTGGGAGGCGGCAACCACGAGAGCCAATGACAAGGAATGACAAGGGCGTTCCGCGCAATAGAGAGAGTAGGATTCTGCCAGCATTTGTCTCGCGCGTGAGAATGAACCTGAGAATTTCTTTGCTGGCTGGTTGGTTAGCTCTTGCGTTCCTATTGAGACTCCCCGCGCCTACACGGCGGGGATTCCTTGGAGTTACAAGCAATTGCTTGCTCGTCTCCAACGATGGTTGCTGCTTCACGGGCGCGCGCCTAAGCTTGCGCTTAGGTCTTATCGTGCCTCCACAGGCAGATGCCGAGCGTCCCTCGGCCAGGGCAAAGTGCACGACGCGCGCTTTTGCCTTGTCAACGGAGCCTTATATCTCCATATCTCCATGCCTCAAGGGCAGGGTCTCTACGGCTCTGCTGGTAGCAACGACCCTTGCGGACGAGCGGGCGACGAGCCTGGCGGAGGCGCGGACGGCGGTGGAGGCGGACCTAAAAACGCGGGAAGGCAAGACGCGAAAAGCTGGGAAAAGAGTTCATGGGGAAACATCTCGGCACGATGAAGCAGTCGAAGCAGCGCGCGGGAAACGATCTGGAAAGCTTTTGGATACTCATGAAACTCGACAAAGACGGCGCGGCGAAGGAAGTTCTGTTGCATCCTGCGACCAAGATGGGCGCGTGCGCCAAGGAGGCGCTACTCAAGAGAGTACGTTCTCACCACCGCCGCGAACAGCGTATCGGGTGAGCGGGTACATGAAATTGACGCATTGAGCTTGCCGCACGCCTGCGCCAACCGTGATGGCCAAGGGAGCTCGAGGCAGATCGCGGCAGCAAGCCAGGCTTGATTCTTGTCGAACGAGCAGACGAGCCCCCGGTTGCTCGGCATTCTCCGGGGTTGCGCCGAGGCAGCAATCGGGTGATCACCCGATTGCCTGAAAGCAAGCTCCGCTTAGATTGATAGCGCTGGTCACCGGAGCGGCGAACTGCGGCCTTCTGATCCTCGCCGTGCTGGAGAGCAACCCGGCTCCGACTCGAAAGAGCGTGACCTGCCAACCTGAAGCAAGAACCAGGAAGTAAGAAAAGCAAATGGGAGGATCGACCATGTCCTACGATCCGAAACTACTCTTCGAGCAGATATCGGTGTGTTTGAACGAGAACCCCCGCAAGACGCTGGAAGAGCTGGCGCAAAGCCTGCGTGTGAGCAAGAGAACCATCAAGAAAACCGTGCGGTCGTTAACTGGAGGAAATTTCAGGCACTACCGGGAAGAAGTCCTGATGGAACGGGTAAAGGGCTTCTTCGCGATGCAGCCCGGTGCGGCGATCAAAGTGCTGTCGATCGACCTGGGCTTCAAATCGCCCAGTTCCTTCGCGCGCGCGGTGCGGCGAGCGTCAGGCGCGTGCCCCGGAGAATTGCGCACCTTTGTCGCGGGCGAAGCTCCGGCAGCGGAAAAACATGCGACATTTTATTGAGAATTGAGTGTGAGCGAAGCCGCTCGAGCCAAACGGCCAAGGAAATGTTGCGGCGCCGCGTAGACCTGCCCACACGGCCTTTTTCGAGCGAACTGGAGTGTTCTCAAACGGCTCACCGAGATTGCGATTCCCGGAATCTTTTGATCAACCAGCAGCGCCGTCGTGCATGACCACCCGCTCTCTCTACCTGGATGGCCGATACCTGATCAAGAATCCCACGTGGCACGCCGAAGAGTCAGCGTGGAAAGCCCTACAGATCCTTCGCATGTTGCGCCGGAACCGCATTTCACCGTCGAATGTTTGTGAAGTCGGATGCGGAGCAGGAGAAGTCCTGAAGCAGATTCAACCGCAGCTCGCCGGAAGCTATTCTCTGGGGATACGACATCTCGCCTCAAGCGATCGAGTTAGCCAAGAACCGGGCCAATGAAAGGCTGCACTCCCACCTTGGGGATTTCAGCGACGTCAAGAATGATTACTTTGAGCTGATTCTCGTTCTGGATGTGATCGAGCATCTTCAGGATTATTTCGGATTCCTGTGCGACTTGAAGGAGAAGGGCCGCCACAAGATTTCACATTCCCCTGGATCTTCCGGTGCAAACAGTAGGGCGCAAACACGCGCTGCTCAAACGCCGCGACATGTACGGGCATTTGCACTATTTCACGAAGGAGACCGCCCTCGAAACGCTCCCGCGAAACCGGGTACGAGATTCTGGACTGCTTTTACACGCCGCGAGCGAATAATCTTGGGGCGGCGCCAGGGCAGCGGCTGCTCAAGCTGCCTCGCTGGCTGTTCTTCAACCTTCACGAAGACCTGGCGGTGCGCATCCTGGGCGGTTACAGCCTCCTGGTTTTGGCCCGCTGAAACCACTCCATCATTCGAACAGATCGGGCTGGGCGCGGGAGATGCGCTGCCAGAGCGGCTGGAACTGGAACCAGCCGGCAAGATGCGAGCCCACGAGCGCGTACGTGTTCTTCGCGGTTTCGTGGGGAATGCGGTGCGGCTGGCCCGCGGCTTCCGCGAGCAATTGCGCCTGGCAAGAGCGGTCCATGGTGATGAACCACCAAGCGGCTTCATCGACCGTGTGGCCAACGGTAAGCAGGCCGTGATTGCGGAGAATGGCAGCTTTCTTCGCGCCAAGAGCATGGGCGATGCGGTCGCCCTCCGCAGTTTCTTCGACGACGCCGCTGTAATCGTCGAACACCACGTGATCTTCGTAAAACGCGCAGGCATCCTGGGTGAGCGCGTCGAGCCGGCGGCCAAGCGAAGACCACGATTTGCCATAAAGCGAATGGGCGTGGGCAGCGGCAATCACGTCCGGCCGAGCGGCGTGGATGCGGGAATGAATCGCAAAAGCGGCGAGATTGACTTCAGCATGGCCTTCGACGACTTTGCCGGAGTGATCCACCAGAATCAAGTCGGAGGCGCGAATCCGGCCGAAGTGCAGGCCAAACGGATTCACCCAGAAATGATCGAGGCGCTCGGGGTCGCGTGCGGTGATGTGGCCGGCGACGCCTTCGTCAAAACCGAATTCGGCGAAGAGGCGAAAAGCGCCAGCGAGGCGCTCCTTGCGGTGGCGGCGCTCTTCGGCGGCGGTCGAGAAGACGGGCGGGCGCGGAACACGCTCCATAAAGTGACTGTGCGCCGGTTGGGCAGCGGACGATGATAGTTGCGGCATGGGAACCTCCCAGGTAAAAGGGTCGAGGGCGGCAGCAAGAATTTTGCACCAGCAAGAAGCCGTTGGGAAGAGGAATACCGGAGGGGCTACAAAGACTTCCAGAAAGGAAAACGCCCCGAGCGGGCCGGGGCGTTTCGGGAAAGCAGAAAAAAGTCAAATTCAGGTCAAAAAATTCGTGCTACGGCTTGGTCGGAGTTGTATTGGGTGCGGGCTTGGCGGCCGGCGGCTTCTGCTGCGCAGGGGCACCGCCCTTCACCGGATAGGCCTGGTCGTAGAGGCGGACGATGTCCTGGGTGACGTCAATCTGGGGCGAGGAGAAAAGAATGGGAGTGTTCGGGGTGGAAGAATCCAGGACCACGGTGTAGCCGTTCTCGCGCGCGTAGCGGTCGAGTACGTCGACCATCTTGCGGCCGATGCGGTCGATGACCTCGCCCAGCGCGGCATTGGAGTCTTCTTGCAATTCATTGTTCTTGCGGTCGAACTGTGTCGTGAGGCGCTGGCCTTGCGCAGTTAACCGCTGAATTTCGTCCTGACTGCACTTGCCCTCGCACGCGGCCAGGCGCTGCCGAAGATCGTTAATCTGCTTGTTCATGTTTTCAATCTCGGTCTGGCGCGGCGCGAACTGCGATTGCAGTTCGGCCTGAGCCTGCTTCCCTTCGGCGGTGCTGCCGATGGCCCCCCGAATATTAATCACGCCGACCTTGCCAGGCGCCGGGCTTGGGGCAGGTGACTGCGCCCGGACCACCGCAACAATCAGAAGGCCGGCCGCAGCGAGGGCAACCGTATGCAATTTCATCCTGGAATTCACTTTATTCTCCTTATTCTTTGAGACGATTCGAAAAGCTGGAGCAAGGCAAGGCCCCGCCAGCCAAACCTAAACTTTTCCCCGCTCCCCCAGCGGGTAAAACGAAGGCACTCGAAACGTCGAAGTATAGCCGACGCGCTTCCCTCTCTGCAATCGCAAACGGCCAGCGCCTCGAACGCGGCCCTTGAAAGCGGCGTGCAAGCGGTCTTCGACCCTCAGTTCGGCATGGGGAAGAGCAAAACACGCATGTTCGCCTGGTCCACAATGACCGCCAAATTCGTGAACTCATCGATGGCCACGCCAAACGTGGGCGAGCCGGGAATACCCAAGGTCTGCTGCGTTTTAAAAGGATTCGAGATGCTGTCCACGATAGAAATCGTGTTGCTTGCGGAGTTGGAGGTGAGAATTGCGCCGGTCTGGGGATTAATGGCGAGAGAAGTCGGATTGATGCCAACATTAACCGAGCTGCCGCCGCCGGTGTCCGGGTTGAATTGCACGATGGTATTTGTCCCGCTGGAGTTGGCGTAAAAGACGCCGTGGTTCGCCGTGCCCGTAAACACCGTTGGGTCGAAAACGACGCCCGTGGGGGGGCTCGAGACAAGACCGGAGGCACAGGTCGTACTTGTTGTATTTTGACAAAGAATCGGCGTGGCGAAACCGATCTCGACCACGGCAAGCGAACCAGACGGCCCAATGCCGCTGCTTAACTGTACGGCACTGACCACCGCAACGCCTTGGTTGTTCGCACCGCGGTCGGGATCGATGGCGACGGCAATGGGCTGTTGAATACCGCCGACGCTCGTAACGGTCGGCGTCGTAGGAGGAGTCGTGCCGGCCGGGGGGAACAACGAGGCCAAATTGATGACACTAACGCTATTGTCGCGCGTGTTCGCAACGACCGCTACCCCAATCACGTCGTCAATGCCCACCCCAGTGGGATTCGCGCCCGTGGTCACGTCAGGAACCTTTTGAACCACAGCGCTCTGCGTCAAGTCCAGGATGGAGGCGGTGTTGGTGCCGTGGTTCGCGACCACGGCAAGGCCGAGTTTCTGGCTGATCGCGAGGCCCTCGGGCGTCGTTCCCACGGAAACGGGACTGCCAAGCAATTGGCCAAACGTCGGACTGGCGGGGTTCAGGTCGAGTTTCACAATGCTGTTGCAACCGGAGACGCTTATCAGACCGAAGGGAGAAAATGGCCCGTTGGCAATTTGATCAGCGATGGCTACCGAACTTGGCTGGGTGTTGACTGGGTTGCCGCTTGAGTCGGTGCAAACTTTGGACAGGTCCACGGACTGGATGACGAGGAAGTCCACGACGTTCGATGGCGCGCTGTTGCTCAGGACATCCAGTGCGTAGTGATGCGGCAGGGCAAGAAAGGAAGCCGGGATGGTGACGTCCACCTCGCGGCCGCTCGCAGCAATATTGTCGAGGGTACCGCCCTGTGTGGCGATGTCCACGCCGTCAAGGCGCACCTGCAAACCGGAAACGAAACCGGCCCCAAAGATCTTCACACCTGACAAATTACACGTACCTGCCGGAGAACCGGGTGGTGGAACGCAGGTCAGTGTGGCTTGCGGGACCAAAGCGTTGGGAACGCCGCCGATGACACCGACGCCCGGCGTAGGACTGGGAACAACCACACCTGAAATATGTGTCGGCTTCAGGGGAGTCGTTGTCCCCGGCCCGCCCAAATCGATGATGTCGATCGTGCCGCTGCCCGACATAAGCACCAAAGCTTGATTGGTGGCCGGATCGACAGCGATGCCCCCAAACAAAGTGAGAGAGCCCGTCAAAGTGGCCGTACCGGTGCCTTGCAAAGTGATTTGGTTCAGGAACATTTGCTGACAGGCGGAAACCGAAGGGCACACAGTTGCTGGGGCGTTGTTTGGATTTGTGATACACACGGTGCCTGCATTTGTTTTGGTGGCATTGTTCAGTTCACAAGCGAAAGCGTAGCGCTGGCGGCTTACGGGATCTGAAATAGATACCTGATTGAGCTTGGGATTGTAAGAGACCAGCGCATTCGTATAAGGCTGCCAGGCCACGCTGGTGGTCCCAAGTAACTCTGGTGCGCCAGCACAGGGGGCGTTGAAAGCAGTACAAGTGGCGGAGAAACCGATCGAGCTGGTGGATTGGTCGAGCGCATTAAGCAGGTTAATTTGAAAACTGGTCGAATTGGCATCGGCCATGGCCGCCGTCTGAGTGATGGGGTTGATGGCCACTCCTTGCAGCGTCGGTGTGATCTGGATGGTCTGATTAGGAAGGCCATAAAAGACCGTGGCGCACGTTTTTCCGGTCGCACTGCTCTGGCACCCTCCCTGAGCACTATCGCTGGCTGTCGTATTCACCGTGTAGGTGAAGCTGTTGCCGCTGGTCACGTCCACGGAGAAATTGCCATTGAAAAAGGCGTCGTTCGCGGAATTTCCCGGCTTCAAGCCGGTAATGAGCGCGGTACCGGAGTTGCCGGGGACCATGGTGAAAGGACAAGGGTTTGTCGGCGGCATGGCACTGGGGTTCGGGTCGGCCAACGGGGGCGGACAGTGGCTCGCGTCAATGGTCACGGTGATCAGGCCCGCGGTAAGCGTGGAGGAAAGGATCACATTCGCTGCGGAAGGTTTCGTAACATCCACCCCTCTGACCACGCCTGCGCCTACCACGGGCCCCCCACCGGGCGTCACCACCGCCAGATGCCCGTGAGGTGCGGTGGCGATTTGCGGGTATTGGCCACTGTTCAGCGTGACCTGCGAAGCGAGGCACTGCCCGACCTTGGTCGAAGACGGATTGACGGCATGGTCCAGAGTACAACCGTAAGGATTGGGGTTTGTTGCGGAATCTGGGTTTAGGTTGACAACGAATCCAAGATTGAAGGCCGTGGCAACCAGGGTTGAGGAGTACGCCACCAGCGCCAGGTTTGCATCGGGATCCACGCCGATCGCATAAGGAACCGGCGCCGGATTCACAGAGTTTTGTAACGCGCCGGAGATATCGATGGTGATCGGCGTGCCCGGGGCGGGATTTTGCGGGGACGCTCCGGGAACAGGAATGGGTAGAACGGTGACGGATTGGTTGCCATAGTTGACGATCGCGGCCGTGTGAAGAGTGCGATTTACCGACACACCGGTCGGCGTACTAATCGAAACATTCGGAAACGACTGACTTGTGACCGGACAGGACGTGGCGCAAGTGGCGCCCGTTGAATCGATTGGCGTAAGTGCTCCCTTGGCGATGGCGTAAAACTGCACGCCGCCTGCCACCGGAGGCGTCGCCGTGCTCGACCCTGCTTCGGCCACAACCGCGACGCCAATCGTAGGATCGATGTCGATGGCACTGGGATTCGTGCCCGCTGGGATCCCTGAGACAATCGCCTGGGGAGGGAAACTCGAATAATCCGGGAAGATGGCCATATTCGTGACTGAGGGATTGGCGGGCGTCGGAGCAGGCGTGGCCGTACTGACGACCGAAAGAGGATAGAGGCCGGGATTGCCCTGATTGATTTGGACGGTGGACATCAAAGTGTCCAACTGACGAGAAGTGGAGGGGTTGTTCTGGTCCTGCGCGATCACGTTGCCCTGAAAGGAGACGGCCGCAAGGGTCCCATTAGGCCCAAAGTAGCCTCCGTCGATGATGACCCGGGTCTGTTGCGAGAGTTTGCCTTGCACGATATCGTCGGGGACCGAGGCTGTCGAGGTGGGGCGCACTGGGATGAGGCTGAACGTACTTGCTCCGGTCGCGGTGCATGGCGTCCCTGCCGCACTGCCGTTGCATGTTTGTGCCGGGTCGACCACGGAAATAGTAACCGCTCCCGAAGTCGCCAGATCTTTGGCGTTGAGACGAAGGCGCGCCCCTGTAGAAGGAGGGGGCGTGGTCGCGGTTGTGGTCGAAGTAGAAGAGGCAGGGAGAGGAAACAGGATTTTGATTTGTCCCGAGGTTGAGTCTTTCACCACGGGCGTTGGACTATTGGGGTAGGTCAAGTAGATTTGCGACGCGGAAGAAATATTGGGAGCGTCGAGGTAGATATCCCATAGCGTGGCGCCCTGTGGGGCGATGGTCGGGGTAATTCCATTGAAAGTAATGGGCCCGCCGGTAGTGATGGTGATGGTGCCGGTTACAAATCCTGAATTGTCCGCAACGGGAGTGGCGACTATGGTGAGTTGCTGGGGCGTGCTCGAGCCGGGGTTGTTGGCTTGCGCTGGCGTAATGGCGGTCGGAATGGTGCTGGGAGCGGTGTAGACGGCTAGGTTCGGGTTGTTGGTGTCGGGAGTAATCGTTCCGCAAGTAGGGCTGCAGGTGGGAAGCTGGGGCACGGTATTAGTGACACCGTTCGTCGTGGAAGGAATGTTTTGCGTGAGCAGCCAGGTCACACCTTTGTTTTGGAGATCGTTGGTGAGCGTGACGAAGAACTGCTGGCTCTCTTGCGTGGGAACCGAGACACTCACAGGTGTAAGAATGCCCCTAATCCCAGAGACGAGCGCAATAGTGGCCTTACCACTTTTCTCTTTGTCCTCCACGGATGTCGCGGTAATGACAATTTGCAGCTGCGGGTATTTCGTTTGATCCGGTAGCTGAAACTTGGAAGGATCGGGAGCGGTGTAGGTGGCCGTGCCCGGCGCCTTACCTTGCTGATTCGAGAGATTGCCAAACGACTTGTCGGGGGGACAGTCCGTGAGGGCGGAGGTGGTGGTCTTGCCGTTTGTGGTTGTTGTCGTCGTGTACTGACAGGGGCTCCAGGTTACATCCATGTTGCTTGCGCCGGTGACCACGGCGGTCAGGTTAACGGATTGGCCCAGGATGAGCGTGGCGATCGGTGGAGTAACCGTGACCGAGACGACGTTGGCGCCGTTGCTGCTGCTTCCACAGCCGCTCGAGAAAAGCAAGCAAAGGACGGCAAGCCCGGCGCCGGCAAATTTCAAAGCTGGTTGTAATTTCACGCCCACGATTTCCCCCACTCTTTCGCCCCCCACGGTGTTTCGCCGGGGCTCGCGCGGTTGTTTCTAACGAATACCCTTTTCCATTCGCATAAAACTCAACTCCCCGGCGTCCCGGCACTCTTAGAACGTCCGGCTCACGGTGAAGCGGAACGTCGTCTGGGGTTCGAAATAATTCAACCGCCCGGGATTCGAGAGCAACTGGCCGAGCGCCGGTTTGACTTCGAACTCCCACACTTCCGGAGGCAACGTGCTCGGATAGAACCCCACCTTCACTCCGCTGGGGCACGGAACCAGCGGGCTCTGGTTAGCCGGTTCGCAAATTTGAAGCGGGTCAATATAGGGGTTCTTGGCCACGATTTGCCGATACAGCCGGTGCACATTGTAAGCGTAGTAGATGCGGAACGGCGCCTGGATGATGGGCAGTTGCACGACAAACTCGATGCCTGTTGAGCCACGCCAGTGAAAATTCGTCCCCGGAGCGATAGCCAGTTCCTGCGTAAGCCCGGACCCGGACGGCGGAGGAAGCTGGGCGTTCGGAAAATTTTGCGGCAAAAGCAAATTCTGAAACCCGGAATCGGCCAGCTGCAAGGAGTGGTGGCGGAGAACGCCGTCGGTGCCCGCGTCAAAGAAAAGGCTGGTCTGGACGATATTTCCAACAATGGGGATGCGGTATTCCGCGTTGCCGTACCCCTGGAGGTCCCCGCCCGGCAACGTCGCCACATAGGTCAAGACCGGAATCGTGAAGTGCCGCACGCATCCCCCGCAGGTCGGATCGTGATAGGAGAGCGGGGCTGCGGTTTGCTCGGGAATAAACGTAACCGGTGAGATGGCGCGAATGTCGTAGCCGCGGATATCGCTCTCACCGCCCATGTAGAAGCGGCTGAAGGGGGGGACTTCCTGGCCGCCATAGCCGGTGGTGTGCGCCGCGCTGAAGTGCAACCCGATGACATTGCGGTGCTTGTTGATCGAGTGGAAATACTTCGTGTCGAATACATTGGTGATGGTTTTGACATTGCCGCCGAGCCCCGACAAGCCCACCGAATAGAAAAAGCTTTTGCCGTGGGTCGAATTAATGGGGTTGTCGATGCTGTTATACGAAATCGAAGGCGTGATGGTGCTCGAGAGGATGCCGTTCAGCGCGTTGGGGCCGCTCAAACTGGTGTACTGCAAAGATTCGAAAAGCAGCGTGGACGCGGCGTTGAAGGATTTGATGTTGGTGCGGGTCAAACCGTAATTCAACCCAACGCGCGCGAAAGAAAGCTTGCGCAGCGGATACTGCGCGAAAACGGTGAAGCCCGTGCTGTTTTGCACGTAATTCTGGACGTACTGAGGGTTGATGCTGACTTGCTGCTGGAACAGGATGGCTTCCTGCTTGGCCTGGTCAAAGTTATAGCGCGAAGAGAAAACCGTGAAACCGCTCGAGATGGGGCGGTCAAAAAGATAAGGCTCGGTAAAGCCAAACATAAAGGTGCGCGACAGGCTCCCAAACTGCGCGGAGAACGTTAGCGTTTCGCCGAGGCCCAGGAAATTGTTGGTCTGGTAGGTGAGGCCGATAAAACTGCCGGCCAGGCCGCTCACCCCGCCCTGCAGGCCGATGGATTGCTTGCCTTTTTCCTTGAGCTTGAGGGTGATGTCGACCGTTCCGGCCTTGTTGTTGCGCTTGATTTCGGCGGCCTTGTCGGCTTCGATTTTGTCGAAGTAATCGAGCTGATTGAGGCGCAAGATGCTCAACTCCCACAAGCGCTTGTTGAAGAGCTGGCCTTCGTCGATCATCAATTCGCGGCGAATGACCTTGTCGCGCGTGGTGGTGTTACCTTTGAAATCGATGCGGTGCACGTAATACTGCTTTTGTTCGTCAAAGCGGAGAGTCAAATTGATGATTTTATTGGCATCGTCGACTTCCGTCTCCGGCTCCGGGGTGAAATCAATGAAGCCGTATTCGCCGTAAATCTTGCCGTAAGTTTCCAGTGCTTTGCGGACCTTTTCGGTCGAGAAGATGTCCCCCTGCTTGAGAGGAAACGCCGTTTTCAGGGCATCCACTTTGAGCGACAGGGCCTTATCTGGGTCAGAGCTGACGATCTTGAGCGTGCCCATGTGGAAGCGTTCGCCCTCTTCGATGGCGATGGTGATGTTGACGGCCTTGCCGTGGCCTTTTCCGGTGACCACGGGAACGCCGAGACGCGCGTGCGTGGTGTCCACATTTTCGAGAAGGGGCTCGCCCACGGAAACTTTGAAGTAGCCGTTGTCGCGGTAAAGCCCGCGAATGCCGACTTCGAGATCCTCGCTCAATTTCTCGCGGTCGTAGGTTTTGCTGAGCACCGGGATATACCAGAAATAGAGGGGAATCGCATAGGGCCGGTCGTGGCGCATGGCGCGAATGAGTTTGCGGTCGCTAAAGTGATGATTTCCCGTGAATTTGATTTTGCCGACCTTGACCTTGGGGCCTTCGTCGATTTTGAACACCAGGATGACGGCGTTGCTCGAAGCGATGCGCTCATATTCCGGGGTGACCTTCGCGAACTGCCGGCCGTGTTCACCGAGAAGCTCTTTCAACACCACTTCAGCCTTCTTGATTTTCGTGGGATCGAACTGGCTTTCGACGGTGAGGCCGACCTTGCGCTCTTTGAAGCGGTCAAGAATGTCCGACTCGGAAATCGAGTGGTTTCCGTCGTATTTAATACGTCGGATCACCGGGCGCTCCTTCACTTCGAAGATGATGATCTTCCCGTTCCCACGCTTCGGAGAATCTTCCACGCGCAGTTTTACGTCCTCAAAGAATTGCGTGTTCCACAGCGCCTGAAAATCGCGGCGCAGAGTGTCCTCGTTGTAAGGATCCGCTTCACGGCTAAAAATGCGGGCTTTCAGTGTGTCGGTACGGACACGCCGATTGCCGATGAATTCGATGCGCTCAATGACCCCTTGCTGCGGGACAGGTGGTTGTTGAGCCGGCGCGGTCGGAGAAGCCTGCGCATGATCCTTTATTACTTCCTTGCCGGTGAGCAGGTCCAGGGAGGCAGAGAACAGAACCGTGTCGGAAGACGCCGGGGCCGGAGGGTTGCCGAGCCCGGCAGCAGGCGCGGAGCTCGCAAGAAAAAAAACGAGCGCGACGACCTGTGTCACGCGAGCCGCAAATACCCCCAACGGCGAACAAACTCTTCTGTGAGCGGCCGAAGAGACCATCAAGGCCGCGCCCCCAAACTCAAGATGTCATTCTCCCGCCGGACCCGGCACGGGCCGGCTGTGCGATGGTTCAGATTCGCTAGTGGACGACCGGGGTTGCCTCAGCGACCGGACGGAACGACAGGCCCTCCCCGGCGACATAGATCTGGAGTGTCGCAGGCCTTTGAATTCCACCCTGAATCAGCGCCTCGGAGAGCGGGTCTTCAACATACTTCTGCAAAGCCCTGCGCAACGGACGCGCACCGTAGCTGCGGTCCGCGCACGTTTTCTCGAGGATCCACTGGCGAGCCTCCGGCGCGAGGACAACCTGCACTTGCCGGTGGATCAGGGTATCGTTCATCTGGCCCACAAGCAAGTCGATGATGCGGAGCAGGTCTTCGTCGCCGAGCGCGTTGAAGATTATAACCTCATCCAACCGGTTGAGGAATTCCGGGTTGAACGCCCGCTTTACTTCGTTCATCACCATTTCTTCCATGGTCCGACGGCCAACTTCGTCGAGGCCGGCCTGGAAACCGAGGCCGGTGCGTTTCTGCAAGTGCCGCGCGCCCAGGTTCGAGGTCATAATGATGATGGTGTTTCGGAAATCCACGGTGTTGCCGAGCCCGTCGGTCAACTGTCCGTCTTCGAATACTTGCAACAGAATGTTGAAGACGTCCGGATGGGCCTTCTCGATTTCATCCAGCAGGATGACGGAGTAAGGCGTCCGGCGGACGCGCTCGGTCAGCTGACCGCCCTCTTCGTAGCCCACATACCCCGGAGGCGCGCCGATGAGCTTCGACACCGAGTGTTTTTCCATGAACTCCGACATGTCGAAGCGAACCAGCGATTTCTCCGACCCAAAAAGGAATTCGGCCAGGCGGCGGGCGACCTCGGTCTTGCCGACGCCGGTGGGCCCGAGGAAAAAGAAGCAGCCCACGGGGCGCATCGGCGACTTGAGGCCGGCGCGGCTGCGGCGAATGGCGCGCGCGAGCGCGGTAATGGCCTTGTCCTGGCTGATGACACGCTTGTGCAGCTCCGGCTCGATGCGCAGGAGCTTCTGCTGCTCGTCTTCCTTGATGGAGGTAACGGCAATGCCGGTCCAGCGGGCGACAACCTCCTCGATATCTTCGCGGGTCACTACCCCGGTCGAGGCATCGTCGAGCTTGTACCGCTCGCGCAGGTTGCGCAGGTTCTCCTTTTCCTTGCGTTCCTCTTCGGAATAGAAGCGGGCCTTTTCAAATTCGTGATTGGCGATGGCCGTTTCCATGCGGTGAGTGATGAATTTCACCCTCTTCTGCACTTCGCCGACTTCCTCGGGAACGGTTGCCTGGCGCAGCTTGACGCGCGCGCCCGCCTCGTCGATCAGATCAATGGCTTTGTCGGGAAGGAAGCGATCGGGAATGTAGCGGTTGGAAAGGTAGACGGAATAACGAAGGGCCTCATCGGTGTAGCTGACCGCGTGAAATTTTTCGTAACGCTCGCGCACACCCTGAATGACCTGAACCGCTTCGTCTTCGCTCGGCGCCGGCACTTTCACGGATTGGAAGCGGCGCTCGAGCGAGCGGTCTTTTTCGACCGATTTGCGGTATTCGCCGGGCGTGGTCGCGCCGATGCATTGAATTTCGCCGCGGGAAAGCGCGGGCTTCAGAATGTTGGCGGCGTCCAGCGAGCCTTCCGCGGAACCGGCGCCCACCAAGGTGTGCAACTCATCGATGAAGACGATGGCGTTCTGGCTCTCCATCAGTTCTTTCATGATGGTCTTGAGGCGTTCTTCGAATTGCCCGCGGTACTTGGTTCCGGCAACGATTAAGGACAGATCGAGCGACAGGATGCGCTTGTCCGCGAGAAACGGGGGAACGTCGCCGTCGGCGATGCGCTGCGCCAGGCCTTCTACAATTGCCGTCTTGCCAACGCCCGGCTCGCCGATCAGCACCGGATTGTTCTTCGTGCGGCGGCAAAGGATCTGAATCACGCGCTCGACTTCGTTCTCTCGTCCAACCAGCGGATCGAGGGAGCCTTCGCCGGCCGCTTGCGTCAGGTCGCGGCTGAATTCCGCGAGCAGAGAAGTTTCTTTAGGACGCGCTGCAGCCGTTTTTTCACCCGAAGTGCGCGCGAGTTCCTCGCGCAGCGTCGAGAGGCGCAAACCGCGCTCCATCAGGATCTCGGAGCCGAAGCACTTTTCTTCCCTCAGGATTCCCAGCAGCAAGTGCTCCGTGCCAACGTGCTTGTGACCCAGCCGCTCCGCTTCTTCCGCGGCCATGTTCAGGATGCGCTTGCACTCCGCGCTCAGGGGCACTTCCACCGACGTGGAAATGCGCTCGCGAATGGTGATGCGCGCCTCAATCTCTTTACGAATGGATTCGATCGAGCCTTGTTGGCGCAGGAAGCGGTTGGCCAGAGCTTTGTCCTCGCGCATCAGGCCAAGCAACAAATGCTCCGTTTCAATGTAGGGACTGCCATACTGGCTGGCTTCGTATCGTGCAAAAAAGATGACGCGACGCGCTTTCTCTGTATACCGTTCGAACACGTTAGCTCGCTTCTCCCCCAGGGCCCCCGCCCGCCGTGGCCGCAGCTTCGCGGGTACGCAGAACTCCATGTTCCAGCCCCAGGATGCGGTTGCAACGCGCAGCGAGCGCGAGGTTATGCGTCGCGATCAGCGACGTCAACTTGTGCACGCGATGCAGCCGCTCCAGCAACTCGAACATGGCCCAAGCATTCTGCTCGTCCAAATCTCCGGTAGGTTCATCTGCCAGCAGCACCGACGGCCCGGTGACGAGCGCCCGCGCAATCGCCGCGCGCTGCTGTTCCCCTCCCGAGAGTTCTCCCGCGCGGTGATCAGCCCGGTCTTCCAGTCCGACCTCCGCGAGCCACTTCCGCGCCGTGTCCAGCGCCGAAGTGAATTTCTCGCCGCGCAGTAGCAGCGGCATGGCTACATTTTCCGCGGCCGTAAAATCCGGCAACAACTGGTGACGCTGCCACAAAAACCCGACCGCGCGATTGCGAAATTCTCCGAGCGCCGCGTCATCATTTGTTTCAAGGGCTTTCGAATCGAAGTATACTGTACCGCTCGTTGGCGTGTCTAGCGCCGCCAGCAAATGCAACAACGTGCTTTTGCCCGCCCCCGAAGGCGCCACCACCGCCACCATCTCGCCTTCCCGCAAAATTAAATTGGCATCGAGCAAAACAGGAATGTTTTGCGAACCGCGTCCATACGTTTTTTTCAGGCCCCGTGACTCCAGCACCACGCGCGCCTCGGGCGATGGGCCCGTCGGTGCTTGGCTTGCGCGTTGTGCCGGAAAATTCATTTAAGCAGCCGCCTTGCTCGTCCTTTTCGCCGAACCTGCGACCTGATGATTAGATGCTATCCGAACACAGTACGTGAGTCTTTGCGCCAAGCAAAGGAGCGTCCCTTGACCCAAACACTTTCCCTTTTTCGCCCTTCGCTTGCCTGCCGAAAAGACGGCAGCCGGCTCGCGCCGTGCAACACTTCTAATCTTTCTATTTTCAACACCTTGCGGCAGGCCCTGGAACACCGGGGATGAGGGAAAAATCCCTTAGGCCCGCCCGCCAGCCTCTTCGAAGCGACTAGGAGCAAATGGCGCGCCAAACCGTGTCCGAATCCGTCCTGCCTTTTGCTTCCATTCAATCGTTACTCAAATCGCAGAATCTCGACCGGCAGCAGCCGCAGGGCGGCACGCGCGGGAAGAATCGTGGCTCCGACGGAAATTCCCATGGCCACGGCGGTAATCCATAGTCCATCAAAAAGGCTGGGATGAAATGGGACGTAAGGAACAGCGTAAACCTGCGGGTCTAGGGGAATCAAATGATAGCTGCCGGAGATAAACGAGAACGCATAACCGAGAGTGAGCCCGGCAAGCGTGCCCACGGCTCCGATGGAGATCCCCTGCCAGAGAAAGACTTTACGAATCTGCTCGCGTCGCGCACCGAGCGAACGGAGCACCGCGATGTCCCGGGCCTTATCGGTGACGGTCATGGAGAGAACCACCAGAATATTGAGGCCCGCGACAAAGGTGATCAACCCGATGAAAATGGCGGTGACCAATTTTTCCAAACGTAACGCCCGGAACAAAGCGTGGTTCTCCTCCATCCAGGTGGTGGCCGAAAAACCCGGCCCCGCGGCGCGCTGCACTTCCTCGGCGACCTCCACGGCGCGCTCCGGCTGGTTCAAGCGGAACTCCAGGACATTGACCAGATCGCCTGCGCCGGCAAGGCCCTCGGCGGCGGCGAGCGTCATGAAACACCAGTTTTCGTCGTAATCGTAGAAGCCGGAATCAAAGATGCCCGTCACGCGAAATCGGCGGGTGCGCGGAATCAACCCGAAAGGAGTCAGCCTTCCCTGCGGGCTGGTAATCGTCACGTAATCACCGGGCGAGATTTTCCACTCCTCCGCAAGCTGTTTGCCGATAAGCAAGGCCTCGATACCGTCTGGATCGGGAGAAAAGTCCAGCTTGCCCGAGACAACGCGCTCGAGTGCCTCATCGCTTTTTCGTTCGCGCTCGGGATCAATGCCCTTGGTCACTACGCCGCGTGCCTGTCCGGCAAAAGAGAGCAAGACGGTCTGATAAACGGCCGGTGTGACGGAGCGAACTCCGGGCAGAACGCCCAGTTTCCTGGCCATTTCCTCGTAGTTCTTGATGCCTCCTGAGCCGGGACGCGTGAGAGAAATATGCGCCGTCACGCCGAGCAGGCGGTCCTGAAGCGTCTCGCGGAATCCCGTGTTCATAGACAACGCGATGACCAGCGTGGCCACGCCCGCGGCCACGCCAAGCACGGACAAAAGGGTGACCAGGCGCAGCACCGGGGGGCGGTAAGGCGAGCGCAGGTAGCGCTGGGCGACGAACCATTCGAATCGCATGGTTGATGGAAGAATACGTTACGCGCCGTGCGCTTCGGAAGCGCCGCTTGATTCACCGCCGCCTTCCGGGCGCAACAAAGGAAACAGGATGACGTCTCGAATCGAAGGCGAATCGGTGAGCAGCATGGTCAGGCGATCGATGCCGATACCTTCTCCTGCGGTTGGAGGCATGCCGTGGCACAGGGCGCGGATGTAATCGACGTCAAGCTGTTTGGGCATTTGTTCACCGCCCTGCGCGATCTGCGCCAGGAATCGCCGCTCCTGCTCGGCGGGGTCGTTCAATTCCGAAAAGCCGTTGGCCACCTCCATTCCGGCTACGTAAATCTCAAACCTCTCGGCAAGCGACGGATCTTCCGGTTTTTGCTTGGAAAGCGGGGAAATGTCGGTCGGAAAGTCGTAGAGAATGGTCGGCTGAACGAGCTTGTCTTCCGCGATGGTTTCAAACAGCAGGCCGGTCCACTCGCCGTCGGTCAATTCGCCCTTCGACGGGGCATAGGCAGCCCCGCTTTTCTTTGCCCAGGCGTTGTATCGGTTGGTTGCCTCCCGCGCGCCTCCGGCAGACGCCAGTGTCTCGAGCGTGGGAGCCTCGCCCGCTTCTCCCGGCCAATACTTCACGATCGCTTCGCGCATGGTCAGGCGGCCCATTTTCGAAAAATCCAGCTCGCTATCCCCGTACCTCACCGTTGTCGAACCGGTGATGTTCTTCGCCAGAGACGCAAAAAGCTGTTCATTCATTTCCATCAGATCGCGGTAGTTGCTGTAGGCCTCGTAAAACTCGAGCATGGTGAATTCCGGGTTGTGCTGGGTGGAGATGCCTTCGTTGCGGAAATTGCGGTTGATTTCGTAAACGCGGTCATATCCCCCGACGGTCAATCTCTTCAGGTAAAGTTCCGGCGCAATCCGCAAATACAGGTTGATGTCGAGAGTGTTGTGGTGAGTCACAAAAGGGCGCGCGGCGGCCCCGCCCGGAATCGGGTGCATCATGGGCGTCTCGACTTCGATGTAGCCCCGCGCGTCGAAGAACCGGCGCAGTTCCTGGATAATCCGGGCGCGGGCCACAAAGACCTGGCGGGATTTCTCGTTGGCGATGAGGTCCAGATAGCGCTGGCGGTAGCGCAGTTCCACGTCCGTAAGACCGTGCCACTTCTCCGGCAAAGGTAGCAAGGCCTTCGCCAGGAAGAAAATCTCTTCCACCCAGATGCTCAGCTCGTTGGTCCTCGTTCGGAACAGGTGCCCGTGCACGCCGATCGAATCGCCCAAGTCGAGCAGATGAAACAGCCGGAATCCCTGTTCCCCGACCGCATCCTTTTTCACATAAATCTGGATGCGCTTACCCGCTCCCTGCAAATGGGCAAATCCCGCTTTCCCCATCAGCCGGATCGAAACGATGCGGCCGGCGGCGCGCACTTCGCGCTTATTGGCCTCTAGCTCGGACGCGGTGGCGGCCGTGAATTTCTCCACCAACTCGGCGGGCGTGTCCGTCGAACGAAATTCGCGGGGGTAGGGGTCAAGGCCGAGCGCCCGGATTTGCTCGATCTTCTTTAGCCGCTGCTCAAACTGCTCGCGTGGCTCAAATTCCAAGGAGGATCATCCTTTCCGCGAAGGCGGAGACCGAGTATAGCGGCGCTAACCCCCGGGAGCAAGAAACGGACAATGTCAATCCAGTGAATAAGATGGACGGCACCCGCCGGTTACGGCGCCGGGTTTGCGCGCGCCAGGCCCCTATCCCTCGATTCGTGGGACCGTACGGCGAGTGATTCATCATCCTTTACCTGCTTGGCACAAAGAAGTAGTGGCAAAGGAAATTCTTTTGATATACTCCGCCACCAGTGTCCTGGGAGGCCCTCTTGAAAGCCGACAGCCGCCCGCCCTTATCCCGCGGTAGGTGTGTCCAACAAGACTGGCGCACAAGCTTGCCGGAGGAGAAGGCTCTGGTATTCCAGGAACACGAACGTCATCTCGAATCGCTGTATAACATGTTCAGTGTTTCGCTGAACGAAGCCATCGAGCTCAAACTCGCGGGCTTCTTGCCTACGGCCTTGAGGACCGTGGGCATGAGTTCCGAGCTTTGCGGACGGATGAGCCGCCCACTCGCCGGGACGCTCCGCGCGCTCGAGGAACACGCCAAGCACTATGGGACGGTTCCCAACGCCGCCCCGCTGAACCCTGACAACTATCATGGGATGAAAGGCCAGCGTTCCGCGCGCATGAGCGGGCTCCTCGATCGCGTCCTGTTTTCCCAGAGGCTGCAATTCCTGCACAAAGTCAACACGCTTGAGGAAATGGTCGAGGACCTCGACCGGGACTTTCGGACCGTCGCGACGGACCTCGCCGGGGGCTTATGTCCCGACCCCCAGCGTGGGTGGCATGAAGTAGACGCGGGCCACTACGATCTCAATACCTGCCTGCGGGAAACCATTGTATTGTTGAAATCCTTCTTCGTCGTGCTTCCCGCCGGGCAGCTTGGCGATTTTGAGAAAACGGTCCACGACCAGTCGCAATTCCCGGACGGCGACCCCACGCGGCGCCATGGACGAATGGGCGCGTTCGCGGGACAATAACCCTACCTGCTCGCCCGCAGGAGCCCGAACACCATAGTGGACGAAGCGGCCTTTCGAGGGGTGTCTCTTTGACTCCCGCGGGCGAAAGTCAGGACAACTCAAAGGGGGACTCGGTGCATCCGAACGGGTGGATGCGCCGGAATTGGACCGTTGGCCCGAAACCGACCAAGCGCTCCGAATGCGTCGACTTCCCGACAGGCCACCAAACCGGTGACGGAAGCGGAAGCTATTCGGCTGGCCCAGGGGGGTGACGCCGCCGCATTTGAGTTTCTCTATCAAATGCACGGCCGTCGCGTTTACGCCCTGTGTCTCCGGATGGTGAATAATCCGGCGGACGCGGAAGACCTGATGCAGGAAGCCTTTCTTCAGCTCTTCCGGAAAATTGGCACTTTTCGGGGCGAGTCGGCCTTTTCCACCTGGCTGCATCGCATGACCGTGAACGTCGTCCTGATGCGGCTCAGGAAGAAGTCGCTGCCGGTGGCCTCACTGGAAGAAACGACGGAGCCCGACGAAGAAACAGGCGGCCCGAGAAAAGACATTGGTGCACCGGATTTGCGCTTGAGTGGCGCGGTGGACCGGGTGAATTTGGAACGCTCGGTGGAAAAATTGCCGCCGGGTTACCGGACCGTGTTTGTGCTGCACGATGTGCAGGGTTACGAGCACAACGAGATTGCGGAGATCATGGGTTGCTCAGTCGGAAACTCGAAGTCGCAGCTGCACAAGGCGCGGACTCGTCTGAGGGATTTGTTGCAGGAAGAACTGCGCGCCCAAGCGCGGCAGGAACGCCACGCCGCAAGATCCCAGACGGCGCACGACGATTGAGCTACAATGAACGCACTTGAAGTGTGTGTGTGCGATCCCGTAACGCCAGGACTTGGGGCCTAGGAAGCAGTTGAGAGAAGCGGACGAAGCCGGCCCACCGGCTGGCACCGGCTCGGAGTGAAGCACTATGCAGTGCAGGGACATTGCAGAGGTTCTGGAACAGGAAGGCCTTTCGCCGTTACCGGACGCAGCGCGGGCGCACGTGGCTCGCTGCTCGCATTGTCAGGATTACATCGCCGATCTTGAAACAATCGTTTCAGCCGCCCGTGAATGGCCCACGGAGGTCGAACCACCCCCCCGCGTGTGGATGGCCCTCCGGGCCCAGCTCGAACAGGAAGGCATCTTCAAGGAGCCCGTGACCGCTCCGAACGAACTGCCTGCTTCCTGGTGGGGCGGTTTCGGCGAGTTCTTCCGCACCCGCGCCTTGGCTACGGTCGCCGTGGGTGCGCTGATTGCCGCTGCCGCGATTCTCGAACTGCGCCAGCCGGCTGCTCTCCCGCTTCCCCCCGAGGTCGTGGCCACGGTAAAACAGTTAAACGAGCAAGAGGTCGACCTCAGAAACATGCACCTTGCCAGCACATCCCCCGTGGATCAAGCGTTCGAGCAAAACCTCAAGGAAATCGATGATTTCATTGCCGACTGCGAGCGCCATCTGAAAGAGGTCCCGCAGGACGAACTGGCGCGCGAGTATCTCTACAGCGCCTATCAGCAAAAAGCGGAATTACTTGCCGCGATGTTGGATCGCGGGAGGAGCGTTAACTAACATGTGGACCAGGTCGATGGGACGGACGATCACGCTGCTTCTTGGGGCCGGCGTTGCGGTGGGCTCGGGTGTGCCTGCCGGGGCTACCAGGCAGCGCATCGAACGGCACTTTCCTGTAAACGGACGGCCCGTGGTGGTGATCCAAAATGTGGCGAACGGCCGGATCGAGGTGAAATCCTCCAAAAATCCCGAGGTTGTCGTTATCGCCAACGAAACCTCCAACAAGGTCGGCTTTGAAATGGAGCAGGCCGGCGACCGCGTGGACGTCACGGCCAGTATACTGGATGCCTCTGCCCAGCCTCTGGATCTCGAAACCAGCTTGCAATTGACGGTGCCGGAAGAAACCGAGCTTCAACTCAAAACCGAGAATGGCCTGATTTATGTGGAACAGGTTATGGGTGATATGACTCTCGAGAGCGTGGCCGGGGATGTTCACCTGAAGGAAGTCTCCGGTTATATCATCGTGAAAACCACCGGTGGTTCGCTGGTCTGCACGCAATGCGCCGGCAAACTCGACTTCAATTCCGTTGGCGGCGGCGCTCAGATCCTCCAGCCCGCCCTTACGAATGTGAATCTCCGCACCACCACCGGCAATATCCTCTTCGACGGCGACTTCATCCGCACCGGGCTTTACTCCATGAAGAGTGGCAAGGGCCTGGTGGAAGTGCGCTTCTCGGGCAATGATTCTTTCGATCTCAAGGCGCAGACCGCGACGGGCACGGTAGACAATCAGGCCGCGGCTTTTCTCAAGCCGGATTCCCACGGCACCGTGGGACGTCTCGGGTCGAAGTTCAAAGGACTGTTCGGCACCTTCGGCGCGGGCCTGGCGAAGGTCGAGCTCTCCACCTACAGTGGTACAATTCGAATCTTGCAGCGCGACTAAGCCCCTCGCGCTTCTTTCGCGTGACAACTACACCTGCTTCGCGCGGCCTTCGACCGCGCGTGTCGATTGTTTCGCTCGCCGGCTTCATGGGTTCCGGCAAGACTACCGTTGGTACGCTCCTCGCGCGGCAGCTCGCGTGGCGCTTTGTCGATCTCGACGAGCGCATCGAAGAGTCTGGCGGCCTCCCCATCCCGCAAATCTTCGAGCGCTTCGGCGAGGCATTCTTCCGCCAGCTCGAAGCGGACCAGCTTCGCGCGGCAATCGGCCGCGCTTGCGAGCTTAAGCAGGGAACGGTCCTGGCGCTCGGTGGCGGCACCTACGCGCAACCCGGCTGCCCCGAGTTTCTGCGCTCGGCCGGTGTCCCCGTTCTTTGGCTCGATGCCCCCATCGAGGTTCTGCTCGCCCGGTGCCTGACCATGACCGGCCGGCCGCTGTTCCGAGACGAGGCCAGTTTCCGCACGCTTCACGCCGAGCGCCTGCCCTCCTACCAGCTTGCCGACCATCGGGTGGAAAGCTCCAGTGAACCCGCCGAAATTGTGGCGCAAATCCTGCGCCTCGGCATTGTTGCTTCTGGAGGAAACCAGACCCATCTAGTGGTTGAGAAACCTCTGTCCTGAGAGACAATACGGCAGGGGGGTAAGCACACCGTGAGCTTCCAAACAGCCTGCATGGGATTAACCCTTGGACTTGTGGCCTGCGCCACTCTCGCCAGTCAGAAAAAAGCCGCGCCAGGCGTCCTGGTCCAAGACAAAGGAAAGTTCACCATTAAACTCGCCGGGCAGACCGTCGGCCACGAAGAGTTCGAGATCGCGCCTGCCGAAGGCGGCTGGCTCGCCAAAGGCTCGTCCGACATCAAGCCGCCCGAAGGCGCTCCCAGCAGAGTCACCGGATCACTCACCTTGCTGTCCAACGGCTCGCCGATCAGCTACGAATGGAAGGCGCAATCGGAAAAGAACAGCGGCGCGCACATCGTCTTTGCCAACGGCGTTGCGCGCATCACTCTTGAGATGCAAGGCGCGCGCCCCTTCCAACAGGATCTCTCTTTTAATTCCCCACTCATCGCCGTGCTCGACAACAATCTTTATTACCAATATGCCGTCCTCGCCCGCATCTACGACTGGTCCAAGGGCGGCGAGCAAACGTTTCCCGTGCTCATCCCTCAGGAATTGACCCCTGGGACGGTAACCGTGCTTTCAACCGGCGCAGCCGCGGCCGATGGCAAGACCTACGAAGGCCTTAAGGTCACTTCTTCGGATCTGGAAATTCTTCTGTTGCTCGATAACAACCATCGCCTGATTCGCCTCGAGGTCCCCGCAGCCAAGGTCTCGGTCATGCGCGAGTAGTCGGGTGGCCGTTTCATCGAAATGCGTCCTTGAAAGCATAACGCGGCGCAACCGGAAGGGTCACGCCGCGGCAAAACTGCTCTGCGTTCGAAGCCGGCGCTACCGCGCCAGCGGCCTTAAAGGGCTAGCTTGCTCTGAGCTGCGAAAGGCCTGCTCGGTGGTGGCCCGAAGGTGGCCGGCTGGCGCAACCGGTAGCCCTGCGGATGCATGTGCGCCGCGCCATTCGAATGGCCCGTCCCGACTGGCCCGCTTACTTGGCCATTCGCCGGCACGGTTTGCGGAAGCCGCGCCGGATTACCGATAGGGCGGAGGTTCGCCGGCGCGGTGTGAACGTGATCGCTGATCGCCTGCAACCTCTTCAGGATCGACTGCCACTGCTCCCAATCCAGTTGCCGCAGGAACGGCCGCAATCCCTGGATGAACGAATCCTCGAGCAGCGCTTCGCCATCCGATTCCGGAATGAAGAAACGGTTCAGCCCCACGTTCAGCGCTTCCGAGATTTTCTCGAGAGTGCCGAGGCTGGGCGTCATTTGCCCGCTTTCGATCCTCGACAGATAGGAGCGCGAGACCTTCGACCGCGACTGCAGTTGGCTCTGGGTCATCGAGCGCGATTCGCGCAATTGGCGAATCCGCTGCCCGATGTTCTCCACGGTTTGCTGGTTGACAAGCTTCTGCGAAGCGGGCTCAGCCGCAGCTTCCTCGGCCGGCTCGGGCGGAGGAATCAGGAACTCCAGGCGCTGAGGTAACGCGCGCACGCAGCGCCGGCAGTTCCCCGTACGCGTTCGGTACTGTACCAGTCCACACGTCTTGCAGCGGATCACTTCCCGGTCCATATCAAGCGTGTTCATCTCGTCTTTGTTTATTTGTGCCGACACCGGTACTCCTTGCTGACGTTTTTTCCGGCGTGCGGGTAGGAGAGGAACGTCGGAACGTTCTCACAGGGGGAAGACAATTACTGGCGCGATGGGAGTATCGTGTGAACCGCATTTTCTTGTCAAGAGTATTTTTGTACTTTTTTTGCGCTACTTCCGTTTCTTTTCCCTTTTTACGCCCTTTTTTCGCTGTCCTTTCGCCCAGTCCCGCCTTCCCCTGTCGCGCTTTCCCGCGCATACTTGCGCGGCTCGTTCCACCCTCCCTTACAGCTTGTGGCTACCTTTTGTGCGGCGCCCCCTCCAGGAAGACGCCAACGCCCCGACTCTCTACGCCTCCCGCGTGACTCCGTTGCCTTCTGGCCCGCGCGATTTGGCCGCTTGGGGCCGCGGGGGTCCGTTCTTCCCCGAGTTAGCGGCCTCCCCTGACCTCGCGAGACCTCGCCCGAGGCACGAATCTCGCCTCGCCGCCGATGCGGTACACTGTTTGGGGAACCGCATGCCAACGCGCAATGACGCCTGGAAACTACTCTGTGAATACACGCAATCGGAATCGCTCCGCAAGCACATGCTCGCCGTGGAAGCCTGCGTTCGCGCCTACGCCCGCAAAAGCGGTGCCGACGAGAACACCTGGGGCCTGGCCGCGCTGCTCCACGACTTCGACTACGAACGCTGGCCCAACCACGAGCACTCTCCCGACCAGGGCCATCCCTCGGAGGGCGCAAAGATCCTGCGCCAGCAGGGCTACCCGGATGAGATTGTCCGCGCCATCCTCTCCCACGCCGATTATTGCAACGTGCCGCGCCAATCCGCACTCGAGCACACGCTTTTTGCCTGCGACGAAATTGCCGGTTTCCTGACGGCCTGCGCGTACGTGCGCCCGTCGAAAAGCATTTTGGATCTGGAGGGCGATTCCGTGAAGCGCCGCATGAAAGACAAGCTCTTTGCCAAGGGCGTCTCCCGTGAGGATGTACGTAAGGGCGCCGAAGAGCTCGGCATCCCTCTCGAAGAACACATCGCTTTCTGCATCGCCGCCATGCGCGAACACGTCGACGCCCTCGGCCTCCGCGGCAGTTTATGAAGCAGTTCCCGCAGATGGTGTTTGCCTCTTTCAGACAGTTCCGCACCTAAAAAGAGCGTTTCGAGCCAGGTCAACAGGGCGACTTGGCTGGACTTTCTGGAGGGAGACTCCCGAGACGGGCCGGAGGCGAAAGCGTCTATCAGGCGCCGTCGTCCAAGAACCCTCGCGAACCGGCCGATTCACGCCAAAGCCAAAATCACGTTACAATTGTCGAGAATGCTTACGCAAATTGCAGGCCATGATCAACCGGCTACCCGGCGTCCGCGCCGCAAGACCTACAGCGTGAAGGTCGGGCACGTCCAGGTGGGCGGCGGCGCGCCCATCGTTGTGCAGTCCATGACCAATACGGACACTGCCGACATCGCATCCACGTTCAAGCAAACCGTCGAACTCGCTGAAGCTGGCTCCGAAATTGTGCGTTGGACGGTGAATGTGCCTGAAGCGGCGGCGGCGGTGCCGGAGATCAAGAAACGCCTGCTCGACGTCGGCTGCCGCGCCCCCATCATCGGCGATTTCCATTACAACGGCCACGTCCTGCTGACCAAGCATCCGGAATGCGCCAAGCAACTCGACAAATACCGCATCAATCCGGGCAATGTCGGCGCCGGGCAGCGCCGCGACGAACAGTTCTCCACCATCTGCAAGGTCGCGCGCGACAACGGCAAACCCGTGCGCATCGGGGTAAACGGCGGCTCGCTCAACCAAGAGCTGGTCATGCGCAAAATGCAGGAAAACACCGATCACAACCTCGGCAAGGATTCCGAACAGATCATCAACGAGTGCCTGGTGATTTCGGCGCTAGAGTCCACGGAGTTAGCCCTCGCATCGGGCCTGCGTTCTGACCAAATCATCATTTCGTGCAAGACTTCGCGGCCCCGCGATCTCATCACCGTGTACCGCGATCTCTCCGCGAAGACCGAGCAGCCCCTGCACCTCGGGCTCACCGAGGCCGGCATGGGCATGAAGGGCCAGATCTGGTCGGCGGCATCGCTGGGCATTTTGCTCTACGAAGGCATCGGCGACACCATTCGCATTTCGCTGACGCCCCGCCCCGGCGGCGACCGCCGCGAAGAGGTGTACGCCGCCTGCGAACTGCTTCAGGCGCTGGGGCTGCGTTCCTTCGCGCCCAGCGTGACCGCCTGCCCGGGTTGCGGCCGCACCACCAGCACCACGTTCCAGGAGCTGGCCGAGCGCATTCAGGGTTACATTCGCGACAGCATGCCCGTCTGGAAAACACGATACGAAGGCGTCGAGAGCATGACGCTCGCCGTGATGGGCTGCATCGTGAACGGTCCGGGCGAATCGAAAGCCGCCAACATCGGCATCAGCCTGCCCGGCACCGGCGAAGCGCCGCGCTGCCCCGTGTACATCGACGGCCAAAGGGACGTCACCCTGGAAGGCACCTACGACGAACTGGCCGCCGCCTTCCAGGCCCTCGTCGACAACTACATCGCCAAAAAGTACCCGCGCAAAACGGTACAAGCCTCGGCTTGAGCTCAAGGGATGCGCGGGCATTGCGGTGTCGAAACGCTCCTCAGTTTCTCGAGCAGCGTGGTTCGCGCCCGCGAATAGGCTTGTCGGTCGTCGAGCAGCTGGTAGGCCCAATGCGCGCCCATGGCGATGGCGTGAACCTCGAACGCCAGCCGGGTGGGGTCCGCTTTCCGATCCACATGGCCGGCTTTTTGCGCTTCGTACACCGCGCGAGTGATCACGCCGATCCATTCGTGCATGATGGCGGCGATGCGATCTCGCACCACCCCGCGCCGGCTATCGAATTCAAACGACGCGGCGCTGAAAAAGCACCCCCCTTTGAAAACGTTTCTCTCCACCAGAGCCAGCCAGAGGTCGATGATCTTCCACAGCCGCGGCAGGCCCTTGCGCGCGGCCATCGCCGGCCGCGTGACCTGTCCGATAAACATCTGTCTCGCTTTTTCGACCGTCGCTAGCTGCAGCTCTTCCTTGGAGCCGAAATGCGCAAACAGCCCGCTTTTGCTCATGCGCAGCTGCTCGGCAAGCGAACCAACGGTGAGCCCTTCGAGGCCCGCGATCGAGGCAATATCCACGGCACGCGCAAGGATGGCTTCGCGCGTGCGCAAGCCACGCCTTTGCTGGCGCGCCACCACTTTTTTCCCTGAGGGGCGGGCGTTGTTCAGCACCGGGAAAATATAACACAGCCAAATAAATAGCACGAACGTTCGTTTGTGTGCTATGCTCGCGGACCGGAGATCCCAAGGCTATGGGTTATCCTTCCGATCGCCGCTTCGCGCTCTCCTTTTTCCTACCCTTGCTCGCGTGGGCGATCCCCGGCGCCGCCCTCGCGCAGGAAATCCCCCTCGAACATTGCGACACCCTCCCCCTGATCGAGGTGAAGGTCGCCGAACACCCGCGCTGGTTCCTGGTCGACACCGCCGCCACCGCCATGTTGAACCTCCAATCGTTTGCCGAAGGCTCCTCGCGCGACATCCGCGTGACCTCCTGGAGCGGTACGCTCTCAACCAACGCTAAGGAAGTCAGCATCGAGGGCCTTGAAATCGGGCGCACCAAAGTCGCAAAACTTGCTTTGCCCGCGATCGACCTTTCCGCCATTGGGAAGGCCTGCGGACGCAAAATCGATGGCATCCTGGGCGCCGATCTTCTCGAGAAGATTGGCGCCACCGTGGATCTGAAGCGCCAGATCCTGCATGTCACCACCGCCGACGAAGTGCACGAAGCGCAACTTGCCTCCGAGATGCAGCGCGACACCGCGCGATGCACCAAAGCGTTCAACGAATCGGACGAAAAGACTTTTTGCGACTGCCTCGATCCCCAAGTCGTTATGTTCACGACCAAGGAGGAACTGTACGGGCGTGAAAAAGTTTCGAGCTATTTCCGCGAGCGCTATTTTCATCAATCTTCCCCCGCGCGGCTCGTGATTCATGAAAGCGCGTTCCACGCCATGGGCGACGCGGTGTGGTATGAGTACGAATTCACCATCGATTCGGCACGCGGCAGGCTGCGCGGACGGGGCGTGGCCATGTGCAAGAAAGCCGCCGGCCGTTGGCGCATGGCAAGCATGCACCATTCCGAAGTGCAGTTCGAGCCGAGCGCGGCTTCCGGAGCAGGCCGCTAAAGCGTCCCGGGAGGAAGACTGGCTCTCGCGTTTGCGGGGACTCTCGTGCGCTTTTCTTACCAGATGCGCCGTGAGGCTCCCTTCTTGAGAACGGGGATATAAGGCGCAGGTTTGGTGTATAGTTCTTTTGTCGCAAGACCTTAGGGCCGGGCAGGCCCGATGTGAAGCCTGCGGAGATGCGGCGCAGCAAGGCCGATCGATGAAACAGGAACCCGCCGAAAGTGCTCTGGTTGAAACCAAACCAGGCTTCGTAGGAATCCTCGCCTTTTTTAAGGGCGGGAGGATGTCAACAAGAACGTAGAACCTACAACTGGGTACAAATGAAAATCAGCCGCGAAGACGTGTTGCGTGTGGCGGAGTTGGCTTATCTGGATTTGAGCGATACCGAGCTCGAGACCTACCGCGCGCAAATTGATGAAATTCTCGAGTACATCGGCAAGCTGAACGAGCTGGACACTTCGAAGGTCGAGCCCATGGCCCAAGTGTTGGCCGAGGACCAGGCCGCCGACGCCACCCTGCGTGAGGACTTGCTCGTGCCTTGTGATGTGGCCGAGGACGTTCTTCGTCACGCACCCGACCCCGAGCCGCCCTATTTTCGCGTTCCGAAAGTGATTGAACGATAGGAGGGGGCGTCGCCTCTTGACTTGGCGCAGCATGCTTCGCCCTTTGCGGCAAAGGTCGGACCTGTACAGGGAGAAACCATTGGCTACCGCTTGGACCATCGAGGGCGTCAAAGAAGCCCTCGCGGCGAAGAAAATCTCCGCTCGCGAGCTGCTGGCGGATTTCTACCGGCGCATCGAAGCAAGAAACCCCGAGTTGAACGCATATTTGGCTCTCACCCCGGAGCGGGCGCGACGCCAAGCCGAGCGAATCGACGCTCTGGTAGCGGCCGGCGGCCCGCTGCCTCCGCTCGCAGGTGTACCCATGGCCATCAAGGACGTCATCAGCACCCGCGGCACGAAAACCACCTGCGGCTCGAAGATTCTCGAAAATTACATTCCCCCGTACGATGCCACCGCTGTCGAACGGCTCGAAGCCGCCGGCGCGGTTCTCCTTGGCAAGACCAATTGCGACGAATTCGCCATGGGCAGCTCGAATGAAAACTCCGCCTACGGTCCGGTCAAAAACCCGCTGGCACCGGACCGAGTACCCGGCGGCTCGAGCGGCGGCTCGGCCGCCGTGGTAGCGGCGGGCCTTGCCGTTGCCTCGCTTGGCACCGATACCGGAGGCTCCATCCGCCAGCCCGGTTCTTTCTGCGGCATTCCCGCCATGATGGGCAGCTACGGCCGCGTTTCGCGCTATGGTCTGATTGCCTTTGCGTCCTCGCTTGACCGGATTGGGCCGCTCGCCAGCAAAGTCCGCGACGTCGCTTCCGTCCTCGAAGTCATCGCCGGGCGCGACCCTCTCGATTCCACGTCGACCACGGCTCCCGTTCCTGACTACGGTGCCGAACTAGGGAAGCCCTTGAAGCGCCCGCGGCTGGGCGTCCCCAAAGAGTACTTCGCCGAAGGCATGGACGCTAATGTCCGCAAAAAAATCGAGGCAGGCATCGCGCTGTTCCGGAAACTCGGCTGCGAACTGGTCGACATCCGTATGCCGCATACCGACTTTGCCATCGCGACCTATTACATCATCGCCACGGCCGAAGCGAGTTCCAACCTGGCACGCTACGACGGCGTACGCTACGGCCTCCGCGTGCCCGACGATTCCCTTCTCGCCATGTATCGCAAGACGCGCGGCGCCGGCTTCGGGCCGGAAGTGAAACGCCGCATTGTCCTCGGCACCTACGTCCTCTCCGCCGGCTACTACGACGCCTACTATTTGAAGGGCCAGAAGGTCCGCACGCTCATCGCCGAGGATTTCCGCGATGCCTTCAGCAAAGCGGACGCGATTCTCACGCCCACTTCGCCCGTACCGCCCTTCCAATTGGGCGAACGCACGAGCGATCCCCTCCAAATGTATCTTGCTGATATATATACAGTTACCGGATCGCTCGCGGGCGTTCCCGGGATTTCCGTACCCTGCGGCAAGATCGACGGCCAATTGCCGGTCGGCCTGCAAATCTTCGGCCCGCCTTTTGGCGAAGCGCGCATCTTGCAACTTGCCCACGCCTTCGAGCAAGCTGGCGGCGCCGAAGTCTAGCTTGGCGAGGGCGGCGCAATTTGTCTTTTCTTCATGCAGAGAAGAACCATGCGCGAATCCCCGTCGAGCGGCTCATTATTCACCGCACCAGCAAGCTCTCGAGAACCACCCGACGCCTCGCCCTTGCTTAAAGAGATTTCATCTGCCGATGCTGCTTGTTGAGGCACGCCTCATCCCGCGCAAAACACCTATCCCGCTCGACCCTAGGTTGCTCTGCGAAAAAGATCCAATGCTCGACCAACTCCGCGGAGTCCGCGCCCGTACCCTGGTTTTCATGGAAGAAACTCTAGGGAAAGACCTGAAAAAATACCACATGCCCCACCCCTTTCTGGGTACGTTGAACGTGTACGAGTGGTTCCAGATGATCGTCTCTCGCCAGATTCGGCACACCAAGCAACTGAAGGAAATTGCCGCACTTCTACCGAAAACTGTAGCAACCTTGCATTAAGTAGAACATTGTTTCCTTCGGGCTTCTTGCTTCGTCTTTCTACCACTCGAAGTTGCGCCGACAAAGCGTACAAAAATGGCCATTTTTCTGCAGCTTAGCAGGAAAGTACTAGCCGGAAGGTTTTTGTGGCCGAAACGGAACGACTATTGCTCTGGTTTCGTAGAAACAAATAGGATGCTTATAGCATCCAAGGAAATGAGAACGAAAATTGGGACCCGAACCTAGGAGCAAGGCCATGGTTACCGTGAAGTCGAGCCAGAAGATTTTCACCGATTCGGAAGTTTCCACTCTGACGGGAATTTGCGTCGAGCATGTCCACAATTTCGCCAAGACGCGCCACTTGGGATTCATTGCCCGGGCCGCCGAAGCCGCCGGGATCAACGCGGATCAGTGGCTCTTTACCCTTTCCGACCTGATGGTCATCGTGACTCTATTCCCGAAGTGCACCCACTAAGGCGGCAACCCAGCTCAACAAAGATCGAGATGTTCATGGCTTTCTGACATGTCCGGAGAGCCCATCGAGGTTCTGCGCCCCACGCTGACCTCCTTCCGAGCGCTGTGCCCCGTTCCCGCTCCTGAGAGCTCTTTTCTTGCGGACGTTGTAGGTTACTTCCTGCCTCCTGGGCCGCCTTTGGGCTCGCCTTAACCCCGTTGCGCAAAGGAAGCGGAGAGGCGTATTCTGCCTCTAGGGGCAAACCGCGTCCGCTCAAATGCATCGCACCACCAAGAGATTCCTTATGAGAGTCCGTTCCATCACTCTTGCAGCATCCTTGGGCGTGCTTTGGGCATGGCCGCTCGCCGGATACGTGTCGCCTTGGGGCAACCTCTCTCCTAAACGGCCATCCGGCACCTCCCTCGAGCCCGAGCCATCCGCTCTCGTTGAAACTCCCGAAATCGATACGCCGCGGATCGAGTCGGCCGATCCGAGCGATGCTCGGCCAGCCCCGTCCCAGTCTCCTGTGCCGCAGAGCCCTGTCCCAAATCAAGCTTCCCAGAATAAAGGCAAGGCCCAAGAAGACGAACACGTCCTTCCGCGGGGCAGTAAGCTCATGTTGAAGGACGGTAGCTACCAGTTGGTGCGCAGCTACAAACGCAACGGGGACCGTGTGCGCTATTACAGCGTCGAGCGAAGCGCCTGGGAAGAGATTCCCGCAGCGATGGTGGATTGGGATGCTACGGCGAAAGCCGCCGCGGCCGAAAAAAGCGCAGAGGAGGCGCTCGCCAAAAAGGTCCACGTCCAGGAAGAAGCCAATCGGATCGACACGGTCATGGACATTGACGCGAGCCTAGAAGTAGCGCCGGGGGTGTTCCTGCCGCCGGGCGAGGGGATGTTCCTGATCGACCGAAAGCGCGTCACGCCACTGGAGCAGGCCGGTGCCGGTATCAGCACGGACAAGAAGCAGTTCCTCAAGCAGGTGCTTTCGCCGATTCCGATTGTGCCGAGCAAGCGAAACGTAGAGATTCCGGGGAGCCACGCCAAGATTCGCGTGTCTGACTCGCATCTGGAGTTTTACCTGCGCGAAGCGCCGCCCGACCCGGATCACACCAGCCCGATCGTGAAGAGCAGCCGGCCGGGAGAGTCCGGGCCGGAAGTCGAGTTGGTGCGCGCCACGGTCAAGGGCAACAAGCGGCAGTTGGAGTCGATTAAGGCCATTTTTGGCGAGCAGGTGGAAGAGAGCCGCAAGACCATGTCGCTCGAACGGTGGGAGATTGCGCCAACCGTTTACCGCTTCACGCTGGGCGAACCGCTTCCCCCAGGCGAGTACGTCCTGGCCGAGATTCTGCCCGATGGCATGAACCTCTTCGTCTGGGACTTCGGCGTGGATCCCGCGTCCGCTGGCAAATCGGCTGCTGCTCCGAACAAGTAAAGCCGCTTCCCCGAGGCCTTCGAACCAAAAGGTGCGTTGGGAGTCAAAAAACGCCTGGCTCGTGGCCCGTGATGGAAGATTCTTGACCCACGCGAAAGAAGAGTCCGCCCGACCGCCGACTGCAACCTGAAGCGTGGCGAGAAACATAGCGAAACAAAGAAACACCGCCTGCTTGCCAGTGGAAGTAAATTGCTTATGATGGAGTTAGGTTTCCAGGCTGTGGTTCGGCTGGCAGCTTCGTCTTGGAAGACAGCCTACCGAGGTGAATGACGTCAGAGGCGAGCTGGTTCCTGGAAAGGTCATTTATGGGAAAAGGGGTTAGGGTCCTGACGCTGCTCATGCTAACTAGCACGGGTGGATCCGCGTCCGCTCAGGAGCTTAACCTAGGACTGCTGCGAGCCGCCAAGGCCGGAGACAACGCGCAAGTCCAAAAGCTGCTGGGGCAGGGCGCGGACCCGAACACGCGGGACAAAGATCGCAGCACGCCGTTGATCTTGATGGCCTCTTTGGGGCTAACCGACGGCGTCGAGGCCTTGCTGAAAAAAGGCGCGTACGTCAACGCCAAGGACAAAACAGGATGGACCGCTCTCATGGGCGCGGCAAGGAAGGGGCATTCGGACACCGTGCGCGCGCTGCTGGAAAAAGGCGCCTACGCAAACGCCAAGGACAACAATGGCTGGACGGCATTAATGAGCGCGGCCGCATCGCCTCGTGCGGAAGCGGTCGAGGCCCTGCTCGAGAAGGGCGCGGAGGTCAACGCCCAGGACAAAACGGGATGGACCGCGCTGATGGGCGCAGCCGGTTCTGGTCAAGCGGAATCTGTGCGTGCGCTGCTTGGCAAAGGAGCAGACCGCAACGCGCGAAACAGCGACGGAAACACGGCCCTTACCGTAGCCAGAAGTCACAACTATTCGGAAATCGTTGCCTTGCTCGAGAACCCATCCGCGTCCACGCCGGCCAGCGCCTCGAAGAGACCAACAGCAGGGCCCGCTTCGCCGGTTGCCACGGCTCCGCGAGAGAGCGCGGCCGGGCATGCACAGCCCGGCACAGCAGTTGCCGTTCCACAACCCGGCGGCGCTGGTTCCGCCCCAGCTACGCCGCCTGCAGCGGTCCCGGGGAGCGGGTCGAGCCTCTCAGGCCAGTTGCTGGCTGCTGCGCAAGAGGGAGACACCGCAGATGTGAAGAGTCTTCTTGCCAAGGGCGCGGATATCAACTCGCGGGGTCCCTACGGGAACACACCGCTGATGGCCGCAGCGCTGACGGGCCACACGGATACGCTGCGGCTGTTGCTGGCAAGAGGCGCAGATGTAAACGCGCGGGGCAACACCGGGAGGACCGCGCTCATGGAAGCGGCGCTGGAAGGCTATGCGGATGCGGTAAAAGTCTTGCTCGACAGTGGCGCGGACGTGAACGGCAAAGATGAAGGGAGATGGACAGCGCTGTTTTGGGCGGCCTTTGCACAGCGCCGCGCGATCGTGCGCATGCTGCTCGAAAAAGGCGCGGACGCAAACGCGAAGAACAAATATGACGACACCCCTTTGATCCGTGCGGCGTATGCGGGGGATACGGAAATGGTGAGGACGCTGCTCGAATTTAAGGCGGAGGTGAATGCCAGGGACAACCTGGGCAGGACCGCCTTGATGGAGGCGGCGCGTCAAGGGCATAGCGATTGCGTTCGTGTGTTGGTAGAAACGGGAGCGGACTCTAAGGCGAAGGATCGCGAGGGGGACACGGCGCTGTCGTTGGCAGAAAAGCAGAAGCATCCTGACGTCATTGCGCTACTGACGAATCCGCTCCCGCCTCGAGAAAACAAGAGTCAGGAAAAGCCGCCAGCGCCCGCAGTGGAAGCCCCGAAACAGGGTGACTCGCCGTCGTCGGCTGGCCCAGCGAACGCGGTTGCGGCTGGGGACAGCCGCGCCCTGGCGCAAGCCTATTTCCGGATTGGGCTGACGATGAAGATGGTCGAGACGCAGTTGCCGCAGCCGAACGATGCGGCTGCCGGCTGGGCGCAAAACATCCAGCAAGACCTAGCAAAGGTGGGGGCGCCTAATGACTTGATTCAACTCGTCTCCGCCACCGAGAACCATTTGAAGATGGCTCCGAGAGAAGCCAACGGCTCGGTTGGCGATCCTATTCGCGTTCTCCGCGAGCACTTGGACAGATTTTGCAACGCCCGCCCACAAGAGAAGTTTTTCTACACCGCGGCGGGGTTTGCGCACCGACTGAACGTGATCGGCGAGAAAATGGGGAAAGCAGAGAAGATCATCCCAAGCGTCGACTTCAGCCGGCACGAGATTCTCCCGCTTGCTACGGCCATGACCGACCAGTGCCTGCAGACGATAGGTTGCAAAGAACTTGCGCTGATCTACTTTTCCGATGCCGCCGCCATCCTCAAAAAACCACAACTCACATCCCAAGAAGGAAGCGCACTCTCCAGAGATGCCAAGGAAATTGAGAAGGCCCTCAGCGGGGAAGCACGCTGACGGTACAAAAAAAAATAGCAGGTGGACATGAGCGCTGACTCTGTGTACCGGCGAGCATCCCGCCGGAATTCCTCATGCAGCCAACAGTCGTATCTTTACCGGCGCGCGGCATTTTCGTACACAGGATCCTCTGTCTTCAGGAGAGCGGTCCCGACGTCCAAGCCTTCGCCTGTCAGTTCTCGACCGTCTTCCTGCGCGGTGGTGCGCTAAAGGCTCATGCGGTCGCTTAGTAGTTAGGACGACCGCCGCCCCGTCCAAGGTTTCTTCGCCATTCGGCGAACATCCCGCTCGGCTGACCCCGACCTGGCGGGGACCTTGCATCCCGGATGCACGTGCGGTCGGAGATCTCGATCGGAGAACGATCGGAGACTTCGAGCTTGCTAGCTTGTCGGAAGGGATGGTTATCTCTTCGGACGGCCGCAGTCGACTGGCCGCGGCTCACTGCCCTGGTCTCCGCCTTACCTGGCTTGCGGTTCCGCCGGTGCGAGGACTTCGCGGAACAGGGCGAGGACTTCCGAGATGCGGAAGGGCTTCTGCAACAAGGAGGGTTCCCCTCGGGCCGGAGCTTCCGGCCCGGAATCGCTCAAGTCGCCGCTCATGTAGACGACAGCGGGCTTCGGCGAACCGGCGGCGGCGAGGATTTGCGCGGCAGCTTCGCGGCCGTCGACAAAAAAGCCGCCCGCGGAGAGATGCACGTCGCAGAGAAGAATGTCGTAAGAGCGGCGCCGCGCATCGCGACCCGGCGTTTGAGCCTCATGAGGCGGGCGCGGGCGCTGGGCCTGGTGAGCAGCAGGCTGGCCATCAGGGGGAAAGCGCTGAAGGAGCGCGAGTGCTTCTTCGACGGTGGCGGCGCAGTCCACGCGGAGCCCCTGCGAGGAGAGGCCTTCGTGCAACAGTTGGCGCAGGCTTTCTTCGTCGTCGAGGACGAGAACGCTGCGGCCTTTGAGGATTTCGACCGAGGGCGCGGCCCCGTTCAGGGAATCCCGAGAAGCTTCCTCGGGAACAGCCGAAGCCCCAAGAGAAGCGGTCTCGGATGGAGCGGAGGGTATCGGCTGCTCCGCAGGCGCGGCCGGAAGGAAAACGGTGAAGGCCGAGCCGCCCGCGGGGAGCGCTTCAGCTTCGATGATCCCGCCATGTTCGCGAATAATGGACATGCAGATACTGAGTCCCAGGCCGGTGCCGCCGCCCGGGCGCTTGGTGGTGTAGAAGGGATCAAAGAGGCGCGGTAGCGATTCGGGGCGGATGCCGACACCGTCATCCTCAAACGCAATGCTGAGGCGGTTGCCGGCGCGGCCGGGGCGAATCTGGACGCGGCCGGACTCGCGAACTTCGCGGATGGCTTGTTCGGCGTTGGTGACCAGGTTGAGAAAAACCTGGATGAGCTGGTTGGCGTCGCCGAGGACGCCGGGAAGGCTGGTATCGGGGCGGAAATCGACTTCGATGTTGTTGCGGCGCAGCGAGTGCTCGTGCAACTGAAGGGTGCGCTCGATCAGATTGTTGAGGTCGAGTAGCTTCTTCTCGGAGGAACCGGGACGCGAGAACTCAAGAAGGTTCTGGACGATGCGCGCGGCGCGGCGCGCTTGGCGATGGGTCAGCTCGAGTTGGCGCTTGAAGGATTCGTCGGCCGGGGCGCGCTCGCGCAGGAGTTCCGTGACGCCGAGGACGGCCGTGAGCGGATTATTCAGTTCGTGTGCGACGCCCGCGAGCATCTGGCCCATGGCGGCAAGCTTTTCCGCCTGAATCAGCTGCTCTTCGAGGCGCTTGATGTCCGTAACGTCGCGGCCGGAGAGGACTACGCCTTCGATGTTGCCGGATTCGTCGGAGAGCGGGCTGAAATTGAATAGAATGCGGCGCCAATCCCCTTGCTTGTGGCGCACGCGGAGCTCCATGGAAGCAAAGGTCTGCTTCCCGGCAAGAATGTCCTTATAGATGGATAAGGCCGCCGGCAAATCCTCCGGATGGGTACGGCCGCCAAACTCCATGTATTGCGCTTCCTCGAGGGAGTAGCCCAGCAGTTCCCTGCATCGCGGGCTGATGAAGGTGTAATGGGAGTCCGCGTCCAGCACGAGGATGAGGTCGGGAAAGTTGTCGACCAGGCGGCGCGCGAATTCCTGCTGTTGATGGAGCCGATGCTCCATCTCGCGCCGTTCGGTGATATCCATGACCGCGCCCTGGTACCGGACGACCTTTCCGCCAGCGTCGCGCACGGCGGTGGCGCTGTTCATGCACACGATCGAGCTTCCATCTTTGCGGAGAAGCGTGATTTCGCGGCCCTGGACCATAGGCTGCGTCTCCACTTGCTGCTGCAGGACCTTGCGTTCGGCGGGATCGACAAGAATCTCGGAGACCTGCCTTTTGAGCAGGTCCTCTTTGGATTCGTAGCCGAGCATGCGGACCAGTGCGGGGTTGGCGTCGAGGATGCGGCCCTCGGGCGTGGTGATGTAGATGCCTTCCCGGAGAGTTTCGAAGAGCTCGGTGAAGCGGGTTTCATTCCGCCGCAGAGCGGAAACGTCGCGCGCGAGAATGGTGATGCCGCTGACGGTATCGCCGCGCAGCATGGCGTGAGCGACACAATCGAAATAAAACGGAGACGATTGATTCTTCAGGCGTACCTGAACGACACCGGTCCAATGACGGCGTTCCTCGAAACCGGCCATGGCGCGCCTGGCGAGATTTTCTTCTTGTTCCGTGCCGGGCTGAACAAATTCGGCGAGCGGACGGCCGATAATCTCCTGGAAAGGCGTCTCGACGAGATCGCAGAACATGCTGTTGACGGCGCGAATCCGCCCGTCGATGCTAACCGCCATCAGGATGTCATCGAAGGAGTCGATCAAATCGCGGTAGCCCTGCTGAGAACGGGAGACGATGTCAAAGAGCTGGTCCAACTGTTTGTCGCTGGGGGGCTCGGCGTCGCGCTCCTCGAGGCCGCGCAAGAGACCGCGCAGTTCGGAAATCTCGCCGGTCTTCTTCCGCAGGTAAGCCGTGAAAAGCACGACCAGCAGAACCAGACCGATGGGCAGCGCCTCAAACCGGAGGGCCAGCGTGCGAATGGTACTCCACGAAGTCCAGGCGTAAGCGAGAACCAACAGAAACAGAATCAGGAAGGTGAGCCGCCAAAGCTCATTCTGGCGCTTCTCGAAGCGTGCAAAGTTCGAAGCCAGTAGAGAACGGCGGGCGTTCTCGGAGGGCACTCGAGCCTTACTGCGTTGCATGTTTTGGTCTTGGTCGTTCATCAAAAAGAGACCGCGGCCGCATGGATCAGCCAAAGCCTGCCGGTGATGCGCGCCCTGTCCATTGTAGGAACCTCACCTGCAATTCCGCAATGAGGGCTAAGTGTAGGAGTTCCCGGAAGATAACTGCACCAGGAGACCGAAACAGCAGCGGAGCCCGGGGTCGGGCCCCGCCTGAATCTAGCCGAACTTTGTTCTGGTCAGGTTTCACGCAAAGCCGCATCGCCAGGGGAGAGGCTAGCCCTCGGTAGCGGCGTCGGCTTCGGCGTCCTTCTGGAGAAAGTCGAGCGCCGCCGCTTCTTCGGCGGTGAGCTCGGCGGCTTCCGGAATTTCCTCGACCGGAGCGGGAGCGGGCATTTCGGTCAGCAACTGGATGTTGCGGTAATGCTCGAGGCCGGTACCGGCGGGAATGAGGCGGCCCATAATGACGTTTTCCTTGAGACCGCGGAGATAGTCCACCTTCCCGGCGACGGCAGCTTCGGTAAGCACGCGCGTGGTTTCCTGGAAGCTGGCCGCGGAGATGAACGAATCGGTCGAGAGCGACGCCTTGGTGATGCCCAAAAGCAGCGGCCTGCCGGTAGCGGGACGGCCGCCGCGCTTGATGGCTTCGTCGTTCTCCTCGCGGAAGCGGAATTTATCCACTTGCTCTTCGAGGAGGAAGTTGGTATCGCCGACGTCTTCGACCTTGACCCAGCGCATCATCTGGCGTGCGATCACCTCGATGTGCTTGTCGTTGATGTTCACGCCCTGGAGCCGGTAAACCTCCTGAATAGCGTTGACCAAATAAGCTTGGGTGAACTTCTCGCCAAGAACCGCAAGAAGGTCATGGAGGTTGAGCGGCCCGTCGATGAGGGCCTCGCCGGCCTTGACGTGGTCGCCTTCCTGAACGTTGATGTGCACGCCGCGCGGGATGGCGTATTCCTTGGTGGTTTTACCGTCTTCGCTCTCCACGTGGATCTTGCGCATACCCTTGGCGATCTCGCCGTAACGGACCGAGCCATCGATTTCGCTGATGACCGCGGGGTCCTTCGGTTTGCGGGTCTCGAAGAGCTCGACAACGCGCGGGAGACCGCCGGTAATGTCCTTGGTCTTGGTGGTTTCGCGCGGAATCTTCGCGAGCACGTCGCCGGCCTGGACATCGTCGCCGTCCCGGACCATCAAGTGCGCGCGGGAAGGCATGAGGTACTTCTTGCGGACCTTCCCGGACGGGTCACGAATGAGAATCGCCGGCTGATGCTTTTCATCGCCGGGGGGCAGAGTCACAACGTCCTGCGAGAGACCGGTGACTTCGTCCACCTGCTCTTCGATGGTAACGCCGGTCTTCAGGTCGTCGAACTTCACCGTGCCGGCGGTCTCCGTCAGAATCGAGAAGGTAAAGGGATCCCACTCGGCGAGAATCTGGCCGTGAGTGACGTGTTCGCCGTCCTGAACGCGGAGGCGCGCGCCGTAGACAACGTGGTAGCGCTCCTTCTCACGGCTCTTCTCATCGACGATGGCGATGAGGCCGGAACGGTTCATGGCGATGAGCGTGCCGCCACGACCCTCGACGTGTTTCAGGTCGACGAATTTGACCACCCCGTTGTTGCGGGCTTCGAGCGTGGAGCGCTCGGAGACGCGCGTGGCGGTTCCGCCGATGTGGAACGTGCGCATGGTGAGCTGCGTGCCGGGTTCGCCGATGGACTGTGCGGCGATGACGCCGACGGCTTCGCCGAGCTCGACCATGCGGCCGGTGGCCAGGTTGCGGCCATAGCACAGCGCGCACACGCCGCGCCGCGATTCGCAAGTGAGCACGGAACGGATGCGCACGCGGTCGATACCGGCGCCCTGGATGGCGTTGGCGAGCTCTTCGTTGATTTCCTGGTTCACGTCGACGATGACGTTGCCCTCGAAGTCTTTGATTTTGTCCAAGGAAACGCGGCCCACGACGCGGTCACGGAGCGGCTCGACTTCCACGCCCGCTTCGACAATGGGCTCGACGTAAATGCCGTCCGTGGTGCCGCAGTCGTATTCGTTGATGATTACATCCTGCGCGACGTCGACGAGGCGGCGCGTGAGGTAGCCGGAGTCAGCGGTCTTCAGCGCCGTGTCAGCGAGGCCTTTGCGCGCGCCGTGCGTGGAGATGAAGTATTCCAACACGGTCAGGCCTTCGCGGAAGTTGGAAGTGATGGGCGTCTCGATGACTTCGCCGGAAGGCTTGGCCATCAGACCGCGCATTCCGGACAGCTGGCGAATTTGCTGTTTGGAACCGCGCGCGCCGGAGTCGGCCATGACGTAAACCGGGTTGATGTTGCCCTCCTTGTCCTGGCCTTCGAGCGCCTTAAACATTTCGTCGGCAACTTTTTCGGTGACGTCGCCCCAGATGGCGATGACTTTGTTGTAGCGTTCGCCGTTGGTGATGGCGCCGTCCAGATATTGCTGCTGAACCTTGACGCCTTCCTTTTCCGCGGTGTCCACGAGCTTGTACTTGTCGCCGGGGATGAACATGTCGTCGATGCCAATGGAGATCCCCGACCGCGTGGCGTAGGTGAAGCCCAGCGCCTTGAGGTGGTCGAGCAGAACAACCGTGTCGGTCAGGCCAAAGCGCAAGTAGGCGTAATAGACCAACTGCTGAACGCCCTTTTTCTTTAGAAGCCCGTTCACAAACGGGAATTTCTCGGGCAAATGGGAATTGAAGATGACGCGGCCGACGGTGGTCTGGATGAACTGGCGCTCCATCTTCACCGGCTCGGTGTGCGTCACATCCTGGTTGTCGTAGGCGGTGGTGAGGTCGATGACTTCACCGGTGTACCGCAAGCGAATCGGCGTAAGCAGCTCGACTTCGCCAGCTTCCAGCGCAAGGATGACGTCCTCGGTGGAACCGAAAACGCGGCCTTCACCCTTGGCGCCGGGCTTGCTCTTGGTCAGGTAATAGATGCCCAACACCATGTCCTGCGACGGCACGGCCAGAGGCAAGCCGTGCGCGGGAGAAAGAATGTTGCGCGAGCTGAGCATCAGCACCGACGCTTCGACCTGCGATTCGGGCGACAGCGGAATGTGCACGGCCATCTGGTCGCCGTCAAAGTCGGCATTGAACGCGGTGCACACCAGCGGGTGAATGCGGATGGCTTTGCCTTCGACGAGCGTCGGCTCGAAGGCCTGAATGCCGAGGCGATGCAGCGTCGGAGCGCGGTTCAGCAGAACCGGATGCTCGCGAATGACGTCTTCCAGGATGTCCCAGACCACCGATTCCTGCTGCTCCACCATTTCCTTGGCTTGCTTGATGGTGGTGCAGTGGCCCTGGGCCTCCAGCTTGTGATAGATGAAGGGTTTGAATAGCTCGAGGGCCATTTTCTTCGGCAAACCGCACTGATTGAGCTTGAGCTCCGGACCAACCACGATGACCGAGCGGCCGGAATAGTCCACGCGCTTGCCAAGCAGGTTCTGGCGGAAGCGACCCTGCTTGCCCTTGAGGGTATCCGACAGCGACTTGAGCGGCCGGTTGTTGGTGCCGCGCAGGACGCGGCCGCGGCGGCCATTGTCAAACAGCGCGTCGACGGCTTCCTGGAGCATGCGCTTTTCGTTGCGCACAATGACGTCCGGGGCGTGCAACTCCATGAGCTTCTTCAAGCGGTTGTTGCGGTTGATGACGCGGCGATACAGATCGTTGAGGTCGGAAGTGGCGAAGCGTCCGCCGTCCAGAGGCACCAGGGGGCGCAGTTCCGGCGGCAGCACCGGGATGACGTCAAGAATCATCCACTCGGGCTTGTTGCCGCTCTTGCGGAAAGCTTCGAGCACCTTCAGGCGCTTGGCGTACTTAATGCGCTTCTGGAGCGAGGGGTCGGCCTTCATTTTGTCGCGGAGTTCATCGGCCAGCTTGTCGACTTCGACGCGGCGGAGCAGTTCCTTGATGGCTTCCGCGCCCATCTTGGCGGTGAACTGGCCGGGATATTCCTTCTGGAGTTCGCGGTATTTTTCTTCCGGCAGAACTTCACGCTCGCGAAGAATGGCGACTTCAGCGGGATCCACGACGACGAACGCCTCAAAGTAGAGGATGCGTTCGAGGTCGCGCATGGAAATGTCCAGCAAGTAGCCGATGCGGCTCGGCAGGCCCTTGAAGAACCACACGTGCGAGCAGGGCGACGCCAGCTCGATGTGGCCGAGGCGCTCACGGCGGACCTTGCTGAGCGTGACCTCCACGCCGCACTTGTCGCAAATCACTCCGCGGTGCTTCATGCGCTTGTACTTACCGCACAGACACTCCCAGTCGGTGACGGGGCCAAAAATCTTCGCGCAAAACAACCCGTCACGCTCGGGCTTAAACGTGCGGTAGTTGATGGTCTCGGGCTTGGTGACTTCGCCGTGGGACCACGAGCGAATTTTTTCCGGACTTGCCAGACTGATGCGGATGGAATCGAAATCAGCAATCAGGCTGGCGCGATCATAAGGGCTGCTGCGATACAAGGTTGTTTCCTCCCTCCCTGACTTTCATCAGGGCCGCGGCCGGATGTTCTGAATTCTTGGAACATCCGACCGGCTCCAGAAAGTTGAAAAACCAGAACCACAACATCGAGACGCTTGGCCGGGCTGCGGCAGGAGCATGCTCCTGCCGTCCCAGGCTCTAGTCGGCGGCTTTTTCCACCGGCGGCTTTTGTCGCTTCATCAACTCGACATCCAAGCACAGCGACTGCAGTTCGCGCACAAGCACGTTGAACGACTCCGGCACGCCCGGTTCGATGCCCGGCTCGCCCTTGACGATGGCCTCGTAAATCTTGGCGCGGCCGTAAACGTCGTCGGACTTCGCCGTGAGCAGCTCCTGCAAGATGTGGGCGGCGCCGTAAGCTTCGAGCGCCCACACTTCCATTTCGCCGAAACGCTGGCCACCGAACTGGGCCTTGCCGCCGAGAGGCTGCTGCGTGATCAGCGAGTACGGGCCGATGGAGCGCGCGTGAATCTTGTCGTCGACCAGATGCGACAGCTTCAGCATGTAGATGTAGCCGACCGTGACCGGCTGATCGAACTGGTCTCCGGTCATGCCGTCGAAAAGGTTGATCTTGCCGAGGTTCGGCAAGCCGGCGACTTCGAGCAAGTGCCGGATTTCCGGTTCGCGCGCGCCGTCAAACACCGGAGTGGCGAAGGGGATGCCGTCGCGGAAGCCCTCGGCGTATTCGATCAACTGGTCGTCTTCGAGTTTCGCGAGTGATTTCCAGATGGCCGTCTCGCCAAAAACTTCCCTGAACCAGCGGCGCAACGCCTCGGCTTTGACTTCCTTGCTGAACAGGCGCTTCAGGCTGTTGCCCAACTCCTTGGAGGCCCAGCCAAGGTGGGTCTCGAGAATCTGTCCGACGTTCATACGCGAAGGAACGCCGAGCGGGTTCAAGACGATCTCGACCGGAGTGCCGTCCGGCAGATAGGGCATATCTTCCTGCGGGACGATGCGCGCGATGACGCCCTTGTTGCCGTGGCGGCCGGCCATTTTGTCGCCGATGGAAAGCTTGCGCTTCATGGCGATGTAGACCTTGACCAGCTTGATCACCCCCGGGGGCAGTTCGTCGCCCTTCTTGAGCTTCTCCTTGCGCTCTTCGGTGATCTTGCGCAGCACGTCGATTTGGCGCGAAGTCATCTCCTCAATTTCCTCGATCTTTTCGATCAGGAGCGGATCCTTTTCGTTGAGCTTCAGGCGCTTGAGGTTGCGCGTGGAGATTTTCTCGATGATCTCTCGCGTCAGCTCGGTGCCCTTGGTTAGCAGGCGCTTGTTGGTTTTTTCGTCGTGCAGGTCGGCTTGCAAAACCTTGCCGCCCAGCAGGTCGGACAGGCGCTTGAGGCGCTCGTCGGTAAGGATGCGGATTTCGTCGGCCAGGTTCTTCTCCAGCTTGAAGACCTGGTTGGCTTCGATGGCCTTGTGGCGCTCGTCCTTTTCCCCGCCCTTGCGGGTGAAGATCTTGACGTCCACGATGGTGCCTTCGATGCCCGGCGGACAGTAGAGCGAGGCGTCGCGCACGTCGCCGGCTTTCTCGCCGAAGATGGCGCGCAGCAGTTTTTCTTCCGGAGTGAGCGTGGTCTCGCCCTTGGGCGTGACCTTGCCGACGAGAATGTCGCCCGGCTTGATGACCGCGCCGATGCGGATGACGCCGCTTTCGTCGAGGTTGCGCAGGAACGATTCGCCGATGTTGGGAATGTCGCGCGTGACTTCCTCGGGACCGAGCTTCGTGTCGCGCGCTTCGATTTCGTACTCCTCGATGTGGATCGAAGTGTAGTAGTCGTCCTTTACCAGCTTTTCGCTGACGAGGATGGCGTCTTCGAAGTTGTATCCGCGCCACGGCAGGAAGGCCACGAGCACGTTGCGTCCCAGGGCCAGTTCGCCGCGGTCCGTGCATGGACCATCGGCAAGAACCTGGCCTTTCCTTACGCGGTCGCCCACCCTCACCAGCGGCTTTTGATTGATGCAGGTGTTCTGGTTGGAGCGCTTGAACTTGATGAGCTGATAGATGTCCGCGCCCACTTCGCGGCTCAAAACGCCGGAGTGGTCGGATTCGACGCGCACGATGATACGTTCGGAGTCGACCTGATCCACCACGCCATCGCGCTTGCACAGCACGACCGCGCCGGAGTCGCGCGCGGTGACGCGCTCCATCCCCGTGCCGACCAGCGGGGCCTCGCCCTTGATGAGCGGCACGGCCTGCCGCTGCATGTTCGAACCCATCAGCGCGCGGTTGGCGTCGTCGTTCTCGAGGAACGGAATCAAGCTGGCGGCCACGGAGACGAGCTGCTTCGGCGAAACGTCCACGTAGTCCACTTCGTCGCGGTTTTTGAGCACGAAGTTGCCGGCCTGCCGGCAGTTGACCAGTTCGGTCGTGATGCGCTGCTTTTCGTCGAGAGCCACATTGGCCTGCGCAATGACGTACTTGTCTTCTTCCCAGGCGGAGAGATAGAAGCAATACGGCTCGTAGACCACCTTGCGGCGCTTCAGTTCTTCGTTGAGCTCTTCGACTTTGTCGCGCTCGACGATGTCGCCGGCTTTGAATTCGCTGTCGCCGGCGTTGACGATGTGCACGTAGTCGATGATGCGGCCGCCCTTGACCTTGCGGTAGGGCGATTCGATGAAGCCGTAGTCATTGATGCGCGCAAAGCAGCTCAACGAGCTGATCAGTCCGATGTTCGGACCTTCCGGCGTTTCAATCGGGCAGATGCGGCCGTAGTGCGTCGGGTGCACGTCGCGGACTTCGAATCCGGCGCGTTCGCGCGACAGACCGCCGGGCCCGAGGGCCGAAAGGCGCCGCTTGTGCGTGATTTCGCTGAGCGGGTTGGTCTGATCCATGAACTGGCTGAGCTGCGACGAGCCGAAGAACTCGCGGATCGCGGCCATGACCGGCTTGGCGTTCACCAGGTCGTGCGGCATGGCCGTGGACATTTCCTGGTACACACTCATCTTTTCCTTGATGGCGCGCTCCATCCGGACCAGGCCGATGCGGAACTGGTTCTCGAGCAACTCTCCGACCGCGCGGACGCGGCGGTTGCCAAGATGGTCGATATCGTCGACCAATCCGATATTCTTGCGCAGCTTGAACAGGTACTTGATGGCCGCGACAAAATCCGGCGAATCCAGCGTGCGGTTGTCAAGCGGCGTGTCCAGCCCCATTTTGATGTTGAATTTCAGGCGGCCGACGCGGCTGAAATCGTACTTGCGCGGGTCGAAGAACATGCCGCGGAAAAGGTTGGTGGCGGTTTCGAGCGTCGGCGGATCGCCGGGACGCAGCTTGCGATAGATTTCGATGAGCGCTTCTTTCGAGGTGCGAATGGCATCTTTGTCGAGCGTGCGCGAGAGCACCACGCCGATATCGTCGCGGTCCGGGAAAAACACATCGACTTCGGTGATGCCCGATTCGGCGAAGGCTTGCCAAAGGTCCGCGGTCAGCGGCTTATTGGCTTCGAGCATGATTTCGCCGGTCTGCCGGTTGACCACGTCGGCGACGCTGTACGCGCCTTCAAGGTCGGTCAGCGAAGCGCGTACCTGGGAAATCTTCGCTTTGATCAATTCCTTGAACAGGGTTTCGGTGATGCGCTTGTGGGCGCCGACAATCACCTCGTCGGACTTGGGATTGCGGATTTCGTGAGCCAGCTTGCGGTCGACGATGCCCGGCGAAACGTTCCAGAACAGCTCCTTATCGCGCAGCGAGATGCGCTCCACCTGGTAGAACGTGCGCAGGATCTCTTCGTTGGACTTCATGCCCAGCGCGCGCAGGAAAATGGAGCCGAGGAATTTGCGTTTGCGGTCAATGCGCACGTAGAGAATGTTCTTGGTGTCGTACTCGAATTCCACCCACGACCCGCGGTAGGGAATGATTTTTCCGAGGAAGTAGGTGCGGTTGTTGGCGCTCTCGAAAAACACGCCCGGCGAACGATGCAACTGGGAAACGATGACGCGTTCCGTGCCGTTGATGACGAACGTGCCATTCTCGGTCATCAGCGGAATATCCCCATAGAAAACTTCCTGCTCCTTGATGTCGCGGATGGTTTTCGCGCCGGAATCGGGATCCTTGTCGTAAATGGTCAGGCGAATGGTGACCCGCAGAGGCGCGGAGTAGGTCATGCCGCGCTCCTGACACTCGTTCACGTCATACTTCAACTGCATGGCCACGGGATCGCCGCACTTGTTGCAGAACGTCGGCGTGTTCTTGTTGAAGGTGCCGCACTTGTGGCAGATGACGTCACCGGTCTGATAGGGGTTCGTGACGACCGAAGCTCCGCAGTTGCGGCAGGTGGCGCGCAAGTGGTGCAGACCCTTCAGGTTGCCGCACTTGCACTCCCAGTTGCCGATCGAGTAGTCCACGAACTCGAGCTGCGACATTTCGCGGAAATCCTTGATGGGAAACACCGACGTAAACACCGACTGCAGCCCGCCGTCCTCGCGCTCGCTCGGCAGCAGGTCCATCTGCAGGAAGCGCTGGTAGGACTTCATCTGGACTTCAATCAGGTTGGGGATTTGGATCGACCCCTGGATTTTCGCGAAATCCAGCCGCTGATGTTCCCTGGCGTACTGATTGCTATTCGGCATCTGTGATCTACCTCATCCCTTTCGGGCAACGTGCGGAAATACTCGAAGCAGACACGTAGCCGCCGCGCTTGAAGACTTGCCCGAAGTCATCGCGCAGACGGCTACAGGCGTTCCCTTGGGAACGCTTGGTGTTGTGAAAATGCCCACCTTCAACGTGCGTAGCTGATGCCCTCTGGCGCGGCCCCTCGCCCGAAAAGCCGCGCCGGTCCGGAAACTCGAATCGAAGGCGAAACCGAAAATTACTTGATCTCCACCTTGGCGCCGGCCTCCTCGAACTTCTTCTTGATCGCCGCGGCTTCGTCCTTGTTCACGCCTTCCTTGACGGTCTTGGGCGCGCCGTCCACCAAGTCCTTGGCTTCTTTCAGGCCGAGACTGGTGACTTCGCGGACCGCCTTGATGACGTTAATCTTGTTTCCGCCAACTTCGGTGAGCACGACGGTGAATTCCGTCTTCTCTTCGGCCGGTGCCGCGCCGCCGCCCGCCGCTGCCCCGCCGCCCGCCGCGACTACGGTTGCCGCCGCCGCGGAGACGCCGAAGGCTTCTTCCATCCTCTTCACCAGTTCGGACGCCTCGAGCAACGTCAGCCCCTTGATTTCCTCCAGGATCGTGTCGACTTTCGCCATGACTCTTTTCTCTCCTCTCAAATCTATAAATTGAACTTACTCAGGCCGCGGGGGCAGGCGCCGCGCCGCCTCCGCCGGACCCGAACTTGTTGGCCTTGATGGCCTCATTGACGGTTACCGCGAGGTTGCGCGGCAACGCGTTGAGCGCCACGGCAATACGCTGGGCCGGAGCGTTCAGCAGGAACATGATCTTACTGATGAGCTCGTCCCTCGACGGCAGGTTCGCAAGCTGCTTGATGTCCGCGATGGACACGACGCGACCTTCCACCACGCCAGCCTTGAACTGAAACGCCGGAACGTCCTTGGCAATCTTGGTGATCGCTTTCGCCAGCGCCACCGGATCGGTTTCGGTGTAAGCGATCGAATTCGTGCCGCGCAAGTTCTTCAGCAGATTTTCGGCGGGCGTTCCCGCCCCGGCGCGCTCCGCCAGGGTGTTCTTTACGACTCTGTATTTGCCGCCCGCGGCCTGCACCGCGCGGCGGAGCTTGGTGTCCTCGTCCACCTTGATACCCTGAAAGGTGGTGAGAATCACGGTCGAGACTTTGGCCAGCTCCGACTTCAGCCTGTCGAGGTCTGCTTGTTTTTCGCTGCGCTTTTTCATGAATTCGTTCCGCTGCGCTCCGGCGCCCATCAGGCGGCTGCTGCCAGCGCCTCCGCTTCGGCCAAGTCGATGGTGATGCCCGGCCCCATCGTCGAGGTCAGTGTGATTTTCTTGACGTACTTGCCCTTGGCAGCGGCCGGCTTGGCCTTGACCACGGCTTCGAGAACCGCGTGAGCGTTGCCCACCAGCTTGGGCGCGTCAAACTGAATCTTGCCGATCGCGCAATGCACGATTCCGGCTTTGTCCACGCGGAACTCCACTTTGCCGGCTTTGACTTCCTTGATGGCCTTGGCCACTTCAAAAGTGACCGTGCCGGTCTTGGGATTGGGCATCAGGCCGCGTGGTCCGAGCACTTTGCCGAGCTTTCCGGCCGAGCGCATCATGTCCGGTGTGGCAATCACGGCGTCAAAATCCGTCCAGCCCTCCATGATTTTTTGCACCACGTCTTCGCCGCCAACAAAGTCCGCGCCAGCTTCCTGTGCTTCGCGCACCTTTTCGCCGCCCGCTATGACCAACACGCGCACGGTCTTGCCGAGCCCGTTTGGCAGGCCCACGGTTCCGCGCACCACCTGGTCGGAATGCTTCGGATCCACTCCCAGATTGATGGCCAGTTCCACGGTTTCGTTGAACTTCGTGTGATGCAGCTTCTTCAAAAGTTCGGCGGCTTCGCCGAGCTTGTAGGAACGCGCCTCCACTTGCTTGCGCGCATTCTCCACGTGCTTCCCTGACTTCCTCATTCGCTACCTCGGTCGGCCTCTTGGCGCCCGGAACCTCTTAGGCTTCCACAACTTCCAGACCCATGTTGCGCGCCGTGCCCATCACGGTGCGCATCGCAGATTCCAGATTGGTGGTGTTGAGGTCGACAAGCTTGATCTTGGCAATCTCTTCGACTTGCTTCCTGGTCACTTTGCCGACTTTGTTGCGGTTCGGCTCCGCGGAACCCTTGGCGATGTTGGCGGCGCGCTTGAGCAGCACGGAGGCCGGCGGGGTCTTCAAAATGAAAGTAAAGGTGCGGTCGGTGTACACCGTCACCAGCACCGGGAAGATCATCCCGTCCGGCTCTTTGGCGGTCTTGGCGTTGAACTGCTTGCAGAAATCCATGATGTTCAGACCGTGCGGGCCGAGCGCCGTGCCCACCGGCGGCGCGGGCGTAGCTTTCCCCGCTGGCAGTTGCAACTTGATCGTCGTCTGAATCTTCTTTGCCATGTCCCCATCCCTCTTTCGTTTGCTGCTCGCTCGGGCTTACCCCAGCTTTTCCACGCTCGCGAAATCCAGTTCCACCGGCGTGGAGCGGCCAAAAATCGTAACCGAAACTTTCAATCGGCTGTGGTCGTTGTCGATCTCCTCGACGCTGCCGTTGAAATTCGCGAACGGCCCGTCGACGATGCGCACTTGCTCGTTGCGCTCGAAGACCACCTTCGGCTTGGGCCGGTCGGTCGGAACGTGGACGCGGTTGATGATGGCGTCGACCTCCGCATCGCTCAGCGGCGACGGCGAGATGGCCGACCCGACGAAACCCGTCACGCGTGGCGTCGAGCGCACGATGTGCCAGGTGTTATCGTCGAGGTCCATCTCTACCAGCACGTAGCCGGGATAGGACATCCGCGGCGAAACCACTTTCTTGCCGCCGCGGACTTCGACGAACTCCTCCATGGGGATCATCACGCGGCCGATCTTGTCCTGGAGGTTGAAGGCCGCCACGCGGCTCTCCAGGCTCTCTTTGACCTTTCTTTCAAAGCCCGAGTAGGTATGGATGATGTACCACTGCATTCCCATCGGTTGCTTTTCCCCTTCACACACCGAACTTCTTAAAAATGGCCTGCACCGCGCGGTTCACTCCCAAGTCCACCAACCACAAAAAAACTCCAAAAAAGGCCACGGTAACCAGCACCACCCAGGTGGTTGACACCACATCCTCGCGCGTTGGCCAGGTGATCTGCTTCAACTCCAAGCGCGTGTCGTGGAGGAATTCCTTGGTCTCCGCGAGCGTGCGTGAGATCTTTTCACCAAGGCCCGCCGCCGCTCCGGTGATGGCGTTGCCTTCGCCGTTTTTGACTTTTACTGCCTGCGTAGCCATCTTTCCCTCGATTACTTCCTGCGGAAGCTCTGGGCTGTCGCTTGTTCCTGCTCGCCCCGTTTCCTACAAGGAACGCTCAACTCTGGCAGGGGAGGAGGGATTCGAACCCCCATACCCGGTTTTGGAGACCGGAGTCCTGACCGTTGGACGACTCCCCTAAATTCAAATCCGGTCTGCCCCGGAAACCCTCCCAAACAAAAACTATTTCACTTCCTTGTGCGCCGTCTGCTTGCGGCACGTATTGCAGAATTTCTTCGTTTCCAGACGCTCGCTGTGCTTCTTCTTGTTTTTGGTCGTGGTGTAGTTGCGGTTCTTGCATTCCCCGCACTGCAATGTGATGGTTTCGCGCATTTCTTGCTCCTAAGCATTCGCCGATTTCGCCTGATCGCTCAGGTCCAGCAACCGGCGCACTACCGATTCCGTAAAAGGCCACACCTGCGTCTGTTCCCAGCGATGATTCTCCTGGTCATAGCGGCACCATCCGCCCGGCCATCGTCCAAGCCGCTCTTCGGCATTGCTGAGCGCTTCCTGTATTTTGACCCCCCATACAAGGTCGCGCTCGGTGTCCGGGCCCAGTTCCTTCGGGCTCGAGATGGTAAACCGGAGAAACCGATGGCCCTTCCAAACCTGCAGGCCTTCCCCGTGCAACCCCTCCGGCATGATCTTTACTTTCAGCCCCCACGCCTGCCCCCAGCTCTTCAACTGTCCGCCAAGGGCCTTCAAATCGTCCCGCATTAGCAAATAGTTGTGCTGCTCCTGCTTTTTCATAGCGACTGCTCCCCGTTCTCCGCGACGCTCCCTGGGCTAGGGTAGGGGCAACCGCTTGACGTTCCTACTCGAGGATTTCGGTGACGGCGCCGGCGCCGACGGTGTGGCCGCCTTCGCGTATCGCGAAGCGCAAGCCTTTCTCGAGAGCCACCGGCGTGATCATGCTGACTTCGCAGCTCACGTTGTCGCC
>Ga0209350_1000023_pt1 | contig 101423 bp, 88 predicted proteins | sample GraSoi013_2_20cm_2_FD_185822 | JGI IMG/M metagenome (GOLD analysis project Ga0209350, IMG submission 185822) | Grasslands soil microbial communities from the Angelo Coastal Reserve, California, USA - Sample 09_27_2013_2_20cm (SPAdes) (version 2) | ecosystem: Environmental > Terrestrial > Soil >...
CCGGTCGCATTTTTCGACCCTCCCTCACTCCTATGAAAATAGCTGCCTATCGCGTTGAAAACAAAGCATAGGTGCCTGGGTCCATTTTCATCCTTCGTTGTGGCTCTCCGAGAGCCATGAGTTACTCCTATGAAAATAGCCGCGTATCTCATTGAAAAGATTGGCTCAACAGTGAGCGGCTATTTTCATCCTTCGTTGTGGCTCTCCGAGAGCCATGGGTTACTCGTACCGGAGGGCGACAAGTGGATCGACGTGCGTGGCGCGGCGGGCAGGCAGCAAGCACGCGACCAAGCCGACTGCGACAACGATGACCACCACGATGCTGAAAGTCAACGGATCCGTAGCGGAGACGCCCCAGATTTGGCTGGCCAGCAAGCGCGTCAGAGCAAAGCTGCTCACCAAGCCGAGGAGAATGCCGGCGGCGATCAGGCGCATGCCTTTGCGCAAAACCATTTGGAGAACGTTGCTCTGCTGCGCGCCGAGGGCGATGCGAATGCCGATTTCGTGCGTTTGGAGCGACACGGTGTAAGCCATGACGCTAAAGACGCCGATGACCACGAGCAGCAAGCCGATCCCGGCGAACGCACCGAGCGAAGCCACGCCAAACCGAGGCTGGGCGTAGGAGAACCTTTCGAGATAGCTTTCGAGCGAGCCGGTGTCCGCGAGCGCGACGTTGCGATCGACGGACCAGATTTCCTTGCGAACGCTATTGAGGAGCGAGCCGGGATCGACGGCGGTCCGGACGAGGATGCCGCGGTCACCAAAGCCGGAGACCGTGTAGGGGAAAAAAGCCTCGGGCATGATGGGCTCCTGCAAGCCGCGGTTCTTGGCGTCCGAGACGATGCCGATAATTTCAAAGTAGAGGCCATGGGGCGTTTCCGGGATTTGATCGAGGATTTTAAAACTGATTTTCTGTCCGATGGGATCGTCCTTGCCGAAGAAATCGCGCGCGAGCGTCTGATTGATGACCGACACGGGCCGCGCGGATTCGATGTCGTTTTCGGAAAGCAGCGTGCCGCGCAATAAGCGGCGGTCCATGACTTGGAAGTAGGTATCGCTGCAAGCCTCGAAAGTGACGTTCCACTCTTCGGCGTGCGTCTTTCCGGGGATCACGACCTCACTGCGCGGGCCGCCATAAGGAGGCAACGAAATAGTTTCAGTGGCGTTGACGACTCCAGGGATGCCTTTCACGCGGCGGAGAACCTCCTGGAAGAAGAGTTTTTTCTGCACCGCGGTCTCGTAACGGCCTCTCGGCAAAGGAATGCGCACAACGAGGATATTTTGCGGGTTGAAGCCAAGGTCCACGTGCGTGAGGGCGAAAACGCTGCGTATCATCAAGCCGGCGCCGACCAGCAGCACAATCGAAAGCCCCACTTCCGCAATGACCAACGAGGCGCGGAGCTTGCCATGGCGGAAACCTCCCTGGACGCCGAGGCCGGTATCCTTGAGCCGCGTGTGCAAATCCTTGCGCGCGGCGTGGAGAGCGGGCGCTAGGCCACAGAGAATCGTGGTGAGCATGGCCACGACCAAAGTGAATACGAGAACCGTGAGGTTCAGACCAATTGCGGCTTCGTCAGGAATCCATTGATGCAATGGGATGGAAGACACGATCCATTTGAGGCCGCCATACGCAAAGAAACAACCTGCTGCGCCGCCGGCAAGAGCCAGAACGAAACTTTCGACGAGCAATTGGCGAATGAGCTGGCCGCGAGTGGCACCAATCGAGGCGCGCACGGCAATTTCTTTTTCGCGGGAAGTGGCGCGAGCGAGAAGCAGGTTGGCCACGTTGCTGCAAGCGATCAGGAGCAGCATGGTGACCGCGCCGATCAGGGCGTACAACATGCCCTTGAAATCGCCGACGACGTTGCTGGCAAGAGTGGCAACTTGCACGGTGAACTTGGGCGGATAGCGCTTCTCATAGACCCTCGCCAGGCCATGAGCGACGATTTCCAAATCCGCGGCGGCGGCTTGTTCGCTGACGCCGGGCTTGAGGCGCGCAATGGTCCAGAAAAAGTCGTCATCATTAAAGAGTGCCGTGTTGGGAGTGGCGCTGCGCTTCCAACTCGTGGTCATCCAAACTTGGCCGGCGCAAAGGCCGAAGCGGCGAGGCATCACGGCCACAAGGGTGCGTGAGACACCGTTGAGGACCATCGTGGTGCCGACGACTTTCGGATCGGCGTTGAATTGCGTTTTCCAAATCCGGTAGTTCATGGCGAAGACCGGCGGGGCACCAGGCTTGGCGTCTTCTTCCGTGATCATGCGACCTAGGAGAGGCGGAACGTCGAGAAACGTGAAAGTGTTAGGTGTGAGGATGACGCCGTCGAACTGCTGGGTGCCTTCTCCATTGTTGTAAAGCACGTCGGTGTGGTTACAGCCCATGACGTCTTCGAGGACGTGGTTCTGGTCGCGGTAGTCGAGCATCTCGGTCATCGAGTAGCCGGAACGGCCGCCGGGACGGGATTCCTTCACGTCATGAATCATGAAGTTGACCAGGCGGTCGCCGCCCTTGTAGGGAAAAGGGTGGAGAAGGCCGTTGTAAATCACGCTGAAGACGAGCGTGGTTGCACCGACGCCCAGGCCGAGAGCGAAGGTGGCCAGGAGAGCGAGGCGGCGATCTTTGCGCAGGCTGCGAAGCCCGTAGCGAAGGTCTCGCAAAAGATGGTCGATGAGATTCCTCATGCGCTCCTCCCGGTATTGGCTTTGTACGCGCCACCAAAGCGGAACGGAAGCGGCGTCGAGCCCGTCGCGACGACCTGAGACTTAACCCGGTGTGATGACGGCAGTGCCAGCCGGGCTTCGCGCTTCAAGGTGAGGTACGAAATCGCGCCAGAATTTGTTGCATGGAAAAGGGATTTGAGGGCTAGACGTCGCGAAAACGGCTTGGAGCGGAAGAAGTTCTCGCTTCGCCTGCCCAGGCAAGCTCGGAATGCAGGAGCAGGAGATACGGCTCGAGAGCGGCCGCAACTCAGCGGAGGGGCGGTGAGAAGTCGGTGAGAGAGAGGAAGGTGGACTCGACTTTTTCGACCAGCTTGCCATTGGCTTCGGACTTGTCGCGGGCCGCCTGCCATTCGGGGTCATTGCGAAAAGCATCCCAATTCGCGTTGGCGGCTTCGCGGCTGGGGTGCGCGAGGATATAGAAGAGAGTCCTGCCCTTGAGCGGTTCCTCAATAGGAGTCCAGTAGGCCACGTTGCGGATGCCATGCTTCTCGAAAAGCCGCATGGTGTGTTCGCGGAAGCGGCGCAAAAGATCGTCCAGCTTGCCTTCGTAGGTGTGGTACACCCGGAGCTCGTAAACCATGGATGAGGTTCCCGAGCTAACTTTGTCTTGGGAATGGTCAAGAGATGAAAGCCAACCGGCCGCCGGGAGCAGGGCCGCAGCGGGTAGCGATTGAAGCAAGTCGCGTCGTTTCATGACCGATCATTGTAGCAGAGCTACTGGACAACGATGAAAGGCTGGAGCAGTGCGATGTAGCCGCTCCGAGGCTGGCGATAGCTAAAGGCTGTTACAAAACAGCCTCCTCAAACAGGCTTCCCGTCAAGCGCGATCTTGTACCATTCGTCCGGCTGCCCCGTGACTCTCATAAGCATCCCCTCATTGACCAGCCAGTTCCAAGCCTCTTCGAGCGCCTCGCCTAAAGCGGAAGTCAAGCATCGCGTCGCTGGGAGGAGCCGGGAAAGCAGAAGCCGCAAAGCCGCGGCCGCACGAATTGGCCCGAGCAGTGCCCGGGAAAATGCGCGGAAAAAAAAGACGCTCACGAACTCAGTGAGAATCGGGATGAAGGGCTGACTCGGTAACGAAACTGAGAGGGCGAACTACTCGTAATGCAAAGCCACCAGAGGGCGGGTTTGCGGCGCTGTTCGCTTCCACCAGTCAGCATATCGAGGATCTCGCCAATCAGGTAAAGCTGCGCGTTATCTTGTTACTGGATGAGGCGCACCTCCTGCCGATGGCAGTTCTCGATCAGTTGCATATCCTGTTGAATTTTCAACGCGACTCGAAACCGTGGCTTTTCATCATTCTTGTCGGTTTGCCCGAATTGCGCGAGATACTCAAGCGCAATGTACTGCGGTCTCAAGAACGGAGCCTTACGGCGCATCTGGTAAGTGATTGAAATATGGCGCGCCTAGGCGACGATTTTAGAACTTGTCTCGTCGATTTTGTGGCACCGTTGCCGCGGAGTGAAATCTCTAGTGAATTGAACTTGTGATGCCCACTTGGTTCAATTGTTCCCGCTCATCCCTTCGTGAACTACCTTAGCCAGTGAAAGATAACAAGCTCCGGGAAAGCCCAGCCCGACAAGAACGCATAAATCCACGCACCCCGGTCTTTGCGTCTGAACACCGCGAGGCAAACAAAGACGATAAATATGGCCAGCTGTACGTAGTAATTCCCGAGCAAATGGGACAGCCTGAACAACCAACCGACAATTCCTAGTAGGTTCCTCGGGCCGGGGTCAAGGACTGACGGGGGATGAGGCTTGGGCCAAACAAGGGACATCGTAGTGTAGAGGAGTGCTCCCGCCGCACCCACGATAAACCGCGTAAAGGCGCCTCTGCAACTCTCCCACGCGCTTTGCTTCTGCTCACTCATGCATCGGATTCCTCTATCGGGTTGAAATGAGAACGTGTTGAGCAATCGAGTTCTAAACAGATATGAGGCTATCGGCAGAAGTCATTGAATGCAAAGGAGAACGAAAGTGGCGCGCCCGGTGAGATTCGAACTCACGACCCCATGCTCCGGAGGCATGTACTCTATCCATCTGAGCTACGGGCGCGCTGAAAAATGTGTGGCCAATCTGTGGCCACGGCTGTACCGCCCATCCGCGAAACCCTTTGTTTCCTGCGATTCCAGCCGATACTTTCCGATTATAACTGCTAGTAGAATCAGCGTAACACTGTTTCCGGAGAGCAGCGCTCTATCCAGCTGAGCAACGGGCGCGCGGTCGGCGTTCTCCAGATCTTTTGGAGAAACGCACAAAGGGAAATTCGACCTAGATATTCTATCCCGTCTAATTCGCTCGCGCTAGCAGGCATTCCTTCGCGCGCTTTGCTCTATAAGCAGGCAGAAATGTCCGTTTATCCGATGGCGCGGGAACGTATGCTCTTCGCAAGCTTTTCAATTTCCTCGGCCTTCTTGAGCATGGGTACAGAAAGCACTTGCACGGAATCGGTTTTTTCCACTTCAGCCTTCAATTCACTGGCCAAGTGAAAAAGCCGCTCAACGCTTTTCTTAATGTCCTTCTGATTGGCCTCCAGCATAGCTTTGGAGTCGATCTTGGGCTCGTCGGTGTCTTCGTCCTTCTGCACAGGTTTTGGCGAGGGCTGAGTTCCGCCTCCGCCTTGCGATTGCACGGAAGAATTCACGAATCCGATGGGCAGGCCCGACGCCAGAAGTATGGTAAGAAACTTTCGTCTTGATTCCATCATCCAAACTCCCTTATGGCGGCTCCGCCACACTCTGGCTAACGCACGAACGACTGCCCTTCTGCGGACCTCTTCCAATGTTATACTCCCCCTCTCATAGAAATCATGCCAAGTTCTTTAAATCATTGGGTGTACTTGATGCTTCCTCATGCCCTGCGATTGCTGGGCATCCTTGTCATCGCACTGGCGGTCAATCGCCTGCTCCGGGCGGCCAGCAAATTGATCATCAAAACTGCGACGGCGCAGACTCGCCAATCACAACTCCGTGAGCAACAGACGCGCACGCTGGCTGGGATTATTTATGGCACAGCCAGCAAAGTGGTGTGGGCTGTTGCGCTGCTAATGGCGCTGCACGAGTTCATGGACGTCACGCCCGCCGTGGCGCTTGCGGGCCTTGCCAGCCTGGCCTTCGGCTTTGGAGCGCAGAATCTGGTGCGTGACGTGATTACCGGCTTTTACATCGTTTTGGAAGACCAATACGTCGTGGGCGACACCGTGCAGATTTCCGACTACACCGGACGGGTGGAACATCTCACCCTGCGGCGGACGGTCCTGCGCGATGCTCGCGGAGCGCTCGTCACCATCGCGAACGGCGAGATTCGCACCGTAAGCAATCTGAGCCGCGATTGGTCGCAAGCATTCGTGGATGTTTCGCTCGCCCCCGAAACGCCCGTCGAGAAAACACTAAGAGCTTTGGAAACGGCGGCGGCGGCGTTGCGAGCGGATCCGGCGTGGTCACAGGCTTTGGTGGACGGCCCTCGGATCCTGGGCGTTCAAGACTTTGACCGAACCGCTTCCACGTTTCGGCTGCAGGTGCGAACGGCGCCGACGCGCCAGGACGAAGTGGCTCGGGAGTTGCGGCGCCGCATTCAAGCCGAGCTTCTCAAGCAGGGGATACCCCTTTCGAGCGTCCAGCGCATCGAACTTACCGGCGTTTCTCGTTCCTTGCAGGAAGCCGCACAATCGGATACTGCGAGGTAGCCCGGGAGGAGTCGGCATGGCCCAGATCACCTACGATGAAGTGAACCTCATGTTGCGGCTGTACGATTTACGCCGCGAACCGCGCCTGCGGCAAGCGCGGGCCTGGTTTACCGACAACTTCCATCCCACGTCCCCGGAAGACATGATCGAAAAGTACCCCCAAGGCAGCGAAGAAAATACCTACATCCGCATGGTGATCAGTTATTGGGAAATGGTGGCGAGCATCGTGAATCGCGGCTTGATCAACGATGAACTTTTTTTTGAGAGTAATGGAGAAATCTGGGTCGTGTGGGACCGCATGCGCACGATCGTTCCCACCTGGCGCGCCGCTTTCAAGAATCCCCACCTGTTCCAAAACATTGAAGAGACCTGCAAGCGGCTGGAAGCCTGGAGAGAGAAGCGAGCCCCGGGATCTACCGTGGCCATGCGTCAGATGCTGGGCCAGTCGAAATCGAAGACGAGGGTGATTTAGACTCGGCCGATTACACGTCAGATGCCGCCATAGCCATAAAAGAGCCGTTTTCCGTGCAAGCAATTCCTGCGCAGCAATAAAGGACTTTGTCATGGTCTTCTCCGCTTCCTCGAACCCCATCGAGAGGCGTGGCTGGAGCTTGTCGTGAAAACCTCCGGTTTAAACGGCTCTGTTGGAACACCCAGTCGCTCCCGGTAAAGCCACGACTCCCGCACAACAAAACCTGACATGTCTCGATTTGATTGAAAGGATTGCGGCTGGCCTTAAAATCGCGCTACGAAGACTGAGAATTCGATCGTGCTACCAACGCGAGACCGATCGTTCAAAGTGGGGTGCCGACCGTCGTGCCAGCAGCGGCAAAAACCGTGGGCATCTCTTCCCGAGCGAAGGAGAGAAAGCACTTCACCACAGCAGGATCGAACTGAGTGCCACTCGACTCGGAAAGCCGGCGCATGGCCTCTTCAAATGGCAGACCTTTGCGGTACGGACGCGAGGAGACCATGGCGTCAAAGGCGTCCGTCACGGAAACGATGCGCGAGACGATAGGAATCTCGGTCTCTTTGAGGCCCGCGGGGTATCCTTTCCCGTTGAAAAACTCGTGGTGGTGAAGAATATCAAGCGCGGCGCGCTCAAATCCGGGAAGCATGCGCAGGACGGCCCAGCCATATTCGGGGTGTTTCTTCATTAATGCATATTCTTCGTCGTCAAGGCGCCCCGGCTTGCGAAGAATGGCATCCGGTATGCCGACTTTGCCAATGTCGTGGAGAAGTGCCGCGACTTCAAGATTCTGAAGTGCGGCTCCTTCGAGGCCGAGCTCCTGGCCGACGCGCATGCCCCATTCAGCCAGACGTGTGCTATGGACTCCGGTGTTGAGATCTTTCAGGTCAAGGAGTTGATTGAATGCGCAGATCACGGAGCTGCGCAGCGCCGAGGCTTGCTCTTCCAGCTGCTTGATTCGGAGGGACTCCGGCGCCACAAGAAGCGGGGAGCTTCTCGTCGGCGCCGGAATTTGACCCTTCAGCATGAGCAATTTACAAGCAGAGCAACGAGCATGAGCTTGAGCTTGAAGTAGTAGTTGAGCTGGAGCTGTTCACCCACGCGGAAACGGCTTGATACACGTTGAGGCGGCCGTGGTTCAGGTCCGGCGTGAGAACTTGTGCGTTCGCCAGGGCATTTCCAACTTGCGATTGGTTAAAACCTGCCTGCTTGGCGCTGAGGAGCAGAGCTACCGTGCCTGCCACCAGCGGCGAACTGAAAGAGGTGCCCGATTCGCTGGCATACGTCCCACCGGGATAAGTGCTGATGACGTATTCTCCTGGAGCGGCAATCCAGACATCTGCGGAACCATAATTGGAGAACGAGGAGCGGGTGTCCCAATCGGTCGTTGAAGCAATGCCGACAACGTTGCCGTTCATGGCGGCGGGATAGACACGTGCGTTAGTACTCTCATTACCGGCCGCTGCCACAAGCACGACGCCAGCCTTATTGGCGTATGAGACCGCCTGCTGCAAACTGCGCGACGAAGAGCTAAGGTCGAAGCTCATGTTCACAACGTTGGCGTGATTCTGAACCGCATAATAAAGGGCAGCCACGATGTTCGAAAGATAGCCGGTCCCGTTCGCTGAGAACGCCTTGAGCGGGAGAATCTTAGCCTTGGGAGCGACAAGGTGGACTAACCCCGAGGTCATCGTGCCGTGCCCGAAAGCAACATACGGAGAACCATCCAGAACTGCGGCAGTTGACTGATCCAGTACCGCGGCCGTCGATTGCTGGACATAGCCAGGCTGTTGATTGGAGCTAGTCCCTTCGTAACCGCTCTGCATACCGGTCACATCGAGCCATTCGGAAGCACCCGGCTGGTTTCGCGTGAAATCGTAGCCTTCGAGAAGCACGGGAGACAAAACGGGGTGATGTGGGTCAACGCCGGTATCGATAAGCGCCACGATGCCGGTACCGCTGACACCGAAACCATTTTGGGCGTCCTGAATGCGGATGATCTGCGCTGCAGGCTGTGCCGCATAGCCGTGCCACACTACGGTTCCGTAATAGTTTACCGGCGAGGTGTCATAGAGTCCGTAAGGAATGCTTGGAAGAGACGGTCGCGCAATCGGCAAGAAAAGATCCCGCTCTATGCTTACGATCCCCAACAACGACTCCAACAAAGTCAGCGTCGTGTTCAGAAGGTTTGTGGAGGTGACGAGAAAGGTCTGGCCGAGTTTACCGTCCAAACTCCCTTGAACCTGGCACCCAAGCAGAGAGCACAGATTCAAGACCGAAGAGAGACCCCCAGTGGAAACAACGATGTAGCGCTGCTGGGCAGCTGCCGGCTTGGACCAAGCCAGCATAAGGACGATCATCGCAAAAAGAACGGTGGTCCTGCGTTTCATAGGTTGCGACCCTGAAAGGGCCTCCCATTCGTGGATTCCTCAGGTATTGGCCGGTGCATTGCCCCGCTAGTTTCTCGGGACCATCCTTCCGTTCCAATAGTACGACCAGGCTTTCCTGGCCACCCAAGTTAGCCATGGGACGCGGTACTTTCGTACCGAGGCCGCACCGCGGGGCTAAATGAACGGACGTTGGAATCATTTGTCATCCTGCGACAGACGGCCGAGCGCATCGCGCAGCGAAATCACAATGGGCTCGCCACGCGGACTCGAAAAAGTTATTTGCAGGTCGCCGCTGTTTTTGATGTCGCAAGTAAATTCTCCATGCTGATTGCTCACGGCGTGCACCACGTGACCCCGCAGATTGGACAGCGTAATGTTCACGTCTTTGCCGGCAATCCCGGGATTGCTCAAATCCAGGAGCTGACCAGTGACCTGTAGATCGTTGCTGCCGGGTTTGGCTTCAATTTGCAGGTCAATTTGAAACGGATCGGCGCGATAGAGCATTTGTCTTGAATCCGTAGCTGCCGACCGGGCTCCTTCGACAACGGGCTGCAAAAGGCTGTCGAAGAGGACCGAGATCCGGCTCCTGGATTCTTTTCTTTGGCCCTTCAGACTAGCAGCCACAAAAGCTGCCTTGACGATCCGCAGGGTAGCGGCAGGCGGCTGGTAGTTCCGTTCCGCCACCGCCGACCTTTGCACGCGCTGCCACATGGAAACGGCTTCCCGGCAGCCTTGGCACCCTTCCTTCAGATGGTTCTCCATTTCGTCCCGGTCCCCGGGAGAAACTGCCTGATTCACGAAATCGATCCATTCCTCGGTCGTAAAATGCTTCATCGTTTCCCCCCCGCTTTCCTTTCCATATTCCGGCCACTCCCCCCACTAGCACCGGAACCTTCACCAACGCTCGTTTATAAGGGCCGAAAAAAGATCAAAAAATACCTACAAACAGGCGGGAAAGAGTTTTAGTTAAGTCCTGTAGAATGAGCGAGCTTGCCGACCAGAACAAAAGGCGCCCAGTAAAACGGGTGGGGCCTCGTTTGGCGCAGTTCGCGCATGGCGTGTTGCAAAGACTCGGCCATACTATGGCCTTCGATGTAACGCCGATAGAAATGGCCCATTAACTGGGCCGTGCTTTCGTCGTGAACGTCCCATAAAGAAAGCAGCAAGGTGGTTGCCCCAGCACAAAACAGGCCGCGCTGCAGGCCCAGCAGCTCGTCGCCAGCAGCCACAAAATTCATGCCCGTAGCGCAACCGCTCAGGGTAACCAGCCTGGCGTTCAACTTCATTTGGTAGAGGTCATACAGATTCAGATACCCGTCGCCTAAGCGAATCCCAGAAAACATCGGGTTGTCCTGGCGGTATACCCCGTGCGTGGCGATATGTAAGAGCCCACTCTCCGGCCCCTTTTCACGAAGCAGAGAAGAGGTCGCGTACTCACCGAGGTGGAGGGAAGAATGCGGCAGGAGAGAGCTCACGCAGCGCACTTCGTCAAGAATTTGCGGCGCGCGCTCATCGGCAATCCCCAGAACCAGTGAGGCAGGAGCATTGCTCGTGGCCTTCTGCTGGCACAGCGAGAAAACCGTTGCGCTCGGCGCATAAGAAATCGTGAACGCATCCGAGAGATATTCGCTGCCGTTTTTCAAAGCGTGGAAGGGCAGGAAATGAAGAGGGCCGTGAGGAACGAAAATCACATGGGTTCCCTGAAGGAGCATGCGCAATGGCGCGATGAGCTCGCTGTAGAGCGATTCCAAGTGGCTCTCCGTGGCGCGCAACAGCGCCTCTTCGAAGCGCCTCACGTAAACGTTGCCCATGCGGAATTTGGAGACTTGAAAGCGGAGCAATTGCAGGAGATGCGTCACGCGGGACAGCATGGTCAGCGGGATAATTCGGGCACTGTCCTCGGAGATGATGGCGGCAACCAACTGCTCGCCGGCGCTGAAATATTCGACGAGCGTCGTATCTTGGGGCAAGGCAGCCTGGAGCTTCTTCAGTGAAAAATCGGCCGGTGCTTCGAGAGTCGCATTTTCTCGTTCATGAGCGGGCAGCTCGCGCAGGGTGCGCAACAGCTCCTTTTCATGCGATTGCGCGATTTCCTGAAGGTTTTCCAGCTTCTGGCGCGATTGGGCTTCGGGCTGCAATTGCTCGAGCTCAATGCGGTGGTAATACCAATTGAGTTCTTCTCGCAAATCGCGGATTCGCCGGACCAGCTCGCTTTGACCCGTCTCTCCGAGCGGAAGGCTCTGGCCGCTCTGAAAAATCATTTCGATCATGTTGCGCGACTTCGCCGCTTCGATGCAGGCGAAAGCCTCCTCGTCAGAAGCCCCGGCGTCCCCGCCACTCAGGTAAAGGGCGACCAGCGCCTCATAAACTTGCATTCTATTTTTGACAAAGGAGATCTTAAGCTCCTCGCCCTGCAGCCTGCTGCGCAGCGTTTCGAGCGCGCTGCGCGCCTCCAGATAAGCGCGGTGCGCCGCTTGCCGCTCGCCGCGCGCGCGAGCGATTTCTCCTTCGAGGAAATGCGCCTGGTAAATCAGCACCGGCGTCTGAAGCCCGGAAAGCTTGGCAATGGCTGCGCGGGTTTCCTGGTCGGCCCCTCGAAGATCATCCACTTGGAAAGCGATCTGAGCGAGAAGAAGATGCGCCAGTACGGCTTTTCCCGAAAGCGCTGATTGATCGAAAAAAGCCGCAGCCGAAGTGCACAGCCGCCTAGCCTCGAAATAACGGCCCTCCTGGAACAACAATAAACCTTGGTACAAATCAATCAGCCAGGGCCAAACCAGATTGTCCTCGCGCACAAAGATCTCGCGAGCCTTTACAAAGCGCTCCAGCGCCTGCGTCGTCTTTCCCTGCTGGCCGTACGCGGTAGCTTCGTTGGCAAGAGTTTTTGCCGCTTCGTAGCCCATACCCAGCTTTTGGAAACGAAGGAAGCCTTCGTGGGCCATCTCGCGGGCCTCTTCGCTGAGATTCAGCTCGAGGTAAATGTCGGAAAGATCCAAATGGCAAAGCGCAAGATGATAGGCGTCGCCCGTGGCCTCGCAAGCGCGCCTCGCGGCGTAGAGTGCTTCAATCGCCAGGCTGTATTCCCCGCGCAGGTAATACAAATAGGCGATGTTGTAGTCGGCCTGAGCGACAAGCAGCGGCATGTTGTGCTTCTGGCAGAAGGCGCGGGCTCTCTGGTAAGTGGCGAGTGCGCGCGGGAAATCGTTCAGGCTAATCAGACAGACCGCCATGTTGCTGAGGACCACGCCGATTCCTTCCACATCCTTGTACGGCAGCAAGCCCTCGTAGGCGCGCTCGTAATGGGCGATCGATTCTTCAAAGCGGTCCTGCCGGTGATAGATGTTGCCGACGTTGATCTCCAGCCGGGCAAGCCGCCGCGGGTCATCCAGCCGCGTAAATATTTCTCTGGCCCGTTCCGCGGCGTGGAACGCTTGGTCATATTCCCCGAGCAAGATGAGAGGTTGAATGGAGGTGCTCAGAGTGCGGGCAGCCTCTTTCCAATCGCCCAACGACTCGTATAGTTGAAAAGCCTGCTGGTTATGCTCCATGGCCGCGCGATTGTCACCCGACAAATAAAGAGCGTTGGCCTTCGCCCGCAAGCCGAGCGCCAGAGCATCTTTGCGTTTGAGACGCCGGGCGATAAGGATGGCCGCTTCCGCAAGATGCAGAGCCTCCTGGGTACTGACGCGAACTCTTTCGACCACCAACTCGGCGAGCTGTTCGACAAATTCCTTACGAATTAGGCCGCGATGCCGCGTGAAAAACTTGCGACGATCGGCCTCAGCGGAAAGCTGGGCCAGCTGGGCGATTGATTTGCGCGTAGAAGTCTTGCTACGGGTTCCGGGCATCGGAAAAACCCAAATCCTCGAGTTGCCTGCGAAGCCGCTCGATGCATCGCTGGCGCGTGAATCCAATGGAGCCTACGGCGAGCCCCAACTCCTTGGCAACTTCGGCGTAGGGCCGCGCGGGAACTTCATAAAAAAGCAGCTCCACCAGCCGGCGGCACTGCGGAGTGAGCGCGGCCATGGCTCCCCGCAGCATCTGCTCTTCCTGTGTTTGCTGCACCAGGTCTTCGGCGATGGCCGGGACTTCCGGTTCGGGCAAGTCCTCATCGGAGTCGCGACTGACCACCCGCCGGCTCTGCCGCTTCAAGCGGTAACACTCGTGGTGAGCCACCTGCATCAGCCATTTCGGAAGCGCGCGCGGCTCACGCAGTTCCGGCAAGCGCACCAAGAGTTCGGTACAAGTGGCCTGAAAAACATCCGCCGCCTCTTGGGGCGAGAGCCCGTATTTTACAGGGATGGAATAAATCAAAGCCTTGTATTTGTCGATGAGCAGAGACCAGGCTTCTTCGCTTCCGGCCAGGCACTCTTTGACGAGAAGCGTGTCGTTCCAAACGACCGCCTCGTTTTTCCTGGTTCTTGAGCCTGTGGGACTCATCGAGTGGCATTTACCGCGTCATTCTTGAGATACAGCTGCTCCACGTTCCAAAGCACATAAGGTTCTAACACGGCTGGGCGGAAATTGCCGACCGACTTCTTCGCTCCCGTTAGAATATCCGGGCTGGCCAGAAAAATCATAGGCTGGTATTCCCGGAGGAGTTCCTGGGCGCGGTCGTACAGCTTCTTTCGCTGCTCGAATGTGCGGGCGTACATTTGTTCGTCGATCAACCGATCAATCTCCGCTTCCCAGGGTGTGGCCGGGTGGGCTTGCGAAGGGTTCCAAAGATGCGTGCCGCCCCTCGATAGCCACACATTGACGTCCACGTTTGGGTCGGCATCCGGGCTTACCATCCCGAGCACGCAGGCGTCGTATTCCTTGGTTTGCGTGACGCGATCAAGCAGCGACCGAAACTCGAGCGGCACAACCGCAACGCGCATTCCGAGCTGCTTCAAATCGTCCTGAATTAATGTGGCCATCTTAGCCCGGTCAGCGTTGGACGAACTCGTGACAACAGAGAATTCCACGGGTTTGCCGCCCGAGTCGAGCAATGTTATTTCGCCATCGGACGCGCTGGTCCAAGAAAAACCGGCCTCCTTCAACAGCGTGCGCGCTCGATCGAGCGAACGTGGAGGATGTGGCAGTTTCTCATCCTGCCAGCGGCGATTGCCCGGCGTGACCAAACCCCACAATGGAGCGCCGCGCCCCTGGTAAACGAGCCGCACAATCGCCTCGCGGTCTATGGCAGCCGACACCGCTTGCCGGAACTTCGCCTCGCGGAACCATTTTTGTCTTTGCACGATTTCTGCTGGCGTCTTCTCAGTAGGATCGCTTAAATTAAAAAACAGAAAGTTATACTCGAAGCCCGGCCCGGCGTCCACCATTGTGTAGTTTCCCTCTTGCCGGGACAACACCGAAAAATTCTCTGCCCCTAGCCGGCTGATTACATCGGTTTCGCCGGACTGAAACCGCAAGACTTGTGCGTCCGCGCTGGGCACAAAAAGGAAGACCAATTCGTTCAGATAGGGCAACCGATTCCCTTTCTCATCTGCTTTCCAGAAATAGGGATTGCGCTCGAGCACCAATCGTTGCCCGGCAACGTATTCCTTTAATCGAAAAGGACCGAGACCGGCCCACTCGTTTGGCCGCGTCGCGAGCGCCCCGAGTTGGGCAATCTTCCCTTCCTCGTAAGGCTTTTCGAGGAGATGCTTCGGCAGGATCGCCCATCCATCAAACATCCTTTCCGCCACGCCATAGGGCTTGGGGAGTTGAAAGACGATGGTTTGCGAATCTGTTTTGCGCAGAGAAAGAGGTTTGCCATCAAAAAGCAAAAGATCGCGTTGGGGTGCATGTACTTTTTCATCGAGATACACGCGGAAGGTGAACAACACATCATCGGCATCGAGCGGGTAGCCATCAGAAAACTTTAGCCCGCTCCTCAAGACCAACGTGTATCGCAATCCGTCCGGTGAGATTTTCCAGGACTTCGCCAGGGCGGGTTCCGTCAATTGCGTCGCGCGGTTGATATGCACCAGGTCCGCCTGCATGGCGCCGATCACTTCGCGTGAGGGAGCGTCAAGGGCAATTAAGGGATTCAAGGTTTTGGGCTCGGCGCGCAAGGCAACCACAAGTCGCCCGCCGGGATGGCCCATCTCACCGGCAAGTACCAGCAATTCTTCCTTGGAATTGTTCTGCGGCGGAGAACCGGCGGTGGGTCGGGTGAATAACGCCGCAAGAACGAACAGCAGAAGGAAGACGATTCGTCGAGACGAGCAATTTGCTCTCTCAGGTTTCACTCTAGGCTCCTGAAGTTATCTCTCTATCTTGTACGGCTCGGCGCGCTCCTGCAACTCGCTCCCCAGCCCCAAGTATCCCAGAAAGAACGGCAACATGATGAGCGCAGGCAAATACATCCACCAGTAAGAAACCAGAACGCTGTATTGCTGCAAACTGGAAAGAAGGTTTCCCCAACTGGGGACCGGCTCAGGGACACCCAGGCCGAGAAAGGAAAGCGTCATCTCGGCGAGTATGAACTGCGGAACAAGAATGGCCGCTTGGGTTAGAAGCACGCTTGAAGTCGCCGGGAGAATGTGCCGCCGCAACAGGTATCCGTCGGTGGCTCCAAACCCTCGAGCGGCGCGGACAAAATCACGCTCCTTCGCGCTTAGGACGACCCCACGAACCAGTCGCGCCAGGCGCGCCCAGCCCACGGCCCCAAGGACGGCAACGATGAGGAAGAAGGCCTCGAGCGGACCGACCGCGAGGGGCAAGAAGGCGCGGAGCGCGAAAAGCAGATAAAGCCAGGGCAGGGCCAGGAAGAGTTCCGCAAGGCGCATGAGCAAATCATCTCTCCATCCGCCGTAATAGCCCGCCGCCGCGCCGACACACAAGCCAAGCAAGACGGTGACTCCGGCGCCCAAGAGACCGGCAAATAGCGATACTCGCCCGCCATAAAGAAAACGCGACAACTGATCCCTTCCGTATGCGTCGCTTCCCAGCAGATAAATTCTTTCGTTTTCTGCTCCGAATAGGTGTAAACGGCTCGGCAGAAGTCCCAGCAATCGGTAGTTCGCGCCGCGAACCATAAACTTCAGCGGAAGCGCTCGCCGTGTGTCTTCCTCGTACTGGTCAAAAGAGCCTTCGGCGAGCTTCAGTGCATACGCGAACGGGCGTGCGTGAAAATGTCCTCGGTTGTCCAGGAAATGAAGACGCATCGGCGGCAAATAGGGCCTTCCACGGTCCTGTTCTGTCGGATCGTAGGGCGCAAAGAAACCGGCAAAGAGCACACAAGCGTGCAGCGCGACAAGCACTACCAGCCACCCCGAAATGGCGCGCCTGCCTCTCAAGCGCCGGTCTCCGTGCGAATTCGCGGATCGGCCCAGTACAAAAGTAGATCGGCGAGGAAATTCCCGCCAACCAGGAAAAGCGTGGAAAGCAGAACGCCACCGATCACCACATAAATGTCGCGCGCCAAGATGGCCTCCAGCAAGAATGGGCCGAGGCCGGGCCAGCTCATCACCACCTCGATGAGCAACGAGCCGCTCAGCAGCGTCCCGATACTGAACCCGAACAGAGCAACGAGTGGATTCGCTGCCGCGGGAAGCGCATAGCGATAAAGCAATGTGCGCCGGGGGATGCCATGCCCTTCTGCCGCGAGGAGAAACGGAGCGAGGAGGACTTCCGCCACAGCCGCGCGCACGTGGCGCACAAGCAGGGGCAGGACGGAAAGCACGAGTGCCGCAACCGGCAGGGCCATGTGCAATAGCAGATCGCGAGTCTTCCCGAGGAAGGAAAGGTTTTCGAAATTCAGCGATACCATGCCTCCGGTCGGGAGGCGCCCCATCTTCACCGCAATGACCAAGAGACCGAGCGCAAGGACCAAATCTGGAATAACCAGAAGGGCCGCAGTTCCCCATGAGAGCAGGCGGTCGGGTAAGCGGCCAAGATGGTCGGCGCTCCAAATGCCTAGCGGCAGAGCTATCCCCCACGCCAGCAGCATGACCGTTACGGTCAAAAGCAGAGTGTTTCGCGCGCGAACCAGGAGAAGCGGTGCCACGGGAGTGTTGTAGGCAAACGAAAAGCCCATGTCCCCGTGAGCCAGCGAAATCACCCAATGGACATAACGGACAGGCAGCGGCCGGTCAAGTTCATATCGGGAGCGCAGCGCCACAATCGTCTCCGGCGCGATCTGCGGGTTCAGGCGCATTTCATCGAAATAACTTCCCGGGGCAAGAACCGTAAACGCGAAGGCAAGGAGGGAAACGCCCAGGAGCAAGAAAGCAGCGTGAGCGGATCTGCGCAGCAAATAACGCATCACGACTCCGCCAACGGGGGCCGCGACAAGTCCAGACGAGGGACGGCCGCCAAAAGCTCACGGGTGATCCTGTTTTCGGGGTGCGTCAGGATTTCTTCCGGCGCCCCCTGTTCCACAATCTGCCCGCGGCTCATCACCGCGATCTCATCCGCCAGATGCGCAGCCATCGCCAAGTCGTGGGAGATAAAAAGATAAGTCATCCCTAGCGAGGCTTGCAGCTCCATCAGAAGATTCGCGATTTGCGCCTGCACGGAACAATCGAGGGCCGACAGGGCTTCGTCGAGAATCAGCAGCTTTGGCCGGAGACCTAATGCCCTGGCAATTCCAAGCCGCTGCCGCTGCCCACCACTTAACTCCGAAGGGAGTTTCTCTCCCAGGTGGGAGGATAGACCAACTTGCTCTAATAAGGCCTGGGCGCGTGGGTGCATTTCGTCACGGCTGAGATTCCCTTGGAGAACGAGAGGCTCGGTCAGAATCTCGAGCACGCTCCATCTTGGGTTGAAGGAGTTCGCCGGATCCTGAAAGATCAGCTGGATTTGCCGGCGGATAACTCTACGGTCTTTTTCCTTGAGTCCGCTGAGGCTGGTTTCTTCAAACCACAGGTTTCCTGACGTAGGCTTCTCGAAGCAGGCAAGGCAGAAGGCCAGCGTGCTCTTTCCGGAGCCCGACTCACCCACAATGGCAAGCGTGGTTCCTCGAAAAATCGAAAAAGAAACACCATCGAGCGCCCGCACCTCTTCGACTGATCCGACGAGCTTTCTTTTCGAATAATGCTTCACCAGGTTTTCCACTCGAACGAGCGGCTCGCTCGTTTCATGGCTTTCCGCTGTCATCACTGGCCTTCATACCGGAAGCAAGAAACGGTGTGCGTTTCGCTCAAGTTTACCAATCCCGGCTCGCGTGATTTGCAAATGTCCATCCGCTCGGGGCATCTGGGCTCGAAGGGACACCCTTCTCGAGGCACGGAAGATGAGAATGAATCACCGGAAATTGCGGGCAACTTTTTTTTGCCCGCTTGGCGCGGCGCGCTCGCAAGGGGTGGAATCGACTGGAAAAGCGACCGCGTGTAAGGATGCTTGGGCGAAGCCAATACTCCCTGGGCCGGCCCCAGTTCGATCACTCGTCCGGCGTATAAGACCAAAATACGATCGGCAAAACCCGCGAGCAGCGCCGGATTGTGAGTAATGAACATCATCGTGAGGCTCAGGCTTTTCCGCAGAGCGCGAAATACCCCCAGGATTTCCATCTGTGTCGTGGGATCGAGCGATGCCGTGGGTTCATCGGCAATGATGACCGACGGCCCACAGGCAATGGCCTGCGCGATGAGCACGCGCTGGCGCTGACCTCCGCTAAGCTGATGAGGATGAGAGCGGCGAATGCGCTCCGCTTCCTCCGCAAAAAACAGTTGCTCGAGGACTTCGCGTGTCCGCTGATCGAACCCTCGCCGCCCCTTCGTCCCATGCGCGGCTAATACGTGGCGAATCTGCCGGCCCGCTCGCATCGTCGGGTGAAGCGCAACCGACGGCTCCTGGAAAATCAAAGAAATACGGTTCCCCCGGATTTTTTGAAGCTCGCCGGGTTTGGCCTGAAGAAGATCCTGGCCCTCAAATAACACCGTCCCGGACACGGTGAGGGCATTGGCACAGAAGAGCCCCAAGAGCGACGTTGCAAGGGTGCTCTTGCCCGAGCCGGATTCTCCGAGAACGCCCAAGACCTCGCCGGACTCTAGAGAAAAACTCACGCCGTCGAGCGCCCGGAAAGCAGGGCCCCCGCGCGAGCGATAGGTAACCCGGAGATCGCGAACCTCCAGAATGGACGCCATGCACGGCATGTTGAAGCAGGAAGGCGGAGTGAACAAGGCAAACCTGATGGGCAGCGAACCAAAGTTGACATCCTCCGCGCCCTTAGAAAAGGGCGAGGATTCCGACGAGCCGGTCTGGTTGGTTTTAACCAGAGCGCTTTCGGCCGGTTCCTGTTTCATCGATCGGCCTTACTGCGCCGCATCTCCGCAGGCTTCACATCGGGCCTGCCCGGCCCTAGGTCTTGCGACAAAAGAAATATACACCAAAGACCTGCGCCTTGTATCCCCGTTCTCAAGAACGGTAAGAACGGACCCTTACGGCGCATCTGGCAATCCGCCAGGGACATCGCCCGGGATTACGGGCTTTCTTTCGTTACTTTCAGATAATCAGGTAAACAGGGGAGCCGAAATTCGGGTTTCTGCCCGAGTACTGGCATAACCACGTTCCGTCCCTTAGGTTTTGCATGGAAGGCTGAGTACCCCGGGAAAGCCGCTAAAAATGAGCAAATGGGCTCTACTGTCTCAAGATGAGATGAAAAACAGGTCCTACCAACACGTGGTTGGCTCAGACCTAAAATTAGGGTCTTTACCTGAGGCGCTTTCAGGCGTTTACTTGCTTGAGGCGGCAGGTTTCAACGTGGTATCTGACCTACCGGTTTCGATAGCAGCTGGGGTGTGAGCTGCCAATCCCTGTGCGGTTTCAGACGAGGAGAGCAATGTTATGGCCAAGCGAGATGAATCGTCAGAGCTGCTTCGCGAACTGGTGGCACACCTCCGCCAGAACAGAACGCAGCTCCGCGAAGAGTGGGTTGGCCGCATTTCTGAAACCCGGCTGCTGACGGCTATGACCAAGGAAGAAATCTTCGCCGAAGCCACGTCGGTGTACGACAGCTACGTCGAGGCTCTCGAGACGGAAACCTTCGAAGCGCTGCAGGCTTACGCAAGAAATCTTTCCGAGCGCATCATTCCGCGCGGCGTCGAAACGCATGAAGTTGTCGGTATTGTTCTCCTCCTCCGCGACGTGCTGGCGCGCTCTCTTTTCGCAAAGTATCAGACCGATTTCAAGAAGCTGAACCGCATCTTGGACGCCTACGAACCGGCGGCCAACCGCATCGCCAACACCGTGGCCGTCGGTTTCGTCCAGGAACGCGAGCGCGTCATCCGTCAGCAGCAGGAAGCCATCCGGGAACTGTCGACTCCGGTTCTGCAGGTTCGCGAACGCCTGTTGATTCTCCCGATCATCGGGGTGATCGACCCGCAGCGGGCGCGACAATTGACCGAACAGCTGCTGCGCGGAATCCGCACCAACCGCGCAAAAGTAGTGGTCATCGACATCACGGGCGTCGCGGCGATGGACGTTACGGTGGCGAACCACCTGGTGCAAACCGTCGAAGCCTCGCGGTTGCTTGGCGCGACGGTCATTGTCACAGGCTTGTCTCCCGAGATTGCCCAGACGCTGGTAACCATCGGCGTAGACCTTGGCAAGATGAACACCGTCGGCGACCTGCAGGGAGGCATCGAGCAGGCCGAGCGGCTCTTGGGATACAAAGTAATGGCGTTGGCGGAACCCAACTAGGAAGCCAGGGGAAAAAGGGCGACGTGGAAGTTCCTATTCTCAAGCAGGGGGCGGTCCTGATCGCAACGTTTCAGGCGGCCCTGTCCGACGCAGACCTCAATCATCTGCGCAGCGCCCTAGTACAACAAGTGGTGAGATTCCGTTCGCGTGGGGTCATCGTGGATGTGACCGCGATGGACGTCATGGATTCGTTTGCTTCACGAACACTGCGCGAGATCGCCCACATAATCCGCCTGCGTGGTGCCGAAACCGTTATCGTGGGAATCCAGCCGGAAGTCGCATTCGCGATGGTCCAGCTCGGTTTGACTCTGGAAGGTGTCGCCACGGCCCTCGATCTGGAAGAGGGATTGGCCTATCTGAACCAGAAGTTCAAAACCATGAAGTGAGAGTGAGCCTAAGTGTCCCGCGTGGAAATCAGGGTGACTATCAGTTCTGACCAGGACATCGTCGTTGCTCGACAAAAGGGACGGTCCCTCGCTTTGGAACTCGGCTTTTCTTCGGGTGACGCCACGCTGATCGCCACTGCCATTTCAGAACTTGCGAGAAACATCGTGTCGTACGCCGGCAGCGGCCAGATCGCCTTGAAAGACCTGCAAGGTAGTACGCGTGTCGGAATCACTGTCACTGCCTCTGACACCGGCCCAGGGATTCCCAACGTAAGCCAAGCCTTGCGAGACGGCTTTTCTACCTCAGGAAGTCTAGGCCTCGGACTTCCCGGAGTGCGACGCCTGATGGACGAGTTTGAAATTGACTCCAAGCCCGGCCAGGGGACCAGGGTGGTGGTGAAAAAATGGAGACCATAAGAAGCCCCATGGCCGAGTACGGAGTGGCCAAGTTCGTTCTTCCCGGCGAAGGCGAGTCTGGCGACCAACATTTAGTCTGTTGCAACGAAAACGGAATTTTGGTCGCGGCCATCGACGGAATCGGGCACGGAGCGGAGGCCGCCAACGCAGCCAAGGCCGCCATCACCGTTCTGAGAAACGGCGTGGGCGAACCGATTATCCCCCTGGTGGTGACCTGCCACGAAAGACTCCGGGCAACACGCGGGGTGGTCCTGAGCATTGCTTCGGTAGACGTAAGCCACGGCCTGATGACCTGGCTGGGTGTCGGAAATGTGCATGGCGTGCTGGTGCGTGCTGACAAAAAGTCGACGCAGGAAACCCTCTTGCTGCGAGGCGGCGTGATTGGCGACCACCTGCCCCAGCTGCAAGCCGCCGTGCATCCCGTAGCACAGGGGGACCTGCTCGTTTTCGCAACCGATGGGATTCGGACTGATTTCACGGGGACTCTTTCCGCGCTCGAGAATCCGCAAAGAGCCGCGGACAGAATCCTGAAGGTCTTTGGCAACCGAAGCGACGATGCTTTGGTTCTGGCTTTGCGCATTACGGGAATTCATTTATGAAATCAGACACGGGGCAGAAAAAACGAGAGCAAATGGAGTTTCAGGACGAGTACGCGGAGACGTTGCGTGATTATGCAATGGGCGGAGGCGAAGCGGTGCTGGGCCGAGCTTACGAGCTGGGCCGTCGTGCGATTGCGGAACCCAAGAGCCTGCTGGAGTTGGTCTCTCTTCACCATAAGGTCCTGAAGGAATTGTTTCAGAATTCGGTCGACCGGGGATCCCCAGGACAACTCGTCCAGATAAGCTGTGATTTTTTGTCCGAGTGCGTGTCTCCTTACGAAATGGCGCAGCGCGGATTCCAGGACGCCGTTAAGGCCCTCAGACAGCTCAACGAAACACTCGAGGAAGAGATAAAGCGCATCGCTTACTCGGTCCACGATGAGGCCGGCCAGCTGCTGGTCGCCGTCCATCTCGCTCTGGCAAATCTGGCGCTGGAGCTGCCGCCGGGCCGGAAGGAACAGGTCAGGGAAATCGAAGGGCTGCTCAACGAGGTTGAAAAACATCTGCGCCGGTATTCGCATGAGCTTCGCCCGACGATCCTCGACGATCTGGGGTGGATTCCCGCCATCCGTTTTCTCGCTGAGGGAATCTCCAAGCGCGCGAATCTGCCCATCCACATTGAAGCAAAGTTTTCCGGGCGACTGCCGGGCACCGTCGAGACCACGCTTTATCGCGTTGTGCAAGAAGCGTTGACCAATGCCGTCAAACACGCCAAAGCCAAAAATGTCTGGATTCGGGCGTGGCTGAAGGACCGGGTATTGCATTGCGCGATTCGCGATGATGGCGCGGGTTTTGACGCGCAGGCGGCCCAGGCTGCAACCGGTCGCAAGGGATTAGGGTTGATCGCGATGCGCGAGCGTTTAAGCGCCATTGGCGGAACCTTATGGATTGAGTCATCGCAAAGAAGTGGAACCGAACTATCAATCAGACTTCCCATGGAGGACGATCATGTCAATTAGAGTAGTGCTGGCTGACGATCATGTTTTGGTGAGACAAGGCTTGAAGTCCCTTCTCGAGCGGGAAAAGCTCCAGGTAGTGGCTGAAGCATCTGATGGCCAGGAAGCGGTTCGCTACTCGGAGACCTTGCATCCCGATATCGCCGTCGTTGACATCAGCATGCCAACGCTGAACGGCATCGACGCGGTGCGGGAGATGAGCCGGTCCTGCCCCAAGACAAAGACCATTCTCCTGACGCAACATGAAGAAGACCAGTACATTCGAGAAGCGCTCGAAGCGGGCGTGCGTGGATATGTCCTGAAGAGCCAGGCGGCGAACGACCTGGTTCACGCCATTCAACAGGTTTCGCGCGGCCAATTCTATCTAAGCCCCGGCGTTTCCAGGGCGGTTGTGGAAGCTTACCGCACCAAGTCGCAAATGCCCTCCGATCCGCTCACCGTTCGCGAACGCCAGGTGTTGCAACTCATTGCCGAGGGAAGGTCGACCAAGGATGTCGCTTCGCTCCTGGGAATCAGCGTGAAGACCGCCGAATCACATCGCACCAGGCTCATGCAAAAACTGGATATCCATGAAACCGCAAGCCTGGTGCGGTATGCGGTTCGCCGCGGGCTAGTGCAACCCTGAAATCATCAGGCAAAAAATGCCGCCGGCCTTCGCGCCCTTCAAAGTCGCCCGATCATCCGCGGTTGTAGTATGGCGAGCGACGATCCTACGCGGCACTACGGGCAACCGTATCGGCGCAGCTTCTGTAATTGTTGGCGGGCTTCACGGTTTCCGCTCCTGGTTGCCGCTCTCAGGAGGATCCATGCCTGTTCGCAATTCCTCGGAACACCTTCGCCCTTCAAATAACGCCGCGCCAGATCCAATTCCGCCCCAGAACTGCCCGCCTCTACCGCAGACCAAAGGCGACTTGCTTCGACGCTTCTCCCTTGCGCCAAACTCGGAGCTCGAGAATAAGCTGCGCGATACGCGCCTGCCTTCGCGCGAGGAATCTCGGGACTCGGAGTCTTGGAATGATTTTGGGCGGACGAGTGGTCGGAACTTGGGAGCGCCTCGGGTTGAGCGGCATCGGGAATGGCCTGAACGGCAGAGGGAGGCTCGCTCGGAACCTGAGGCAAATTCGGCAAAGGAGAGGAAATACGAGGTTGCGAGTCCGAGGTTCCGTTGAGGTTCTTCCCCAGACGAATCAAGGCATTAGCGACCTTCGGACGGAACCTCCCCACGAAACCGACATTTTGAACCAGCGCTACACACGAAAATAGAAATGCCGCGATAAGGAAGCCTGTCGCAACCTGGTGTAAGACTCCGCGTCGAGCCCCGGAAGAATCCTGCGATTGCCAGGTCACATCCGAGTTAAACAGGGGCGGCGGGTTCCGAGCCGGGCGGGGCTTGACCGGCCGCTGCTCACGGGCCTGCACTTGGGGCGGTGAGGGGACCTGGCTCTGATCCGGATTGGACCTGCCACGAGGAATATCCCGGCCTTGGTCGACGGCCCAGGCGGGCAGCGGATAATCTTGGCGTTGCTGGGCAACCCCTGACTCTCCTGCTTGCTTCAGCCAGTTGCGAATCCGATTACAGCTGTCAACGGCGGGATCAATAAATCGCAATCCCCCGGATTTTTTGGATCTGTCCGTCCACACCACGTCGGCGTTGAGCTCTATCCGCTCTTCAGGATGTGGGGAGATAAAGATTCGCTTGGAGCCCAGTTGGTGAACGGCATCGGCCGCTTGGAACGCCAGGCCCTTTTCCGAGGCATCCAGTACAATTCCGCCGCTTCCCGCTTCAAACTCGAAGTAAGAAATTCCCCCCGGCCTCTTCCTTTGAATACACCGTCGTTCCGTTCTCATGGCTTCTCGTGGTGCTGACGGCTCCCGAGCAACAGCTCCCGTTTGAGCGCTTTCGCTCCACCATCCGCATCCCGGTCGACCTGCCATTCTGGCTCGGGCAATGGTAAGAGCCTGCAACCTGGTGATGTTCCATTCTACAACCTCCCTTTTGGGACCACCTGGAGCCTTAGGTCCATGTGCATGCCGGCAAAATTCGCTTTCCCCGAGCCACGACAACTAAGTTAAATGGTTTCAACAGAATAGACGATTCCATGCAAATGCCGTTTGTGTTTCTTTCTAACCGGCTAAGGTGTTCGCCTCAGAAGAATGAGAGCAACCACCCGATTGCCCGGGGTCGCTGTACCTTCATAACCTGCCAGAGAACCGATGCCCACTCGCGTCTTGCTTGCGGATGATCATGCGCTGATCCGTCAGGGGCTCAAGGCCTTGCTGGAAAAGCAAGGAATCCAAGTCGTTACGGAGGCGTCCGATGGACAGGAAGCCGTGCGCTTGGCCGAGAAGGCCCAGCCTGAAGTGGCCATTCTGGACATCACCATGCCGGTGCTAAACGGGGTCGACGCCGCCCGCGAGCTGATTAAGTCCACGCCGAAAACAAAAGTCATTCTTCTCACCCAGCATGACGAAGATCAATACGTGACGGAAGCGCTTCGCGCCGGCGTAAAGGGATACGTACTCAAAAGCCAGGCTGCCGAAGACTTGGTTCATGCCATTAGGGAAGTTTGCAAAGGATCCGTTTATCTGAGTCCGAGCATTTCGCGGGCGGTCGTAGACGCCTATTTATCGAAGACGTATGTTTCGCCCGATCCTCTTTCCATGCGCGAGCGCCAAGTTCTGCAGTTGGTCGGCGAAGGGAAGTCCACCAAGGATATTGCTTTGCAACTCGGAATCAGCGTCAAGACCGCGGAATCCCATAGGGCTAGACTCATGCGGAAACTTGATATCCATGAAACCGCCAGTCTTGTTCGCTATGCCATTCGGCGCGGGCTAATCCAAGCCTAACCTCCTGCGAAATCAACTATTTCTTCCCCTGCACTCTCAATCTTTATCCTAGGGTCGTTTGGGTGATTCACCGGATTGTTTTCAAAAGCCAAGAAGTTATTGTGCCTCATGGAGGGGGGCTGCCTCCGAGTTCAGGGCCCCGCCTGAAACACCCCAACATCCCTTTGCCCTGGAAGGGAGGCGGCCCATCCCCAATTTCTTGGAGGTTCGCGCGGCGCTGAAAGTGCCCTGGAGTGAGGGACTCGCGAAAGGGTGCAAAGGAAAGCGACCAGTGCGGACCGAGTGTTCTGCCACTGAGGCGGGAAGCGATGCCGATGTCTTCAGAGCGAAGTAAGTCCGGCAGAGAATCACAGAATCACACGGGAATCTGGCAAACCGCGAACCAGCTCAAAGAGTTTGCCCGTTTGCGCATCCCGGTTGACTCCAAGGCCGATTTTCATCTTGGAGACCGGAGACGGCGCTCTCGACGGGGGGCCGATACAGCTTTGGATAGGATATTTCAAGGACTGCTGCGAGAGGCGAACCGCGAGCTTGCCAGCCTGCTGAGGGATGTGCGTGCCGGTTCCGACACGACACTGCTGGACGCCGCGGAAAGCACCGTCATTCGCGACCTTCTCAGGCGTGCGCTTCAGTGTGCGACCAAGCAATACCTGGTGCAAACCGAACTCAGCAATCTTGCGCTCATGGACGAATTGACGGGACTCTATAACCGGCGCGGTTTCCTGGCCCTCGCGGATCGCCAGTTGAGGCTTGCCCGGCGCTCTGACCGCAGCTTGCTTCTGTTTTTCATTGACGTTGACGGACTGAAAGAAATCAATGATTTTTTCGGCCATAGCGAGGGCGATGCTGCATTGGTGTGGACGGCGGAGGCCCTGGAAGCCACTTTTCGCGATTCCGACGTGATTGCACGTATTGGCGGCGACGAGTTCGCCGCGCTGGCCATCGAAGCTTCCGGCCAGAGCGAAGGCTCTATTCGGGAACGCCTGACCGAGTACCTAAGCTCGGTGAGCCGCAAGGATGGTGATTACAGGTTTTCCGTCAGTCTGGGGACCGCGCGCTTCGATCCGTGGAATCCGGTGTCCATTCGAGAGCTCATCGCCGAAGCAGATCGCGCGATGTACGAGCAGAAACGGCGTCGTTCTTCCCTGCGTCTGAGTAACGAGGCCTGTTATCAGTCCTAGAAGGCGAACGTGGACGTTCACACTCTGTGTTCAAAGGAGATCAGATAAGGCGCAGAGTGGATTTTAGAATCAGTTGGATAAACGGGAACGTTGTCACAAGCCCAGTGCACTTCCGAGCTTCGCCGAGTGGGCGACGATCCCGATTGAAAGGGCGAGACACTCATGGCAGTGCGGTCTGGTCGACTTGAAAAACGCATTCAGCTGTCCCTGCCGGTACAGATCTCGAGTCTTTATGATCCCTCAAAGGCCGAGCGGACCACTACGGAGAACGTATGCTCGCTGGGAATGCGCCTCTTGACGCAAAAGGCCAAAGAATTGAACGAGCGGCTGATGATCAGTTCCTTGGTGGGCGATTTGCGGGCGCTGGCTCGCGTTGTTTACTGCCAGCGTTTGCCGGACGGGCGTTTTGGAATCGGAATTCAGTTTCAGGGGCGAGCTGTCAATTGGCAGGCAGGTTCGCTTGCCGACGGCAGGGATTGAGCCCTGAGACGCCGACATTCATTCTTACTTCTTTGTTCCCGCCAGATCGGCGAACGGGACACAATTCGCCACAAACAGAGCCGGAGTTTGACCGGAAGATTCCCGAGAGTCCGGATATGAGGAAAGACATGCGGTTTCGGGGCCTCCTCCGCCTCTGGTCTCGCTGCTCTACGTTCATGAAAGGGTCTACCCGAGTGATTTTCGGGATTGCCCCGGTGTCAGGCTGGGTGATGTAACCGATTGTCCTCCCCCACGGGCTCCGTTAATTTTTTGTTTAGCCTTCCGCCGTGTGCCCCAGCCCCCGGATACGTGCTTGGAAAGGGAAGTCAAAAGACTCGATGATTCGCTTTTCTAGAAATCTGCTCTTGTGTAAGTCCACTTGGGATAGGAAGGATCAATGATCACTTGTGACGCAGCGGTAGTCGGCGCGGGTCCGTATGGACTCTCGGCCGCGGCGCATTTAAGAGCTGCCAATGGATTGGATATTCGCGTTTTCGGCCAGCCGATGTCCTTTTGGGAGAGGCATATGCCCAAATGGATGCTGCTGCGGTCACCTCTGGCAGGGTCGCACCTCTCCGACCCTCAAGGGGCCCTGACGCTCGAAGCTTACCGCGCTGCCTCGGGAAACGAGATCACCGCCCCGCTGCCCCTATGCCGCTTTATCGACTACGGGCGTTGGTTTCAATCGCAGGCTGTTCCTGACACGGATCGGCGAAAAATTGAGCGCATCGAGAAAAACGGAAACGGGTTTCAACTTACGGTAGAAGACGGCGAAGTCTGGCAAGCGCGCCGCGTGATTATCGCAGCAGGGGTTGAGCCCTTTGCCAGCAAGCCCGAGGAATTCAAGCACGTGCCGCGCGAATTGGCCTCCCATTCTTGCGACCACTGTGATCTGGGCCGTTTTGCCGAGAAAAGGGTCGTAGTCATCGGAGCCGGGCAAAGCGCTTTGGAGTCGGCCGCATTGCTCCACGAAGCGGGGGCCGATGTGGAAGTGTTGGTCCGTGCCCCTTTTGTTCGTTGGCTCTGGCGGCGTAAATGGTTTCATACCTTTAAGCCGGTCGCGCGCATGCTGTACGCGCCGGCGGACGTAGGGCAAGCCGGGCTCAGCCAGCTCGTAGCACGTCCTCATTTGTTCCGCCGCATCCCTCGATCGGTTCAAGATCGCTGGGGAAAGCGCGCCATCCGGCCTGCGGGGGCGGCGTGGCTCAACCCTCGGTGTCAACCCATTCGCATTACCACCTCGCGTGTGGTGACCTCGGCAGTTCCCCAAGGCGACAAGCTGTTTCTCACCTTGAACGATGGCACGGAACGCTCTGTGGACCACGCCCTGCTCGCTACCGGCTTTCGCGTAGACATTGCCCATTATCCGTTCCTCTCGAAGCCGTTGCTCAAATCCATCGAGACCATTAACGGCCACCCAAAACTCAAGAACGGGTTCGAGTCTTCTGTCCCCGGACTCCATTTCCTCGGCGCCCCTGCTGCCTGGAGCTTCGGTCCGCTGATGCGCTTCGTTGCCGGTGCGGACTTCGCATCGCGTAACCTGACGCGCGGCATTCTGGGAAGGGTCAAATCCATCACGGCTCAAAAATAATCTTGGCTACAGCGACAATTGCGATTTTGGCAGAACACGCACCGCAGGTGGCGGACCGCGCCAGCAGCTCATGTGGCGCTCTGCTCATGGGTGCGGACTATCGCGCTCTTGGCGTGGCGCGAAGTCTTGGCCGGCGCAACATTCCTGTCTGGGTGATCAAGCAAGGCGGCCATCTGGTGGCGGCCGCCTCGCGCTATGTGCGCCGCAGAGTTTCCTGGCCGGAAGGGGAAGACGCAGAACGAATTGACTTTCTCCTGAACCTCAGTGTCAAGAACGGTCTCAAAGATTGGGCGCTGATTCCCACGGACGACTATACCGTCAGCTTGGCGTCCGTCCATCATGAGCTGCTTTCCAAGCAATATCGCGTCACCGTTCCACGATGGGAAAAATTGCGGTGGGCGTGCGACAAACGGCTGCTTCACGAACTGGCTGAAGGGTTGGGAATTCACCAGCCCTGGACAAAGTGTATTTCCGACGAGCAGGAACTCGCCGGCGTCGACTGCCCTTTCCCCGTCATTCTCAAACCGGCTCTGCGGCTTACGCCCAACAGCCTCGCGATTCCTAAGGCGTGGCGTGCCGACGACCGCGAAGCCCTGTTTCGGCGCTTCAAGGAAGCCAGCAGTCTCGTTCCTCCGGAAAACCTGATCATCCAGGAAGTGGTTCCAGGGGGAGGAGAGACCCAGTTTTCTTACGCGGCGCTTTGCAAAAACGGCGTTCCTCTCGCCTCCGTAGTGGCCAAGCGCCTGCGCCAATATCCCAAGGATTTCGGCCAGTTCAGCACCTTTGTCGAGACCATCAGCGAGCCCCAACTCGCCGAAGCCGCGGAGCGCCTGCTGGCGGCAACTCGCTTCACCGGTCTTGTGGAAGTAGAATTCAAAAAGGATCCGCGGAATGGCCAGTTCAAGGTTTTGGACATCAATCCCCGAGTCTGGGGCTGGCATACCCTCTGCGCGCGGGCGGGCGTCGACTTTTCTTATTTGCTATGGCTTCTCGCAAGAGGCGAGCCAGTTCCCTGTGTGCGAGGGCGCGCAGGCGAGCGCTGGATTCACACGAGCGCCGACCTGCGAGTGGCACTTGGAGGGATTTTGAGCGGAGACTTTTCGTTTGGGTCTTACTTGCGCTCGCTCCGCGGACCGCTGGAATCCGCCATTTTGTCTTGGGACGATCCCGCCCCCGCGCTTCTGGACCTTCCGCTCTTTGCTTACTCGCTGGGCAAGTATGCGTGGCGGGAAAAGATTCTTAGTCCCGTTGGCCAGCAGTTCCGGCCTCGAGGACCGGTTATCCCTTAGGGAATCAACCCGTTCGGGTTTGCAGGGTTTGCTCGATTGCAGCGTTACCCGGCCTTGTTTAGTTTTGCTGTTTCGGTGCGACTGCTGATTTTCTGGAGTTCGCCGCGTCAACGATTGTAGAGCAAAGGGAGGTACAAATTGCGGATCACAGTGATTGGTTGCGGGTACGTGGGTCTGGTTACGGGAACATGCCTTGCCGAGGTAGGACACCAGGTCGTTTGCACCGATAACGACGCCGAACGTATCGCCACGCTAAAGGCCGGCGTCGTGCCCATTTACGAGCCGCACCTCGATGCGCTACTGACCTCTAACCTGCAGGCGAAGCGTCTTTCTTTCGCTGGTGATGCGGCCGATGCAGTGCAATCAGGCGAAGCAATCTTCATCTGCGTGGGCACCCCTCCAAAGGAAAATGGCGAAGCCGACCTCTCTGCCATCGACAATGTGGCGCGTCTGATCGCCACCGAGGCTCACTCTTCAAAACTGGTCATCGAGAAAAGCACGGTGCCCGCCCAAACGGGACAGCAATTGAAGCGCGTGCTCAGCGTTTACCGCCGAGACCCCTCCGTGGAATTCCGCGTGGCCTCCAATCCTGAATTTCTGCGCGAGGGCACGGCCGTGGAGGATTTCCTCCACCCCGATCGCATTGTGTTGGGCGTCGAAGACAAGGACTCTGAAAAGCAGCTTCGTGAGATCTACCGCCCCATCCTGGAAGCCCCTCGAGGAAAAACAAAGATCCATTGTCCGGTGCATTTGGGCGGGTGCCCCCCGGCGAAATCCCCCGAGCTCGTGGTTACCACCATCAACAGCGCCGAACTGATCAAGCATGCCTCCAACTCGTTTCTGGCTTTGAAGATTTCCTACGCCAACATGATTGCAGACCTGTGCGAAAAAGTCGGCGCCGATATTAAAGAAGTTGTTCGTGCCATGGGACTTGATCCCCGGATTGGGCCGCAATTTCTGAATGCAGGACTTGGATTCGGTGGCTTTTGCTTGCCCAAAGACGTCCAGGCATTTGTCCGGCTGGCAGAGCGTTCCGGGGTAAACTTCGGCATGCTAAAAGAGGCCGAGGCGGTCAACAAGCGCCGCGTCGATTTGTTTATTGAAAAAGTCCGCCAGGCGCTTTGGGTGATCAAAGACAAGCGAGTAGGAATCCTAGGCCTGGCGTTTAAGGCCAACACCGACGACATTCGTTTTGCACCATCTCTGGGAGTCATCGAGCGATTGCTGGCTGAGGGAGCACAGATTTGCGCCTACGACCAGGAAGCAATGGACAAAACCTCGGCCATTTTCCCGCAGGTGGAATTCTGCCGCGAACCTGACCACGTCGCTCGCGATGCAGATGCTTTATTGATCCTCACCGAGTGGCCGGAGTTCCGCCAACTCGACTGGAAACGTGTTTACGATGCGATGAGCCGGCCACTCATCGTCGATGGCCGCAACCTACTTGATCCGGCAACCATGACGGAACTTGGGTTTGAATACCACGGCTTCGGCCGGCCCCTCGAAAAGCCGCAGCCACAACTCGTACCCTCTGTCATGGTCGGTCGATCTTCCTCCGCTGTCCAACAACCTCGGTTGGCAACGTGAAGCAAACGCACGCTACCACAACCCGCTAGAGCCCTAAACAGGGACCTTCGAAACAGGACTGCCCCACCGCATCCTACCGGACTCGTTTTCCCCCGTTAGTGCCATTGTAGGACTGGGCCTGACTGCCCCACCTCGCAGAAACCTTATGGTCGCTTTCTGGCCCTGCGAGCAGTTGTTGAACCGCGCTTTCATTGATTAGTGTCTCTCCTTGCTAGCGAGCACTCGCGAGCCGGCCCTTTGGCTCGGAATGCTCCCCGGCCCTGGTTCCCCTCCCCTGCCTCAACCACCCCGGGATTCATTGTTCTGAGAGAGACACTAATGAATCGTTGGGGTAAGATTTCCTTCAGCGTCCTATCGGCTCTTGCGGCGGTCGCATGCACGGCAACGGTTGCGCCTGTGAATGGTCCCGTTGCTCCCATTGCGCCATCCATCGCCACGCAGCCGACAAATCAGACCGTGACGGCAGGCCAGACCGCGACCTTCACGGTGATGGCGAATGGCACGGCACCGCTCACTTACCAGTGGCAAAAGAACGGGACGAATATCGCAGGCGTAACTTCAGCAAGCTACACCACCTCGGCGACCACCACCTCGGATAGCGGCTCGACGTTCGACGTTGTTGTAAGCAACAGTGCAGGAACCGCCACAAGCAATCCCGCGACGCTGACCGTGAACACGGCCGCCGTGGCACCAGCGATCACTACTCAGCCGGCGAATCAGACGGTAACCGCGGGCCAGACCGCCACTTTCTCCGTGGCCGCCTCCGGCACAGCGCCCCTGAGCTATCAATGGAAAAAGAATGGCACGGCCGTCAGCGGCGCCACTTCCGCTTCCTACACGACGCCCGCTAGCTCTTCGTCCGACAATGGCGCGCTCTTCAACGTGGTGGTCAGCAATGCGAGCGGTAGCGTGACGAGCAACATCGCCACTCTCACTGTCAATGCCGCCTCTGCAACCCTGCAAGTCACCACCACGCAGCTTGCCGGTGCGACCCTGTCCGGCGCGTACAGCGCCACTCTTTCTGCTTCTGGCGGCACGACTCCTTATGCTTGGTCTCTCGCCAGCGGCTCTCTGCCGACGGGCCTTACGCTCAGCTCCGCGGGCACCATCTCCGGCACGCCGACTTCCGCAGGCTCTTTTCCCTTCACCGTCCAGGTCACAGACACCGCTTCCCATTCCGCCTCCGCCAATCTCTCCGTCAACGTGGGCAATCCCGTGGTTTCCGTGGCCATCGCTTCCCCGGCGAATAACGCCACTGTTTCCGGCAGCGTCACTGTCTCCGGCACCGCTTCGGACACCGTCTCGGTCAGCTCGGTACAGGTATCCGTCGACAATGGCGCCTACTCAAATGCCTCCGGTACGACAAACTGGTCTTACAGCTTCAATACCGCTTCGCTCTCGAACGGTTCTCACACCCTGACCGCCAAGGCGACCGATGCCGCCGGCCTTTTCGCCATCAGTTCGGTCCTGAATATCTCGGTCAGCAACGGCTCGAGCGCTTCCGACTGCACGCTGTTCGCCTCCCCTTCCGGCAATGACTCCAATTCCGGCACTTCCGCTTCTTCCCCCAAGACTTTTCAGGGCGCTGCCAACGCCACCCAGCCCGGCTCCGTCCTCTGCCTCCTGGGCGGTACCTACAACTTCTCCTCCTCCTTCACTCCCCCCTCGAGCGGCACTCCCTCCTCCTGGATCACCTACAAAAACTACGGCGACGGCCCCGTCAACATCGTCTATACCGGCCCCGCCGACGCTTCCCCCATCTTCCGCCTCGGCAGCGGCTCTTTCCCCACTGGCGGCGTCTCCTATATCGAGTTCCGCGGCCTCAACCTCAATGGCAACAGCAATTCCGGCGACGCTTTCTGGTGCCAGGGCACCCACCACCTCCGCTTTATCAACAATTCCATGAGCGATACCGGCACCGCCGGCATCGGCACCCGCGACTGCGACTACCTCACCGCCGACCACAACCTCATCTACCACAACGGCTACATGCCGGCCTCCACTCCCGACCCCCAGTGGTACGGCTGGACCAGCGGCATCTCCTACAACTCCAACCAGTGGTTCGATACCTACCCCGGCTTCCACAACATCATCTCCAACAACATCGTCGCCGGCGAATTCGACTCCTCCTCCAACCACACCGACGGCAACGGCATCATCCTCGATCTCTCCAACGGCTCCTATAACGCCTCTACCGCCAATACCCCGCCCGTCCTCATCATCAACAACGTCGTCTACGGCAATGGCGGCCGCTGCATCCACGCCTACATCGTCACCAACTTCTGGATAAGCGGCTCCCAAAACGGCTCGCAGGAACGATCCATGCACCTAAGGAGTGACCGACGGTTCCACTTCACAGCAAGGTCTGACGGTTTTATCTAGCCCCTGCCCCTCTCAATCCCGTGCGAGGGGGAGTTCAAGTGCCGCTACGAGAAGTGGCGTAGGCCGGCACCTCCCTCTCTCGCACGCTTTAATCAACCGCCGCCGGTTCGGTCGCCTCCCCGGCGCCGGCGGTTCCCTCCAAGGCGCGGCGATAAACATCGATCGTTTTTTGGGCCACCAGTTCCGGCGAACATTCCTCCGCAATCTTTGCCTTCCCACACATTCCCATCCGGCGCCGGAGTTTCCGATCGAGCAACAGCCGTACCACCGCGTCCGCCAACTGCGCGGCATCGCGCGGAGGCACCAGCAGGCCGGTGCGGCCGTGTTCGACCATTTCCGGGAGCCCACCCACCTCCGTCGCCACCACGGGCTTTCCCGCCGAGTAAGCTAAGGGGATGACACCACTTTGCGAAGCCTCGATGTACGGCAACACCACAACGCTGGCTCGCTGAAAATATTCCTGAGCGCGCAATTCGGAGATGTATTCGTTGTCAACAAGGAAGCGCTCGGGATTTTTCATCATTCGCCGGTAGCGCTCAAAATCCTCGCCTTGGCCGGCGATCAGAATCCGCGCCCCGGGCACTCGTGCGCTGATCAGCGGTTCCGCGCGGATCAAATACTCCAGCCCTTTGTATTCCCAAATCCGCCCAAAGAAGAGAATCAGGTTTTCGTCTTCCTCGAACTTGGCCGGTACCGGGTCACCGCCAATCTGGATGTGGGGCATGCGATGTATATTTCTTCGGGCGCCCAGCTCTTTCCCCAGCAACTCTTCCACGTGCCGGGAGTGCACGATAATTTGATCAGCGCTGCGCCGCGCAAGCATTTCCAGCCAAAATGGTGTTTTTTGCGTGAGTGTGTCCCCCGGGTGCGCGCGGAAATCATGGACGGTGAACACCAGCGGATACCTGCGCCAAGCTGCTAGCGCCAAATCAAACCACAAATGAAAACCCTGGTAATGGATGAGGTCCGGCGAGAACGCCCGGATCTCCCGCATCACCGTCCGAATGGTTCGAAATTGGCTAAGCGGCTGCCGCAGCCTGGGACTCTGGTAAGAAAACAAGCGCACCGTGCCATCCAGCTTCGGTGCAAAAGGGCGCACAACTCGTTCAGGCATCAGCAGCAAAACGTCCGCGTAGGCGGAGAGAGCATTCGCCAGACGCATGCAATACTCCCCAAAGCTGACCGAAACGAGCGCGACCCTTAAGCGTTCTCGCTGCGCCATCGGCCGATACTTCAATTCTCCCCTGCCGTTTTGCGCAGAAGCAGCACTAGGTATTTTTCTTTGAATTGACGAACCCCGCCCGACGCCCACACCGCCAACACAACGAGCACCGCCAGATAGACAAGGGTTGCCGAGAAGCCTGTCAGGATATCCACGCGAGTGATGGCCAGGGCGAGATAAACCGTCATGCAACCCGCTGCCACCATCGGCTTCCAAATAATCTTGAGCAAGGAGATTCCGGAGAGCTGGCGCGCCACCGGAATGTAGTGCATCGTGCAGCCCAGGGCTGCCGCGGCCAACTGAGCCACCGCCGCTCCGCGGAGACCAAAGCGCAAAATCAGCGGCCAACCCACCCCAAGATTCACGATCGCGCTGGCCATGGCGATCTTCAGAGTGAGTTTCTCCCGGTGCGTCGCCACCAGGACTTGCCCGAGTATGCTCGAGAACACTTGCAGCACCAGCATCCACGATAGGATGTGCAACGCGGGCACGGCCTCAACAAATGTAGGATTCTTGTACAGAACCGAGAGCGCCCACTGCCCAAGGAAAAAGATTCCCGCGATGGTCGGCACCGCCAACATCAAGAGCACTTCCATCGCCTGCTCGGAGATGCGCCTCAACGTTCGAAGACCGGGCTCGATTTTCCGGCACATCACCGGGAAAATGCTCTGCGCGATGCTCTGATAGACCAGCAGCAGCGGCACCATCATCTGCGTTGCCGCGCTATACAGGCCCACCTCTTTCTCCGTTGCCAGTTTGGAGAGAAGAATTACATTGAGGTTTCCCGCAATCGCGCACGTGCTGTCAATCCCCAAAAAGGTGCTTGCCGAGCGCAGCGTGCCCAGCGCGAATCGTAGGTCCAGGCCCGGCTGGCGTACCGACGCCTGCCGTATCTGAAACCACCGCATCACCAGGCAAAGTTCCACTACCGCGACGGTGAAGAACGCCGCCAGCAACAGCAGGATGACGGTGTACAACCCGCGGTCCCAAGACAGCAGCAGGTACGCGCCCGCCATCTTCACGATGTTCGAAGGCACATTCACGTAAGCGATGTAGTGCATCCGCTCCCAGGCTTGAAAAATTCCTTCACAAATCGCCGAAATCGCATAGGGGAAAAGACCCAGCGAAAGCAGCAGGACCACCAGCTTTGTTCCGCCCGTGTAGTCGACCGCGCGCACAAAACCGAATAACCCGGCGAGGGAAGCAAGCGACATCACCCCGACGATCAGGCATCCATTGACGAAATACTTCCGCGTCTGCGACCGGTCTTTCGCCACTTCCCGTATGAGCAGCGTCTTGACGCCTGAAACCGCAAAAATCTGGAAGATATAGAAGAGCGACAGCGCGAGCGACATTTGTCCGAACTCAAACGCGCCCAGCTTTCGCGCGACCATCGCATACACCACAAAGCTCGTCGCCCGGTTCATCACGTCGCTCGTGAGAATCGAAAGCGCATTCGCGCCTATGTTTCGCAGGCTGGTGCTCATCGTTAGCCTTGAATGAGTCTTTGGCCTCTCGAACTGGTTCTTTCCATACGCTATAGGCCGCTCGCCACCCGTAAAATCGAGGATACACCTGAGGACCTACCGAGAAAACCACGGAGCGGGCGCGTCGATCTTTAGCGATGGAACGGCTAACGGGTCAGGTGCAAAAGCCAATCGAGCTGCAAGCATTTACCTGATTGCAGACGGATCTATCCTTTTTTGACAATATGTGCGATCCATCATCGGAAGCCACATTCCTTCCGAGAGGGGCTATATCGGCTTCCTTGGGGTTCCCGCTGCATTCGGCAGAAATTTCTATGTCTTCGCGCTTTGTTGGCAGACCACAAGCCTTCCCCGACCGCGCCAGCCGCGGCGCTCTCTTCCTCACTTCGCTTTTAATTCTCGCCCTCTTATCTTTGCTTGCTTATGTGGTGAAAAACTTTCTCGTCATCCAGAAACTGGATCCCGCGCCTTGCTCCGCGAACTGCACCATCTACGCCTCGCCTTCCGGAAACGACAAAAACTCCGGAAGCGATCCTTCTTCTCCCAAGACCTTCCTCGGCGCCGCCGCTGCCACGCGGCCGGGTTCGCTCGTCTGCCTTCTCCCGGGCACTTATGACCTGGACTCTTCCTTCACTCCGCCCCAAAGTGGCGCGGCCTCCGCCTGGATCGTTTACAAGAGCTGTGGCGACGGCGCCGTCAATTTCGTCTGGGCCGGCTCACCCGACGCCTCTCCTATGTTCAAACTCGGCTCGGGCCCGTTCCCTTCCGGCCCATCCTATGTGGAATTCCGCGGTCTCCATTTCGACGGCCGCGGCAATGCCGGCGATGGTTTTTTCTGCCGTGGCGGCCATCATTTGCGCTTCATAAACAATACCGTCACCGACACCGGCGGCTCAGGCGTCGGCTCCATCGGTTGCGACTATCTCACCGCCGATCACAACGTCATCGTCCACAACGGCTACATGCCGCGCTCTACCAAGGTCCCGCAATGGTATAGCTGGACGAGCGGCATCTCCTTCAACTCCAACCAGTGGTTCGACCGGTATTCCGGCTTCCACAACGTCATCTCGAACAACGTCGTTACCGGCGAAGTCGACCAAAGCCCCAAACACACCGACGGCAACGGCATCATTCTCGACCTCAGCAATCGCACCTACGACTACAGTTCAGCGGACACGCCTCCCGCTCTGGTGATCAACAACGTGGTCTATGGGAACGGCGGCCGCTGCCTGGAAGCCTACACCGTCACGAACTTCTGGTTTGTCAACAACACCTGCTACAAAAATGTTCTGGATCTTCCCGAGAAAAGCGACGCTTCCATCACCGTCAATAATTCTCACGACGGCTACATCGTCAACAACCTCGTGGTCGCGGCCGCAGCCTCCCACCCATGCTACTCGGAGGAAAACAAGGCCGAAGAAATCCGCTACTTCGCTAATTTGTGCTTTGGCGGCTCCAATCTGTGGCGCCATGCCAATTCATCGCAATTTATCTCGGGCGATCCGCTCTTTGCCCGCCCGCTGGATTTGCATTCAAAAGCCGCGGAGACGCCCTCGCCGCGTCTTCTAGCGGATGGGCTTGCCCTGCTGCCTCGCAGCCCAGCGCTCGCCAAGGGAATCGATCCCGCCACTCTGCCCGGACTGCCCAAACAAGTCGCCGCCGACTTGAAAAAGCACATCTACGCCGACTTCGCGGGAAACCCACGTCCCGAGGGTGGCCCTTTCGACCTCGGCGCATATCAGTCAAGCCAAGCCAATACGTCCCGGCACGCTGAGCGAAACAAATAAGGACGCATTGCTCAGCTCTGGAGCCCGCTTGGTTTGGCCATTCGGCGCCACCCGCATCCCCTTTAAAAGACCCGGTTCTGCTGACTGCACGCCGAGCTGGAAGTTCCCGTTTCCATCTGCGGCAATTCCCCGTGGTGCCCGGAAAGGTGCCGATATAGCCGCATGCCCTGCGGACCAGCCGAGCAGCAAAGGCAGAAACCGGGCACAGGGGATCGAGCGAACCCGTATGTGTTCCTTGCCGCCTGGGCAACACGTCCATCTCCTGCGGGCGGGCGAACGGCGGTTCAGTGGGTCAGGGAAGGTCTTGCTGAGTACAGAATTGCGCCTGCATCCCAGCCTGCTTCCGTAACGCAACGCGCGTTTCCATTGATGTCGCCGTAAATGTAGTTCCGCATGTCCGCCTGGACCTGCGGCCAGCCCGACGTGAACTTGTTGCTGCTCGGGTCGGTGCCCGCGTTATATGCGTGGTCTGCACCTGGCGCGAAAGCGCTCGAAATATCGCAGATCGGAATCCATCCTGTGCATTGCGTCGATGCGCTGTAGGTTGGCGTCGCCGCCGAAGGCGGACGCGAAGCAGCGTACTGCCCGGGGGCCGTAGGATGAACAAAGCGAGGATCGGCAAGAAAACGATCGCCTGAAATGAAATTCTGTGCTGGCTGAGGCGAAAAATTGCAGCAAGCGCCGTCTGTTCGGCCGTTGTAGAGATTGGCGTCGAAGACTACCGTCGACGGGATAGCCGGATCATCGGAATAGTAGTAGGGGATGGCATTGTTGGCGCTCCAAACATCGCTAATGTTATCGACAAAATATCCGTTGAGTGTGCCGCTGTAGCCGGTCGAGCTCGTGCCCATAGCGGAGAAAGACCCCAAGCCCGGCTCCTGCGTGTCCAGGTTATTCTTCTGGCAGGTGTTGTTCACCACCCAAAAGTTCGTATAGTTGAACACTGCGATGCACCGCCCGCCGTTCCCGTAAACCACGTTGTTCACGACCAGCGCCGGCGCCGTGCCCTGTTTCAGGATGTCCAGAATGATTCCATTTCCGTCCGTGGGGAAGTCGCTCGAACTACTCGTTGCTCCCGGACACAGTTGTGCCGGCCAAAACTCGCACTGATCCACCTCTCCGGCAATGATGTTGTTCGAGATGATGTTGTGAAGCCCTTGATATGATAGGTGTCTCCCGCGGGCGTCGTGACGTTGTTGTACGAGATGCCGCTGCTGTTGCTCGCGCTGCCGCAGACGCTTGGTAGATCGGCGGGCGGGCTGCTCGGTGGATTGCTGCCAGGGCTTGGCAAGCAGACGGCCGGAAGATAGCCGTTGTGGTTTATCAGGTTATGATCGCTGACCAAATAATCGCAGCCAACGCCGGCGATGTCCGATCCGGCGGTATTGCGGACGGTATTGCCGATAAACTGCGCATGGTCTGAGGCATAGCAGAAAAAAACCCTCCAGCGCATTGTTCTGTCCGCCGTCTAAATTGAGGCCGATGAATTTTAGATATTTGGAACTACCACCGCAGTAGCCGCCGCTGCCAACGCGGATCATCGGTTGCAGAAACCCGATGCTGGCCACATCCGTCAGCGTGCCGTTGGCTTGGGCGGCCGTCACGCCTGCGGTCCAGACGAAATCCACGTCGCCGTCGCCAAGGGCCTGGTAGGTGATCCACGTCGTGCTCGAGTTCGGTGGACAAAAAGTTTGGTCTAATTCATATCGGCCTCCCAACAGGCACGCTACATCGCCGGGTTTGGCAACACCGGCCGCGCTATCCGCGCCGGGACTCGCCGGGTTCCCTCCAAATAGCGTCTTAGGCGCCCATCTTGTCGTGCCAGTGTAAGTGTCATCTCCGAAAGCCGAGGCATATCAGGGTGCAGTTTTGTGCCAGCGAAGCGTGTATTCCACTACTGTTTCTGAGAAACGCCGAAGGCGAGCCTTGCGGGCCGCCGGAGTTTCCAGACGCCGCGAAAACAGCGGGCGGACTAATCAACTTGAGGCTGGCTTTCAACACGGCATGGACTTGCGGAATGGAAATGACAACAACAAAGGGCTGCCGCTGCACATACAAAGAGCATGAGCTTGATGCGGTGCTTCACGGTGCGGTCCTCCTAATCGAATGGATTTTCTGGCTCTGGTTGGGTAGCAAGCCCATAACGGATTCCGCTTTCGAAACGTGTTTTCCCAGGCGGGGTGGGAACGGTGCCTCTGTAGGTTATCGGGAATGGTCTTGCGGCTTCATCAGTATCGCGCGAATCAAACACTTGCAATCAGGAAGATGCCGCATTCACCGATGGGAAAACTACCAAATCGGTCGGAAAGCCAACTTCGTCACCGGCACCGGAAACAGCAGAGGTCCGACGCTAGACAGACGGATTCCCGACCGCAGCTCGAGAGTACGCCAGCATTTGCGTCCCGGGCGGTCCGCTATCTCAACATTGTCAAGATCCGCTCGATGAGGTACCAGAAGGGCCGTGAGTGAGAACCTCGGATCTTTTCGTCGATCTTCGCCGTGCCGGGGTTCAAGCTGTTCGAATCATGGTTCCCGCTCGACGAGCAATCGCCGCCGACCTAGCGTCTCGGCACACCCGGCGTGTCCTTGGGAGGGCTCGGATGGCTTTCCGGTCTTGACTGCAGGAGAATAAAAGGCGAAGATAACGAAGATCACAAGGGTGGGATTTGCGTCCGCGATAGCCAAGCGGCTGTGGGAATGGACTTCGGCGTGAGCACGGCAGCGACGCTCTCGGGCGGAGAAAAGCTCGCCAGCGACTGCATCCCACGACGGGAACATGAATGGCGCGAGCAATCTGTGTTTGCTACGCTCTCAATAGGGCGAGTTGCGCCTGAAGCAACGCCTGGGGAGAGGAAGGCACAGGCCTTACCGCCAGGGTGAAACCGGCCTCGCCGAACCAGGAATCAGCATGTTTCATTTGGGCATGGATTGCGCAACGGTAGCCAGACACTTTAGCTGAACAAGCGGTAGAGGTCCTCACCCGCCTTCTCGGTAATCTGGTCGGGTACCAGATGGTCCGTGAAAGTCGCGGTGAGTTTGCCGAGCAGTTGGCGGATTTCTTTCTCGGCGCTCGTCGGCCCCCCATTGGGCGAGTAATGGAGGAACGAGATGGTCTTCTCTTCCGTGCCGAACTTGCGCTTGTAGCGGATGAGCCCTTCCTGGTCGATGTCGCTTAGCCCAAAGTCCAGGTAGGTGAGGCCGCGTTTTTTTCCTTCTTGAATCCCGTGCCAGATGAGCAGGTCGTTCGGCCGGTGCGAGAGATCGTCGGGGAGGGACGCATTGAACTTGTAATACAGCGTGTCCTTCCACTCCAGAAAAAAATCGCCAGCCACGATCTTGTCTTTGTGAATGGCGAGCAGCAGGAACCCGTGCTTTGGCTCCACAAAACGGCGCCAGATATTTTGCAGGAAACTGTAGGGTTGCGCCAGCAAACCATACTTGTATTTGCGCACTTTCAGGTGCATCTCGAAGAAGGCGCGCAGTTCCTGCTCTGACTGCGCTGTGCGAACACTGAGCTCCTCGCGTTCCGACTTCCGAATGGCGCGATGCGTGGAATCATGCATGGCTTTCCAGAGCTTCTCGAGATCCGGCCGCAGGTCCAGGCGGTGCCATTTCGCCTGCTTCACCAAAGAAAAACGCTTGTCGCCAAGTGGCAAATCGTTGTGCAGGCAGCGCACGCTGATGGGCTGGTGTTCGGACACCAAGCGATCGATCAGAAAACGCCACGACTCCTCGTCACTCACCAGCGGATCGCAGTAGTCGGAAAAAGGCAGCGTTACGATGCGTTTCCCGAGCATGTCCGAAATCCGAAAGAAGGGAATGCCCGCCTGCGGTTGCCCATGCTCGTCGAGCGCGATATGAGCGCTTGGCTGCCAACCGTAGGTATCGGCGAGAACCTGCATCCATTGGGGTGAATGAAAAACGCTGGTCGTAACCTGCCGGACCAACCGGCACCACAAGGGATCGCTTCGCGGATCGACACAGACAACGTTGCCTACAACATTCAATTTTTGCCTCCTCCTGAAATGTACTGAAGAAAAGGGACTGCCGGAACGCCGATTCCATCAGGCCAAGTGCGCCGTAGTCTGCTTTGCGTGAGAATGCAGGGTCTCTGGTTGACTGGCTTGCGGATGCATGTCGGCGTCCGGAACCTCGCGGGCTTCGATCGCTGGTTTTGATTCGTGAGCAATCACGGTCTCCGCGATCTCTGCCGCGGGCAGGACCTCCCGGTACACGGAAAGCAGATTCGGAATGGAGTACTCCCACGCCAGCTGCGTTTGGATGCGGCATCTGCCGTAAGCGCCAAGCGCCATCCTGCGATTTGGATCGTCCATGAGCTGTGCCAAAGTGCACGCAAAGGCTCGTTCGTCGTTAGGCGTGACGTAGGCCGCGGCGCCGCGGGCGGTGAACCGATGCTCCGGCAAATCAAACGCAACGATTGGCTTGCCCAGTGACATATATTCCATAATCTTTACCATCGTCGAGCGATCGGTGTAGGGATTCGCCGGCGAAGAGTCCACGCAAATGTCCGCGGCCGAGAGAAGCCGCCGGAGGTCCTCCCCGAAAACCGGACCGGTAAACCGCACGTAGTCCTGGAGGCCCAGCTCCTGCGCCAGCGCCTGCAATTTTTCCAGCGCATCGCCAACGCCCACGATGACGCAATAGAAATCCGTTCGTCCAAGACCGTGAATCAGGTAATGGAGCGCCCGCAGGAGATAGTCCACGCCGTCCTGGACGGCCAGCAGTCCCACGTAGCCGATGATCGTTTTCCCCATTTGCCGAAGAGTCCGATCCGGCTCAATGGGGGCCATCACCCGGCTGAGGTCAACTCCATTTCGAACGATAGTGATTCGCGTTTCCGGAACGCCGCCGCGGTCGAGCGCAACTTTTTTGTAAGACTCGTTGGTGACGATGACATGATCGGCGAGGCGGCAGCTCAGCTTCTCCAGCCATACCAGCGCGCGATAAACCACCGGTCTACCGCCTCCGCGGAATCGTGCCGCGTACATTTCCGGGGACAAGTCATGATGGTCGTAGACGAAACGTTTGCCGAACAGTTTGTAAAACAACGCAATGAATACGAAGGTGTCGGGCGGATTGTGGGCGTGGATCGCATCAAAGCCTTCGCTAAGGAAAGCCACGATCGAAAGCGCGAAGGTGGCAGCCATCGCGTAGGCGTATTCCCAAAGGTAAGCGAGAAGACCATTCGCCGCAGCAAATGCGTGGTAGCGGTAAACACGAACGCCATTGATGATTTCGCGAGAAGGCTGGCCGGTTGCCGCGGGACAGATCACCGTCACCCGGTAACCTGCCGAAGCGAGCGCAAAGGCTTCCCGGCGGACTCGGACATCGTGCGGGAAAGGCAAGTTCTCCAGAAACATTAGGATTCGATTTTGCTTCTTTATGACCATTGTTGTTCGGGACAAAAATTCCGGCCAGTGTCCTTTCCGGGCCTTCCACCCAGGAGCGCGTTTGCTTGGTTGCCATTCATAACCGGAGCTTTCTAGCTTGCGCTGCTCGAGCGCAGGGCGAGTCAGCGCGCAACCATTGCCCGCCGCGGGAGCTCGCTTGGAAAGCGACTCACCGCGTTCGCTCGCCGGGAATCAAAACACGGTGTTGACTTGGTCCTTTGATCGGGCACGCTCGCTTTTCCAGAACTTGCTGGTAGACCCGGATGAGGTTGCGCGCCACCAAGGGACCGGTAAGGTGTTGTACCTTCGCGCGTCCGTCAGTCCTTTCGCGAGCCACCAGGATGGACTCCAGCCGCCTTAGCAAACTTTCTACGTCGGCGTCGCAAACGTAGCAGCCCTTGGTATGGGCGATGACTTCGCGTACATCTCCCACATCGGTCGAGACAATCGGCAGGTTGCACGCCATCGCCTGCTTGATGATGTTCGGCGATCCTTCCTGGTAGGAGGTGAACACCAGAGCATCGCAGGCGCTCATATAGAGCGCCAGGCGATCCTGCGGTTCTTGGTAGACGACGAGCAACTCGGTCGCCGCGTCACGGCGCTTCAATTCGTGCGCTACCGCCTGAGCGAGGGGAAACTGTTTCACCGCAATTTGCGGGTTGGCCGCGAATAGCAGGTACTTTTTGTCCTGGTCCAGGCCCAGGGCCGCCCTGGCTTGACTCCTTTCCGTCGGCTGAAAGGTTTTCAGGTCGACTTCACAGGAGATAATGAAAACATTCGGCTGGTTGTCGAGCAAAGCCGCCATCTTGCCATTCTGAACGATGGAGGCGTCCACATGCCGCGCCAGCATCCGGCCTGCTCCAACCACAAGCGGGCTAAGCCATCCTTTCTTCCCCCGCGCATTGATCAGACCCAACAAATCGCTGCCGTGAAAAGTGACTACGACTGGCACTTTCCCTTGCGTGCGCGCCACCATACCGGCAAAGCTGATATGGGCGTGGATCAAATCAATGGAATTGTTTCGAAGGCACCGGCGAAGTTGCAGCACCGCTTTGGGATAGTTCCATTTCCGAAAGGGGCCGCTCAGATGAAACACTTCGACTTCGACCCCTGCTTGCCTGAGAGATTCGACTTGCGTTCGCACAAACGTGCCATTAGCCGGCCGATCCGGGATCGGATAAATGGGCGTCATGATTAGCACTTTCATCTGAGTAATGCTCGCTATCAGGGCCTTCCGGCTGGAACACCGGCACCGATTCGATGCATGGGGACCAGAAGCGCTGCGAGCAACCAGAGTAGCTCCGGTACCGGGCCAATCCGGAAGACGTCGAAATTCATGTGCACGATTTGGCCTATGATGGCTGCGGTAATGCCCAGGGCGAGCATCGAGAGGTATCCGTCATTTTGCTTCCAGCATTTCCAGCCCATGCGCACGGCCGCGAACAAGAAAGCCAGATAGGCGAAAAGCCCGCCCATGCCCGTCTCGGTCCAGATCAACAGATATTTGTTATGAACCACGTACAGGAAACCGGTGCGGAAGTACGAAGTCAGATAGTGCTGCATCACCACGGAGAAGTTATTGGCGCCAACTCCGAGAACCGGGTGGTCCGCGATCATCCGGAAGGCCAACATCGTCAACGGGATGCGTGATTCCGCTGAACCCTGATCGTCGCCGAAGGCGCGGGCCGAGATCGCACTGTAAAACGGCAGATAAACAACGATCAAAAACGCCAGAAGGGCGATGGGCGCTTTTGAGGAAATGCCGCGGGTGCGCACCAGCACGAAACTGACAAGGATGGCAGCCAGAGCCAAGGCGATCCAACCACCCCGTGAATACGTGAAGATCATCGCGACACCGCCGAACCCGATCACCAAGCATGAAAGCCATTTTCCCGAGGACTTAACGCCCGCAAACAACAGGCAGGCGGCCAAGGGAAGCAAGAGGCTCAAGTAGGCGCTGGCTTCGTTGGGAGACCCGACGGTTCCCCCGACGCGAACAAACGCGTCGTGGATTCCGGTTTGCAGATGGATATGGGTAGGCAGCCCCCAGATGGTCGAGGGCGTGCCGGTGAATTCGAGAGCGATCATGGCTGCGCTCTCAATCAAACAACCGATCAAGAGGAGGGAGACGACAAATCGAATATCCTCGCGGCGGCGCAAATTGTTAGCGACGTAGAAATAGACAAGATAGAGTTGCGCGGCGAGGAAGAGCTCGTACAGCGCGAGGCTGACGTCCGAGGCCACAGAGACGCTGACGGCAGTAAAAGCAAGGAAAAAGACGAGCGCCAAGTTGAAATGAAACGGAGGGTTGGCCTTCCGGTTTCTGTTTGCGAGCGGCAAGAAGAGCCAGGCAAGATAGAGCCCGGCCAGCGCAATGGTTGTCGCGGAAATGCTCAGACCACCGAGAGCACCGAATGCAGCATCTTGTTCGCTGTAGAAAAGGTGGGTTCCAAATTGAAAAGGGAGATCGAGCAGGACGACACCAAGAAGAATTCTCTGAACCAAACTGGATCGCAAAGCGGTTAAGGGACTGAAGAGCGCCACCACAAACGCGGAAGTCATGGAGCGGCGCAAGCGCTCGAGAGAGTCCTGCGCTGCATCGGAATTTCCGTGAAGAGCGGAGACAACGGTTCTTTCTCCGCGCGACAACTCACCGACCGTCGATCCGGCGCACATGTTGGTCTTTGGAAAGCGCATTGCTTTCAAGCTAGCGGTTCGTCAAGAAGTCAAGTATGGCGAATTCGAAGGCCATCCGAGCAGCACACGGTCTACCGAAGCCCACCTGTAACACGATCCGCAGGGGGAAAAGCGCAGCCTGGGATCACTCCGGGAGGTTGACGGGCCTGTGAGAAACCGATCCCGCCGCTCCAGCGGCAAAATGCTCGATCAAAGATTCCGAATTGTGACCCGGTCGTCTGCGGACTCTCCTCATCGCTCGATAGCCTCTTCCGGTGCCATCCGGGTTCGAAAGCATCCAGCCGCTTGCAGCCAGGGCCAGCTTCAAGTGAATCACTCCCGCACTGTGGCCACAGAACAATTGAACGCGGGGCAACCGCCAGAGCGGGAATGTTTCGTCCACCCAGACCGGTTCGGTGGTCAGGACCGCGCAGGCGCCACAATCGAAGGCGTGGAGCGCAAGTTCCGGAGTGTAATTCCCATTCGGAAAGGCGAAGCCAGGGCACGGCGCCGCAATCTCGGCACTGACCATCCTGATGCTTGTGGCTATGTTTTCAAAGGCGTCGGCCTTCGTCTCGCGAGTCAAGATCGCGTGAGTGTGTCCGTGCGCTCCGACACTGAATCCTTGCTGATGGAGGCGCCTGGCTTCCTCCCAGGACATCGGGCAGATATCGTCGTTTCTCAAATCGGCTTCGACACCGTACTGCGCGCAAGCTTGCTCGATGCGGGCAGCCAACACGCGATAGGGGAGTTGCTTTAGCACCGGCAACGCAAGGCCTTGCGGAAGCGTGCCGAGCTTTGCGCGGAGCGCCCAGTGGCGGTCAAACCAAAAGGGTGTATGGCCGCCGAGGGAACTGGTTACGACAAAGAACGCGGCGGGCACGCCGAGCCGTTTGAGCTCCGGAGCCACGACGGTGGCATTGCTCCTTTTCCCGTCGTCGAAGGTCAGCAAACAAAACGGCTTCTTGTTGCGGGCGTGGATGCGGTTTTGCAGGTCGCTCAAGTGAATAAAGTCGAACGAACGGCCGAGCACCTCGACGTGGCGGCGGGTTTGCTCAAGACTCAGAACGTGTTCATTGACAATCACACCACCGGTCTTGAACAAACGAACAAACTCAAGAGACCGCCGCCCGGCTCGATTCAGCACGCGATCGAAGCTCATGCGATTTGACGCACTTCCGTCTGCCCCGCGGAATTCGCGGCCAAGAATTCAGAGATGGCGGAGGACACGCGCTCGACTTGCCCGGAATTCAATTCCGCATACATAGGTAAGGACAGAATTCTATCGGCGTACGCCTCGGCAACCGGGAAATCTCCGAGCTTGTGACCCAAGTCTTCGTAAGCCGGCTGGAGATGGATCGGGACCGGGTAATGAACGCCAACCTGGATGCCCTGGCCAGCGAGGTGCTCCTTCAGGGCGTCGCGGCGTTCCGTGCGAACGACGTAAAGATGCCACACCGCTTCGGCGCCACCGGCTTCGCCCGGCAAAACGATTCCGCTTCCCTCCAGATGCTTTTGATAGAGGTTGGCGTTCCAGCGCCGCGCCGCGTTCCACTTTTCCAGGTATTTCAGTTTGACCCGCAGAATCGCGGCTTGCATGGTGTCGAGCCTCCGGTTGTAGCCGCGGAAAAGGTGCTGGTATTTTTCCTTCTGCCCGTAGTTCCGCAGCATTTCGAGGCGCTTGGCAACCTTGCGGTCATTGGTGACCACGATGCCGCCATCGCCGTAAGCTCCCAGATTTTTCCCGGGGTAAAAACTAAAAGCCGCGGCGTGTCCCAAAGATCCAACCCGCTTGCCTTGGTAGCGCGCGCCATGAGCCTGGCAGGCGTCTTCGATCACCACCAGCCGGTGCTGGTCGGCAAGCTGTCGGATGGGATCCATGTGGGCGGGGTGCCCGTACAGATGCACGGGAATAATGGCTTTGGTGCGGCGCGTGATGGCTCGCTCGATCGCCTTTACGTCCAGCGTGTACGTGTATGGATCGACGTCCACCAATACCGGTGTGGCCCCGGCATGCGATATGCCGAGCGCGGAGGCGATGAAGCTGTTGGCCGCAGTGATGACCTCGTCGCCCGTGCCAATGTCGAAAGCCCGCAGCGCCAACTCGAGGGCCGATGTGCCGGAGTCCACACCGATCGCATAGGGCGCGTCACAGAAAGCGGCAAACTCCTCCTCGAACAGGTGCACCTCGCGCCCCAGGATGAAGTCTGTTTGCTCGATTACCTTCGAAATCGCCTGATTAACTTCCGTAGCGATGGTCCGGTATTGGGCTCCTAAATCAACGAAGGGAACATTCGGGTGCTTCGGCGGCTTCGACATTTGGGTGGACATAATCCGCTTTATCCTCCACCGATACCTGTAATCCTTTGCATTCCATCGAACGATTTATACCTTCGAGCACTCGCACGACATCCCGCCCAGCCACTCCGCTGCTGACCGGCCGCTTCCCGGTTCTGACGCACTCCAGGAAATGCCGGCATTGACTCTTCAGCGGTTCAGCGGCTTCGATCCGGGGGCTGATAATGTCGCCGTCCCGGATTTGGAAGCGAAACTCTCCGTAGTTCAGCGGTTCCTCTTCCACGCAGCTTACGCCCTTTTCAAACACGCGCACTTGTTCCACGCCATTCAGGTCGTTGAAAAGGATCCTGCGGTCGCTCTTGACCACCACGACCTCGCGAGCTTTGTCGGGATCCGCCCAACTGACGTGCACGTGCGCGAGAACGTTGCCGGGATAGCCGAGCGAGACAAAACCTACGTCGTCCCGGCTATTCCCGAGAACTTTGCCGCCCACGGCACTGACCCACTCCGGCGTAGCATCCAGCAAATAATTAAAGATGGCGATGTCATGCGGCGCGAGGTCCCAGAGTGCATTGACGTCGCGGCGGATGGGACCAAGATTGGTCCTGCGGGCGTACAGGTAGTAGACCCGGCCGGTGTCTTGCTTCACATATTCTTTTACTTTGCGGATGCCGGCATTAAAGATAAACGTATGGCCCACCATGAGAGTCACAGAATGTGAGTCCGCCAGCTCGATCAAGTTCTCGGCATCGCGGCTGGTGGTGGTCAGCGGCTTTTCCACCAGCAAGTGCTTGCCTGCCGACAGCAAGCGGCGCGCTACGTTGTAGTGTGAACTTGCCTCGGTGCATACCACCACGGCATGCACGTCCGGCTGGGACAACACGTCGTCGATTTGGGTGGTCAGATAAACGTTGGGAAACCGCCGTGCTACTTCTTTCAGGCGTTCCGGACTCTGTTCACAAACGGCGGCAACGCGCGACTCCGTGAGCTCGTTGAAAATACGAACGTAGTTCATTCCCCAATAGCCGCATCCGATCACCGCGATGCCTGTGGGATTGCTGTTTGCGGAGCTTTGATTCGCTCCGAGCGGAAGGACGCCGTTCATCATTCGGCACCTTTCCTGGAAAGCACGGCGGGGATGGTTAGAAACAGGATTTTCAGATCGAGCCACAGGGATGCGTTGCGGATGTAATCCACATCCATGCGGATCATTTCTTCGAACGACACGCGACACCTTCCTTTGACTTGCCACCAACCGGTGATTCCGGGCGGTGCGGCAAACCGGTTGTGGTGGCGGGCCTGGTAGCCGGCCACCTCGTAAGGGGGCACCGGGCGTGGCCCGACCAGACTCATATCGCCCTTGAGCACGTTGAAAAGCTGCGGAAGCTCATCCAGGCTGAATTCTCTGAGAAGCCGACCGACTCTCGTCACGCGGGGATCGTTGATGAGTTTGAATTTTCCGCCGCTCTCGGGTGAAGCTTGCGCGCGGCCCTCGACGAATTCCTTGACGTAAGCTTCGTGCAGCGAGGGATCCGCGTCCCGCACCATGGAGCGAAACTTATAGAAAGTGAAATTCTGCACGACCCAGAAACGATAGTTCCCGAACCGCTGGCGCTTGGCCCCCACACGTTCCTGAGTGAAGATCACCGGCCCCGGCGAGTCGAGCTTTATCAGCAGGGCGATCAGCAAGAGCAAGGGCAGCAGAAGAATGATCAGTGCCGTTGCCAAAAGAATGTCCATGGAGCGTTTTAAGACGTCGTAGAACACCTTTTCCGACCCGCTTGCCAAAAGCGTAGTTCGCGTTGACCATTGCCAGATTTGCTGTTGAGCCATATTCTTGGTTCCTGACCTTGTGAATTTGAGTAAAGAAAGGGCCCCAGACTTTTAAAAGCTTGATGACGCTAACTCACTGCTGTCCGGTTAAAAATCGAACAGAATCAATTGGCTAGAGAAATCGAGTGAGTCGGAACGGGAGTCGAATGCCTCCAGTACACTTAAAATGGGTATTTTCTCGAGTAGCGTGATACTGAAAATCTGTAGAATTTGGTAAAGACTCATCATGAGCCTACAACGGGCGTGCGATCGCGATCAGAGTTTGCGCAAAGTCCGCATAGATGCGCCAGTCCCGCGACTCATTGGCAGCCGTGAGGATTTTCTTAGAGCCGACTGTAGAGTGGTTCCGGGATGGGATAAGACCGGTTGTTGAGAACAACGCCAAGCACTTTGGCGTTGGCTACGGCCAGGCTTTCCTTGATGCGACGCGCCGTGTCCCGCCGCGTTCGGTCTGCTTCCAAAATCAGCACGACGCCATCGGTCCACTTGCTAAACATCATCGCGTCGGCATTGAGCCACAGCGGTCCGGAGTGGACGATCACGTAACGGTACGCGTTGCGCAGCTCTTCCATCCGTGCGCGCAGACCTTCGGCGGTCTTACTGAGATGCAGCTGGGAGGCGCCGTACCCGCTTGGCACGAGCCAGAGGTTTGCCGGGGAAAGTTTTTGCGCAAACTCCTGGATGGGCCCGCACTCAAGCGTTGCCTCCGCAAGCCCCTTTTCGTTTCGCACGCCGAAATATTCGTGCAGCGAAGGCGCGCGGAAATCGGCGTCCACCAGGCAAACCGTCCCTGCTGCCTGGGACGCGAGTATCTCGCCTGTCCGTACACAAATCGCAGCGCAACCACCCTCGCGCTCCGGCCCGGAGAACAGCGCGATTCGCGGCGAATCCTGTTCCCTTCCGAGGAAAATGCGCTGCACCAACCTGAGTTCTTCCTCACACGCAATCAATTCGCGTCTTGCATTTTTGTAGAGGCCTCGTGCCCGAACCTCTCTCCCGTGGGCCTTGCCACTCGATTTGCTCTCGTCTATCCAGGGGCCCGCCGGTGACTCGCGGTGCGATACCTTCCCTGATTGCGGCGCTTCTCGAGGAGTCTTTTCTTCTTTGACGGGACGCGGTTCCTCTGTGCTCGGCAACGCCTCGGGAACGGTAATGCTTCGGAGTGCTTCCCTCTCCCATTCCATTTCGACGTCACTGCCGGGTTCCGGTTCCGGGCCGATCCGCGGGTCGGCCCAAGGCGACATGACCGGGGCAGAATTGAAGCGTGTGATGGGATTGCGAGAGATCGGGAATCTTTCCCCAAACTTTGTGTCTCCGGTTTCCCCGCCGCCCTTGACCTCGATTGGCTCTTCTGCTGGTTTTGCGCGTCGAGTCAGGTCCGGAACGAAGGGGTCGAGCGGGCCCAAGGTCTGCCTGACGGTTTGAAACACGTCGGGCAAACCGGTTTCTAACGGAGTGCTTCCACGCTCCTTCGCATCCGCTTGCGGGCTCGGCCCGGCGCCCTCAGCGGCAGTTTTAGGGAGGTCCTCCCAGCCCTCCAGGGTCTCAAAAAGTTCCTTTTCGTTGCTTATGGTGTGCAGCAGTTCGAAGTTCTTGCTCATAGCTTTTCCGTGGTGCGCCTGTTCCGGTTTACAACGTCTACCTGATTAGTGCTGGGAGGGCTCAGGTTTTGCAGCGTTTAGCGGAAGGCGGATCTCTTGCCCGGGGTTCAGATGCGCCAGGTCTTTCAAGTTTGGATTCAACTTGCGAATCTCTTTTTGAACGGCTTCATCGTAGCGCCCGACAAGAGACAAGCACAACTCGCGAAGGGTGTCGTTCGGCTGAATAACATAAGTAAAAACGGTGGACGAATTCTCTTGCCCGTCGGAAGGTGGCGGATCGGCCGGCGGCGACTGGTCGGAAGCAGTTGTGACAGGAGCCTCCGCAGGGCGGTGATCTGAGCTTGATCGAGCGGTTGTGGACGAGAGGTCGCTCGGGTGTTCCGGTCCAAACGTCCCCGCGCCTGCGCGTGTCCCTAGATAAATCGCCACGCTCAGTAATAGCAGCGCAAGAATCGAGGCCTGAAAGACTCGCTGGTGGAAAAGTTTCCTCCTCATCAAGGGTACGAACGGGTTTGTTAGCGATAGGGTCTCCGAAGCGGCGGGCCTTGGCGTCTGCGGTTTTGCCACTTGCCGGCTGCCGGGCTGTGATTTCGGTCCGTGCTGATCCAATGACAAGTCGCCGGCCGCCTCTCGCACGATTTGCAGATCAATCTGTGTCGACCGCGTCGCGCATCCTAACGACAGCGAGTTGAAGCACAGGTGATTGATCAGTCGCGGAACTCCCCGGCTGTACTCCGCGATGGCCGCGGAAGCCTCCGGGGTAAACAGTTGCGTGCCAGGGTACCCCGCCACATGCAGTCGGTGATTCAGATAGCGAACCACCTCGGCAGGGGGCAATGAATCCAGCCTGGCGCGCACCGCAATGCGCTGCCCCAATTGCGTCAATCCCGGCCGCATCAGCCGCTGTTCCAGTTCCGGCTGGCCGGCCAGCACAATCTGCAGCAGTTTTCTGTCCGGGGCCTCGAAGTCCGAGAGCAGGCGAACGGTTTCCAACACCGAGTCGGAGAGATTCTGGGCCTCGTCGATGAAAAGCACGACGCGCTTCCCGGCTTTCGTTTCGCGAAACAGGAAATCGTTCAAGTCCGTGTGCATGCGCACGATGTCGCGATCCTGGCTGTCGAGACCAAGGTCTTCCATCAAATAGCGAAGCAGTTCCCGGGAATCGCACTGCGTTTGAAAAAGAAAGGCGCTGTGGACGTAGCCCTTCCATCGTTTCAGCAGTTGGAACAACAGCGTGGTCTTTCCCATCCCGGGCTGGGCCACCAGTGACAAGAACCCACGCCCGGTCTCGATCCCGTAGAACAGCGATGCCAGCGCTTCCCTGTGGGCCGGGCTGAAATACAGGAAGCGCGGGTCCGGAGTCACTCCGAACGGCTGCTCGCGCAGTCGATAAAAGTTGAGGAACATCGCTTATTCGCCATCCCGCGGAATCGCGGCAACCACCGGGCTCCCGAATAACGATTCCACCTCTTCCGGCGTCCGTAAGGACGGGTCCCAGTAATCCACGGCAAAAGCGACCACCACGCTCGACAGAGCCGCCACCAATCCGCCCAATAGCAACGCCAGCAACCATCGGGGCTGCGGCAAAAGGGGCACAACGGCGGGCTCCGCGACGACTACGTTCGAGATTCGCTGGCGGTCCAGCGCATCGTTGATGCGCGCCTCTTCCTGTTTGTGGAGGTAAAGCATGTAATTGTCTTCGTCCGCCTTCGCGGCGCGTACCATGTCCTGGTGGAGAAGCTCCTTATTGTCGAGTTCTTGGCTTTCCGCTCTGTAGGAGCGCACGAGAGAAGCGGTCGCCGTCGCGCGGGCTTCGAGTGACGCCAGGTCTGTCTGAGATTTCGCCAGCTCCGCGCGCAGCGCCTCATAGGTCGGGTCGCGGTCTGTCGTTTCATCGCGCAGCGGCGTCTTCTCGGCTGCGGCGATGGCCGCTTTCGTCTGGGCAATCTGCTGCTCCACTTGCTGAACGGGCCGGTAGGTCGGCTCGAATTTCGCCAAAAGGTCCGTGCGCTTCAGCTCCAAGTCAAGCAGTGTGGTCTTCATGCGCTCCATCAGCTGCGGATTATCGGAGGTGCGAACCTGGGCTGTTTCCCGGCTCGGCAGCCTGCCCAATTGCGCTTCCAGCTTGCGAATCCGCTGGCTGGTCTCCACAATGTTGGCCCGCGTCGTTTTCAAATCCCCTTCCATGTCGGCTAGTTTGCGGACGCTGATCTCCTTCTCGAGCGCCGGGCTGACGACCCCTTGCTCCTTACTGAAATGGGTTAGCTTGGCCTCCTCATCGGCCAGTGCTTTGCGGTATCGCTCCGCTTGCTGATGAAAGAAGTCGAACTCCCCTGGGGCCCGGTGCATGGCCAGGTGTTTCTCGAGGTATAGGCTGGCCAGCGTGTTGAGCACGCGCGCAGCCAGTTGCGGATCTCTCGAACTGTATTTCACGCTGATCAAGTTTGTCAGCTTGATGGGCTCGACCTTGAGGTCTCTTTCCAGTTTCACGACCGCACGAGAGGTCTGCTCATCGTCCGCGTTCGATCCCGATTGGTCGCCGGCTTTTTGCAGGTGACAGGTCTCGACCACCTTCGTCAACAGGTCTCTTGATTTCACTAGCTCGGCTTCCGACTGCAGCTCCGCTTCGCTGACGTCGGTTCGCAGTTGCATCGGTTGTTCCCGATCGGGCGTGACCATGTTGTCGGCGCGTTCGTGCCTCACCAGAATCTTCATTTCCGACTGGTACTTCCTCGGCAGAATCGCCGCCAGCACAATCACCAGAGAAAAAATTCCCAGGAAAGTATTGATCATCAACCGTTTCTGTCGAAAACCGACGCTCAGCAAGTCTCGCAGCGTCACCGACTGCCGCTCGTCGCCTTGTCCCTCGTTCATATTCCGCTGAAACATGCCCGCTTACCTCAGCATACCTGGATTTGCATACAAGCCCATGGATGAAGTCGGAATAAACTTTGCGATTTTGGACATGGTGTTTTTCGGCACGTAGAGAAAATCACCGGGCGCGAGATAGGCGTCCTCGTCCAGATCCCCTTCCTTCAGCATCTTTTTCATGTTTAGCTTTTTCACTTGCGCCCATCCACCCTGTACCCGGTGGAAGAGCAACACCTGCGAATGCTTTGCGGATTCTCGGAAACCTCCGGCAATGGCCACCGCCTCCGTGGCCGTGGTGTCTTCGCGGAGGTCAAACTTTCCTGGGTGCCCGACCTCGCCGCCAACGATGAAAAAGGGTTTCTCAAAATCTTTTAGCTCGACGTTGATGACCGGGTCGTGCAAAATTTTCGAATACGCCATCCGCAGCGCCTGCGTCACTTCCGGCAACGTCTCGCCTTCCACGTGCATGTTTTCTACGCCGCGCAAGGTAACATAACCGTCGGGTTGCACCGTCACGGTCTGGTTGAATTCCGGTGTGAACGGAAACTCCAGCGTCAGGACGTCGGCCGAATGCAATTGATACCGCCGGTTGCGATGCTGCAGCACGGGCGTCTGGGAGTGACTATCCGCTGTGGCTTCGCGGTCCTGAACGACTGGTTGTGAAGGTGGAGGGATCGGCTGCGGCGGGTCTTGCGCGAGCGCCGCCGCGGCTCCGGCGAAAGCCAGAAGAATGGGAAAGAAAACCCTCCGAAAAGACTGCAAAGAATGGAAGGTTTCTTGATGCTGGTAAACCACGGGGGCCTCCTCTCTCGGCGCGAAAGTTTCCGCGCCGTCTAGTCCGCCTGCAGGCTCTCGTCGCTGACGCCTTGCATTGCGCTCAACTGCACCGCCTCGCTGGGCAGAGAAGCGCGTCCGTGACGCAACGCATCTATCTCCGCGGGTTTTCCCGTCCGCACTTCCGCCACCCAACCTCGCTCCACTTCCACGGCCACCGACCGCTGCAGCAGGCTGACGGAAAGCACGAGCTTTACTCCCGATTTGATTTTGACGACGATCCCGGTCAAGCCGCGCAGCGGACCTCCCAGGATTTCCGCGACATTGCCCACTTGCATGTACGGCCAGGGCATGGCCGCAAGCCCGCTCCTTTGCACCCGCTGGATCGCCGCGATCTCCTCCTCTTCAACGGGAATCGGCGTCTTGCCTACTCCGACGATTTGCATCACTCCCGGAGTCATCAGCACCGTCAGGCGATTGTGCGGGTTCATCCGGCAGAACAAATACCCCGGGAACAACGGCACGTCGATCAATTTCGTGCGATCCGACCAGCGTCGCGTGCTCCGGTTGACCGGCAAGAAGCACTCGTACCCGGCGTTTTCCAAAAGCAGGTTGGTGCTCTTTTCCCTCCCCGTTTTGACAAGAATTGCAAACCAAGGCCACTGTTGAGATCGAACTCTCATTATCTTTCCTCTTGAGAAGCTACCGCCATTAGAGTCACAATTCGCGCTTGTAACCCTGGGTCGGCATTGCACTCCCTCGCTTTTGTGCATCGCTGCCCGAATGCGCGGACTGACTCTGCTTTCGGGAAATCCCGGCCCCACAAGTCACGCTACCGCTGCGGTCACTCCATCACAATCCGGTCTAAACCTTAAAAAACACCCAAAGATCTCCTCAGAGGTTTTCCATCGCTTTTTTGTAACATTTCGCGGCGGAAAGAAAGGGGTGGAAGCTAAGGTCGCCGAACCTCACCTTGCTCGGTTCTAGCCTAGCTGTTACTGCCGGCTCGTTTTTCCTTTCTTTATTTCTTTACTCTTTTACTTCTTTATTACACTTCTTTACTTCTTTATTACAAAAAGTCAGGTATTTCCCTTAGCTCGATTCCCGATATCATCCGATTGCCGCTTTCGCCCGGACGCCCTTATCCTCGAAGCCCACCCGGCACGCGCTCGCAAATGAGCTGGAACCGATGAAAACCAACCTGATTGGGTGCCATGCTTTTTGATTCGCCTGCCTTTATCGCGTTCCTGATTCCCGTCGTTTTTATCTTTTGGCGGTTGAACCATCGCACCCAGAACGTCTTTCTACTCCTGGCCAGTTACTTTTTCTACGGCTGGTGGGACTGGCGGTTCCTCGCGCTCATGGTTGGCAGCACCACCATGGATTTTCTGATCGCTCAGAAAATCGTTCCCGAGCAGCAAAATCCACATCGCAGAAAGTGGTTCATCTTTTCCCTGTTTCTGAACTTCACGATTCTTGGGATTTTCAAGTATTTTGATTTCTTTGCCGGGTCCTTTGTCGGCATGCTGAACAACCTTGGTCTTCACAACGTTCCCCTGCCGCTCATTCGTATCATTCTTCCTCCGGGAATTTCTTTTTATACCTTTCAGGAAGTCGCGTATATCGTGGACGTTTATAACGGACGGATTGCGGCTTCGCGATCTTTCGTCGAATACGGCCTGTTCATCAGCTTTTTCGCGCACTTGATTGCCGGTCCCATTCAACGGCCCGGACATTTGCTGCCACAGGTTCAGCGGGAACGAACTTTTGATGCGGACCGCTTCTTCGATGGCCTCATGCTGATTTTTTCCGGAATGATTCGCAAGTGCATCGTCGCGGACAATTGCGCGCTCCTGGTAAACGCGGCCTTTGGCGGCCAGCTCGGGCCGCCCAATTTGTGGGTGGTACTGCTCGGGACCTACGGATTTGCCTGGCAGGTTTACGGTGATTTCAGCGGCTATAGCGACATCGCTCGCGGCGCGGCGCAGTTGCTCGGTTTCCACTTCATGGTCAACTTCCGACAGCCCTTTCTCGCGCCCCGGTTACAGGACTTCTGGCGCCGCTGGCACATCAGCCTGAGCAGCTGGCTTCGCGACTACCTGTACATCCCCATGGGCGGCAGCCGGGCGGGTGAGTGGAAAACCGTCAAGAATCTCTTCCTGACCATGGTTCTCGCCGGCCTCTGGCACGGCGCCAATTGGACCTACGTCATTTTCGGAGCCATTCACGGAATTGTTTTGCCCATTGAGCGCTTCTTTTTCCCGGCAAAAACCAGGCCCGCCGCCGGTTCTGCCCCTGAGCCTCCGGCTGGCTTTTTCGCCTTGTGGGCCCAGCGGATCCTGACCTTCAACATCCTGTGCTTGAGCCTGGCCTCTTCCGCGCCACTTCCCTTCACGCCGCCGCGGCGTTTCTCGCCGGACTCTCGAACTTTGCCTGGCGTCCGGAGTACGCTTCTGCATTTTTCATGCTCTGTCTTTATTCCGTGCCCCTCTTCCTCATCGATCTCCATTTGGAAGTTACCGATCAGGAATACCCGTTTGCCAACGCCTCTTATGTATTTCGAACCGTGTTAGCCGCATGCGCGTTCGTCGCGCTGGCACTTTTTTCAGGGAGCAGCCTCAATGCCTTCGTCTATTTCCAATTCTAGGCACCCGGCATTCACTTACGCCAAGATCCTGTTCGCCATTTGTGCGTCCCTTACCATCTCCTTCGAGCTGTTGAGCGATGATTTGCTCAAACATCATTCCGAAACCTATGCGCGCGTTTCTCAGCAATACGCCGACGCCTTGCGCCTGCGCCATGCCAAGCCTCGAGAACCCACGTCCGTTCTCATGGTAGGCAATTCTTTGCTCTTATATGGCGTCGATGTGGACCGCTTGCAGAAACTAACTTCCAGCCAGCTCAGCATCCACCCCATTTTTCTCGAGGCCACCGGCTACTACGACTGGCTCTATGCACTGCGGCGTTTGTTTCGCGATGGATCGCGTCCCCAGGTCGTAGTCCTGGGTGTGGGTGTGAACGCCTTTCTGTCCAACGCCGTACGGCAAGATTATGCGCCGCTGATGGTGTTTGACTTGCAAGACGCTTACGACGTCGCCTCGGAGTTGAAATTCGACCGCACCGCCACCAGCAATCTCTTGCTTGATCATTCCAGCGCGTTTTGGGACACGCGCAATGTCTTCCGCATGCAGGTTCTTCGCCATATCGTGCCACATTGCCAACAGCTTTTCCTGCTGCTGAAGCCCCAGCCGCCGGTCCCGCCGGCTCCGGAATTTCACGCCATTGCCAATCCCCGTTTGCAGCGGCTACGACGTTTGTGCGCTGCCTACGGAGCGAAACTCATCATCCTTGTCCCGCCAACTCCTTCTTCGGAAGATGCCGTCCGGCGAATGACACTTGCTTCACAAAGGGAGGGTGTGGAATCGCTGGTTCCCGTGGATCCGGCCGTGCTCTCCACCTATTATTATCAACCGGATGAGATCCACCTCACCCCGGAAGGAGCGGAAATCTTCACCGTGGCTTTGGCAACCTACCTCCCCCGGCAACTGCTGACTCACGAACCTGTCGCCTCACCGGATTAGAGAATGCGGCCTCCATGCCCTGCCTGCCTGTGCTCCCGTCAACGCTTCGCGTGCAGCGACAGTTGGTTCGTCCGGCTTCTTGCTATGTGATATGCACTTGTCGACTGATTCATCGACGTTCAGCGCAAACGTTCCGACGTCGACAACATGCTTGTCAGGGCGTTTGCGCGCCCTCGGTGTTGACGTAGAGTGCGTAGAGAGACTGACTGGCAGCCATGAACAGGCGGTTTTTCTTGGCGCCCCCGAAACAAAGATTTGCGCAGGTTTCCGGGATATGAATTCTGCCGATGAGCTTGCCATCGGGCGCGAACACGTGCACTCCGTTAAAACCCTCGCCAGCCCACCCGGCAGCGGACCAAACGTTGCCGTCCACATCACAACGAACACCGTCCGATGACCCAGGCGACATGTTTACAAACATGCGGCCGTTCTTCAGCCGCACGCCATCCTCGACGTCGTACACGCGGATGGGATGAGGATCCCCCGCGTGCTTCGGCTGGCCGGTGTCCACGATATAGAGTTTTTTCTCGTCAGGAGAGAAACAGATTCCGTTAGGCTTGTCCATGTCGCTCGCAACAAGCGTTGCCTCGCGCGTCTTCGGGTCCAGGCGATATACGTTAGCCGGCAGTTCAAAGGACGCTTTGTGTCCTTCGTAATTAGACATGATGCCGTAGCCCGGATCGGTGAACCAGATCGCACCGTCGGAATGGACTGCAAGATCGTTCGGGGCGTTCAGTTGCTTGCCTTGAAAGCGATCCATCAGCACCGTAATGGTGCCGTCATGTTCGGTTCGCGTGAGGCGGCGCGAATCGTGCTCGCAAGTTAAAAGCCTGCCCTGCCGGTCCCGATAATTGCCATTGCTGTAGTGCGACGGGCTGCGGAAAACGCTGACCTCTCCGGTGTCCTCCAGCCATCGCAGCATGCGATTGTTGGGAATGTCGCTGAAGAGGAGAAAACGCCCGTCCCCATACCACACCGGTCCTTCGGCCCAACGCGCACCCGTGTACAGTCGTTCGACCGCGGCGTTACCAACCTTGTATTTGGCGAAGCCTGGATCGACGATTTCAACGGCCGGGTCAGGATAGACAACGGCCGTCTTCCTGTCTTGCTGGCGCGCCAGCGATAAAGACTTGCATGCCAACGTCGTCGTGGCGCCCGCAGCGGCGTTCATAAAGGTCCGTCTGTTCATCTGAAATCCTTCGGCAGAACGATTTGCTCGATGCAATGTATCACGACTTGTTTCTTGGATATCCTCGCGGCATGGCCGGATCGCAGGACCGCACTTCTCGACAGGCGCGGTCAAGAGGATCTTGCAAGCGCCGAATGTGACACCAGGCTTCCTGGAGCGGTTTCTCCCTAGCGCTTGGTCCAATGCCGACTTTCGGTTCTCTTGCGTCAGTAGCTACCGGCATTCGAGCAGGCACCGTTCTCAGCGGGAGTAAACGGCTGTGTGCTCTCGACAGATGCTCTGGAATACCTGACACACAGGATATCTACATTGTGTGTTTTGACCAGATCGTTGCCAACCTTTGCGAGTCGAATCGCGGCATTGATATTCCCTAGCGCGCAAGAGGCCTACGCATTTTGCTTTGGCGGCTGACGCGATGACGCCAGTGAGGCCCTCAAGAAACCGAGCGCCGTCAGGCACACCATTCACCATCATCGTCGAGAGCGTGTCGGCGGCATCCCGTGATATATAGGTCCCTTGTCGCATCGCGACATCTACGGCGAAGCCCTCCGCCTGCAATCTCTGAACAAGGCCTTCTCGGTGTGACTTCGTAGCCAGCACGATAGCTGCACCACCGGACTCCAGGGCCGTCGCGAGGACGCGAGCAAAGCTTTCTAGAAGACCCGAATCACATGAATAAAATTGTACCTCGTGCCGGCGGGGGGCATCCGTTCTTCCGCTAGACTCTAGGCTCTCGCTAACAAATTGCTCAGCCCTAAGGACCGCTTCGATAGCGGGCAGCAAGTCAGTCGACGTATGCGTCTTATCAACGTAGACCAATGCACCTAGGCTAAGGGCTTCTCGTACCACATCGGGGGAAGAGGTCTGGCTAACAAACAAAAGTTTCGTGGGGTGCCAGCGTTCGTATCCGCTTAGCGGTTTCCAATCCATGCAACTTCGGCAAACCAAGACCAAGCAGAATTAAATCCGGTCGCAGGTCCTTGGCCATCTGGACGGCGTCCCATCCATCCGACGGTTGGCCGATCCACGCGAAACTGCGTTGGTGGCAACATCCCGCAAACGCATTACCAAAAGCCCACAAATTCATCGACAACCAAAACGGTAAGGCCTGGCATCTCCGGCAGACGATACGAAAAAACGCGGGGCTATGCAAATTCTATCATGTGATATGCTGCACCAAGTAAAGTTTACTGCCTTCGTGGAAATTCGGGCCGCCTGCAGGCGCAGCCATTTCCCACATACCGAGTAACACGCGAGATTTGGGGCACTTAGAAGGGCGAGTCTTTGGCCGTTAGTGAGCATTGAGACCGAGCCTGGCAGCTACTCCAGTCCTCGCAGTGCCCAAAAAGAGGAGGTATGAGCCCTCGGAAGCAGGGAGTGGAGGTCGTAACCAGTCCAACCTTTGGACAAGACCGTAGATTGAGCAGAGGCGCTCAATGAACCCCATCATCTTGCTCGTGGACGTGGCTTCGCCGGAACGAGAAAATTGGAAAGCCCTCCTGGAGAATCAGAATTTCGACGTTGTCATAGCCGACAATGCCGAATCCGCGCGGCAGATATGCCTGCGTTTGCAACCCGACTTGGTTCCTCTCGACGATCATCTACCCCGGGTCCGTGGTGCGGAATTGTCCAGGCGTCCAAAGCAGGATGCCCTCAATCAACCGGCGCCTGTTGTTTTGATTTCCTCGAGGCTCACTTCGGCGGAATTGATCGAAAGACGCGAAGAAAGCGCTGCGGATTTCTGGGACACGCCGCCTTCTCTGGGGGATGGACCAGGCCACATCGAATCTCTCTTGCGGCTCAAATCCTACCTGGATGAGCAGGCAAAGTCGGTGATTCTTTCTCTGGCGCATAACATTGAAGCCAGGCATTCGCGCACGGATGGACATTCTGATCGCCTTGCGGAACATGCCGTGCAACTCGGCGAGAAGCTCGGTCTGTCCGAAGATGATTTGCAGGAATTACGCCTCGGCTGCCTGCTGCACGACATCGGAAAGCTGGCGGTGCCAGACCACATCCTCCTGAAGCCAGCGCGCCTGAACGCGGAAGAAACTGAGATTGTGCGCCAGCATCCGGTCACAGGAGAAAGGATCTGCGCGCCGCTCAAGTGCCTGCGTCCCATCCTTCCTCTGATCCGGCATCATCATGAGCGCATGGATGGCAGCGGATATCCCGACGGCCTGTATGGGGAGGAAATCCCTCTGAAAGCGCGCATTTTGCAAGTGGCGGACGTTTATGACGCACTGACGAACGATCGGCCTTACAGGGAGGCGCTTTCTTCCGAGGAGGCGCTCGAGATCCTTCGTCAGGAAGCCGCGTATGGATGGCTGGATGCTTCACTCGTCTGTAAGGTCTCGCGGATGTGCCGGTCCGGTGATTATTTACCCGTAAGGGGGCGCTCCAAGCAAACCTCTTTCTGCGCTTAGCGGAACCTTATTCGTCGCTGCTTGCATTACGAACCCGATCGAGCGGTTGAATTCTCTGAAGCCGGGCAAGAAGTCGCTCGTAGAAGGTGATGTATTCCAAGACTATAAGTAATACATAGCTGCTCGTATCACGCACGCCGGTCGAGCTTGGCGCGGCGGCGTACCTTTCTTGGAGCAGCATATCAACAGAGCGCTACGATCCTCTCCCGGCGGCGCGCCAGGGCCCCTAAGCGCCGACCACGGTGACCCCCATCCCAAACTTCTCTTCGTATTACGTGCTATTCAATTCTTAGCTGTCGTCTTCGCGGGCTTCGTCGGGACGCATCTGGGGCATGCTCTCGACTCGCAATCGGACCGTAACCCAGCCCGGCAAGAAGGATCTGCGGCTCATCGATTATTTCGCTCCTTGGGCCGCTGACATCCTCGAGGCCGAGTACCACGCTGCCCATCGCCATGATGATACTGTGGCCACGGACGGGAGTGGTTTCGAAACCGAGGCTCCAGGCCCTTCGTCGCCGGAGGATCAGGTTGTTATCTGGTTAGTGGAAAGACTAGAATCGCTGGGTGGTCTCCTGGCAGCCGAAGCCTAGGCGTAAGCGGTTGCGATACCGTTATTTCTCGCGTGGCGGCACTCCACGACACGCTCTCCACCCTGCCGGGTGAATACCCAGCCGTTCTAACGACTCGGAGAGAAGATGAAATCAAAATCGTCGGGGCGGAACCACCCACTCGATTCTTCCAGCGGAGATTCTTCCCCGCTCCCTGATCGCAAGAGCGACCTGTTGATCGCCGCTGTTGGCGCTTCCGCGGGCGGAATCGAAGCTTTCACCGAACTCATCAGCAACCTGGCTACCGATACCGGCATGGCCTTCGTTCTCGTCCAGCATCTCGACCCCGAGCATCACAGCATGCTCACCGAACTTCTTTCCAAAAAAACCGCCATGCACGTCAAGGAAGTCACCAACGGGATGACCGTCGAACCCAATCACGTTTACGTCATTCCGCCCAACGCCACCATGTCCATTTCCAATCACACCCTGCAGCTCGCGCCACGCGGCGAAGGTCGCGGCCTTCACATGTCCATCGACCATTTCATGCGCGCTCTCGCCGAGGGGCAAGGCAATCATGCCATTGGCGTCCTCTTATCCGGCTCGGGCACCGACGGAACCGCCGGCCTCGGCGAGATTCAAGCCCATGGTGGCGTAACCTTCGCGCAAGACGAACAATCCGCCAAGTACGACAGCATGCCCGGCAGCGCCGTCGCCGCCGGTTGCGTAGACTACGTCCTCCCGCCCAAAGCTATCGCCCGCGAACTTACTCGCATCGCCCGTCACCCTTATCTTGTCCGCGACCAAGGCCCCGAACTAGCCCCGGCGGAAAACACTGGTCTTAATCTGGTCTTCAATCTGCTGCGCAAATCGACCGGCGTCGATTTCACGCACTACCGCCAGACCACGATCGTTCGCCGCATTCGCCGCCGCATGGTGGTTCACAAAATCGAAAAAATCGACGAGTACTTCAAATACCTTCAGAGCAATCCCGCGGAGATCAAGGCCCTCTACCAGGACATGCTCATCAACGTCACCAGCTTCTTCCGTAATCCTAAGGTGTTCGAGGTCCTCAAGGCCAAAGTTTTCCCTGCCATCATGAAGAACCGCGCTGCCGAAGGCAGCCTGCGTGTTTGGACTCCCGGATGCGCCTCTGGCGAAGAAACCTATTCCGTCGCGATTGCCCTTCTCGAGGCTGTCGGCGACAAGGCCCCCGAGACTCACATTCAGTTTTTTGGGACCGATATCAGCGAATCCAGTATCGCCAAGGCTCGCAGCGGCCTTTACCCCGAAAACATTCAGGGCGATGTCTCCCCGGAGCGCCTTCGCCGTTTTTTTACCAAAGGGGAGGGTGACTATCGCATCAGCAAGACCATCCGGGACATGTGCATCTTTGCCCAGCACAACGTCCTCAATGATCCTCCGTTTTCACAGATGGATCTTGTCTGTTGCCGCAATCTCCTCATCTATCTCGAACCCGTCCTTCAAAACAGAGTCATCGCCATGTTTCACTACGCCACACGCCCGGACGGCTATCTCCTTCTAGGAACTTCCGAAGGTGTTGGCACCGCTACTAATCTCTTCTCCGCCGAGGACCGCACGTACAAGATTTTTCTCAAAAAATCTACGGGCGTCCGTCAGCCCGCCACTTTTTCTTGCAGCACGCCCGGGGAGCGCCATGGATACGGCGCTTTCCGAGTGCCCTCCAAGCAACCCGACACCAGCTGGAGCTATCTCGAAGCCCAGAAAGAATTTGATCGGCGCCTGCTTAGCCAATACAGCCCCGCGACCGTTTTCATCAACGAAGACCTCGAAATCATCCATACTCGCGGCAATGTCGACCGCTATCTCAAGCTTGCCCCCGGACGCGCGAGTCTCAGCATCCTCAAGATGGCCCGCGAGCGCCTTCTCCTGGACCTGCGCAACGCACTGACCAAAGCCAAGAAGCACCATGTCAGCGTCCGCAAACAAAACATTCAAATCAAGAACGGGAACGGGAACGCCGCTCCCAACTCCATTCGCTTCGCGAACTTTGAAGTAGTTCCCATCCGCACAGGCAATCTCAAAGAGCTTTACTTTATGATCGTTTTTGAAGAGTCCCTTGCTGCCCCGCACCTCCGCGCGGCGCGCACGTCAAAACGGGGCGAGTCGAAATCTGCCGTCTCCGGAAGAATTGCCACGCTCGAGGAAGTGCTCGCTGCCACCAAGGAATATCTCCACTCCGTGATCGAAACGCAGGAAGCTACCAACGAAGAGCTACAATCCGCCAATGAGGAAATCCTTTCCAGCAACGAAGAACTTCAGAGCACCAACGAAGAGGTGGAAACCGCCAAGGAGGAACTTCAGTCCGCCAACGAAGAATTGAGCACCGTCAATGATGAGCTGCGCAGCCGGAATCAGGAAGTCACTCAAATCAATAACGACCTGACCAACCTCTTCGCCAGCATCGATTTCGCGGTGGTTATCATCAGCAGCGACCTCAGCATACGCCGCTTCACGCCTCAGGCCCAAAAACTCCTGGGCCTTATTCCGGCAGATGTCGGCCGCCCGCTGACCAACATTAACCCCACTATCGAAATCCCCGAATTGCAGTCTCTGGTCCTCGAGGTCATGGCCAGTCTTCGCCAGGTGGATCGCGTGATTACGGATCGCAAGGGTGCGCGTTACCAGTTGCGCATTCTGCCTTATCGTACCGTCGAAAACAAAATTGATGGCGCCATTATCACCATCATCGACATCTCCTCGTTCGCCGCTGCCGAATCCGCCTAGCCGCCCTCGCAAGGTCTAGGGTTTGAATCGCTTGATCAAGTGGCGAGGATCGCGGCGCCGTTCCTTTAGGGCGGCAACTTGAGTCCGTTATCCAGCGCGGTCCGGTCGCTTACTTATTGCGGAATTCTATGCGGTTTTCCGCGCCCCAAGAGAGAGCCAGGGCGTGAATCACAAACCAACTTATGGTCGTACATCTTCGCTTTGCGCCTGCTCTGATGCGGTGCGCCTCTTCCTTTGAGCACCGTACAAGCATCGTAGTTCTCTTGCCGGAAGGCCGAACGGGCTGGAGCGCAGTCAGAGGTCGGTCACCCTCTTGCTGGATGACAGCCAGTCTTTCCTCGAGGTCCAACCATCTCATGAGAATACGCAACACATAACCGCTTACGGTCCGTCTCTCGAGCTCTGCGCGTTGATGGATGGTTGCTGCCTGCTGACGGGAACAGCTTATGATCAGAGCTGCTCGATCACTCATTTCGGTCGTATATCACATGATACAGGCCCTTGCAAGACCCCGCATTCTTCGCTATCGTCAAGCGGAGATGCAAAGCTTTAGAGTCTTGGTTGTCGATGACTTTGCGAGCTTTCGGGAATGCGTTTGCGGGATGTTGCGAGGAACGCAGTTTCGGGTCGTCGGGCAAGCTGCAGATGGACTGGACGCCGTTCAGAAAGCCCGGCGCTGCCAACCGGACTTGATTCTCCTGGATATCGGCTTGCCGAAGCTGAATGGAATAGAGGCCGTCCGGCGGATATCGGTTGTGGCTTCTGGGTCGAAAGTAGTTTTTGTATCTCTGAACGACGACCCGGAGGTGGTGAAGGCAGCTTTTAGCAATGGGGCTTGCGGATATATTCTCAAGTCAGCGATGAACGGGGAGCTACTGCCTGCTCTCGCCGCTGTTCTTCGTGGCGAAAAGTTTCTCAGTGGCAGAGTAGCGCCCATATCCGCTTGAACCCTGCTCCTCGGCCTCGATGAATGGCTCGAAGAGGACCGTCCATGTCCTGCAAGTCGTGTGGATCAAACTCATATAGCAAGGTTCCCGCAGAGATTGCTATCTATTTCCGGGGCAGAAAGGTCTCGATAAACCGCATGTCTTCGTGTTCCCGATGTTGCTAGTTTGCTTGAATCGTGGCCACACCTATTTGCCATACTGAGCACGAATTGCGTGTCCTGAAAGGGGACGTGGCCGCACACTCTGGGGCTTCTTCTGGATGATTGCAAAGCCAAAATTTTAGCACCCGAGCCGGCCAACTGCCCGCGCCCAAGCCAGACGCTTATCTTCTGGAAGCCCTTCCTTTGCAACGTTCTTTTTGGAAACGAAAGACTTCGCAAACAATTTGGCTGTTGCACGCAGTACCAGAGTGTGGCTCGCATGCGCAGAGTCCCCGGATTTTCCCCATAGGGGAATGCGGGACGAACCCTTCCCGGCGCCCGAAGGCTCAGCTCGCTTGGTGGATACTTGCCTAACTCATGAGCTAGCTAATCGTGGCCGACTTGTAACCAAGCGGGCGTTGACAAACTTCAGCTCCCTGAGCCAGACCGCGGACGCGCGGGGGCTGCAAGCAGGAACCGAGTTAGACACAACCCTTTCAGGACAACCCTCGGACAGGATTGGCTTTAAGCCCGGATTTTTTCTTCTCTCGATGAGACAGCGTAAATCGCCAGCCCGCCAAGCATCCCGGCGAGAGCCGTAATCTTCCACGCCAAATTGTAGGTGTGCCTCGCATCAAACAGCCTCCCAACAATCCACGGCAGTCCCCATTGCCCAAGCGAATATCCCATGATGATCAACGCAAGCAGCTTGCCGAGCGCGGCCGTCCCGAAGCTTTCCGCCGTAACCAACGGAACAAGCATATAGTCTGCCCCCATCGAAAATCCGAAAATGAATGCGAACGTCCAGGCCACTGCTGGCTGCCTTGACATTCCGAGCAAAAGCACCGACGCTCCCATTAAGAAATAGAAAAATGCCATGGCATTCTTCTTCCGGACATGATCCACCGCGTAGCCGACAAGAATTCTTCCCGCCAGGCTCGCCGTCAGCAGTCCGGCGGAAAAGCGTGATGCCACCGTGGCCGAATAGCCTTGATCTTTCAAAAATAAGATGAAGTGCTGAATCACCGCTCCAACGGCGCCGATCGCTGATGTCGATCCTAGCAGAATCAGCCAGAAATTTCTCGTTCCTACGGCTTCCGCCACGCTGCTCGAAGTCATGGCCGCTGTCGCTATGCTCGTGGAGTCACTCGAGGACGCTCCATCGGGCAGCAGGCCGGACTTTTCCGGAGTTGACCGGGTAATCCAGATTCCCACGGGAAGTACCACTGCCATCAGCGTAAGCGCGACGATTTCCAGTGCATGGCGCCAGCCATACGTTCGAATCAAATAGTTCACTAGCAGCGGTGCAACCACTCCGCCCGAACCAAGTCCCAGATATGCGAAACCCATTGCTCGCCCGCGTCGCGCACAAAACCACCGCGACACCAGTACCTGATTCGCAATCGGCCCCGCAAATACGTAGCCCAGCACTTCCAGCGCGCAAAGCGCCTCGTAGTGCCACAACTTTGTCATCTTCGCCATCAGCAGCAGCGAAATCCCCACGATTCCCGCGCCTGTAACAATCACCCATCGAGCCCCGACACGGTCAATTACCGCCCCCGCGAGCAACCCAAAGGGCAGTCCGATAATCAAGAATCCCAGAAAAAATCCCTGCGTGACCTGTGCGCGACTAAACCCCAAGGATTCCACAAACGAAGCATAAAAAACCGGAAAGCCATAAAAGATAATTCCGACTACGAAAAAAAGATTCAGAAACGCCGCCGCAACCACCCACCAACCGTAAAAGATCCGGCCGGTTTCGGCGTTTGCCATCAGCGATTCATCCTCTTTCATAGATGGACCGCTCCGCTCGTTTGTGGATTCGCCTTCGCCCCCACGCGACGCGCGCAATCTCGAAGAATCTCCGCCTCCCATTCTGGCCGCTTCGCGTTTTTCGGATGCGTCAGACTCGTCGGAATTCTTCCCGTGAGATGAAGAAACACCGCCGTCGAATGTTTGTACGCCTGAACGGGATCGCGAAACGCAATGTTTCCCAGATGTTGCAGGGCATCCGACAGCGCATAGTACGCGGGATCCCCTTCGGCCCAGAGGCGGTCCCGCTCCGCAAACTTCTCCGGTGCAAACGTGGCCAGCCCGAGCAAATAATCGGATCCGTACTCGATCATGTCGATGCCCAGATCGTTTCCTGTATAAATGCGAAAGTCCGGCCGCTGCGCATCGCGAAGCTCAAGCCTTCGCAGCTCCGTCAGCCGGTCCAAGGAAGAGTGTTTCATCCCCTTGATCTCCGGAATATCGATCAGCCGCCGGATGGTCTCTTCCTCAAAAATCTCTCCGTTCGGCGCAAACATTTTCCCCAGCTCGAAAGCCAGCAGGTGCGAATAACCGTGGCTGGCCGCCGCATAAACCGCCGCCTTTTCCGCCGGCGTTTTGCCGTGCAGCCGGCTCGTCTGGAACAGAATCGGAATTCCGCCATGGGCCACGATCGCATCGATCTGCTTGCGATAGAGCGCGACCACCTCTCCATCCTGGCACTCGATATACGCGCCCGCCACGAACGGCACGCCGGCGCCAAGCGCCTCCCGCGCCCACCGCAGCACGTCCCGTTTCTCTTCTTCACTCAGGAAGTTCACGTACCCCGTGTCCATGTTCACCGCGTTCATCAGGCCAGCGCGATGCGTCGCGCCCAGATGGTTTTGAAACGCTTCCACGGCAACCCGCCCGTTCGCTTCAAACGGCAAAAGGGCCGCCGCAATTCCTTGCATCTTCCGGCCCGGCTGTTTGCGCCTGACAATAGACTCGATTTTCATGTTTTTGCCTTCGCCAATTTCAGTTTTTCCGCGAACTCCGAATTTTTGTAATAGCTGTCCAGCGGATAGCATCCTGAAGGCAATCCCTTCCGCGGCGCCGTCGTGCAATCGCTGAACGTTCTGCAAACTCGTTTGCGCTCGATCGGTTTTCCCTCGCTCGCATCAAGAAGGATTTCCGGATACGTCAAAATCGCTCTCCCGATCCCCACCGCATCGATCCACCCTTGGCGCACCGCCGCCTGGGCCACGTTCGGCAGGAAATCCTGCAAGTAGCTGTACGCTGTGCCGACAAAAATGAGATTCGGAAAACGCCCTTTCAACTCGCGCGCGGCGCTCATCTGTCGCGCGACGCCAACCAGCGGATCTTCTGCCGGCTGATACCCATCCGACGGCGGATAGAGCGCCGGCCGCTGAATGTGTGGATTGTAATAAGGACTCCCCGCCGTGATATTCACAAGAGGAATTTTCAGTTCCTCGAGCAGAAACAAAAACCGAACCGTCTCGGTGAGATCCATCTCTGTCGGACGATTTGTGTCGACGCCGAATCCCCACCGGTAGGGAATTAAATGGTCAAGCGCTTCCGGAATTCCCGGCCCCGGCTTGCCGTTCACCGACTTCGACGGATCAGGGCGGTAGGCAACAGTGTCAAACGCCGAAAGCCGCACTCCGATCTCCAGCCCCGGCGCATTCGCACGAATGCCCGCGACGACTTCCCTCAAAAAGCGCGTCCGATTTTCAAAGCTGCCGCCGTATTTTCCCTCTCGCGTGTGCGCGCTGAGAAATTCATGCCCCAAATAACCGTGGCAATGCTTGATGTCGACAAAATCGAATCCCAAATCCTGCGCGAGTTTCGCCGCTCGATGAAAATCCGCGATGACCGTTTCTATCTCGGCATCCTTCAGCAGCGGGTAGCCGCTGGAGATGCCGAGTCTCTTATCCAGAACCGGATGGTGATACAAAATGCGCGGCTCGGGTTTTGTGTGATGATTCGGCCGGCAGTATCGCCCCGAATGCGTCAGTTGCAGCCCGATGACCAGTCCATCCTCTGAACCGGCCCTGCGGCGGTGTTCTTCAATCAATATCCTTCGCAGCCCCGACAGTCCTCCTTGCGTATGCGCTGCGATCACCAGTTGGTTCGGATTCGCGCGCCCTTCATGCGAAACCGCAACGGCTTCGCCTCCCCAAATCAATTTCGCGCCGCTTCGACCGAACTTCTTCCATCTTTCAATCGTGTGCTCGCTAGGATTTCCATCCGGAGTGCCGTCCCAGCCCTCCATCGGTTGGACGGTGATTCGGTTGCCAATCCTGACTCCTCCGCGGTTCAGCGGCGCACGCAGCGGCGAGTTCATTCCCGTCAGCAACTCGCGATCGCAAGGAATCGTTAATCCCAAAGAACGAACATGCTCCTGAAAACGCTCGACCTGTTTCACCGTACCTAACCGAACAATCGGGAGCGCGCTCATTCAGCTTTCCGTTCTGCGGCCGGTCCAGCGACCGCGACAAACGCATGCGCGAATAGCTGGCGGGGACTGTTCGCCCGTTTCACTTCAACCATCTCCTATCCAAATTCCGGTCCCAGAATCGCGCAAACCAGCTCAGGCCGGCCCGCATACTCATTTTCGCCCGCGAAACATTCTCGCGAGCGGCCGCGAGTACTCAAATCCTCGGGCCTGCAGAATCCTCTTTTATAAACGACTTCGCCGTATCGCAATTTGTCACTACAGCAGCTTCGCTACGGCGTTTTCGTCGACATCGCCCAGCGCGCTTATTCCGGCAAGCCGGTAGCGATTTCTATGGGCTATCTCAACGCCGTCTGGCAAGCTAGGCCAGGCAGCCATTCGTCCATCACCGAACACTCCTTGCACGGCATCACTCCCTCGAAAAAAGGAAAAAGTGTAACCTATGTGTCCGGTACGCCGATGTGTCCGGGTCGGACGCGGGAGCGACGGAACTCGAACCCGCAACCTCCGGCGTAACGGGATGGCGGTATCCCGACAGGTCGCGGCGCCCCGCAACCCAACCAATACCTTTTGCATACGCTGAAATGCGCGGGTAGGGGTGCCTGTGCTGAAACCGAGTATTTCCCTGGGCCTTTACGTTTGCGGCCGATGGCGACACCGTTAACCTTACTACGGCGGGGCCGACGTGTGCATACGTTTGACGTTGGGATGGCCGGAGCGTCATAGCAGGCCATGCTGTGAGCAGCGGCGATCACCTCAAGTAGGCAATTCTCACCCCGGCAGATCGTCCACCGCCCGTTTGAGCCGCTGGTACGATTCTCGCTGAAACTCTTCCAAGTCTTGCTTGACGAGATTGAGCCCTACCACGCAGAGCTCAAAATTCTCAGACAATCTTCGAAACAGGGGCGCTTCCGCTTTGTATTCGAACTGATTGAATGAGGAGACGATCGCATAGGACTCTTTGCCAGCTTGCACGAAATCGATGAAGGCATCCCGACAAGGATGCCGCGTTCGGCGGGCCTTCGCCACACTTTCCGGGAAGAGGCCTGTCATAAACAAGGTGTAATCACCCACATGCTTACGCAGCTCTCGCTCCCGGTCAAAGGAAGCCGCTTCGAGCAACGGGTTAGATTCGACGAGCATCTCTCCGACTTCTTCTAGCCGCTTTCCCTGGGCGTCTCGAATACGATAGAGATTTTCGGTACGGGCGAAATCGGCAAGCAAAGAGGCCACGTAGGTTGTGACCCGAGGCTCCTCCAAACGCACGTCTTCGAAAAAGTGACGCCAGACCAATTCACCGAGAAAGTTCCGCAGCGACCGCTCCCCGCCGGCGCTCAGTTCAGGACGCATGAGGGCAAGAGCCTCCGCAAACTATTCAGGAAAATTCTATGAATCAGCAAGGACAGCGTCAACTGGCGCTGACACGCGGCTGCTGCTCTTTGGCGGCGACTCGGCCGATACGGCGCGTGGATCCCAATATCCAACCCCTTGCGTCGAAGTCATGCACCAGCATCACTGGCGCATCCAGCAACCGAGGCGAGGAGACACGGAGAATTTGCGGCTCAAGTTTCCTGAACAGCGAGCAGCTTTGCGAGATAGAATCCCGATTCTGGTTGGGGGCGGTACTTCACCCGAAGTTCCGCACGAGGAGGCGGTCTTGTTTGAGAGGAGCATCGTACGCCCAATTCTTATGATCGCTGCAGTCGTTCTATCGATGACAAATGGTGTTCACGCGCAGCAAAGCTATGCCGTAATCGCTCAGAACGGTGTCGCGATGAAGACGCGTGACGGCGTGACGCTCTATTCGGACATTTACCGGCCGAGGGCGGACGGAAAATTCCCAGTCATTCTGATGCGCACGCCCTACGATAAAGGCGCGAGTTGGGCAGTGACTCCTGCATATCAGATCGCCACGCATGGCTACGTGGTCGTCGTCCAGGATGTTCGCGGGCGCTACACATCGGAAGGCGAGTGGTATCCGTTTCGCCGCGAGTCGGACGATGGCTACGACGCTGTCGAATGGGTTGCGGCGCTTCCGTCCTCAGATGGCAGAGTCGGGATGATGGGCGGTTCCTACGTGGGCGCAACACAGATGCTCGCGGCGATCGCGCATCCTCCGCATCTTGCGGGAATCTGCCCCGTGGTCACGGCCAGCAATTATCACGACGGCTGGACGTATCAGGGTGGAGCCCTTGAACAGTGGTTTGACCAGAACTGGACTACCCAGCTCGCGACGAACACCATCTGGCGCTTGATTGCGAAAGACACCAACGCGCTGCTCGGCGCGTCAACGCTTCCGCTTACTCAGTATCCGGCGTTCAATTACGCCTCGCTTCCCGCCGGAGCCGATGCCACAGCCCAACTTGCGCCGTACTATCTGGATTGGCTCGCGCATCCCAACTACGACGCGTATTGGAAGCAGTGGTCTATCGAAGAGCACTTTTCGGACATTCGCGTCCCCGCACTTCACATTGGCGGTTGGTACGACATTTTTCTAAGTGGCACCTTGCGAAATTACATGGGAATTAAGGCGCATGGCGCTAGCGACGCGGCGCGCAACGGCCAGCACCTGCTGGTGCAAATCGGCGGGCACGCAGGCTTCGGGCGCCACGTCGGCGATGTCGAATTCGGTGATGAAGCGGTCAGATTCCCTTCCACGGATGTCTTGATTGACTGGTACGACTACCTCTTCAAGGGGGTGCAGAACGAGTTTGCCACCGATAGGCCCGCGCGCGTTTTTGTCATGGGCGCGAACGCGTATCACCAGGAAAGCGATTGGCCTCCACCGGAGGCGCAATCCACTCGCTACTTCCTTCACTCGGGTGGTTCGGCCAATTCGCTGCGGGGCGATGGCGGCCTTTCCCTCACGCCACCAAGGAAAGAAACGCCGGACAAATTCACCTACGACCCCGCAAATGCTGTGCCCACCGTAGGCGGTTCACTCTGCTGCGACGCTGCGCACTACGAACCGGGACCCCGTGACCAACGCACCATTGAGAATCGTAACGACGTGCTTGTCTATTCCACGAAGCCACTTGCCGAGGATATGGAAGTCACTGGATCGGTCACACTGGAGCTCTGGGCCAAATCTTCCGCCGTGGACACGGATTTCACGGCCAAGCTCGTGGACGTCTCACCCGACGGGTTCGCTATGAATCTCGCACTGACGGAATTCTGCGCTTGCGCTATCGTGATTCGCAGGAGAAGCCTGAGCTGTTGAATCCAGACCAGGTGTACAAAATTTCGGTGGATTTGTGGGCTACAAGCAATGTCTTTCGGAGGGGCCACATCATACGCCTGGAAGTTTCCAGCAGCAATTTCCCGCGCTTTGATCGCAACCTGAACACCGGCGCGGATCAAGCGACGAGCCGCCAGTTTGTGTCGGCCACAAACACGATCTTGCACGACGCCGAGCACCCCTCGGCACTCCTGGTTCCAGTGATTCCCGCCAGAGCTGCCACACCGCGATGAGCGCGCTCGCCAATCGCCGCCACCCTGAGGCGCGATCGCAGAAGCATCTCGCCTTGTCAACCGACTTGCCCGAAACCGGCTGGCGAGGACAATAAGGCTTCGTCTGTGGAGTCGAGAAAAGGCGCAGTGACCGTAGTCTCCCAGTGGCGATTGGCTAGGCTTTCGCCGCGCCGCCTCAGTCCGGTTTGGCATGGTTCTGTTTCCTGTTCCCGCTCACCGCATTGGACGGGCGGATTTCCCGCATCCAGCGTTTGGAAAAGCTCACGGTTTCGCCCACGGAAGGCTGGGCGGTTTGTTCTGTGAGACTGACCAAACCAAGCATTTGGTAGAAGGACGCGGTCGGGAACCGTTTCGTCCCCGGCCATCTCACTTTGTTATCGGTCTTCTGCTGCGGCGTCGGGCGGTAGCCACAGGTCATCCAAGCTCGGTACATCCTTTGCATACATCAATACATACGCGTGTTTGCGTGACAGCGTACTTTTCCTTCGCACCTCCGCCATAACTCTTCTTCCAGATAAAGCACTCGACGAAACTTTCTTCGCCGAACACCTCATTCATGATGATTCGCAAATGGTGCAACTCGTGATCATCGATACTCACGAAGACCGTCTTCGCTTAACAGCTGGCGCGCCAAGAAGAGTCGTGTATACACCATTGATAGCCGGCTGGAGTGATACCGCCCACACGTTTCTGGGTTGCTGGTGAGTAAATTTCCATCTGCGTCGACTTGACCGGTCACTTGGAGATACGTCCTGAGCGCTCATTTGCTATCCTTAAGCTCCCAAAACTCCGGAGGGCCACATGTCTAAGAAAAAGATCCTGATGCTCATCGGCGACTACGTCGAAGACTACGAAGTGATGGTCGCCTACCAGGCTCTGATGATGGTCGGCCACACCGTTCACACGGTCTGCCCCGGAAAAAGATCCGGCCAGTTCGTCCGTACCTGCATCCACGATTTCGAAGGCGATCAGAGCTACACCGAAAAGCTCGGCCACAATTTCCAACTGAATTTCACGTTCGACGAAGTCAAAGCCGAAGACTACGACGGCGTGCTGATTCCCGGTGGCCGCGCCGTGGAATACATCCGCCTCAATCCCAAAGTGCTCGACATGGTTCGCCACTTCGACAAGGCGAAAAAGCCTATCGCCTCAATCTGCCACGGCGCGCAACTCCTCGCGGCTGCTGGCGCCCTCGAAGGCAAAAAGTGCAGCGCCTATCCGGGCACCAGCGTCGAGGTCAACCTCGCCAAAGGCACCTACGTCGACCTTCCTATGGACCAGGCCATAACCGACGGCACGTTAGTCTCCGGCCCCGCCTGGCCGGCCCTTCACAATTTCCTCTCCCAATTCCTAAAAGTCCTGGGCACGCGAGTCGAAGCCTAAGTTCTCAACTGGATTTCGCAAAATTAGCGCAAGGCCCGGTCCGTTCGATCGTGACCTCGATAATTTCGAAGGCGTTAACTTTGAGTTTTTGCGGGCAGCTCGGCGGGAAAAGATCATCGCCTCACTGGACGATGGAGGCATTGCTTGGGATTCTCTGTCTGACCATTCGGGTTGCCAGGATGAGTGGAGGTTCAATCTTGGAATCTTTAGTTATATTTCCTGACTGAAGAGCAAGTGGTAAAGACCGCTTCCGCGTTGCAGAGGCGGCAGCAAACCAGTGGTCTAGTTCCTTTCTCACCCAGTCGGGAACCGGAACGGTTCAAACCTGACCTCCCTTGCCCACCAAATCGACGATGGCCCAGTGTTTTTCCCGTAAGCAGATGGATCGCGTTTCGCGCTGGGATTTTCCAACCGGCTACTTCAAGCCGGCCAAAAAGGCGCCCATTTCACGCAGCACGTCCGATTCATTTGATATGAAGATGTAGTGCGTACCTCGTTGCCTGATCACACGAGCGCCAGGTACCCCGTCTTGAAACGCTTTTGCCTGCTTTTCTGCCAAAAGATCGACGTTGGTGAAATAGGCTGCGGCTGCCTTGCGGACACCGGGATCTGTACTCTCGGTCATCCAGGTTTCTGGAACGTGGGGGATGGCAAAGATGGCTAAGGTCGGAACCGGAATTTTGACATACTTCTTCGTACCCATCAGTACCGCCATAAGGTATTGCGAGCCTGGAAAATCATGAAGGTTTTTCGCTCGTCCATCGGAAGTCGAATCCCATTTCTGGTGAAACTCCGACTCGGGAAGCTGAAACCCATAGACTTGCGCATCCCACTTCTGCAGCGCGCTGAAGCTCCTTAGATCGAACTCGGACGGACGCGGAAATTGAGGTGATGGAACCTCTTGAAACGCCTTCATCGGTGGTCCCTCACCGTTGTCGAATGCGTATGGATAAGCAGCTTCTAGGGCTAGGTAGACCACACCTGCAATGCGCTTTGCGTCCAGACTCGCAACCGAACTTGGCTCGACGCCGGCGATGGAGTGGCCTACCAAAACAGGTTTCTTAAGTTTGAGAGCGCGAATAACAGCCAGAACGTCTTGTCCGAGTCGATCGGCACCGTGCTTCAACGGAGCGTAGCTTGACGCTCCGAATCCACGCCGCGTAATGCCATACACTCGGTAGTTGGCGGTCAGCTTGGGTGCGAACTCATCGAAGACGTGCGCCGTGTCTCCGCCGCCTGGCAGGAGAATCACGGGCCTGCCCAAACCGCCCCAATCGAGCACCTCCAGACGCACATACTTGTCCACGGTCACAAATTGTATGGCGTGCGGGGATGGGTCTCGCCAAGGAACAGACTGCTGCGAACAAAGCGGCGCAACTAGTGCAAGCGACAGGAGGGGACCACATAAGTGATTCCAGCGCGCCATAAGGTTCTTCATCCTCCCGAAGAAGATTACGCTGCGCTGGTCATCAATGTTCCATACCTCTTACATGCGGCTGTGCCCCGCGCTATTTACCTGACTGCGGCTGAATTGTCGGCAACCCTTCCCTTATCCGATTACGGAAGGGTGCTCGTCACTCGGGCGCGACCTTTTCCGAAGCCACTTATGGACACTCACTTTGTCGTGCACAGTCCAGAGTAGCGTTTGGGGCGCGATAACCGAGACAAGACTACAAGTTCGCGCCGAAGGCAAGCAGTCGGCCATCGCGATCCTTCACTACAAACTCACGCGACTGCCATGGCATGTTGGCTGGTCCCCGCGTGAATTCCACGCCTCGAGCTGCATACTCAGCGTAAAGCGCGTCCGCATCTTCGACGAATACGTAGGCGTCGAGCAGTTCGTCCGAATACTTATTGGGATTGGCTTTGGGAGGTTCGGCACACCGGAAGTGAATCGCCTGCTGGTCGCGCGCAACGATGGCGTAAACCGGCGGATCCTGCCACGTGCCCAAACACTTGAAGCCAAGCTTAGCTCCGTAGTAGGCAAGGGTGCCGGGGATGTCCAGGGTGAAGAACTGAGGTGCGATCTGACGAATCATGGGCAAGTCTACCATAGAAAATGCTGGGTGGTGCCGACCGCGGGTCACCGGTTTTTTTTCTCCTCCGATTCGCGAGAACGGCGTTCTCGTAACTCGTAAAATTTCGGGGCGGATCGTCGGCAAGCCGCAAGGAATCTTCAGCGTCTGGTCTGCCCGTAATGCGGGTAAACCGATAAACGCTAGACGACTTTGCGCGATGTGTCGTTCTCTTGTGTGTCGCCCCGGAAATCATAGAAGACACGAATGAGGTTGCCATCAAGATCGGCGGCCATAAACTCGCGCAGCTTCCACGGTTTGTCCTCAGGTTCGGAAACGATCTTCGCGTGCGCGGCCTTCCACAGTGCGAAGAGTTCGTCCACCTCAGCCTTGCTATCGAGATTGAGCCAGAAAAGGATAGGGCCCATGTTGCCGTAGGACTCCCGGAAGGAGCGATTGGTGATAAATAGTCTGCAATTCCCCATCGAGGTATGGGTAGGCGCGGTTCAGCTCCTGTCGGTTCCCAGGTCGTCCGAATACCCGGCCTTCAGGCGAGACCACTGGGAGGTGGGACGTCCATTGGTACGCAGCGTGTCCATAATGTCCCCTTGCGGCCAGCCGGTCGGCGAGTCCTCCCACGTTTCCTGCCGCCCGTAGACGGTTAAGTCGAGCAACCGGTAGCTGTTATCCATCGCCTCGACGCCGCGTATCGTCGTCCAGTAAGTCTCGAAGACCTTGGATCCTTGTCGCAGGTAGCAGACGATGTGCATCCAGCCCACCCGGCGTCCAACCAAGAGCGTGGCGAGCGAGTCCTGGGCCGAATACCAAGGCATCTCCCAGCCCATGAAGTCGCGGTAGCGGGCGCTCTCCTCGTACGGGCCTTGGCAAAACACGGCGAAGGTGACATCGCGAGAATGCATATAGGACAGCTCGTGGACCTGCGATGTAACCCAGGTGCACCCCTCGCACTGCTCCGGCGCAGGGTGGCCGGTGTGCCACATGAAGTAGTAGGCGATGAGCATCCGGCGTCCCTCAAACGCGTCCAATAGTGTCAGCGCGCCACGTTCGCCAACGAGCGGTGTGGCACCGTCCACCTCGACCATGGGGAGGCGTCGGCGGGCGGCCGCAATGGCGTCGCCTTCTCTTGTGTGAGCCTTCTCTCGAACCCGCAATGCGTCCAGCTCGATCTGGAAGGTGCTCCGATCGACTATTTTGGGTGCTCCAAGTTCATATCTCATGATGTCTTTCATCGTTCTCTCCTTTAGCCTCCTCGCTCGTGTTCTTAAGGAACCTTTCTCTCGGGTACAATGTGCAACGTCATCCCGCATTTGCCGCGGCCTGCGGCGCGAACACTGCGAATTGGCGTTCGAGCGCCTTGCTTACACCTGCGCGCCAACCCTCGGCGATGGACAGAGACGTGGGATCGGGAAAGATATCCTCTTCGCCTTTCTCCAGCCCATCGAAGATGTTCCGCGCCGCGGATTCCGGCGACACCTTCGGTATGTTGAAGCCGCGGTTCATATCGGTGTCAAGCGGGCCCAGAACGACGGCATGGACCGTCACGCCTTGGCCCGCCAAGAGCGCTCTCAGCGACTGCGTCAGGTTGAGCGCGGCCGCCTTCGAAAGGGAGTAGGAGGGAATGACCGGCAAGGGCGCGAGTCCTGCCAGGGAAAGGTTGTTGATGATGGCTCCCTTCGAGTGTTTCAGCACTGGCAGGAACGCCCGCGTGACTTTTAACAATCCGAGGAGGTTGACGGCCAGGTGCTGTTCAATCACCTCCAGGTTGCTCAGATCGTCGTAGATCGCGATGCCGGCATTGTTGATAAGCACGTCGAGGGTTTTTATCTCGTCGGCCGCTTGCCGAATTTGGGAAGTGCTGGTCACGTCGAGCGTTAGGGGCGTCACGCGTTTGTCAGGATGTTGCAGAGCGCTGCGTGTTCCCGCATATACTTTTTTCGCTCCGCGCCGAAGTGCTTCATTGAGAAGCGCGCGACCAATGCCGCGGTTAGCGCCGGTAATCAAGACCGACTTATTTGCGATATTCATGACATTATCCTTTTAGCTCACGTTTTGAATTCAGAACCGCAAAAAACCCGAGCTCTAATCCATTTCACTCATTGCACCTCATAGCCTTCAGGAAGGTGCACATCAGCAGTCATCCTCTTGTGGTATCGCTTGGCCCAGCGGCACATGCCTCGGAGCGGGGCGATGATGGTCTTTCCCAGCCTGGTCAAGGAATACTCGACAGCCATGGCCTTCGCTCTCGTCCGCCTGACGATTAATCCTGTGGCTTCGAGATTGCGAAGAGTTCTGGTAAGCATGCGCTGCGAGACGGCTCCGAGATGCCGGCGCAACTGCCCGTGTCGATAAGGCCTCTCTTTCAGCGAAAACAAAATCTTGGGTGTCCACCTGCCGATGAAGATCGGAGAGACCACTTTCGATGGTTGCATCATGTTCATACGACCATGCCTCCTGCGAAACCGGTGAGACAACCTTTCGAATTTGCCTCTCACGTCTTTTTTCGCGCTCGGCACCGTCTCACCTTGCCAGTACTTGCGGGCCGACCACAATTAGGAACACCGGTGTACCTGACCTTATTGGCGTGCTTCGTCTGATCCGTTGCGACTCGCGCCAGGCGCGGTTCCGTGGTCTTGCCGAACAGCATCGGCGGGCCAGTAGGGAAGATTCGCGTCGGCCAACTTGCCGGTGTCATAGCGATCGTGATGGCGGAGCCAGGACATGGTGAAGGCAAGACCATCTTCATCACGGCCTTTGGGAACGTAGTCCAGATAGTTATAGGTGTTCATCGTGGTCTCGGTCCCGCGCGCGTAGGCGGAATAGGTGTGGAAGATGTTGCCTTCTTCGTCCTTGTAGAAGACGCTGATTCCGGGCGCTTCCTCGCTGGGGAATTCCATGAGCTCAAAGTTGAATTCGACCTTGCCCTTGGCCAATTGCTCCGGCCTGAAGGAGACGTGGTAGTCGTAGTTGAAGTCGCTTCCGTAGGACGAGACCCAGTTGAACTTCCATCCCATGCGCTTCTTGAAGGCTTCGATCTTGGAAATGGGCGCGCGGGAAACTGCCGCGAAGGAGACGTCGCGTTGTGCCAAGTGCATAAGGGCTGGGTCCGTATGGTCCATGTTGAAGGAGCAGCTCGGGCAGGCTTCTTGCCACTCCGGACCGAACATAAGGTGATAGACGATGAGTTGGCTTTTGCCGTCGAAGAGATCGGCGAGCGTTTTCTTGCCGCTGGGGGAATCGAAAACGTAGTTCTTTTCGACCTTGACCCAGGGTAGTTGGCGGCGCTCCGCCGCGACGGCATCGCGCTCGCGAGTGAGTTGCTTTTCGCGGGCCAGGAGTTTTTTGCGCGCCACGAGCCATTCCTCCCGCGACACGATTTTTGGGTTATCGACTGTTCTGGTTGACATTTTCGTTGCTGCTTTCATTTTCGTTGCTCCTCTCGTTTGAGTTTGAGCTGGGAATTTCTTTCGCGTTGTTCTTCTTGCGAGACAATTTCACGGCCAGAACCGTCAGTCCTCCGGCGGAAGTTCCGCCGGCGACGATCAGCCCCATGCTTGCTAAACAGAATGGGCACATCGCCTCACCTCTCGATGCGGGTGGCGAAGCGTGACCGCTAAGCCGCCTCTGTATGGATGACGGGTGGAGTGCGGCCATTTCTACATCAGCCGGAAAAAGGGAAAACCGAGGCTTGCGGGCTGAAGCCCACTGATAACGCAGAACTTACCTTCCTTCAGTCCGGGTAAAATGTAGTCGTCAGGATTAACAACTATTGACAGAGTGGGCGATGAAAGACGCAACTCCATATCCTGCGATCAATATAATGCTGACCGAGTGGGTAGAGGGAGTGAAGCGCTTGCTCGGCAAAAATATTGTCGGGCTGTATCTATCCGGCTCGCTGGCCTATGGAGATTTCGTGCCGGAAAGAAGCGACATAGATTTGCAGGCGGTCGTTCGGAGCCCACTGACGCCAGATGAACTCGGATTAGTTGAACAATTGCACAAAAACATAGAGCAACGCTGTCCGCAATGGGCGGACCGGATTGAGTGCTCCTACGTTCCTCTTGAACTCCTGCGCGAATTGAGGCCTCCTGCAAAACCGCGACCGTGGTGGGGATTTGGCACTTTGTATGCCGAGGCGCCAGCTGGCAATGAATGGATCATCAATCATTACCTTCTGTCTCAGCATGGCATTGCGCTTGAGGGGCTTGCCTTCAACGAGCTGATACCGCCGATTGACATACATGACGTGCGGCAAGCCAGCGCGAGAGATTTGTTCCAAGAATGGATGCCGAAGATTTATGACAGCGCGTGGCTCTCAAATAGCCATTATCAGTCGTATCTCGTTTTGAATTTGTGCCGCATCCTGCACACAGTTGTTGAGGGCGAGCCGCGTTCCAAACAAGTCGCTGGTCAGTGGGCCAAAGCAGCGTATCCACAGTGGCAAAATTTGATCGAAGAAGCCGAGAAATGGGCGTATGGCGACGAGATGAAGCGGCAAGCGGATGCGGTGGCGTTCTTACAATTTGCGGTCGACCGGGTGAATGAAACGAAATTGCTGCTGTAATTAGCCGCGCTTGTGAAGCAGGAACTCTCTCACGGCGGGATCTTCGGCCAGGCCGATGGCGCGGTCGTAGGCGTCTGTGGCCTCACGAGTCTTCCCGAGGCGCTGCAGGAGGTGAGCGCGAACCGCCCAGTACGGCTGATAATGGGACACGGCCTCCGTGTCAATCGATTCGAGAACGGCGAGTCCTGCTGCCGGTCCGTTTGCTTCCGCAAGCGCGGCGGCGTATCCGGCTCGTGTGCCGAGCGCCGGCGATATCCTGAGCAGTTGTTCGTAGAACAGCACGATTGCTGTCCAGTCGGTCCGACCGGTGCGCGCGCGCTCCGCATGCACGGATTGGATGGCAGCTTCAACTTGAAATCGTCCGACGCGGCCATGCTTGAAAGCCTCCGCCAAATGGTGTTCCGCCTCCTCTATTAAAGGAAGCGACCATTGGTTCGGGTTTTGCTCGGACAGGGGAACGTAGCGTCCCTTGGCGTCCCTTCGCGCAGCGCGGCGCGCTTCACAATACAGCATGAGGGCCAGCAGGCCTTGAACTTCGGCTTCGCCGGGCATCAACTGCAGAAGCACGCGCGCGAGCCACATCGCTTCCTCGGCCAGATCGCGCCCGCGCTGGTCGGCCCCCGCCATGTCGTCCCAGCCGAGCCCGAAAGCGGCGTAGATCGCTTCGAGCACGGCGTCAAGGCGCTCCGGCAGATCACGCTCTGGCGGGATTTCGAACGGAATGCCACCACTGCGGATTTTTGTCTTCGCGCGAAAAAGGCGTTGCCCCATGGTTTTCGGTGCGATGAGAAAGGCCTGGGCAATACGTGCTGCATCCAGACCCAAGACCGTTTGCAGCATGAGCGGTGTGTGCATCGCGGGGTCGATCGCCGGGTGAGCGCAGACGAAAAGCAGTTTGAGGCGTTCATCAGGAAATTGGGTGGACAAGGTAGTCTCCGTGGAGTTCTCTGTGAGGAACTTAAGCGTTGGCTCGCTCTCCAATACCACCTTCTGGTGACGAATCACATCAATGAGCGAATGGCGCGCCGCTGTCAGCAACCACGCCTCCGGATTTTTAGGCACCCCATCCTGCGGCCAATGGTTGAGCGCCGACACTAGTGCGTTGCTGAGAGCGTCCTCTGCGCTGGCCAAGTCGTGCGTGTGCACGGAAAGATAGGCCACCAGCCGGCCGTAGGATTCCCGGGCCACACGCTCGATGGTCCGGTGCGTATATTCTTGATTGCTTCCATTCACCCTGTGAACCCTCGCCGCATGGCTTCAGGCGCCAGCGGCCGGACTTCCACTGCGCCGATGGATGCTCCCGGGCATCGCGCGGCCCATTCGAGAGCAGCGTCAACGGAAGGGAGTTCGAGGATGATGAATCCTGCCAGCTGCTCCTTCGTATCGGCGTAGGGGCCATCTTGCACGCGCCGCTTTCCTTCCTTGACGCGCACCGTCGTTCCTGTTTCGGGCAGTTCCAGTGCGTTAGCGCCGACGTAGACCTTGGCCTCCACGAGCGCCTTGTAGTAAGCGCGCCAGGCGCCGAGATGAGGATCGCTATAGTCGTTCTTGCGCATGGCAAACTCTTCCGGTGAATGGTAGATGAGCAGAGCAAACTGCATGAGTTTCCTCCTCTGGCGCAACTCTCGCCGGGTTTACCGCGCCTATCCGTATGACGGGCGAGAATGGATCCATTCGACAGACTGAAAAAATCTGCAGGAATTTTCAAGTCCAGTCAAAAGGCTGCGCGTCGTAACGGAGGGGCAAGCCGGAACTAATCTGCAGAAGAGCCGGTTTGCGCCATTCCGTCCGTATTGCCGACTACTTGTCCGAAGTCACGTACCTGCGCTCCAGGCATGAGCAACATGAGGCTATTCCGCCGTCAAAGCGTGATTGGAAATGTCAACCCGGGCGACGGCAACGAGGATTTAGCGAGCGTGTAAGAGAGTCGATATAGGGTCGTCTTGGATGTGGGTTGCGTCCGTCTCGAAGCACTCCAGCCCTCAGGCTGCTCACCTATTCATAACGCAGGGCCACCATCGGGTCTACTCGCGCTGCTCTTCTCGCCGGAACCCAGCACGCCAACGCAGCGGTTACTATCAACAGCAGGGTCGTGCCGGCTAAGGTCTCCGGATCGTACGGTTTCACACCACGCGCCAGCTGCGCCTCGATTGTACGCCCCAGCAGCAGGCTCACGAGCAATCCAATTCCGACTCCGGCGGTCACCAGGCGCAAACCCGCCCTTACTACCAAGCGAAGCACGTCGGCACGCTCCGCACCCAACGCGATGCGTATTCCGATCTCATGCGTCTTGCGCGATGTCGCGTAGGCCAGAACGCTATAAACGCCCCCGGTGACAAGAACCAGCCCAAGGCATCCAAAAATGGCCATCGGCAGGAAGGCAAAGCGGGGGCCCGCATACAACCGTTGACTGATGCGATCCTCCAGTGCGCCCGGAAGAGCCAGAGCCACTCCGACATCGGTCGCCCAAACCGCCTGACGTACGGCATTCATCAGCGACATTGGCGTTTGCTCCGAGCGTACCATCAGAACCTGCGTTCCCGAACCTGTGACGGTATACGGTATCCAGATTTCCGGTTGAACTGGAGCCTCGAGACCGCTATTAGTCACGTCCGCCACCACCCCCACGATTTCAAACGAGGGCTCGCTCACCGGATCCGCAGGGGTCCCTAGCCCCGCCAGCTTGATTCGACGCCCCATCGGATCGTCACCGCGAAGGAAACCGGATACAAACGTCTCATTCACCACCGCCACTTTTCTTGCGTCGTTGATTTCTTCTTCAGCGAATGACCGTCCCACCTTGAACGGGATCCGCAGCACCCGGAAATATCCTTCGCTCACTTGTTGTACCAGTGCGTGCCATTCGTGCTCGTGGGACTTGCCAGAGATCTCTATCGTGCTGTCCTCACCGCCGGACGGTGGCAGTGTGCTTGATGCAGCCGCGTCCACGACTCCGGGAAGGGTCTTCACGCGCGCAAGCAGCGGCTGGAAAAACCCGCGGACTTGTGTCGCCGTTTTATAGCGATCCTCAGGCAACAGCAATAGTGTCTGTAAGACGTCGTCCGCCTGCAGTCCAAAATGCACCTCGCGCAGCGCTGCAAAGCTCCGCATCAAGAGCCCCGCGCCGATCAGCAGCGTCAGCGACTTCCGCGACCACCACGGTATCGCGCATCCGGCCAGTGCGAAGTCCGCCGATCACTCCCTTGCCGCTGTCGCGTAGTGGATCGTTTAGATCGCGCCGCGCAGCCCGCAGCGCCGGCGCCAATCCGAAAGTCAGGGCGATCAAGACAGCCACAGCCAACGTGAAAGCCATCACCGGCGCGTTCAGCTCAATGACGGATTCCGCTGGGATAAAATTCTGTGGCATTGCAGCCACAATCAATTTCAATCCACCCCATGCAATCAGCACGCCCAGCGCCGCTCCACCGATCGCTAACACGAGACTCTCGACCAGCAGGAGTCGCACCAGTCGCGCGCGCCCGGCTCCCAACACCGCGCGTAAGGCGAATTCCTTCTCTCGTGACGTCGCTCGCGCCAGCATGAGATTCGCCACGTTGCCGCAGCCGATCAGAAGCAACAGTCCAACCGCCGCTAGAATCGTGTACAGCGTCGATTCGAATCGCCCTATAACCGTATCCCCCAACGCCTTAACCAACACATGGAAGTGCTCGGGATAGTCCTGCGCATTGATTTTCGCCAGCTGGTTGGCAATAACCGTCGCATCCGCCGCAGCTTGCGGCTTGGAGACGCCCGGCTTCAATCGCCCCAGTAGAAAGTAGAAACCAGCGCCGCGTTGACCCCGCACCGCCGATGGCCGCTCCCGGAATGGGTGTCTCCGGAATCCAAACATCCGCCCCATACCATCCAAAGCGCGGCGGCATGATTCCGATGAGCGTTCGTGCTGTTCCATTCAGCACAAAAGTCTTGTTCAAAACTCCCGGATCGCCGTTGAAACGCTCCATCCACGTCTTCTGCCGCATCACGAATACCGGCGGCGCTCCCGGCTGGTAATCTGCCGGTTGCAGCACACGACCGTGTAGAGCTGGCATACCAAAGAATTCGAATGTGCCCGGCGTCACGTCCGCTCCATCAAGCAACTCGACGCCTTCTCCTTGCTTATAGAGCACGGGATCGTCAGAAGCCGCGATGACGGCGTCAAATACGTGGTTCTGCTGGTCAAATTCCAGAAATTCATTTGATGTGTATCCCTGACGGTCCCCTTCCTCCCCCCGGGTGGTATCGTGAATCCGCAGAAATACCATGCGGCTCGCACCCTTATAAGGGAACGGCTCCAGCAACACATTTTCGATCACGCTGAAAATCGCGGTCGAGGCGCCGATCGCTAATCCCAGCGTCGCGATGGCTACCGCGGCAAATGCACGGCTTCGGGCGAGGCTGCGCAGCGCGTAGCGTACGTCGCGGCCGAGATCCTCTACCGATACGAAGGTCCTCAGTTCCCTCCGGTCTTCCTGCAAAATTGTCGTATTCCCGAACTGACGTCGCGCCGCCTCGGCGGCCTCCTCCCGCGACATTCCTTGCGTCACAAAGCGATCCACCAGCAACTGCAGATGCACTTTCACCTCTTCGCCAAAGTCGTTGTCTCGCTTTTGCACATCGAAGAGTCCGCGTAACCTCGCCGCAAACGCCCGTAGCCTGGAAATCCGCACGTTGTCCATGGCTACCTCTCTCCTTCCAATCGCAGCAGGCGCCCCACCACCCCGGAGATCCGCTGCCAATTCTCGGTCTCCACGGCAAGCTGCTTCTTGCCTCGCGCGGTGATCGAGTAAAACTTGGCCTTGCGATTATTGTCGGAGATTCCCCACTCCGCGGTGATCCACCCTTGCTGCATCAGCCGCAGCAACGACGTATACACCGTGCCCTCGTTCAACTGCAGCACATCGCGGCTAACCTGCTCGATCCGCCGAGCTATCCCAAACCCATGTTGCGGCCCTAACGCATCGAGCGTCTTCAGAATCATCAGATCCAGCGTCCCTTGCAGGACTTCCGCCTTTTTTGCATCGGTCATGGAATCCTTCCTTTGCACACTGCAAAGGAAGCTATCACTTCTCCTTTGTAATGTCCATAGGTGCGAACGAGCCGGACAAGACCAACTCGATGCCGCGTTTAGTGTCCCTTACGCGCACTTCGGCGCTGGCCCGCTAACGAGTGAGACTGAGGGGCTGGAGGCTAAGGGTGAGGGTTACTTACGGGTGCGGGGATGCGCGCGGTGAGCGGCAATGATTCGATCGACTTGTGGTCTCAGAAAGAGCTGACCGCGAACCATTACGCTGTCAATGCGCCGTGTGTTGGATATATCCGTCAACGGGTCAGCTTCGAGGAGCACGAGATCGGCGCGCTTGCCAATCTCGATCGTACCTTGCATCTTTTCTCGTCCGAGGAATTTCGCAGGATTAATGGTAGCGGTCTGAATTGCCTGGAGGGGCGATAGTCCCGCCCTGGTCATTTCCTCCAGTTCATCGTGAAGACAAAAACCGGGCACAAGACCGTCACAACCAGCTAGGAAGTGATTGCCGCTCGCAAATAAGTCGCGGATAGCAACCAAGCTAGTCCTGGAATTTGAGCGGAAAAAAGCCAGCCCTTCTTCGTCAAGGTTAGAAGCCTCCGCGTTCTTGCGTATGAGCTCGAGAAGCGAATCGCTGGCAAATTCGACGTGGGGCAGCGGTTTGCCCACGAATAGGTCCGGGATTAGTTTGGAGAAGGTTATGGTGGGAGTTTCCCACACTCCTCTCGCAGCGAGTCGTTCGAATAGGGACCGGCATCTGACCGGGCTATACGGTTCGTTTCCGGAACAGTCGCGGAATACACGAAAGTTGGCCAGGTGCTCGATACTCTTGATTCCCGAGTCGGCCGCCTCCTCGACCGTGACACCGATCGGAACGTGACCGGCAAACGGCAGACCTACCTTTCTAGCTTCGTCCGCGATGGCGAAGTACGCGTCGCGCGGCGTATGGTCGTGCACCTTGATGAAATCGACGCCGTGTCTTTTGAGGTCTCTGACGGCTTCCCGTGCGTCCTGAGCGTTGGAAACGCGGCGCCGGAACGGCCAGTCTGGTGGCGCATCGTCGAGGATCGGTCCCGCCGCAACGATCTCGGGCCCGAGCAGTTCGCCGCGGTCGATGCGGTCTCGGAGCGGAAGGATGAATTCAACGTCTGACCCCATGTCCCGAGTGCCGACCACACCATTTGCCAAATACAAATCTAGGGAATCCCGTCCTGTCGCCTGATGATGCGCGTGCATGTCCCAAAGTCCGGGAATGAGAAACTTTCCAGTGCCGTCCACGCGTGCGGTTCCCTCTGGAACGGAAAGGGCCCGGCCGACATTGGAGATCTGTCCAGCCTTAGTCAAAACCGTCATCGCGGTCTGCCGCGCACCGCTCGCCACATCTATGAGAGTCACGTTCGTGATGGCGATCGCGTCGTTCCGCTGGCGCCCAACGCGGGATTCCTCCTGTATTGGCTGAGTGGTTGCAACGTTTTCGCAGGCAGCAAGGCAGAGACAAAGGATTATCGTTATAAAAATCAAGCGATCAGTTGCCGGGCTGCGAGAAGCGTTCTTAGCAGCTATTGCGCTAGCTATTTCCCCGTTGCGCCGGGACCATGGCGGCCCGTGCCACCAATGCCACTCTTTGAACGTCTGGCCCCCTCGGTGCAACCTCAATTCGCCACCTCACAGCCGTAGAAGGATCACCTTACCACAATAGGGTTAGGTAAGGGTTTCCGACGACTCGGGACTTATGCCCCCTGCTCTGCATGGAAGACGAAGGAGCGCAAAGCTAAAGCAATCCGAGCTGGTCGGGATACTTGGCTTGCAACGAGCTCACCAGAACCTCAAACCCTGTAAGTTCGCGGAGATTTTTGAGGCAAGGGTCCTTCAGAAAAAGGCTTTTGTGGAATGAGCCGGTCTATTTCACTCTTCGGGACGCGATGATGTCCTCCTAAGGTTTCTATGGACTTAACCGTTCCCCGATAAATCCAGCCCTTCGGCGGATAGGTGAGACCGAGAGTCGAGGCGGCTTCACGGGGTGTCAGCAGCTTCTCCACTCTAACCTCAACACGCTAGTTGAACCGATAGGATCTCAACTACTTGAGTGCCAAAACCATGTTCCGCTTTGGCTTCACCAAAGCAGCTTGAGACCGAATTGAACCTGACGCGATGTGGTGGAGGTGCTGGTAATGGCGCCTGCCGTCGGTGAGACACTCGAGGGCGTGAAGGCAACACCATTGGGGGTGTTGAAGTTCGCCCGGTTCAGCAGATTGAAGATTTCCGCGCGAAACTGAAGGCTGAGACGCTCACGAATGCGGGCGTCCTTAAGTGTCGAGAAATCCCAGGTGGCAAGTCCGGGGCCAATCAAAGTATCGCGGCCAACGTTCCCGTAAAAACCAAGATTCGCGGCTACGTTGCTGGGCGCGAGAAACGCGTTGGGGTTGAACCATTGGCTTGGCTTACCAAGGATAATGGGTCCGGAGAAGTCTGGGTTGAGAAAAGGACGCACAGGATTGCGCGTATCGCCGTTCCCGGAAGGGTTGTAGCTGAGTTGCGGCGATAACGGAAACCCGCCCTGTACAGTCACGATTGAGTTGATGGACCAGCCACTGATGAGGCTGTTGGCGAAGCCGTTCCAATTGTTGGCGTAGCGCTTGCCGCTGCCGATTGGCAAAAAGTATGTGCTGGAAATGACGGCGACATGGCGCACGTCGAACGTGCCGAGGCCCCAATCGGAATGAAGATTGAAGGGATTCGAGGCGAGAGCGGGACCGCCACCGGACGTTGTGGCATTGAGCGAATCACCGTCGTCGAGCAGCTTGGAGTAGGTATAGACGCCGCGTAATGTGAGTCCACCGCTGAAGCGGCGATTGACGTCGATCTGCAATGCGTTGTAGGCGCTGTCCCCTCTGGAGAACCAGGTCCAGGTATTGTTGAGCGTCGTACTGGGTTTGGCCTGCGGAGGAGGGATGAAATAGGTGCCCGGGGGGACTGGTGTGCCTGCAATGCCAATGGGAAATGTCGCCGGGTAGGTGGTCGGGCAAGGAGCCGCCGGGCAAATGACGGGGAAGGGTTCGTTTGCGTCTACGCCGATGAGTTGGTGATAGCCGTGGGAACCGAGATAACCGATGCTCACTGACGTGTTAGGAGAAAGCTCACGTTGGACGCGCAGTGAGTAGGAGATTAGAGTGGGTGTTTTCATATCGGGATCAATGCCGCCCGGAACTAGCTTGGCACCGGCCGGGACAGGTGCAGCCGGATCGATGGGCAGCTTTGAAACTGTGGTAGCAAGGCTATAAGTCGGGTTAAAAGGAGCGTTCTGATCGGTGCGATAACCAAGTGCGTCCTGCAAATCGTTGTACATTCCGAACCCAGCTCGAAAGACGGTTCCGGGACCGAGGGGGCTCCAGGCAACACTAACGCGCGGCTGCGGCAGGAACTTCGCGTTGTTGTTTTGGAAGATAGAATCACCGACATTTGCCGTGCTGTTGATGACTCCGTTGGTGAAGAAATAGTTGGCAGCTCGTCCGTGTGCTTCATTCCAGCCGGAGGAGGATTCAGTGCGCAGGCCAAGCGATAGCGTCAGTCGCGGGCTGAGGCGAACCGTGTCTTGGGCATACCAGGCGCCGAAAACGGAGCGCCAGTTCATCTCAGTGGGCGAAGGATCAAAGAGGAAGCTTGAAATGTTGCCCTGTAAAAAGATTTGCACGCTAGTGAACGTAGCTTGGCCGAACTGGCTGAGCGCAATGGTCTCGTTCGACTGAAAACGCTGGAGCCAGGCGCCGAAATCAAATTGGTGACGGCCGTGGGTCAGCGTGACGCGATCCTCTAATGTGTAGAGATTGCGCGCGATCGTGAGATTGCTGCCGTTGTTGCTGCCGGCAAGGCCGACTTGTGCTGTGGGGTTGGAGGCTGTGCTTCCGCCGACGACAACTGCTCCGACAGGGCGGCCGAGAAGGAATCCGGGAACCCCTACCGCTGGCGTACCGGGAGTGGGTTCGCCTGTGAAGAAGTATCCGGCGCGGGAATAGCCAAAGCGCGCGGTGTTGATGAGCGAAGGAGAGAAGACGTGCGTTTCCTCAACCGTGGCAACTTGGGAGCGGAGGGTAACAAGGTCCGCGCTAAAAGGATTGAGAGGAGTGGCAGTGAAGTCCTCGCCGTCGTCGATGGTGTAGATGGCGGAAGCAGTATCCCGAGACGAGAAGATATGGTCGAGTCGAGCGGTACCGAAATCCTCACGAATCGTTTGCAGGGGACTACTGAAAACTTCGGCAATCCCGCAAGCATTCGGCGGGAGGGTTGTTGGAGGCGTGCAGACTCCGGGAAAATCGGGATCGGCAGCCGAGGGCGTTGGCCACAGGTTGAGCAGTGGCTGGACGCTGGGAACGGCGGCGGCACGGGCTGTGAGATCGGGCACAAAGGCGGCGGAGGTCTGGTGAAGGTGCTGGCGGAAGCCTTCGTAGTTGGCGAACAGAAAAGTCTTATCGATCTGGATAGGGCCACCACCGGAGCCCCCAAACTGATTGCGTTGAAAGGGCGGAGATCCCCCGCGATCGAAGAAGTTCGGGGCGTCGAAAGCGTTGTTGCGCAAGAACTCGAAGACGGAGCCGTGCCACTGGTTCGCGCCGGATTGAGTCACGATAACGACCTGCCCGCCAGGACGCTTGCCGAACTCGGCTCCGTAGGAGTCGCGCAGGACGTTGAATTCGCGTACTGCGTCAACACCTAAAAGCATCCCGCTCGTTCCTCCGGGCTGCATATTGTTTTCGGCAGCGCCCGTGTATTCCACACCGTTGAGCAGGAAGAGATTCTGCTGCGGCCGGTTGCCCGAGACGGCGAAGTTGTTTCCGGTGGTGGAATTCGATGTGCCAGTACCGCCCGTTTTCATCCAAGTAAAATTGACGACGCCAGGATTGAGCGGTAGCAGTAAGTCGTAGCTGCGCCCGTTCAGAGGGAGATCCCTGATCTGTTGTTCGCCAACAATGCCCGAGATGTCCTTTGTGGTGGTGTTTACGATTGGAGCGTCTTCATTGACGCGGACTTCGGCCTTGACCGTGCTTACTTGCAGCGTGATGTCAACGCTTGCTTCCTGCCCGACTACCAACCGAACCCCACTTCGGACCGCCTCCTGAAAACCCGGTTTGCTCACGCTCAGCTCGTATTTACCGACTGGCAACGACAGGACGAGATAGCGGCCCGCTTCGTCTGTCGTCGCGCTTCGAATCGCTCCCGTCTCGATATTCTTGGCATTAACGCTAGATGAAGGCACCGGGGCTCCGGAGGAGTCCGTAACCATGCCCTTGATACTCGCTGATATTTGCGCGTAGGCACGCGGCACCGAAACCAGGCAGATGAATAGAGTTACAAACGTGAGACGCAGGGTACTCTGCTTTGAGCCTCGCCGTTTCTTCGAGAAGAACTTGTGCTGCAAAGCAAAAAACCAGTTCATAGTCATTCGGAATCCTCTAACGTGCGGAACCCGGGCGACTCCTTCGGAGAAGTAATTCAATACGGTTCGCATCGTTAAGTCAAGCCGACTTAATTCGCATAGCCGATGCGCGAATTTATGCAGGTTCGTCCGGGAAGAATCATCGGTAGACGGAGCGAACGAGGTTAGGTTTTTTCGAGTGGGGTAGCCGGCTTCAAAAATGGTGTAGGCTTCGCGTGGCTGCCAAAAGCGCTAACCGCTAAACCTCTGGAGGTTCGTCAGTTTGGCCCTTCTCATTCTTTAGGACTAACAAATCGGACCCGACTATTCGGCACTGCGGATGCATACAAGTCATGTAGTCGTTATAACGACTACAGTTAGAACAACAGGAGAATAAAATGAGCACCACATGCAATTGCGAAACGCCCGAACTCGAAAAGTCTGGGCTTGTCGCGATTCAACCCAAAACGAGCACCAGTACCTGGGCGATCGATCGCGTTCACTCCACAGCCCAATTCAAGGTCAAACCCATGATGATCTCGAATGTGTTGGGAGAATTCACTTCAATAACTGGCGCCCTGGAACGTGATGAAAATGACGTCACCAAATCCAAAATTCGGGCCTCCATCGACGCGAGCACTATCAACACCCGGGAGCCTCAACGAGATGCGCACCTGAAGAGCGCGGATTTCTTCCACGTGGAGAAGCATTCGGCCTTAACCTTCAACTCGACGGTCATATCAAAGAACCCAGATGGGGAGCTGAAGGTCAGCGGCGACCTGACGATCCGCGGAGTGACCCGAAACGTGGTTTTTGATGTTGAAGGACCGAGCCCGGCGCAAAAGGACCCGTGGGGAAATACGCGAATTGGGCTTTCTGCCACGACGCGGATCAGCCGGAAAGACTTTGGCCTCACCTGGAACGCAGCTTTGGAAGCCGGCGGCCTGCTCGTGGGCGACGCAGTGACAATCACCTTGGACATTCAGTTTATTAAAGAGCGCTGACCGCACAGCTCATAATTGAGCGAATCGACAGCGGGGCACACGCCTGGCAAAATCTGGCGCCAGACGTGATGTCCGTTTGCAGAGTGCCAAGTGGAAGCCGAGACTCTGCTGGTGGAATACTTCATCGATCGCTACGCGCGAAAAGATAGGAAGAACATCAGGGGCGTGAACAAGAAGACGCTCCAGTTGCTTCAGTCGTATCCTTGGCCAGGAAACATCCGCGAACTGCAGAACGTCATCGAGTGTTCGGTGATACTTTGCGAAACAGAGATTTTCACGATCGATGAAAGCTGGTTGCCACGGCAGCCACTGCCATTTCTAACAGCAAAACCGAAAAACCAAATTGATCTCCCTCGAAGACTCGAGGAGCAAGAGAAGGACATGATTGAGGCCGCCCTGAAAGAAAGTCGCGGCCGGATATTCGGACCCAAGGGGGCTGCGGCCAAGTTGGGCATCCCGCGGTCCACGTTGGAATCGAAGATTCGGTCGCCGAAAATCGATAAGAACGGCTTCAGGACTTTGTCGGAAATTTGAGGGCTCGAGCTCGCGGCTCGTATTCCGGTCAGCAGGTGTTTTTTTTTCAAGAACACAGAATATCGTGGTTTGCTGTGAGCAGTTGAGAGAACGGCGAAGCGGACTGAACTTCCTGGCATGTGACCCATCGCTGTGTCTTTGACCAGAATGATGAACGAAAAGTGCGTAAGGTCCCCCCAGTTTTCCCCTCACCCACCCCATGAGCTCTTTTTAAGTTGCGTCAATTCAATAATTTCTGGATGGTACTCCTGCCTTCTCGAATCCTTGCCTGCGCACACTACAGCGAAGTCATGGAGATTGAATGATTTGCAAAAGCCGACCTCCTGCCTATCAGCGCCCCAGCAAGCACGTCGCGGAGAGGCTTTGGTGGCCGGCCGCCAAGGCGCTCGACGTCGCCGGTCACGATGTCGAACGCACCCACCGCGAAGCTCGCCTGGATGCTGCTGACGATGTTGACGACTTCCGCCGGCAGACCCGCCTGCGTCAGTCCGGCGCGCAGTTGCTCTTCCCTAATGACAAGGAACGCGATCGGCCGGCCAGTGATTTCGGCGATGAGGGCCGCGCGCTCCGCACCCGACAGGCGCTCGGGGCCGGTAGCGTTGTAGATCGCGCCTGCATGGCCGTCGCCGATCAGGATTCCGGCTGCGGCGGCCGCCACGTCACCGCGCGCAGCGAAAGCAACCCGGTTCTCGGCCAGCCCGGTCAGCACGCCCCGGTCCAGCGACGCCTGCGCCTGCTGCACGAAGGATTCGGCATAGAAGTTCATGCGCAGGATGTTCCAGGCCGGCGCCGTGGCGATAAGATGCTGCTCGCCCCGCCAGTAAGAGGCGCTGAGCGCCGGCTCCTCCTCCTGCCGCGCGCCCGCGGTCGACATGAAGACGATATGCTTGACGCCCGCCCTCACGGCCGCGTCGATGGCGGCGACGTTCTGCGCCGCGCGCTTTCCGGGTTCCAGGGTCGGGATGATGAGCAGACGATCGAGACCCGCATAGGCCTCCGCAAGGCTTTCGGGCCGTTGTAGTCCCCGAATCGTCCCCGAGCCGGTCCAGAGACGGTTTCGGGCGTGCGCGTGATAGCCACTACCTCGTGCCCGCCGGCACGCTGCAGAAGCTCCGAAACGACGGCTCTGCCCAAGTGTCCGCTGGCGCCGCTTACACCGATTTTCATGTCAACCTCCAAAACTTTTCTAACGAACAAATTACGTTTCCGGCAACCTTCGCCGTGATCTCAATTACGGGCTTTACGGGCTCGCGTGCTCCTGTAGCCTCTTGGCGAGGAAAGCATCGATGGCATCTAGCGCCTGTGCTGCTGCCTTCAATCCTCCGATGCTTCCGGGAAACCCATGTGGCATCCCGATCCACACATCAGCTCGGGCATCCACGCCTGCGGCAACTGCACGCTCAGCCCAGCTGATGGTTTGCCTGCTCGCGAGTTTCATCCTTTACAGAATCAAAACTGCTTCCTCAAAATTGAGCCGAGGATTGCGAGGGTGGAGCTTGCTTGAGTCTCCGTAGCCCAGGTTGCAGAGAAGATTGACCTTCCACTTGCCGTCTGGAAAAAATGCCGCATTCAGTTTGTCTGCGTCGAAACCGGACATCGGCCCGCAATCTAATCCCAGAGCACGTGCAGCCAGGATGAAGTATGCGGCTTGGAGTGAGCTGTTGCGGAAGGCATTTTCCTCAATTAGAGGTTTATTCCCGACGAAGTAGGAGCGAATGTCCGCTTGCGGAAAGAGCTTGGGAAGATGCTCGTGGAATTCCGTGTCCCAGGCGATGATCACGGTTACAGGAGCGGCCATGGTTTTGTCGACATTCCCTGGCGCTAAAACCGGCTTGAGGAGTGCCTTGGCGCCGGGAGTGGTCAGAAAAACGAATCTGGCGGGCGAGGCATTGGCGCTGGTCGGCCCAAGACGCGCCAATTCATACGCCTTACGCAGAAGCTCCACACGCACTGGTTCTGGAAGCCACGTCGAGTGCGTCCGCGCTTCGCGAAATAGCTGGTCGAGGGCCTCCCGTGAGATCGGCGCTTTGACGGCGGCAAGAGTTCGTGGTTCAGATTGACTGTGCATTTGGTTCTCTCCTTTTATTAGGCGCGTTCAGCGCGAGCGTCGTGCGTCCAGACTGAACGGTCCGGCTCCGAACTGAGAAATCAGCAGGGCGCCGCCGAGCATGGAAACGTTCTTCATGAACAGAATCATTTGAATCTGCGCCATCATGGGATCGGTTACGGTCCAGAACTTGTGCAACATCAACGTGACCGGAATCAGGAACAGCACGATGAGCCAAGCGCCAAGTTTTGCGCGGTAGCCCAGCAAAATGCTGAGGCCGCCGGCGATGGCCACCACGCCGGAAAGCGGAACCGCGACCGAGGCCAAGGGCACACCTTGAGAAGCCGAGAAGGCGATGGTTTGCCTGGTGAAGTGATTGGGGGCAGCAGACAGGAAAATCAGCGCGAAGAAAAAGCGTCCCAAAACGACCACTGCTCCCTGCCAAGAGCTTATTGCCCCCACATCTTTGGAAATTGCGATCGAATTCGTTGCCATGTACTTCCTCCTTTTGCTTTGTCGAATCTGCTTACGAGCAACCGCGCAAACTAAGTTTGTCTGCACCGGCCAAAATCGATTTCCTTCTGTTTTCAATCAGCGTGCTGCTGACTGGGCGTTCTGTGGAGCCGGGAAATTCACTCGAGCCCACGCCGAAAACTTGGTTGGCTGCCGGCCCGCTATTTTGTTGGCGAGCGCGATTTGGTCGCGCGAATCGGAACCTAAGTACGTGTGCGTCTGGAAATAATCGAACATTTCTGCTATCTCGGCAGCTCCAGCAAAGAGACCCGCGAAGACTTCCTTTGGCACTTGATTGAAAGAGAAGTTGTGACCCTGTCGATTTAGCGTATCGACGATTTCGTTGAAGCGCATGAAATCGCCGACTAGGGGCAGATACTCGCCATGGCCGGCCTGATCGGGGTGCGCGAATGCTCCGGCCACGATGTGACCAAATTCCGTGATGTCGCCCATGTGAATGCTCCGCACAGTCGGATCAAGCGGGAGAGCCCAGCCCACGGATCCGTCAGTCTGTTTTTGCGGAGCAAGAACGCCGATAAGGTTCTGATAGTAGAAAGGCGCGATAACGAACGTATGATTCGCAAAACCGGCTTCTTTCACTATCCGGTCAACCTTGGCCTTGCCGGTGAAATGGGGAACGTAAAACTTGCCTCCGCTGATCGCTTCCACATCAGGCAGCGTGGACCAGACAAAGTGCTTAACGCCCGCATCCTTGGCGGCGCGTACCGCGGCGGTTGCTTGGTCGACCTCGTCGGTACCTCCTTTCCAAAAATTAGTGACTAGAAATACGCCATGCGCCCCCTCGAATGCAGGTTTAAGGGTTTCTGGGCGGTTTAAGTCTGCTTTGATGATTTCATCGCCGACTTGGGGATGCTCGTCTGGATTACGGGTCAGCGCGCGTACCTTGAATTGCTTGTTTGCCTGTAGGGCGCGTACTACGGCGCCTCCCTGCTGTCCTGTTGCGCCGACTACGGCGATCAGGTTCTTATTTGTGCGTTCCATATGCAGTGTGCCCCTCTTCCAGTATTTAATGATGCCAAGTCTATTGACATAGATACATTCTGCTGGACATCGGTTATATAAAAGAGCAAAATAGTTTCGTCATGGACAAGAACTCGCGAGACCCGGTTCACTGTTGGCTGGTATGGGGGAAGGCCTTTCAGGCGACCGCGAAATATCTTTATGGGGGACTTGAGGAGACGGGAATCGACGATACCGATTTCCGCATCCTTGAAGCCCTCTTGAACAAAGGACCTTTGCCGGTGAATACCATCGGCCCAAAGGTGTACCTTACGCCCGGCTCGATCAGTGTGGCCATCGACCGCCTCCTGGATAGAGGGTTGGTAAGCCGGGTCGAGAGCCCTGAGGATCGGCGCGTCAGGATCGTATCGCTCACTCCAAAAGGCAAGGAATTGATCGCGCCGATTTTTCGCAAACACGCAGCCGAAATTAGGAAAGTCTTTGCCGATGCGAGCCCGAAAGAGTTGCGAGCCCTTGAAACGACATTGAAAAAGATTGGGAAGCGCGCCGAGAGCCTGAGGACCAGAATGAAACCGAGCTCTTGAAGCCAACTTTCACATAACGGCGTAATACGGCGATCAATTCAAAGAAAGTTGTCTTGGAAAAGTGACGTAAGTGCAGATTGGAATCGACAGTTTCGCAGCAGCCATTTCCGACCCAGCCACAGGTCTAACGCTCAGCCCAGTGGAGCGCATGCACCATCTACTCGAAGAGATTGAGCTTGCCGATAGGGTCGGCCTCGACGTCTTCGGCATTGGCGAACATCACCGGGCGGAGTTCCTCGACTCAGCTCCCGTTGTAATCCTCTCCGCTGCCGCCACGCGCACGGAAAATATCCGTCTCACCAGCGCAGTCACGGTTCTTAGCGCCTCCGACCCCGTTCGCGTTTTTCAGGAGTTCGCGACTCTCGACTTGATCTCGCGGGGCCGCGCCGAAATTGTCGCCGGTCGCGGTTCGTTCGTTGAGTCGTATCCCATCTTCGGGCTGCGTCTTGAAGATTACGACTCGCTTTTTGCGGAAAAACTAGAGCTTCTCCTGAAAATCCGTGCAAGCACGCAAGTGCAGTGGTCCGGAAAACACCGCGCGGCCCTTACCGGCCAGGCAATCTACCCTCGCCCGCTGCAGGATCCGCTCCCCATATGGGTCGGTGTCGGCGGCACGCCCGAATCTTTCGTTCGCGCAGGAATGCTCGGACTTCCTCTCATGGTTGCCATCATCGGCGGTGAGCCCAGACGCTTTAGGCCTCTTATAGACCTCTATCGCGAGGCTGGGCGTCGCGCCGGTCATTCTCCCGAGCAACTCACCGTAGGTCTTCATTCCGTCGGCTTTCTCGCGGAGACCGCGGACGAAGCCGCGGAAATATTCTTTCCAGGCTATGCGCACACTTTCACCGAAATCGGCAAGGAACGCGGCTGGCCACCCGCCACACGCGCTCAGTTTGACGCCCTGCGCGGACCTACCGGCGCTCTGCTAATCGGCGACGCTGAAACGGTCGCGAAAAAGATCCTTTATGTGCATGAAGTTCTCGGAGGCATTTCTCGCGTCACATTCCAAATGGGTGTCTCGACGCTCCCGCACCCCAAAATGCTGCACGCTATAGAGATCCTCGGCACCCAAGTGGCGCCAATTGTCCGGAGCGAGCTCGGCGTCGCTTCTGTACGCGCCTGACGCGCGCCTGTAAGCGCATCAATGCCGTGACTCCAAACGGAACGGACTCTAAAACGACAATCGCGGAGCCGACAGAGTTTATCTCTCGTTTGATGTTCATGCACATAAGTTTGCCATTAGAGCGATGGAATCTCTTGCGCAAGCACCTGAAGCCTGCTTCAAAGAAATTAGGGCTTCCTGGTGTCACGTGGCATCTTCTGAGACATAGCCACGCGACGATGCTCGACTCTGTAGGCACGCCACTGGGAACGATGCAATCGCTTCTAGGGCATTCCACGCCGGAAATCACGCGCGAGATTTATTTGCACGCGATTCCGGAAGAGCAGCGTCGCGCAGTAGAAAGCGTCGAGAGGCT